>Ga0180216_1002389_pt1 | contig 15645 bp, 11 predicted proteins | sample eDN3rd37CBELigMG_FD_128879 | JGI IMG/M metagenome (GOLD analysis project Ga0180216, IMG submission 128879) | Enriched Miracle-Growth compost microbial communities from Emeryville, California, USA - eDNA 3rd pass 37_C BE-Lig MG (version 2)... ... | reverse complement strand
GGATTCCCCGCAGCTCACGATGAGCGCCGTGATTCTAAGTGCCGTTTTGTTCTATGTTTTGGTCTGGTGGGCTGTGCGTGGCGCCTCCACCGATTTCAGGATTGCAACGCGGATCGTTACAGCGGCCGTCCCGATTCTTGCGGTTTTGTGGTTTCTCCCGGCGCAAATGACAATTAAGCGCGAGGTGAAGGAAACGGCCCAGCAAAGCCGGCAGGTAGAGAGAGAACCTGAGGCCGAAACAAAGCTTCCGGAAGAGCCTCCAGAGGAGGAACGCGAGGAGGAGGTCGAGGAAACTCCAGACGAGGCCAACGAAGAGCACGAGACGCCGCCTGAGGCTGAGCTTCCTCAGAACATCGACGATAAGAGCGCCAGCGAAAATTACAATGCCGCTCCGGCCCCGCCTTCAGAACCCAGGGCGAGCCGTTCCGGAGGAAGTGCCGAGAAACGCTATTCGACGCGTCCGTGGTCGGGCTCAGCGCCAGGCAGCAATGCGCGCTCCGCCGCACCATCGCCATCCTCTTCCCCGGCACCCGCCGGGTCTGAGAGACCAGCTGATGCCATCTTCGAGGAAGCTGCCGACTGGAACGTTGTTCCCGTCTTCTACGGCACGGACCGTGATCGCAAGGATCTCGGTGAAAAGATCTCTTATGACTGGCAACGGGGCCGACGGCTGGAACTGGGCCGGGCGCTGGTCACAATCCCCAAGGATCACGTTGTGCCCATGGTGGAGCGGCCGTGGGCAATTCGCATTCCCTATATCGACGTGACGCTTTATCAGGCCGCAGAAGACCCGAAGAAACATTTCACGATCAAGGAGCTGAAGGCACTTACTCGCGACGAGTTCCTGGCTCTTGTGCGCGAACGTCTGCAGGCCTCGGAGCGCTTCGAGGATCATGCCCTGGTCTTCGTTCACGGCTACAAGACGACGTTCGAGAATGCGCTCTACCGCACGGCGCAGATCAGCTATGACCTGAAGTTTGACGGTGCGCCCTTCCTGTACAGCTGGCCGTCCGGCGGCACGCTTCACGGTTATACCTATGACCGGGAAAGCGCGGCCCAGGCTGAACCCTATTTCCGCGAGTTCCTGGAAATGGTTGTGAACGATACAGGGGCCAGAAAGGTCAGTATCGTCGCCCACTCGATGGGTAACCAGCTCTTGTTGCGCGTATTGCAGGATCTGAGGCGTTCGCTGCCGGAGGGAGTAAAGATCAGCCAGTTGATTCTTGCTGCTCCCGATGTTGATCGCCACAGCTTCGAGAACATCATTACGTCGATCCGGGGCATTGCCGAAGGCATCACCCTGTATTCAGCCTCCAACGATAAGGCATTGCTGATGTCACGCCGGGTCAATGGTGGAATTCCCCGGGCTGGCGACGTGCCCGATGACGGCCCCATTATCGTGGAAGGAATGGACACCATTGATGCGACGGCCAGCAGCATGGACAGCATCGGCATCAATCATTCAGGTTATGCAGAGAACAACGCGCTGCTACAGGATATCGGCGCTCTGATCTCCTCTGGCTTGCGCCCGCCGGAGAAGCGATTGCCGATATTGGAAAGTGTCTCGACGCCGCGAGGAACGTACTGGCGTTATCCCGCGGATGGTGCAGGAGTTGCTGGACGTGGCCAATGATGTACACCCCTCGTGTGCATGCTTTGTCGCGCATCCGGACACACACGACGCCATATGAAACAAGGACGCCATGCTCCGTTTTTCCGTGCTTCGCACGATCCCCGCTTCAACTCTGATGATATCGATCGCACTCGCAGCCTCGGCCGCACACGCCCAGGAAACCTTCGAGTGTGAAGACGGGGGCCTCGTCACCGTCCTGCCCGGACAGCTGGAATTGATGAAACGGACGGATCCGTGCGTTGCGCGCCACTTTCAGGGATCCCCCGCAGCAGAGGGCTATTCGGACTACCAGCCTTATCAGGAGGAGGTAGATCAAAGCCCTGTATGGCAGCCGGCTCCTGCGGCCTCCTCCCTGGCGCCCACGGACGTGCCTTTGCCGTCCAGGAAGCCTGAAGAAACATACATCGCCGGCTTTGGACCTTTTGGCGAGAGTTTCAGATCTGCAGGCAGCGGGGAAGATGGCACCCTTCGCCCGGCAGCGGCGGAGATCAAATCGGACTATCGCAATGTCCACATCATCAACGGCGGCTCTGGTCCTCCCCGGTTCTATCAGCATACGCGCTAAGCGGAAGATCCCGGCAGCATACCCCCGATAAACCAAGCATTAATCCCGGCCGTGACAGGATCGGGCTGGCCGGCAGGAGCTTGATCGGGGGCGCGCCATATGTTGTTCGGGGCTATCATGCACTTTCTTGGAAAGTGGTTTTCCCTGCGCATGGCTCCTGTCATGGTCGCTTTACTTTCCGGTGTCTCGCTGCTCGCCTCAAACATTTTCGTGCACGCGGATCCGATCCTGCGCGGCACGTCCGTGCAGGACCTGGAGATAGCCACAGCGCTGGACCAGAATGATAGCGATCCGGCTGGTGACCGGTCACGCGGACGGATTAAGTCCAAAGAAGCTCGTGGCGGACCGCAGCAACGCTTGGCCGAAATGCACCTTGAACACTCCGCGGCTGTGTGTGAGGCAGGGTGTGACACCGTCACAACCCCGCGCCCTACGCAAGCGCCGGTTTCCGCATCAGCAAGCCGTCCGTCGCCGATCAGGAACGACGTTGTGTGTGTTGCCGGCTGCTACCCTGATGCGGGTCCTGAGGTCACGGCCGCCGAAGAGCATTCAGGTGCAGCCGCAAGGGAATGGATGGCGGCACCCGAGCCTGCTACGTCGAGCCAGCCGGCCACGCGAACCTTCCGCCGGTGGCATGATCGTATCAACAATCCAGAAGCCCGCTGAACAGCATAGCAAACGGCCGCCAGAATAGTGGTCAGGTCCAAAGCGCCCGCAGTCCGAAAAACGCCGTATCCTTGATCCGCCGCTTGATGCCCTGCACAACGCTGGATCGCGGATCGGTGGCAAACGTCATTGAGAGAATGACGCGCCGTTCCCCCTCCGCGATTGGCGTTACGCGATGCAGCACTTTCTGGCCTTCGAACATGATAAACCGGTTGGGTGGGGTTTCGATGAGCTCGATCTGCTTCCCGAATTTCGCTTCGAGCCGGGCCGCCGACAAACCATCGCCCCTCTTGTTGCGATTGATGATCGGGATCAGAACCGTGACATGGCGGCCGAGATAGAAATTATGATCGTAGTGCCAGCCGATGTGATCGCCGGGACGTTCGTAGAACAGGACCGAGCACGAGCTTTGATCGTTGATAGGCGTCGGTTTGACGGGCTCTCCCAGAATGGAGGAGACCAGCCTTGCCATTGATGGAGAGCGGTACAGCTCTACGACGCGCGGCGCCTTCGCGATCAGGGTTTCGTAGGCAACGGTGCCGCCCTTCTTGTGCACCGGCAGGTAGCTGCGTTCTGTTTCAACGAGCGTCTCGATCTCTGCCCGTAGCGCCTCGAACTGGTCAGGCGGAATTACATCATCCAGCGTGACCAGGTTTCTTTCGAAAGAAGGCAGCTGGGCCACCAGGGACGGACGAACGAATGCGTTTCCGGCCCCGGATGTCGAGACGGGCGCTGCGGCTTCCAATGTCTTGTAGAGCTGCACCCGGTTATAGCGGAGGTAGGCGAAAGCTGCGCTCAACAGCAACAGGCCTACGATGAAGGTAAACCATATCACGTCTCAAGGCTCCTCAAGTCGCGACGCGTGCACCGTTCCAACAATTCTAACCGGAATTGGTTCCTGTGCCGACAGTTTCTAACCGGAACATTTCCCTTGCAATAGTTGCACCTGAAGTTCTGGATAGGATAACGCAGAATTCAGCTCCCTTGACACGGGTCGAGACTAGAAAATCTTGAATACAGCTAACGCAATGAGGGGATTAAGACTGCTGAGCCAGAGAAAGGGCATCAGCGGGCCGGGTGCCTGAACCGACAAGACACTCCCGGGAAATGTGCGGGGGCCCGCACTGCGGCGCGCGCTCCGCATTTGAAGCGCCGCAGCGTCGATCAAGACGATGCATGTGATTGGCTGCCCGCCCTTGTGCCCGACGAGCCTCTTAGCCCGTTAAAAGCTCTACTCAGCCGCCGCCAGGGTGTATCCCAAGCTTTCACTGAGCTTGCTGATCAGTCCGCTTGCTGCCTGGGGTATGTTCGTGCCGGGACCGAAGATTGCCTTTGCTCCCGCCGCGTAGAGTTCATCATAGTCGGCCGGCGGAATGACGCCGCCCACCACGATCATGATGTCGCTGCGTCCTTCCTTCTCCAGCGCTTGGCGCAGTTCGGGAACCAGCGTCAGGTGACCAGCCGTCATGGATGACACGCCGATCACGTGAACATCGTTATCAACTGCTTGCCGTGCGGCTTCCTCGGGCGTGGCAAAGAGCGGACCGATATCAACATCGAAGCCGAGGTCTGCAAAGGCTGAAGCAATCACCTTCTGCCCGCGGTCATGTCCGTCCTGTCCCATCTTGGCAATGAGAATGCGCGGGCGGCGGCCGTCATGCTTTTCGAACTCATTGACCAGCGCCAGAACGCGGCCGACATCCTTGTTCATTGCCTGGGCCTCTTTGCGGTATATGCCGGAGATCGCGCGAATTTCCGCCCGGTGCCGCGTGAACACCTTTTCCAGAGCGTCCGAGATTTCGCCAACCGTTGCCTTGGCGCGTGCCGCGTGGACTGCCAGTTCAAGCAGATTGGCATTGCCCTGCGCGCCTGCGGTGAGCGCTGCAAGGGCTGCCTGCACCTCCGCTTCGTTGCGCTCTGCCCTCAACCGTTGCAATTTGGCGATCTGCTGCTCGCGCACTGCCTTGTTGTCGACCTTGAGGACTTCAAACTCTGCATCGGTTTCGACTTTATACTTGTTCACCCCGACGATGGTCTGCTGCCCGGAATCGATGCGTGCCTGCGTGCGGGCGGCCGCCTCCTCGATCCGCATCTTCGGAATGCCGGCGGCAATGGCCTTGGCCATTCCACCAAGCTCTTCGACCTCCTGCACGTGCTTGAGCGCGCGCTCTACCAGATCATAGGTCAGCCGTTCGACGTAGAAGCTGCCGCCCCACGGATCAATAATCCGGCAGGTGCCCGATTCCTGCTGCAGAAACAGCTGCGTATTGCGTGCAATGCGCGCCGAGAAGTCGGTTGGAAGTGCGATCGCTTCGTCAAAGGCGTTGGTATGCAGCGATTGCGTATGGCCTTGCGTCGCAGCCATGGCCTCGATCGCGGTGCGGATGACGTTATTGAAAACATCCTGCGCCGTAAGGCTCCAGCCGCTCGTTTGCGAGTGGGTGCGCAGCGACAGCGAGCGCTCGTTCTTGGGCGCGAACTCCGACTTGATCATGTTCGCCCATAGCAGGCGCGCCGCCCGCATCTTCGCGATCTCCATGAAAAAGTTCATGCCGATCGCCCAGAAGAACGACAGGCGTGGCGCAAACGCATCGATGTCGAGGCCGGCGGCGATGCCCGCGCGCACATATTCGATACCGTCGGCCAGTGTGTAGGCGAGTTCGAGATCAGCCGTCGCCCCGGCCTCCTGCATGTGGTAGCCGGAAATCGAGATCGAGTTGAATTTCGGCATCTTCTGGCTGGTAAAGGCGAAGATGTCCGAGACGATGCGCATCGAAGGACCTGGAGGATAGATGTAGGTGTTGCGCACCATGAATTCTTTGAGAATGTCATTCTGGATGGTGCCAGACAGCCTGTCGGCCGATACGCCCTGCTCTTCGGCTGCCGCAATGAACAGCGCCAGCACCGGTAACACGGCGCCGTTCATCGTCATCGAAACAGACATTTCCGAAAGATCGATGCCGGAAAACAGCGTGCGCATGTCGTAGATGGAATCGATCGCGACCCCGGCCATGCCCACATCGCCGCGCACCCGAGGGTGGTCGGAATCATAGCCCCGGTGCGTGGCCAGGTCGAAAGCTACCGACAGCCCTTTCTGACCCGCCGCGATATTCCGCCGGTAGAAGGCATTGGAATCTTCCGCCGTCGAGAACCCGGCGTACTGCCGGATGGTCCATGGCTGCGTGACATACATCGCAGGATAGGGACCGCGCACGTAAGGCGCGATTCCAGGAAAACCATCTATGAAATCGAGCCCGGCTGTATCGGCGCCGGAATAGGCAGGCTTGACCGCAATACCTTCCGGCGTTTCCCAGAGAGAGCCCTGCGAAACAGCAGGGGCCGCCTGAACACTGGCGTAATCGATTTTCGTAAAATCAGGAATGCGGGTCATCTTCGAGTGCCTTGAAATATTCGGGGCGGACACCGGCATCGTCCCGGTGCCGGCACAATCGAGAATTCATCGGACAATGCCATTAGGCACGCCTTTCAATCTCAAGAAAACACCCTAACGGGTAGGGACGCCCAGATGGGTATGCAATTCGCGCAATAATGCCAGAACGTCCTGACCGGCGAAAATGAAGCCGTCCACACCGGCAGCTTCCATGGCCGGTGCCTGCTCTCCGCCGCGTCCCGCGGCATAAACCATGGCCGCACCCTGCGCCTTGAGGGCCCGGGCGGTCACCGCACCCATTTCGGCATACCGGGCATCGCTCGCCGCCAGGCAGGCGATACGGGCTTCGCTTTCCTTGAAAGCAGCCGCTGCGTCTTCCGGGCTCATGTAACCGTCTGTCGGCACGGTCTCTATTCCACCTGCCGCCAGCAGGTTCTGGATCCAGGTAGAACGTGCGGTATGTTCGGCAATTGATCCAAGAGCCGCCAGGAATACTTTCGGGCGCGCCCCCGTGTCCGCCAGATGCCGGTCTGAGGCATCGCGCAAAGCCTCGAATGCTTCGCTGAGACGGACCGAGGGCAAGGCCGGAGCGGTGGTTACTACGTCGATGGCCTGCGTGACGTCGCGGCGCTCGGCGCTATCGTTGAACGTGGCAATCAGTTCGGCAAACGTGAGTTCGCTGTCGCCTTCGCGCAGCGCCGTGGACACGGGGTCGCGTAGCGGCTCGGCGTCGAGCACGCGGACGGGTGCTTCGCTAAGGAGTGGAAACTCGCTTGTCCCCGTGAGTGCCTGACGGCGCGTCGCGATATCGTTCGAACGCTGTTCGCGGATCGTGGCAATACGGCTCTGGATCTTGCCTGCGGCGAGACTTTCAACGATGCCGCCCTCCGCTTCGATCTCCTGGAACAACCCCCATGCGGTGGCAGCGAGATCGTTGGTGAGGCCTTCAAAGGCACCGGCGCCCGCCGAGGGATCCGCAACGCGCCAGACGTTTGATTCTTCTTGCAGAATTAGGTGGGTGTTGCGCGCAATGCGGCGGGCAAACCCATCCGGAAGCCCGAGCGCTGCGGTGTGCGGCAGAACCGTGATGGTATCGGCTCCCGCGATCCCGGCGCTGAATGTGGCCATAGTCGAGCGCAGCATGTTCACCCACGGATCGCGCCGGGTCAGCATCCTCCAGGCGCTCTCGGCATGGATCCGGATCGGCCGGGAGGGAATACCGGAGGCCTCTTCAACGCGTGCCCACAGCCGCCGTAGCGCCCTGAGCTTGGCAATCCCGAGGAATTGATCGGCATCGACTGCAATGGTGAAGGACAGCGCGCGTGCTGCATCTTCAGCGGGCATGCCGGCGCCGGTGAGTACCCGCAGGTAGGCAACGCCGGTTGCCAGCGCGACCGCCAGTTCCTGCGCCTCGGAAGCCCCCGCTTCATGATAGGCGCGCAGGTCGCACGTCACGAAAGGTCCTGAAAATCCATGGGCCTTCAATGCACCGACGGCATCGGCCAGGCGCTTGGCAACGTGCTTCCAGAGCCCTGACATTGCCCCTGTCGCCGCCATGGCTCCGATCGGGTCCATGCCAAAATCGATGGAGCAATCGGCAGGGGTATATCCCCGGCGCGAGATAAGCGCCGCTACCAGCGCGGCATTGGCCCGTCCGCCCGGTGCTGGTTCAACGCGCAGCGTGATCATGTCGAGGGCAACACCGGCCAGTGCCGCATCAAGCTCGGCCACATTCGCAGCCGCCACTCCGAAACCGCGGGCTGCGCGGCTGCCGCGCAGAACGAGGCTCAAGGCATCGCACCCGCCTTGCAGATCATCGAGCGCGAGCGCAGCGGCAGTTTGCGGATCCGGATGATCCAGCCTTTGACAGATCCGCCATGGCCTCTCCGCCTCGCCCCGGGTGACGCCTTTTGCGGCGGGCACCTGACTGTAAAGCGGCTCGATCCTAATGCCGTCGGCAGTGTGCGAAACCATGCGCTTTTCGAAATCACCGCCCTTGAGCGCCTTTTCCACCAATTTGACCCAGGCCTCGTGCGTACCGCTGTCAAAGTTAGCCGCGAGGGGGCGGATGCCGGCGTCGATTGTCATTGGGGGTGTCTCTCCATTCGAGCTATTGGCCAACATCAATTCACACGTTTATTCAGGAGTGTGAAATTGGATGTTTGGTCGCTCCGGCTATTCTACGATCAGTCATGCCGGTGTCATAATTTCGATTTGTAGCAAAGATGTTGGTCGGCCATGCAACCGGTTTGCAAAGAGTGGGGTGGCGTGTAGAGGTCGGATCGGTGTGTGTGCTGAGTCGCCCCTGAACCATTGAATAGAAGCCTCGCGAGGTCATGAACCATGAGCCCATCGGTCCTTCAGGATGGCAAGATATTTCTCGGAACAAGCGTAAAGCCCGAATATCTTGACCTTAGACTGGCAAATCGCCATGGCCTGATCACGGGCGCGACCGGCACCGGCAAGACCGTGACGCTGCAGGTACTGGCAGAAGGCTTTTCCAAGGCGGGTGTTCCCGTTTTCGCTGCCGATATCAAGGGTGATTTGTCGGGTATCGCCAAAGCCGGCGAAATGAAGGATTTCATTGCCAAGCGTAACGAAGCCATTGGCCTCACGGACTACACAAATCAGGCTTTTCCCACAGTCTTCTGGGACGTCTTCGGGCGATCCGGGCACCCGATCCGCACCACCGTATTCGATATGGGGCCTCTCCTGCTTTCGCGTATGCTCGAACTCAACGAGGTTCAGGAGGGGGTTCTCAACATCGCTTTCCGCGTCGGGGTGGATGAAAATCTTCCACTCCTCGATCTGAAGGACCTGCGGGCCCTTGTCCAGAACGTCGGGGATCGCGCCAAGGAGCTTTCGACGAAATACGGCAACGTCGCCACCGCATCGATCGGCGCCATTCAGCGGCGGCTGCTTGTACTGGAAGAGCAGGGTGCAGAACAGTTCTTCGGCGAACCTTCTCTGGACATCAATGACTTCCTGCGCGTCAGCATGGACGGTCGCGGCATTGTCAATCTGCTGTCAGCCGATCAGCTCATGCAGAAGTCGCGGCTCTATGGAACGTTCCTGCTCTGGATGCTGACCAAGCTCTGGCAAACACTGCCGGAAGTTGGCGATCAGCCGAAGCCCAAGCTGGTGTTCTTTTTCGACGAAGCGCATCTTCTGTTCGACGAAGCACCGAGGCCTCTGCTTCAGCGCATCGAACAGGTGGCACGCCTCATCCGCTCGAAAGGCGTCGGTGTCTATTTCATCACGCAGAACCCTCTCGATGTGCCCGATACCGTGTCGTCACAGCTGGGCAATCGCATCCAGCACCAGCTACGCGCGTTCACGCCGAAGGAGCAGCGCGCCGTCAAGACTGCGGCGGAAACCTTCCGCCCCAATCCGGCACTCGATACCCAACGGGCCATCCTCGATCTTGGGATCGGCGAGGCGCTGGTCTCGATGCTCGAAAACAAGGGCGAGCCGTCGATGGTGCAGCGGACGCTGATCCGCCCGCCCGAAGGCCAGATCGGGCCGTTGACCGAGGCTGAGCGGGCCACACTGATGGAGCGCAGCCCAGTCGCGGGAAAATACGACGAACCAATTGACCGCGAGAGCGCCCATGAAATCTTGGCCAAGCGCGCCGCCGAAGCCAAGACGGCTGAGGAGCAGCAGGCGAACGCTGGCGGCGGCATCGGTGGCTGGATCGGGAAAGTAATCTTCGGCCGGGGTCCGCGCGGCGGGCGCTCGCTGGGCGAACAGGCGATCGATTACGCCAGCAAATCCATCATGCGCCGCGTCGTGAACGCTCTCATCCGCCAGATCATGAAGGGCGGTCGCTGAGCGATCTGATATCGGGCGTTCGGCGATCCTGAACGCCTGGTACGGACGTCACTTCTGCGCGAGAATATCTGGCGGCTGTTTCAGCCACCGGTTTCCGGCCTTGCCGGCCCTGAAACCTTCATCAAAGAGCGCGCGCTGGTATTCCGGATCGAAAAGCTGGTTTGACTTCGCGTTGAAATCCGGCGGCACGGCGATGAAGTTGAAATCCGCGCGGGCGTCTTTTGCCATCCGATAGATGCGATAGATCTCATCAAGGCGCTGGCTCTTGATCAGTGTGGAAATGGCGCGCGTGGCGATTGGAATTGTCTGTTCCTTCACCACCTCCTGTTCCGGATTGACCTTGCTGTTATTGATGAGGAAGATTTTCCGGATTGGGGGTTTGGGATACAAGGCATCGAAGGCCTGGAACGGAACATTCATGGGCGACACGAAAAATTCCTGGGTGGTGCCGCCATCGACATGCATTTCCGTGAAAGTCTGGTCGCCCGCGGTCACCTGAATGTTTACCGGCGGGAATGCGCCCGGTATTGCTGCCGATGCCATGATGACATCACGAAAGAGATCGAGAGCCCCCGGATGTCCGCTGGCTGCGATTTCACCCATGTTCCAGACGACGGGACGCTGCGCATCGAGATTGGTCGTGCCCACCAGCAGGATGCGGCCGTGAGTTTGATATTCATGCGCGATCTCGCGCAGCATCCGTTTATCGACATAACGGGCTATCAGGGCTTTCAAAGGCGCAGTGTCGGCGAGAGCCGGCCCGCCCAGCAAGCCGGGCAGGATATGAGCAGTCGCAATTTCAGATGTCTTGTAGCTTGTCCAGATTTCTTCGAGTTTGTCGTCGTAACGAGAACCGAGAAACGCAAACGGCGCAATGATTGCTCCGGCGCTTATGCCGGTGACGACTTCAAAAACCGGCCGGTCGCCCCGGGCGGTCCAGCCGGCCAGATAGCCCGCGCCGAAGGCTCCGTCGCCACCGCCGCCTGATAGAGCCAGGATTTCTACAAGCGGTCGGCCCCGCTTGTTGGCCGTGAGATGCATCAGGTCCGGCATATTCGGAAGCCGGCGCTCCATTTCGGTATTGAGATCGCCAGGAACCTCGTCTGCCCAGAACCGTACGCCTGGAAAACCGGCGACAACGGCTTTTCTGGCGAGAGCCGCATCCTCGATGCCGGTCCGCATATCTATGGTTGCGCATCCGCCGATCGCGAATACGGCAATGAGCAAGGCGAGGCTGGGTACGGAAAGCCGACGCACAAGGAACGAACTAACTGACAAACCCCCGCCCCCGAGACATGCATCCCTCCCCCGAAGTGCTACCGTCAAATGGACGGTCATCATTTACATCAGACGTGCCCTCACACGACCGAAGTAAACTGCCACCGACCTAATGGCGCAAGGCCGTTCAACGTCGGGCATGGACGGGAACTGTGGGCTAGAGTTATGAACTGCGCGTTAAACACGAGTGCTGTCTGCTGGATCGGATGGGGCTGATAGACAAACGGCACGGCCCTCCCAGGGCCGTGCCGTTAAGGCAATGCCAGGTTAGAGCAATTAGCCCAGCAACGACTCGACATGCTCCCAGTTCACCAGGTTGTCGAAGAACGCCTCGAGATATTTGGGACGGGCGTTACGATAATCTATGTAGTAGCTGTGCTCCCAGACGTCGCAGCCAAGGAGAGGCTGGGCGCCGTGCATCAGCGGGTTCTCGCCGTTCGGGGTCTTGCTGACGACAAGTTTGCCATCCTTGAGTGCAAGCCAGCACCAGCCGGAGCCGAATTGCGCTTTGCCGGCTTCAATGAATTCGTGGCGAAGCTTGTCAAAGCCACCGAACTCGTCGACGAGCCCCTGCAACCGGCCAGGCAGTTTGTTTCCGCCGCCATTGGGCTTCATCCACTGCCAGAAATGAATGTGGTTGTAATGCTGGCCGATCTGGTTGACGACGGCCTGATCACCGTCGGCATAGGCCTTCCGGCAGATGTCCTCGATGCTCATGCCTTCATACTTCGTCCCTTTGCCGGCAATCTCGTTACCCTTGTCGACGTAAGCCTGATGATGCTTGTCGTGGTGGAACTCGAGAGTTTCGGCGGACATGTATGGCTGCAACGCATCATACGCGTAAGGCAGAGCGGGCAGGGAAAATGACATTGAATGCCTCCAAAGGCTTGGTAAGTCACTGGATCATGGGTGATTTGCTCAAAGAACGTATCGTGTTGCAGGCGTTCGCGCAACGCGCAGGCCGGGAGAGCGGTTCCCCGTCAGGGTTCATGCGGATTTCATTGGAAGTTTCCAGAAGCTGCCGCTGTTCGGCCGCAATCCGGGCTCGATAGAATGCCGCAACATCAAAAGTGCTGTGTCGGTGTTTCTTCCGCCGGGATCTTCCCAAAATGGAACAGAGAGGCGCGTTTCCCGAAAAGGATATGGAAAACTTTTGCGACTGTTGGCCGCCGAGCGGTTTATTCCGCGGCTGGTTGTCGCAAGAGCTGCAAAAGCCGTCATAAAAGGCTAGTTATGTGCTCGCAGAACGAGGGAGTTTACCTGGGTGTGTGAGAAGGTGGGGATGCAGCGGCCCTGAACACTGCACCCCCTGATCACGCCGGGGAAGATGGGTTTCAGAGCTTGATCAGGATAGATGGCCCTGTCTGAACGCGACATGTTCGACTTGTTCATCTCTCGTTCATCGGTCGATGCGATTGCATTGGCCTGCATTCAACCTCCCAACATTGGGAACGTCTTCGTGCGGCATTATTGCGGCATAAAGATTATTGGTGTTGAATGTGCGGAAGCCGCAAAAAGGCAAAGACAAATATTTGAATCGAGAACTGGCGAAGTAGTGTGAATTGTTATAAATTCGAGTTGACGGGTGAGCTGTCATACGATAACCCGCTATTTGCCAGGCCTTGTTTGGAAGTTTCGAATTGAAATGAGCTTTCCAATTCAAGGTAAGATCAAATGCGCAATTGAACTGTGAGGTCTGCGCCATTGTTAATGGTTAATGACCAGTAGGCGCAAAGACCTGGAATGGATACGTTGAACACGGATGTGGGTTTGATCGAGATGGCGAGAGAGCGCGCAGTGTCGAAGAAGGGGAAAGTATCTAAGATGGCCAATGTCAATCTGGCTAAAATGTCTCTGAAGGAACTTCTTGCGCTTCAGGAAGATGTCGAGCAGGCGATCGTGGCTGCGCGTCAGCGCGAGCGTCAGGAAGTTCTGGCGAAGATGGAAGAGCTGGCCCAGGACGCTGGCTTCTCCATCAGCGAGCTCGTAGGTGGCAAGGTACGCGGTAAGGGCAAGACCTCGACTTCGGTGGCAAAGTACGCAAATCCGGATAATCGCTCGGAAACCTGGACGGGACGCGGACGCAAGCCGAACTGGCTCGTAGCCAAGCTGAATAAGGGTGCCCAGCTAGAGGACTTTGCGATCTGATCTGAATGCCGGGCCGGTTGAGCCCCGCGGGTCGCGCTGAAAGACTTCGTTGAAAACAACAATGCCGGCTGCTGGCAAGCGGCCGGCATTGTTGTTTTTGCACGTGCCCTCATGAGCTGCAGAAGCCCCGATCTGCTGCAGCAGTGCGGGCGGGGCTTTTCAGGCCACCGGCGCGGTCAGCAGGAGAGACCTTTCGCCGGTTTCGGCAGGATATAGAGCCTCTTGGCAGCTGTAGTCGTGGCCCCTGCGACAGGCCGCGAGGGCGGTCTGGCGGGCTCTGGATCAACTTTAGCACTCTCCCCTTGACAGTGCCAAAATGCCTCGCCATATGGCGTTCCGGTGGTCCGAGGCCTTCCCGCCGTGCCGTGTGGCGGTTCGTGGAAGATGGCGCTCGTCACCGCGCCGCGTCCTTCCACGGGCGCGTTTGGTCGTAAAGAAATCTCAATCTATGAGGTTATCGCCATGAAGTTCCGACCCCTTCATGATCGGGTATTGGTGCGTCGCATTGATCAAGATTCCCGGACGCCGGGTGGAATTATCATTCCCGACACCGCGAAAGAAAAGCCTCAGGAAGGTGAGGTCGTTGCCGTCGGTCCAGGTGCAAGGGGAGACGACAACGAACTGATCCCCCTCGACGTAAAAACCGGCGATCGGATCCTGTTCGGGAAATGGTCCGGGACCGAAGTCAAGATCAACGGCGAAGAACTTCTGATTATCAAGGAAAGCGACATTCTCGGCGTGCTCGAAGGCGCCACGGAAGCCAGGGAAGCGGCCTGACCGCACTGGTTGACCGAAATACTTGTATACCTGAATAAACTTGGGAGTGGTTCAAAATGGCAGCGAAAGACGTCAAGTTTTCGCAAGACGCGCGTGAGAAAATGCTGCGCGGCGTCGATATTCTTGCCAATGCGGTAAAGGTGACGCTCGGACCAAAGGGACGCAACGTCGTCATTGAAAAATCCTTCGGAGCCCCGCGCATCACGAAAGACGGCGTGAGCGTGGCAAAGGAAATCGAGCTCGAAGACAAATTCGAGAATATGGGCGCGCAGATGTTGCGCGAAGTGGCGTCGAAAACCGCCGATATTGCTGGCGATGGCACAACGACGTCCACCGTTCTTGCGCAAGCTATTGTGCGTGAGGGCGTAAAATCGGTTACGGCCGGTGCCAACCCGATGGATATCAAGCGCGGTATCGACCTTGCCGTGAACAAGGTGGTCGCTGAATTGGCGCAGAAGGCGAAGAAGGTCACCTCCAACGAAGAGATCGCCCAGGTTGCGACGATCTCGGCAAACGGTGACAGCGAAGTCGGCCGCATCATTGCCGAGGCAATGGAGAAGGTCGGCAATGAGGGCGTGATCACGGTCGAAGAGGCAAAGAGCCTTGAGACGGAACTGAATGTCGTTGAGGGCATGCAGTTCGACCGTGGATATCTCTCGCCTTACTTCGTCACCAACGCGGAGAAGATGAGTGTCGAATTCGACAATCCGCTGATCCTTATCCACGAGAAGAAGCTGTCTGGATTGCAGAGTTTGCTTCCCGTTCTGGAAGCCGTCGCTCAATCAGGCAAACCGCTGCTGATCATTGCAGAAGATGTTGAGGGCGAAGCTCTGGCGACGCTTGTTGTCAACAAGCTGCGCGGTGGCCTGAAGGTTGCTGCCGTCAAGGCTCCGGGCTTCGGTGATCGCCGCAAGGCCATGCTGGCGGACATCGCAGTGCTGACCGGCGGCACCGTCATCTCCGAAGATGTCGGCATCAAGCTCGAAAACGTCACGCTCGATATGCTTGGTAAGGCCAAGCGCGTGACGATCGACAAGGACAACACCACCATCATTGATGGCGCCGGTGACAAGGCCGAGCTGGAAGCCCGCTGCAAGCAGATCAAGCTGCAGATCGAGGAAACCACCTCGGACTATGACCGCGAGAAACTGCAGGAGCGTTTGGCCAAGCTGTCGGGCGGCGTTGCAGTGATCAAGGTAGGTGGCGCAACCGAAGTCGAAGTGAAGGAACGCAAGGATCGCGTTGATGACGCGCTTCATGCGACCCGGGCCGCGGTTGAGGAAGGGCTGGTACCGGGCGGCGGCGTCGCCCTTCTGCGTGCTGCGGCCGCGCTCGATGGTCTGTCGTCGGAGAACG
>Ga0180216_1002388_pt1 | contig 15650 bp, 12 predicted proteins | sample eDN3rd37CBELigMG_FD_128879 | JGI IMG/M metagenome (GOLD analysis project Ga0180216, IMG submission 128879) | Enriched Miracle-Growth compost microbial communities from Emeryville, California, USA - eDNA 3rd pass 37_C BE-Lig MG (version 2)... ... | reverse complement strand
GATGCCGAAATAGCGCTGCAGGGCGCTAGCGGTGATCCTGACGGTTCTGACGATGAGTTCCTGGCTCAGGCTCGGAGCCACCCGGGTGAGGGGAATATGGATTGTAACGGGTATGACCCGCAACTCATCTGAAGCCAGCATCATGACAGGATGTGTTGCGGCACCGGGATTTTCGAGATCCGCGAGGTGGGCAAGAAACTCGGTATGGCCGGGGTGCGAGAAGCCCGCAGCATAGAGTACGGCCTTGGCAATCGGGTTGGTGACCAGGGCCGATGCAGCGCCAGCGCGAACGGCATCGGTGGCAGCCTCGATTGAGGTGATCACGGAGGCAGCATTCGCGGAGTCCGGCGTGCCGGGGATCGCCGGGTTCGACAGCCTGACGGGCACGACGGGCAGTCGTGTCTCGAAGGTCGAAAGCGCCTCACGCGGATCGGAGATGATCGCAAGTTCGACGTTCTCACCGATAGCAGCTGCGCGCGCCGCCAGCATGTCTGGATCGGCATAGATGGCGAAAGGCGGCAGGTTGCGCGCACGTCGCTGGGCGTAGGCCCTCAGAGTGATCTCGGGGCCAATACCTGCAGGATCCCCCATGGTGAGAACCGGCAATGCCGGCTCTGTCCTGACCGGTGCACCGGTCGCGTCAGGGGCGGATAATCCAAGGTCTGGGGTTTCGTTGGCCACTCAGCGATACTCGATGTGTGCGTCCTGACGCAGGTCCTTCAAATGCCGTTCGGCGAGCACGTTGAACTCCTGCTGGCGGAGTTCCTTGGCAGCTTCGTCGCGCTGCGTTTCCTTCGCCTCCACGACCTTGCGGCCGCACAGCACCCAAAGTTCAACGCCTTCGGCGCCGACCGTCGGCGGGAGCATCTCCCCATCGCTGGCGCTGAGCAGCAATGTCCGGGTCGGTTCGGCGATTGTGGAGGCTGGCCTTGGCCCGATATTCTCGAAGCGTGTGGCGCCTTCAGATTTGGCGAGGGATGCCGTCATCGAGCAATTCTTGAACTTTTCCCGGAGGGCGCTGGCTTCGCGCAGGCGTCTTGCAACTACGGCCTGATCAACCTGGCCGGGTACGATCAGGACAATCCGCTGGAGATTAAGCTCGGTCTGGTCTTCGCCTGTGACGTTGGCAACAGCGCGATCGAGGTCCCGATCCGAAATGGCAATCTGGTGACCGAACTGGCGGCGGACAACGTTCTGCCAGGACATCATTGCCTGAAATCTGGTGCGCATCGAATAGACGTCCGTGCCCATCTTCTTCAGGTGTTCGGCGAATTGCTTCTCGTTCATCTTGTTGCGCTCGGCGAGACCGGCCATGATCTTGTTGACCTCGTCTTCATCCGCGAGAACGTTCAGACGCTTGGCTTCCTGGATCTTGAGGCGCTCATCAATCAGTTCTTCCAGCGCCTGTTTGCGTAGACCGGGCAGAATGCTGGCGCGGGCATTGTTGACGGCCTGTTCCTGAAGGCTCTTGGCGAACTCCTTTTTGCGCTGTTCGAAGATGGCGAGAACCTCTTCGCGCGACTTCCCCTGGTTCGCCTTGATGGTGGCGTCGAGAATGGCTCGGAGTCTGGTATTGGTGTTTTCGGACTCCACGAGTTTCTTGAAGTTGGCCTGAGCCCGCTCCTGAAGTCCTGATACGTTCATGGCCAGAAGTTTCTGGCGCAACTCGATCTCGTAGTTGGTAATTGGCTCATCGTTGACGAGGACCGCAATGCCCTGGGCCCGGCTCGCATTGACGCGGTGTAGGCGGGCATGAACCGTGTTGTTGCCGGTTGTACCAGCCGCCGGCTTTATGGTGATGGAGGATGGCAGGGACGGAGCGGCCTGCAGTGCGGCGGCGAACCCCAGGATACTGCCAGCGATGACCACTGCGGGAAGGACCGGCTGAAACAGTCGTTGGCGGAGCGGATTGGATCGGGGCATCACGATTGGCCTCGTTGTTTGGCTGGCAGGCAGACTGCTCAAGGAAGTTCGTTCCGGTGTCCGGTCCTGTTCCCGGCAAGTGCTGATCCGCCCTTTGTAGCCGTCAACCTCGGCGCGGGCGTGGCAAGCGTCTGCTGCAGATAGCATCCTGACCGCAGCGGGCCAAGTGGCCGCCCGTCGCTCCCGACGGCCTCATCGAATGTTTCCTGTCCGTGACGAGGCAGCAGACAATGTCGGGGCGCGCGGGTCCGCTTTTTACCTGGGTGGCTGCTGGTCGCCCATGATGTAGTCCAGGGCGTCCGTCTTGTACTCGAAATCGCCAAGATGCTTCAGTTCGAACCGGAGGAACAGAGTGCGGTCGGTATCGATGTCGCGGGTCGGATCATTGTAGAACTGCTCTGAATAGGTGGCTGTCAGGACGAAGCACTCGTCGGCGTAGCGCAACTGGATAGCGTCGCTCAGGACGAACTCGTCATCGATATCGTAACGAATGCGGCCGCGAATGCTCCAGGTGTCGGTGAGTTGCAGGCCGACCGAAGCCGAGATGTCCTGCTGGTTGTCCTCGTAGAGCCCGAGGTTCGGACTCTGGTGGGAGAACGTGTAGGCGGCATCGGCGAAAACGGGACCGAACCGCGTTGCGAGTGCGGCCTCCTGGCGACGCAACGACAGGTCGGATTCGTCAAAACGGCTTTGAGCAATCAAGCGGAAGGCATCTGTCGGCGCGAGATACAACCCAAGTACGTAATCCGAGTTTGTCGTTTCAAGTCCGCTGTCCGGATTGAACACGCGTTCGGGTTCCGGCGCGTTGGGGTTCACATAGCCCGGATTGGCATACGGATTGTCGCCGGAGAGCTGGAAGCTCTGACCGGCAAGAAGACGGGCATATCCGCCGGAGTTTGCCTGGAATGTGTACTGGATGCCAACGTTCGCCCGGGTGCCGGTCTCGATGCGATCGTAGCCGGAGAACTTGTCGAATTCGAACAGGTTGGTGTCGTCGAAGACGAGGCTCTTGGCGTCCTCATCGGGCAGGTGGCGCTGCGGCGTGCTTTCGCTGCGCGCGATGATCTGGCCGATGGGTTCAATGGTGTGGGACGCGTCCGGACCGCTCGCAATCCAGGGATAGGATACGGTCGCGCCGGCACTGGCAACGCCACGGGCCACCGACTCGTCGGCAACGGCGTCCCCGGTTACCGGATCGATATAGTTGTTGATCTGATAGAGGTCGCCGCGAAGATTGGCGAACGGCGTATAGGTGATGCCAATATTGTCGATCAGCCGCCGGCGCCATGTGACTTCGGTTATCGCACGATTCATGTCCGATACGCTGGCGCCGTCAGAGAAGTCGCCGCGCGAGAAGCTCAGGACATTGGAATCCACCTTCAGCTCGCCGCCCAGAACAGGATCGGCGAAGACGTAATTATGGTCGATGATCGGATGAACGCGGCTTTCCGAGTTCGGCGTGTCTTCGAATGTCAGGCCACCGAAGTGATAGAAGTTCATGCCAAAGTAGTTGCGGTCGGACTGACCTTCCAGAAAGACCTGATTGACGCGATCCGTCAGCAGGATGTTGTCGAGCTTGTAGAAACGCCGGAACGTGTCGTCGCTTTCAAGCGTGATATCCCAGCCGAACTTCCACCAGCTCGAAAGAGAAAACAGACCCTTGGTCTCCAGGCTGCCCCGGAAGCCTTCAAGGTTATCGCATTTGGAGTCATCACTCAGCCCGCTGCAAGTCTGATCGATTGCGGCGAGATTGATATTGTACTGGCCATTGGCAAGGCGGTGGCGGAAGTCGCCCTGCCAGAGCACGCCCTGCTTGGACAGGTACGTCGGGTGGAATGTGAAGTCGTAGTTCGGAGCCAGCGCAAAGTAGTAGGGCACCGAAGTCATGAAACCGAGATCCGATGACGTGCCGAACGTGGGCATGAGGAAGCCCGAGCGGCGCTTCACCGAAGGATCCGGGTGCTGGAAGTAGGGCAGGTACAGGATGGGCTGGCCGAAGATCTCGAACTGTGCGTCCTGATACGTGATGGTCGCGGCCTGCTGATCGTGGATGATGGTCTGCGAGGAGATACACCACAGCGGCGGCGTACCGCCATCGGAGCGACACGGGGTGAACTTCGCTTCCGAGAATTCCGTGACGTTGCCGTCGCGGCGCGTGGCGCGTTCGGCAGCGATGCGCGTATCGTCCCGTGCGACGACGCTCAGGGATTGTACGAAGCCGTCGCGGAAATCGTCCGTCAGCGTGTAGCGGTCGGCGCGGATGATGTTTCCGTTGGGCTCCTTGAGAACCACGTTTCCGACGGCCGTCAGCGTGTTGGCGTTCTGGTCGTAGGAAACCTCATCCGCCGTCAGGATGTAGTTGTTGTAGAAGATTTCGACATTGCCCCGGGCGACGACAGTGTTGCCGGCGTTCTCATAGATCAGCTGATCACCCTGGAGATACAGAGGCTGAGAGCGATCGATCCTGGTGGCTGGCATGAGGTCGGCCGATTGACCAAAGGTCGGGGCAGAGGTCCTCTGGCTCATCGTGGATGGGTCCTGTGCCATCGCAGGCTGGCCTGGCACCAGGCAAGCGGCCGCGATTGCGGTGGCAGCGACCACACCGGTAGCCGTCGTCCCTTTGCGGACGTGCGCCGCAATTGCCGTAAGAGACGCCAAGCGAGCAGCGCCGCGGGGTGACCGCTGGCCTGCTTTCTCTGCGCGCCCCCTGCCGCAACCGCATTGCGGTCTCCGCGCTCGACGCATCACTCAGCCGTCCTCCTGGTGCAATAGCACCGTCAGTGAAACCAAGATGACCAGCACGACCGGCAACCAGACGGCTGCCCAGGTCGGAACCAAGCCTGCGGCTCCGATCTGTCGTGAGACCTCTGCCAGCAAGAAGAAACCGAGTCCCCCTACCATTCCGGTCACGACCATAGTCTGGATGCCACCGGACCGGAATGACCGCAACGACACAGTAGCCGCCAAAAGCACCATGGCGAAGCAGAGGAGCGGCCTTGACAGGAGAAGATCATACTGAATCCGCAGCGAAGTGGCTGAAAGCTTTGCTTTTTCGGCCACTTCTATAAGTCCCGGAAGGTCCCAGAATGAGACCGATATCGCCGTTCCCAGCGCGTCCTGGACACGTTCCGGTGTCAGGTAGGTCGAGACCATGTAGAAATCATATTTTTGCGGTTCACGGCCTATTCCGGCAACCCAGGCGTCGCGCAGTTCCCAGTAGCCATCCTTGAGGTCGGCACGTGCCGCGTCGACGCGTTCGACGAAGAGCCCCTTGTCGTCATAGACGAAGACGGTCACCCCGGTCAGCGTCAGGCCGCGGTTGGCGGCGCTTACCGCATTGATCACCGACTGGCCGTCGACGCCATTCTGGCGCAGCCAGGATTCGCCGGATTTCGAACGCAGCAGATTGACGTCGCGGCCGAAGGCTTCAGCAAAGATGCGTTCGGCCTCCTCACGGGCAGTTGCTGCCAGCGGGTTATACAGCGTCGTCGCCAGCACTCCGAGGGTGACGGCCACAACGAAGCCCGGTCGAAGGAACTGCCACACTGACATGCCGCCCGCGCGCATCACGGTCAGTTCGCTCTTGCGGCTCAATTGCAGCAGGGCGGCGATGGAGCCTGTCATGATGGCAAAGGGAAGAAGAAACTCTGTATAGGCGGGCAGGCGCAGAAGCGCCATCCACGCAAGCAGCCAGGCAGGCACGCTGCCATACTTGCCGGCCTGCCGGAGCAGTTCGACAAAATCGATCATGAATATGAGCGCACTGCACAGCACGAACGTGGCGAGGATCGTGGTCAGAAACCAGCGGCCTACGTACCAGTTGAGTGTGGCGGTCCCGATCCACACGGCGATCAGCGGCTCCTTGATGACGATGGTTCAGCCGGTTGACGGCGCATTAGGGAGAGCTTCGTCATTGGCATTATGCGGATGAATTGTAGGGCAGAGGCAAGACCGTCGCGTACGGCTTCGAAGCGTGAGGGCCCGGCCCGCGGACGCGCATTGCGCACGATAAGGACCATCGACACGATGCTGGCGACGATGGGTATCGCATAGAGCAGCGGGACAAAGACAGGGTCGAGGGCAACGAGATTGTTGACGGCGAGGCCCGCCAGCCGACACCCTGCAGCTGCAACAAATCCGAAGACAACACCATCGACCCGGTTCTGGCGTGTCGACTGGGCTTGGCCAACGGCTGCCAGCGCAATCAGGACAAAGGCGATCGGATAGAGCGGGTTGGCGAAGCGCTCATGCAATTCGGCCCGGAACAGGCCTACCTGTGCGTGATAGGCCGTATCGTCAGGAGCCGGATTGATCAGTTCGTCGAGATAGCGCTCGCGCGGCTTGTAGTCGATCTTTGTAGGCTCGCCATCGTCGAGGGCAGCGAGGTTGATCGCGTAACGCTGGAATTCGATGATCTGGGCGGCGTCGCCGTTCTTGTCGCGCCGGAGAATATGACCGTCGCTCATGACGAGGAAGACGCCGTCATCCTGTTTTACAATCTGGCCCAGCTCGGCGAGATAGGCTTGTGAGTTCTCGGGGTCGCGCGTGTCCTGGATGATGAGCCCGCGCAGATCGCCGTTGGCCGTACGCTCCCGGATATGGAATGTCAGGCCGGTTTCAGCGGTTGAAAATCGTCCGGGCTGAATGACCTGCGTTAAGAGATCGGTACGAACCTGTACGATATATTCGCGTAACAGACGCAGGCTCCAGGGCATGCCGATGTGATTGACGAAGCCAACCGCAATCGTCACCAGCAAGGCCAGTGCGATCAGCGGCCGGGCAACGGTCCAGCTCGTGGCGCCCGATGCCGTCAGAACGATGAGTTCGCTATCGCCATTCAGGCGATTGAGCGTGTGAATGATGGCGATCAGCATAGCGAACGGCGCAATGATCGCGAGGAGGTTGGGCAGCGCAAGAGTGGTCATCTTGAGCAGCAGCCAGCCGTCCTGGCCCTGGGACGTCACAACGTTCAGCTGCTTCAATGCGAGTGCAATCCAGACAATGCCGCCGAGAGACGCCAGAATCAGCAGGAGTGCGCTGGCGGCCTGGCGGAAGACGTATCGGAAGACGATGGGCATCGATGATAGGCTTCGCTGTAAGGATTACCGCTCTGAGGCCTGAACCAGCTGCTCAGTGGACGATTGATCTGCCGGAACATTGCCCCGGTTCGCTCCCATAGCACGGTGGCGGAAATTCGGCCTCGTGTCGTGTGGATTCAGCGAGAATATTCCCAAGTGTCACCGGCTTGCACAGGCTGGCCCCTGCAACTGGGATGGAAGCTGATCAGCCGGATTATCTCGGCAGTTGCACCGCAATCGGCTTGATTGCAAGGTGCGAATGGCTAATCTGCGGCTGATCCATATCTTTCTGCTCAGCATTCTCCCCGCTGATGCCGTCTTGAGATCAGTTCGCATCGCCAGCGATGGATTGCTGACCCTCGCCAACTGCTTCAACTCAGCCGATCTACAACCTGAAGGAGCCTGCTAATGCCCGCCAAAAAGGCACCCGCGTTCGAAATCACCTTCCAACCCCTGACTGCCGAGCGCGAGGCCGTGACATGCCTTCTGGTGGCGAATGATCTCACATTTTCAGAGATCGGAAGAGAGCTCAACGAGAAGGCTGGAGGCGCACTCGAGAAGGCGGCGAAAGCATCGGCCTTCACAGGGAAGTCCAAGAGCACCATCGAGGTGCTGGCGCCGCATGGCCTGAAGGAGAGCAGGATCATACTGCTCGGCGCGGGAGACATAGCCGAGGCCAAGGAGCTGGACTGGGTTCTGTTGGGCGGCAGCATGGCGGGGCAGATCCTGTCGCGCAAAGCCTCCTCAGCGAGTGTCGTTGCGCAGCTTCCCGGCGAAGATGCCGACTCGGCCATTCAGGTTGCCGTCAATCTGGCGTTCGGCGCCCAGTTGCGTCACTACAACTTTGACAAGTATCAATCCAAGACAAAGAAGGACGACGCCGAGAGTGAAGAGGCGCAGGCCAATGGCCTTGAGCGCCTGGTCATCCATTGCGCTGATCCCAAGAAGGCAGAGAAGGCGTTCGCGAAGCTCAGGGGCGTCGGTGAGGGCGTTCACCTTGCGCGCGATCTCGTCAACGAGCCGGCGAACGAACTCGGACCTGTGGAATTTGCCGAGCGGGCGAAGGCGCTGGAAGGTGTCGGCGTCAAGGTTGAAGTGCTCGAAGTGCCCGATCTCCAGAAGCTGAAGATGGGGGCACTGCTCGGTGTTGCGCAGGGTAGTGAGCGTCCGGCCCGCGTCGTGGTCATGCGTTGGCAGGGTGTCAAGAAGGATGCCGCTCCGCTCGCCTTCATCGGCAAGGGCGTGGTGTTCGACACCGGCGGCATCTCCATCAAGCCAGCCGCAGGCATGGAGGATATGAAGGGCGACATGGGTGGGGCTGCCTGTGTCGTCGGGCTGATGCATGCACTGGCGTCACGCAAGGCGAAGGTCAACGCGGTCGGGATCATCGGTTGCGTCGAGAACATGCCGTCGGGAACCGCCCAGCGGCCCGGCGATATTGTTCGCTCCATGTCGGGACAGACGATCGAGGTGTTGAACACGGATGCGGAAGGCCGCCTGGTGCTGGCCGACATCCTCTGGTACGCGCAGGAACGTTTCAAGCCGAAGCTGCTGATTGATCTTGCAACTCTGACGGGCGCCATCATGGTCGCGCTCGGCAAGGAGTACGCCGGGTTGTACTCGAACAATGATGCGCTGGCCGATAGCCTGCTGGCTGCCTCGAAGGAGACCGGCGAGAAGATCTGGCGGATGCCGCTGGACAAGGCCTACGACAAGATGATCGACTCGAAGAACGCTGACGTGAAGAACCTCGGTGGGCGTTGGGGTGGCGCATGCACGGCGGCACAATTCCTCCAGCGGTTCGTCAAGGACAAGGACACGCCGTGGGCTCACATCGATCTCGCCGGTACGGCCATGGATGCGCCACGCAACTCGATCAATCAGAGCTGGGGTTCAGGCTGGGGCGTGCGTCTGCTCGACCGGTTTGTAGCCAACGAACACGAGAAGTAATGGAAGCAGTGAATTCCAGGAAAAAGGCAGAGCTCATGGCTCTGCTTTTTTCTTGGGGCCAGGCATTAACTTCCTGGAAACCCCCGGTACGATCATCAGCATTTTCCATAATATATATTATGCGAATCGCCTTGGGGTGTTTCCGGCGGCGAGTTCGGAGTTACAGGAAGCCCGGAATCCCCGCGGAGTTGCCGAACCAGGCAGCCATTACCGGTTCGGACGCTGGTCCGCCGGCGGTGTCACAACCGATTGAACGGCAGGCTTCGGCATTCCAAGCATGCGTGGACAGGCAGAGGAGATCCATCGAGGGATCGCTCTTCACAGAAGCTGTTCCTCAGATGCAGCTCTAGCGGCGGGGATGAGCTTGACTGGTTGCTCGGACGTCGCGCCGCATCCGGGGGGCTGTCAGTCGGGTAATGCCGCAGGTTGTGTGGACGCCTGCAGGCGCTGCGTAAAGGCCGCAAAACGGGTTTCCAGTTTCTGGTTGGCTAAATGAGCCTGTTACTGGGTTGTAGCTGCTGGCGCGGCGTGCGGCCGGTTGCCACCGTTGCGGCTCACCGCAAGACATAACCTATAAAGGATAGCGTGCGTCGAAGGTTGTCCTTACAGGTATGGCATTTCTGAGTTGTAACTCGGTGTTGGCGGCTTAGGGTCCAGCCGCTTCGAGCCACCGTATCGTTTCGGCAATCAGCACTGCGTAGATGGCAATGACAAAGCCGCTGAGAACGTTGACGCTGACAAAGGCCCCGGCGATCTGTGCAATGTCCGGGCTCATGAAGCCCGAGAGAAGCAGAACGATCATGGCATCGAATTTCTGCTTCAGGACGAACAGCACCTCGCTCGCTTCCGAGATGCTGGGCTTGGCCGGAAGATCGAAGATGATTGTCATGCTGATGTCGGCGAAGCTTTTGTCGGGGAGAAGCGACAGCGCTAAGGAGAAGAGAAGTCCCAGCGGGGCTGCCAATCTGAAGTAGCCCCAGCGGGAGGGCCGTGCGTCTAGTGAGTTCGACAATCGTCTAAGCAGGCTGGAGCCTGCGAACACACAGGTGGCAAAGAACGCTGCGACCCAGATGAGGCGGTCCTGGTCAGTGCCCGTGAACGTCAGCAAAGCCATCAATCCGGCAAGCAGAGCCTTCACGACGGCATCGATGAGGGCCATGAACCGGATAAAAAGAGCATTGCCGGAAAATCCCTGGCCGAAATAGAAGCCCAGTTCGTTGCGCAGCCGGGCGTGTTCCAGGACGAGACCGAAACCGAGGGCCATGCTGGTGGTTAGCGCTGCGAATATGAGCGGGTAGTGCAGGCCGAGCCAGGCGGAGACGGCAACGAGGCCGAGCTCGAAGGACAGGATCGCGGCATTGACGATAAACCTGATGACGATCATATCGGCCCCATACCTTGGCGAATAAGCACAACGTGGCAGCCTGGACCCGCAAGAGTGCGGCAGGCATCTTGCCTGAGGCGTTCTTAGACCAATTGACGGGGGCTGTGGTGAATAACGACGATGCCGGACGAAAGACGATAGCCGATCTCATCGCGGTGATGGCCGCCCTACGAACGCCCGGGACCGGCTGCGTCTGGGACCTGGCGCAGGATTTCTCGACCATCGCACCCTACACGCTCGAAGAGGCCTACGAGGTTGCTGATGCCATTGCCCGCAACGATCTCATCGATCTGAAAGAGGAGCTCGGCGATCTTCTGCTGCAGGTTGTCTATCACGCGCGCATGGCCGAGGAGATCGGCGCCTTCAATTTCGACGATGTCGCGGATGGCATCACCCGGAAGATGCTGCGCCGGCATCCGCATGTTTTCGGCTCTCCAGAGGAGAGGGCTCAGGGCCTGCAGAAAGGCGCGTGGGAGCGGATCAAGGCTTCTGAGAAGGCCGAAAAGGCTGAGGCCAAAAAGCGGATCTCCGGAGACGGGACACAACCATCTCGTTGCACTGAAGGAAGCCTTTTGAGCGATGTCCCGCTGGCCCTTCCGGCTCTGGTACGGGCTGTCAAGTTGCAGGGGAAAGCCGCAGGGGTCGGGTTCGATTGGCCCAGTTTGGCACCCGTGTTCGACAAGATGCGGGAGGAACTGGCGGAGCTGGAGGAAGCCGTCCTGCCGTACGATCCGCGCGGTGCCAACAAGACGGGGGAGCGACAAGGCCTGGAGCGCGTGACCGAAGAGTTCGGCGATCTCCTGTTTGTCATGGCCAATGTTGCCCGGCATCTCGGGATCGATCCGGAAGCTGCGCTCAGAGGGGCCAATGAGAAATTCACCCGCTGCTTCCACCACATCGAGGAGCGGCTCGCATCGGAGGGTAAAACTCCCGCAGACAGCGATCTTCAGGAGATGGACGCCTTGTGGGATGAAGCCAAGGCCCACGAACGTGCCAGCCGCTAAGTATCGAAGTGGCTCAGACCGGCGTTCCGGCGGCTTTGCGGATGGCGGGGCTGACGTGCTCGGGCCGTACTCCTATGCCAATGGTACGTCCGAGCAGCCCCCGCAACATCGGTGAGGACGCGAGAACGCGCATCGGCAACGGCGGCTGCGCAGTGAGTTCTCCCTTGAGAAGGGGAGCAAGCAGACGCCTGTGGGCGGCAACCTGCATGGCCTGGGTCAGCCGCGTCGGCCAGAGCCGCCGCCTTTGAACTGCGGCCAGATCGGCGGATTGCAGACGCCGCCTGCCGAGCGGACGAAACAGGATGTTGGAGGCGGCGACTGCGTCCTGCACGGCGAGATTTATGCCCACACCCCCGACCGGTGACATGGCGTGAGCGGCATCTCCGATGCAGAGAAATCCGTCGCGCCACCATGTTTCAAGGCGGTCGACGCGGACGCTCAGCAGCTTGACGTCGTACCAGCTCGCTATCGCGTAGAGGCGGTCGGCGGTGAACGGAAGCGACTCGGAAAGATCGGCGCGAAACGCGTGCAGCCCTTCGGCCTTGATCCTTTCAAAGTCACCCTTGGCTATGATGTAGGCACATTGCCAATAATCGCCACGGTTCAGCAGCACCACCATGTGGCGGCTTTCAAACCTTGCCATGGTTTGGGCCGGGTCGTCAGACTTGCGCGGAAGCTTGAACCAGAGCACGTCGATTGGCGCGCCAAGATCGTGCACCTTGAGGCCTGCACGTTCGCGCAGTACGGAGCCCCGGCCATCCGCAGCGACGACGAGATCAGCCGTTATGATCTCCTTTCCCGCCGGAGAGACAGCCTTGACCCCGGTCACGCGATCGCCAGAAAACACAAGCCCGATCGCCTCGGTGTTCATGCGAAGCTCGAAACCCGCATAGCTTCTCCCCTTCCCGGCAAGGAAACTCAGGAAGTCCCATTGCGGCATCAGGGCAATGTAAGGGCAGGCTGCGCGGATCCCGGTGAAATCGCCCAATGGCAGGTAACGGCCAGCGTAATCGGCGCCAATCTGGGTTACCTTCTGGTGAGGCAATTCAAGAAACTCTGCGAGCCAGCCCAGTTCGCTCATGACCTGCAGGGTCGAGGGATGAATGGTGTCGCCGCGGAAGTCGCGCAGGAAGTCCGCGTGCTTCTCCAGAACCGCAACCTGCAGGCCGGCGCGGGCCAGCAGCACGCCGAGCACCAGCCCGGCAGGTCCGCCACCGGCGATACAGCAATGAACGTGTTGCGCAGACATCATGATGCTTGCCCTTGTTATCGGGGTCGCGTCCTGCTGCCCCGCCTACTGAATACGCAACTGCAAGTGTTGTAGTTGCGCGAGAAGGCGGCCGCGCTTCTCGGCAGCTATCCGGAGGCGCAGCGTCGTCTCGCCGTTGTCATTGACGTCACGTTCGATGATTTCGGCGTTCTCATACAGCCAGCTCAGCAGCTTGCCCTCGCTGGCGGGAATAACAAGCGTCAGATAGGTGTCGTCGATACCGAGCCGCTCGTCGATCGCTCTCAGCAGCTCGTCGATTCCTTCGCCGGTTTTCGAGGATACGGCGACCGGCCTACGTTCCTTCCAGCGCGCCGCGACTTCAGCGGCCTCCCGTTCATCAGGTGACAGCAGGTCGATCTTGTTCCAGACCTCGAGAATGTGGCGGTCGGCAGGAGTGAGATCGATGTCGAGTTCGGCGAGGACGCGTTCCACGTCCTGGCTCTGAAGCTCGCTTTCGGGATGACTGATATCGCGCACATGAAGGATCAGATCAGCTTCGACAACCTCTTCAAGCGTCGCGCGGAAAGCGGCTACGAGGGTCGTCGGCAGGTCCGAGATAAACCCGACCGTGTCAGACAGGATGATGCGGCGGCCACTCGCCAGACGGACTTCGCGCATGGTTGGATCAAGGGTGGCGAACACCTGATCCCGGGCGAGGACGGAGGAGCCGGTCACGTGATTGAAAAGGGTCGATTTGCCCGCGTTGGTGTAACCGACGATGGCCACCACCGGGTAGGGCACCTTGCGGCGACCGCGCCGGTGCAGCTCGCGGGTCTTGACGACGTGGTTCAGTTCCCGGCGAATTGCGTCAATACGGTTCTGCAACATACGCCGGTCGAGTTCGAGCTGCGCTTCACCCGGGCCGCCCAGAAAGCTGGCTCCGCCGCCCGCGCCGCGCTGGCGTTCAAGGTGGGTCCAGGCTCGGACGAGACGCCCCTTCTGATAGGAAAGGTGCGCAAGTTCGACCTGTAGCCGTCCTTCCCGCGTCCGGGCGCGGGCACCGAAAATTTCGAGAATGAGCCCGGTGCGATCGAGTACCTTTACGTTCCATGCGCGTTCCAGATTGCGCTGCTGAACGGGGCTTATGGAATGGTCCACCACAACCAGGCCGGCACCGGCGGTCTTTATGAGTTCGCGCAGCTCTTCCACCTTGCCCGAACCGAGCAAGGTTGCCGGGCGCGGGGTCGAGACCTGAACGATCAGTGTGTCCAGAACATCAAGGTCGATCGCGTTGGCGAGGCCCCTGGCTTCAATGGCGCGCTCCTCCGGCGAATGCACCGGCCCGGAAGACTGTTCGGAGCGAGAAGGGCTGTCTGTCCCCGCCCGCCGAGATGGCAGGACGGGGACGATGACTAAGGCCCGCGGCTTGTCGGGACTCGTGGCGCGCGACGTCAGAGACGCTTTGATCGGAGGCGTCGCTCGCGGGTCCGCTGGCTTGTATGTGCGGTCGTCTATTTGAGTTATCCGGTCGTTGTTTCTGAAGGATCATTATCCATCAAGTGCACGGGCTGGCCCGGCATGATGGTGGAAATTGCGTGCTTGTAAACAAGCTGGGAATGGCCGTCACGGCGCAACAACACGCAAAAATTATCAAACCATGTGACAATACCCTGAAGTTTTACGCCATTGATGAGAAATATTGTTAGTGGAGTTTTATTTTTACGTACGTAATTCAGGAAAGTGTCCTGAAGGCTTTGGACTCGCTCTGCCGGCATGTTTTTTTTTCCGCCTTTTCTCTTCTTTCGGATCGGGTTGAAAAATTACCCGTCGTGACGCGCTTGTGCACGTATGCCCACTCTAACCCAGCTCGGACAAAAGTTCAGCAGGGACTCTCAGGTTCTGCGCGTATTGGCAAGATGCCTTCATGACAATGACCTGTTTTGCACAGAAACGGTTCCAACCGGTGAATGTTCGGCGAGGTCCTTAAACCGGTTGCGAAGTTTCAGGCTCAAAGGGCCGGGCATGCCGGTGCCAATTTTCACGCCGTCGATGGCGGTCACCGGCATGACGGTGTTGGTGGCGGAGGTGACGAAGGCTTCCGCCGCATCCAGGGCCTCGCTTCGTGTGAAGGGGCGCTCTTCAACTGTCAGCCCGAGCGATGCCGCCGTGTCCATTACGGTATGGCGGGTAATGCCTGGCAGGATGTCCCGGCCCAGCTGTCGCGTCAGCAGCCGGCCGGTCCTATCCACGATCCAGGCATTGCTGGAGGCCCCTTCGGTGATGAAGCCCGCCTCATCCACGAACCATGCTTCGCGCGCTCCCTGTGTGGAAGCCTGCTCCTTGGCGAGACAGGCGGCCAGCAGCATGACCGTTTTGATGTCGCAGCGCTTCCAGCGAATTTCAGGCACCGTTATGACGGCAATACCCGTCCGGGCGGTCTGGTCGATGCCGTCGCGGCGCAGGGAGCGCGCAAGACAGACCAGTGTCGGCCGCACGGGCGGATCAGGAAACACAAAGTCGCGTGGGCTTACCCCGCGGCTGACCTGCAGATAGACGAGACCATCGCGAACGCGGTTGCGCCGAACCGTTTCAGCAATGACGTGGCGCAGGCTTGCCTCTGTCATCGGCCTTGCGATGGAGAGCTCCGACAGAGATCGCCAAAGGCGGTCCAGATGACGGGTTGCATCAACCAGGCCGCCGTCGCGGATCTCTATGACTTCGTAGACAGCATCAGCCAGCTGGAAGCCCCGGTCCTCAACGTGGACCTTCGCCTCACCGTAGGGCCGGTAGCGGCCATTGATGTAGATCACACGAGGCATTGTGGCGAGCCTTCTTTCCAATGACGGCGGGATTGCACCTCGTGCGACCGATGCCTTCAGAAATAATCAGGCGTGACACGGAACATCTGTTCCACCTCTCGAAGATAATCGGAAAGGGCAAACAGGACCACACGGTCCTGAGCCTCGAGTTCGAGAGCGCCTGTCGGCTTCAGGACCTCACCGTTGCGCAGGATGGCGCCGATGCGAACGCCTTCCGAGATCGGCGCCTCGTGGAGCGGCTTATTGAGGATCGGCGCAGTCTCGAGCAACTCGGCCTCGATG
>Ga0180216_1002387_pt1 | contig 15652 bp, 12 predicted proteins | sample eDN3rd37CBELigMG_FD_128879 | JGI IMG/M metagenome (GOLD analysis project Ga0180216, IMG submission 128879) | Enriched Miracle-Growth compost microbial communities from Emeryville, California, USA - eDNA 3rd pass 37_C BE-Lig MG (version 2)... ... | reverse complement strand
AATTGTATGGACTTTCCTTCTCTTGTCCTCTTTCCTGACCACTTTGATGCTCGCTATAGGGCTTGCCTGTTAAATGTTGAACCTCTAACGCACGAATTATCCTGCGTGTATCGTTAGGGTGCAGACGTGCTGCAGCCTCGGCGTCAACTTGACTCAGTTTTAGATGAAGCGCTTCGTTTCCGTGCTGCGCAGCATATTTCTCCATCTCTGCACGGAACTTATCATCTGATCCATGATCAACAAAGCGAAACTCATAGCATAGAGACTCTATATATAACCCAGTACCGCCAACGACGAAGGGGAGCTTTCCACGTGAATGAATATCTGCAATGAGCGCTTTTGCCTTTGCTTGAAAATCAGCAGCAGAAAAAGATTCCTCCGGATTGCAAATATCAATTAAATGATGAACGATACCTTCTCGTTCTTCCTCTTTTATTTTAGCGGTGCCTATATCCATCCCGCGATAAACCTGCATGGAATCACCAGAAATTATTTCAGCATTGTACCGTTTTGCCAGCTCAATGCTTAATGCCGTCTTCCCGACAGCCGTCGGGCCAACAAGCACAAGCAGTGGCAGCTTACGATTGCTAGCCTCTTGCTGCATCTCATTACCTTGCTGCATTGTACGAATGATCTTCACTTCCTTCACCAATAACAGCCTGCACACAGCAGGCAGCTTACTATATGATTTGTATTTTACCGTAGGCTACCCGATGACCGCGTGCTTGCTGGCATCTTTCAAAGCCTAAACGCTCAAACTCATCACTCATACTGTGCTCCTTTAAGAGCACGCATTTACGAGCTACGCGCTTAGCCTGGTCAATCACAGCATGAGAAAGCGCGTGCTTATTCGCTATATTGCGAATTGAGCCTATGGCACTTGATTCATGCAGCGGCTGACGGAACATGGGATCAAAGTAGACAATATCAACACTTCGATCCGGTAGAGATGACAAATATTGCTCGTGATCAGCAAGCTTCAGCTCAATTCGCCGCATCGCCTGCTCAATGGCTGCTGGCTCAATCCTATAGTTTGCTAATCCTTCTCGAACAACGATATAAAGCAGCTGTTCACTTTCAAGTGCAATCACTTGACCGTCTGAGCCCACTGCCTGCGAAAAAAGCAGGCTATCACTGCATAGGCCAGCCGTACAATCTAACACTACATCTCCTTGCTCGCAGCCACTATATTTGATCAAGCTTTCCTCCGCACCGTGCAGCATCGCTTTAAGCTTTGGCAGCGCCATGCTCGGATGGTAAATAAATGGCTTATCTAGCTTGTCACGCTCATATAAACGTAGTTCATGTTCTGTAGCGACCAGCATAAAAGGAGCACCGCTGCGCTCCATTAGCTTACGGACGCTCATCTGCCTGCGCGGTATTAGCTGCGCATTCAGCTCCCGAGCCAAACCTTGCGCATATGCAAGCAATTGCTCGTGCGGCGCCTGCGAAGTCGTAACGATCAAGACATCACCCGCTTAAACATTTTTTCCAGCTGATAGGTAGAAAGATGCACAATGATCGGACGACCATGCGGACAAGTGTATGGCTGCTGACAAGCAGCAAGTCTGCGAAGCAGCATCTCGCCTTCCTCACGATTCATTCGATCATTTGCTTTAATTGATGCTTTGCAGGAGCACATGATCGCAGCCTCTTCCCGGAGCTTCGCGATATCAATTTGCTTTCTTTCCTGCAGCACGTAATCGATCATTTCTTCAACGACAACTGCTTCTTGCCCTTGCGGCAGCCACTCTGGATAAGCTCTCACCAAATAGGTTTGCTGACCGAAAGGCTCCATATATACGCCGGCCTGTTCAAGATAAGGCAGCAAATCCTTTAAGCTCTGCGCTTCACCTGGTGTAAATTCCAGCGTAAGCGGCACTAGCAGCTGTTGGCTAGCTGCTTGCGGCTGACCGAATTTCACCAAATAATACTCATAATTGATTCGTTCATGTGCTGCATGCTGGTCAATAAGATATAGTCCATCCTCTGACTGCGCAATAATGTACGTACCATGATGCTGTCCAATCCAGTGCAGCTCCGGAAAAGCATGCAACGATTGCTTCTGTTCAACTTCCTGATCGTTCGCTGCGGCATGAGCTGTAGTAGACCAGCCCTCCGATTGAGCTTCTGCAGTTGAAGGAGCGACTGTATTTATCGGAGACACGCCATAAGCAGGGGCGTCTGTCGCTGACGGTATAGACGATATATGTGAAGCTGTTGCTGCATATGCTTCACGTTCAGCTGTGTCATAGCGCTCATGAGCACTCTTCGTCGCTTCCGTCTCATATGCAGTTGCATTCTGCTCATTCAATGCGTTATGCTCCCGTCTCTCATCACGCCCTCCAGTATAGCTGCTGAAGCTATCAGGCTTACGGTATAACCGCTCTGCGGCATCCTTCGGAATGCTCAAGGAATCTCTCCCTGGTGCACCCATACCGTATTCTGATGCTCGTCCTTCAGAGTAAGCAGAGCTCTTCTGCTGAGCAGCCCCCCTCTCCCCCGCTCTATTAAACGAGAGGGGGGAGGTTCCAGAGGGAGCATGCTCGCCCTGTTTATAGGATATTCCACCATCATCCATATGGAATGAGATAGCTTCCTGCACAAAGGAAGCACCCTTACGCTCAGCAGGCTTGATCGAGTCGAGACCTGGCGTATAGCGCAAATTGCCAAGCTTTTCTCGCACGATCCTCTCTATTAAAGCCTTCAATTCCTGCTCTTTGCTAAAGCGTACCTCGAGCTTAGATGGATGCACATTCACATCTAGCAGCGCAGGATGCATTTGAATTTCAAGAATCGCAAGAGGAAAGCGATTGATAGGAAGCAAAGTATGATAGCCCTCAAGCAGTGCGTGATTGCAGGCAATGCTCTTAATATATCGACCATTGACGATAACCGTAATCCCATTGCGGTTCGCACGCGTAAGCTCGGGCTTTGAGATATAGCCTAGCACCTCATAATCGGGGTCCGAGCCATCGATGGCGAGCATTTGCTTAGCTGCACTCGTACCATAGATTGCTGCTAACACCTGTAGTCGATCTCCCGTTCCTAGCGTTCGCAGCAATACATTACCGTTATGCTTCAGTGTGATCGCAATGCCAGGATGTGCAAGCGCCATTCGGTTCATATAATCCGAGATATGACCGAGCTCTGTTTGCACTGTTTTCATATATTTTAATCGCGCAGGCGTGTTGAAAAACAGATCCTTCACCGTAATACTCGTACCTTTCGGCGCATTATACGGCTCATTCGCCGTTAACTTTCCGCCTTCAATGGCGATCCGATGGGCTAACCCCGATGCCTCAACAGAGGAGATACATTCTATTCTTGCGACCGCTGCAATACTCGGCAGCGCCTCACCTCGAAAGCCAAGACTCGCAATTCGGAACAGATCGCTGCTCGTAGAAATTTTACTAGTCGCATGCCTCTCAAAAGCTGTTAGCATATCCTCCTGCTCAATCCCATCACCATTATCGACAACACGGATGAAGGTTAATCCACCCTCTTCAATCGATACGTCAATCGTTGTGCTTGAAGCATCTATCGCATTCTCCACTAGCTCCTTCACGACCGATGAAGGTCGCTCCACCACTTCACCTGCAGCGATTTGGTTCGATAATTGCTCATCAAGCAGCTTAATTCTAGCCATCGTCTTCTCCTCCTCTCCTTGCATTCATCTCGTTGCGGCATATATTAAAGTATTAATGTAGCTTTTGTTTAAGCTCGTTCAACAAATTCATCGCCTGCATAGGTGTCATATTGAATAGATCGGCAGTCTTTAGCTGCTTCAGCACCTGTTCTTCATGCTGTGGCAGCTTTGTCTTCGTAGTAGGTGTTACAACTGGCTCCTCGAATATCGACAGCTGAACGACTTCACCCTGCGGTAAATCACCAGTCGTAGTCTGATTAGGCATCTCTGGCGCCTTGTCAGCATCCATCTCCTTTACAAGCACAGCCGTTCCAGCTCCCTGCAACGCTTCGTATGCCGCCTGTGCGACATGAGGTCGTAAGCCAGTCGTCACGGCCGCATCATTGTCTTCGCCTAGGTCAAATGGCAGATCGAATCGTTCCTCATCATGATCATCAATGACAGACAGCTTTGCAGCTAGCTCTGCCGAGTTTGATCCAGAGGCAACACTTTGTTGCTTCGATGAAGACCGCTCTTCTGCTTGTCCACCAATCTCAGAATCAAGCAGACCATAAGCACGCTGTATTATTTCATCTGGTAATCCTGCAAGCTGAGCGCAATATATACCATAGCTTGTATCAGCAGCACCTGGAACAAGCTTACGTAAGAAGGTAACCTGATCTCCACTCTCCTCAACCGCCATTCGCGCATTCGTTAACGTGCTTAACGAATCAGACAGATGGGCCAGCTCATGAAAATGAGTAGAGACAAGCGCCTTGCAGCCAATCGTCCCATGTACATACTCAATGACAGCCTGTGCAATAGCCATTCCTTCTGCCGTTGACGTTCCTCTTCCAAGCTCATCTATGATGACCAGGCTGCTTGCTGTGGCCTGCTCTGTCATCACTTGAATATCCTTCATCTCCACCATAAAAGTGCTTTGTCCGCCGATCAGATCATCTGCAGCACCGATTCGTGTAAAGATGCGATCCGTTAACGGAATGACCGCTGACTGTGCAGGAACGAAACAGCCGATCTGAGCCATGATGACGATTAAGGCAACCTGTCTCATATAGGTGCTTTTACCCGCCATATTCGGTCCAGTAATGAGCAAAATCGATTGCTCCTTGCGATCAAGATGCGTTGCGTTGGCAATAAAGGAAGCACTGTCCATCATCGCTTCTACGACTGGATGTCTGCCTTCCTCAATATTCATATGATAGCCTTCATGCATGGCTGGCTTTACATAGCGCTGCTCGGCACTAACAAGCGCGAGACTTTGATATACATCCAGCTCAGCGACAACGGCAGCGACCTTCTGTAATCTTGCCAGATGCTCCATAAGATGCTCTCGAAGCTCTAAAAATCTGCTGTACTCGAGATCAACCATCTTTTCCTCAGCCTCTAGGATCAGTCTCTCCTTCTCCTTAAGCTCAGGCGTTACGTAGCGTTCTGCGTTAGCTAGCGTCTGCTTTCGTTCATATCGGCCTTCCGGTAAGCTGCTAATGTTCGCTTTGGAAACCTCAAGATAATAGCCAAACACCTTGTTGAACCCGATCTTCAGCGTTCTAATCCCCGTTATCTCACGCTCACGATGCTCCAGATCAGCTAACCAGCGTTTACCGTTAGAGCTCGCTTCTCTTAACTGATCGAGATAAGCATCATAGCCAGCTCGAATTAAGCCACCTTCACGCAGCGATAACGGTGGATCATCGACAAGCACTGTATCAATAAAATCAGCAAGGTCCTCGCAGCAGTCTAGCGAGTTGACTACGCCAGTTAGAACCGAATGACCTGACTGCTGACAGAGCTCTACAAGCGACGGCACACGGCGCAGAGACAGCTTTAGCGCATGAAGATCCTTCGCATTCGCATTTCCGTATGAGATACGCCCTACTAATCGCTCCAGATCGTAGATCGGCTGCAGCTCTCTACGTAGATCGTCACGCAGAATCATATTTTTATATAGTATTTCAACTGCATCCTGACGCTGCTGTATTTCTTTCAAACTAAGCAATGGCTTATCAATCCAGCGGCGCAGCAGCCTCGTACCCATCGCCGTTTGCGTACGATCCAGCAGCCATAGCAATGAGCCCTTCTTGCTGCGATCGCGAACGGTTTCTGTAAGCTCCAGATTACGACGCGTATAATAGTCCAAGATCATATACTGCTGTGGCTCATAGCTTGTCAGTATCGTGAGATGCTTCAAGCTCCGCTTCTGTGTGTCCTCAAGATAGCTAAGCAGTACCTTAACCGCACGACGGCGAGCACCCTTCAGCTCACTAAGCTGAGAGGCAGAGAACTGCTGTTGTAGCAGCTCCTCATCACATTCTGGCCAGCCTGTTAGCGGCACATTGCGATTCCAGCTGCTGCCGCCCTTCAGCTGCTGCAGCACATGCTCATCACCAACGAGCTCGGAAGGACTATATAAATTTACTTCATCAAGCAGGGAGCTGAGTGACCCAGGAAAGGAAGTTACATACAACTCTCCTGTTGACAGGTCACTGCTAGCTATACCATATACGCCATCAAGCTCAACTACTGCTCCTATGAAGTTATTGCCTTTACCGTTCAATGTTTTTTCTTCCATCACGGTGCCAGGCGTTATCGTTCTCACAACCTCACGACGTACGACGCCTTTCGCCTGTGCAGGATCCTCTACCTGCTCACAGATCGCTACTTTGTAGCCCTTCTCAATTAATCTAGCGATATAGGTTTCGGCAGCGTGGTAAGGAACACCGCACATCGGAATTTTCTCTGCTGTACCTCCATCACGACCAGTCAATGTTATTTCTAGCTCACGAGAAGCATTAACTGCATCCTCGAAAAACATTTCGTAAAAATCACCTAATCGAAAAAAAAGAAAGGCATCAGGTACCCCTTTCTTTATCTCCAAATATTGCTGTATCATCGGTGTATAGGTTGCCACACGACTCCCCCCATTGCATTCCTATTATTAAAACGGAAGCTCTTGTCCTGCAGCTACGAGCTGCTCAATCCGTTTCGTTATTGCATACTCAGTTAACTCATTATCTAATATTCTTCCATACCATGCTTCCATCTCACGTCGCTCAAGCTCTATATGCTGTTCATTGTAATCGAATTCTACTTTGTTAATATTGCTAGCTGCCGAAAATAAGCATATGGCATTAAATAGCATCGTTATTTTTAGTTCATCCTCTTCGCCTTCAAGCTCATCATAAAATGATAGTGCTAGTCTTGTTGGCTCCTTGTCAGAAGTGAATCCTTGATTGGACACTTTGAAGCCTCCTTAATCGCTTCTTATAGATTCTACTATTTTATCATGAGTGGTGCATCTATTCGAGTTTTTTTGCAAAATAAAAGGATTGTCTCGCCTGGAATAACAAGGCGAAACAATCCTATGTATAAGCTTTATCTATCTCGCCAGCCTCTAATAAAGACCAGCGCTTGCGTATATCATCCTGTTCATTCCATGTTTTACGCTGCCTAATAGCATGCTGCAGCGGAGCAATAGCCTTCTCGAGCTTATACTCTGGTGTATTCGAGGCTAGCTTAGAGAGTAGCTGAAGCATATCTAGCGCCTTAGCGTGTAATTGTTCTCTGTCTTCCCCTGCATATGCATCATCTAGCCAGTCAGCTGACTTTAGCTGGATTGCCAGCTCCTTATTATTCTGTACAGCAATATAACAGCATGCTATGGCTGCTTTCGTTAACGCTGGCGAAACTAGCCAGCTCGGAAGCGTGCGGTATTCGAAGCCACCATGAAATTGCCTACGATAATCACCCAAGCCGCCAAATTTGCGAAGACGTCCAGCTCCATTTTGATCTGCAGCAGCTGCAAATGGAATGGCAAGTGCCGCATCCAATATACGCAAAACTCTTGGCGTAAGCTGGACACCGCTAATATGGAGATGTCCGCCAAGCGCAATGCCTCGTACCGGCATACCTCCAGCAAGCCATCGTAAGCGTTTATCTGTAATCGCTGTCGCTGTCTCCTTCAGCAGACGATACAGAGAAGCAAACAAACGGTTTGGATCGGTCTCTGGCGGCGGTCTAAGCTCCACAATTGGATGGATTAGTTTATTTCTATACCACAGTGCATCAATGCCCACATACATACTGTCGCTCTCAAGCAAGTATTCTGTCGCTGAAACAACGCGCTGCTGGTCATTGACGAGAATAAATTCTGGATCTGCTCCAAGCTGAATTCTTTCATTACGCTCGTTATGATCCACTGCTTCTGCTTCCCGCTTCCAACGCTTCAACCACGCTGTAATTGCCTCACTAAGCAGCTCTCTGTCAATAGGTAGCTGCTGCTTCGCAATAGACCATACACCTCTTATGGCCATGCTGCCCGTACCACTAACCGCGACAAGCACGGAACCGACATCTAGCCATAACGCGTACAATGCACGGCAGGCTGCTACCTCCAAAGCACGAAGCGTCCATTCAGACAGCTCAAAACCGGAATGCTCAATGAGATGCTCATCATTACGTATAGCAGGGTAAGCGGCTCCTAATGGCTTTAATGCTTCATCTACCCTTCTCCAGCTAAGCATCATATGGTCAATGCAATGGACAAGGTATAATCTCTCATCATTAAGTCTCTGACTGACTCTTAGCCTTGCTGACTTCCATCGAGACTGCATATCGGCTGCTGAATAGCTTTCATAACGTCTAATTCCAGCGTTGATCTTGTTATGCTTCAATGAATAATCGCTGCCGCTATTATGCTGTAGTACAATACACGGTGCATGCTCTGTATGCTCTAATCTATCTCCATCATTCAGCGAGCCTGCCAACTCAACTTGGTGCAGAGCTTGAGCATGCTCCATTGCCAGACTCCCATCAAACAGTCTAACAGGATCTCGCAGCACCATCAGCCGCCCATTACTGTCCACTTGAAGCAGCATGTGCATAAGCATTTCTTCCTTCTTATTGGAATTACATTCAAATAAAAAACGAAGAGGGCTTTCGCCCTCAAGTTTTGCCGCCAAGCGACATATGCTATCGATAACTAACGTTAGATCTCATCCTCGTCAAGTAGATCTTCCAGATCGTCGAATTCCTCTTCGGACTCATCAACCTCTTGATCGTAATCGAAATCCTTGCCATCAATATCTGGGCAACCACCAGGTACAACAGCGACAGAAACCTTCGTCTCAGCAATCATCTCAACTGCGAATTCGCGCTCAATGCGAACAACGACAGAATCACCGTTGGACGATATATTCGCCTCAATACAGTTTGGCTCCGTAATCGATTCTGCGGACACCTCCGTCGTTGAGGCGCGATGCTTAGGATCTAAGTAATATAAAGGTACATTTTCTACGAACTTTACACTTTCCTTTGCTACATCTGTTTGAGAATTGTTGTTGTACGAGTACCAAATATTAATGTCATAAGTACCGATAACTTCAACTCCACCATTTGACTTGACCGCCTCATACTTAGTGTTTATAACCCATGCACCAAGAATACTTGTTGGTCGATGCGGTGGGGTTACTGTATGAGTAGATGTACTAAACTTACGACCTTTCCCGCAAACAGCCTTTGTAATAATTTCTCTGCATCGGAGCTGTTTATTTGCTTTAGACATCGACTTAACCTCCTCCATACAATCATTCACTTAAGTGTATGCAAGTGCTAGGCGTTTGTTGATTACTGTAGTCCAACAATTGCAAACATTTTTTATTCAAGTATGTAATATGGAGTCGTAGCCTACATCTACGCCTATTCGATTCGACCCAAAACTCCTTTTACATGTTACTTCATGAATATGAAAGAAAAGCTTATTCTATGACACATCTATAAAAATGTGCACGAATAAGCTTTTTACCATGATATTTTTATTATCCTATTATATGAAGCCAACTATTTCAGCCTGTAAGATTAGACTTTTCTAGCAGGCTTTGATCTGTATTTCCTCTCTTTTTATAGCGTTTCGCTATATCCAGGTAGCGATTCATTTCATGCATCAGCATAAGCAGAGAAGCTCTGATCTCAAATTCATCACGCGTCTTTGGCAGCTCCATTGCACGGAATTTTTCAGCAAGCTCTTGCAGCTTAACTCTAACCTCTCCTACATATACGTCAGATTGCGTGTCTCGTCCAAGCTGCTCCAGCAGCTCTGCCACTGGCTCGGCATGCTTTAGTTGACCATGGACTCTCGCAACCATTTCCATCATTTGTCCTATCGTATCCAGCTGCTGTCTTCTCATCTCAAAATATGTAAGCCAATATCCTTCATTGCTCCACAGCTGGTTTTCCTTACTGCGAATAGCAATCGTTATTCCTTTTTCGATGTCACGATGTGCATCGAGCAGCTCTTCCCCGCTCCACACGTAGGTAGGCTCGCGAAGCGTCTTAGCCAGCGTATAACAAATTTGATAATAATTCGATTCAACCGCTTCTCTAAGCTTCATAAGCTCACGTTCAACATTAGGCATGTACAACATATTAATAATTGTCGCCGAGCCTAGACCTACTAGCAGTAAACAGACTTCATTCCATATAATACCGGTAGTTACTTCACCATAGGAATAAATATGAAACACAGTAACACAGCTAGTAACGATGCCTTCCTTAAGCTGGAAACGTGCCATGATCGGAAACGAAACGAGTATAAAAATCGCAACGGTCCAATGATAAAAGCCAAGTGTAACAAAAATAATCGAGGCAAAGCCTAATCCTAGCACCGAGGCAACGAAGCGAGAAGCTGTTTTCGTAAGACCTTGCTTTCGCGTTACCTCGACGCCAAGAATAGCTAATATTCCTGCTGATAATGCAGGCTCCAAATTAAAATAATGTGCGACATAGATTGCAACGATAGCTGCAATCGCTGTTTTAATGACTCGAATCCCCATACTCATGCTCCTAGCTGTTAAGATGTCATTAGTATAGCGATTGTTTAACGATCTTTCCAGCCAGAAGTCACTTTTCGTTCTAAGAAACTGACAGCCTGATACATAAATGTCGCAACAAAAGCAATAACGACAAGCGTTGACAGCACTAAGGTGAAGTTAAACACCTGGAAGCCATAAATAATGAGGTAGCCAAGCCCTACTCGAGCAACTAAAAATTCACCAACGATAACACCGATCCATGCTAAACCAACGTTCACCTTTAACGTGGAGATAATCACTGGAAAGGCAGCAGGCAGAATAACATAGTAGAAGGTTTGAAAGCGAGTTGCGCCGAAAATCGTTGCAACCTTAAGCAAACCTTCCTCCGTTTCTCGAAAACGATTATAAATATTAATGGTCGTTATAATGACTGTCACAAGAAGCGTAATGGCTACGATCGAGCCAAAGCCTGGTCCTAGACCTACAATAAGCAGTGGACCGAGCGCAACCTTCGGCATACTGTTCAGCACAACTAAAAATGGATCAAAGACACGTGCAACGAATGGAAACCACCATAATAGTGCAGCAATAAGGGTTCCAAGCAGTGTACCGAGCAGAAAGCCCGCAATGGTTTCCGCCACGGTTATACCGATATGCGGTAGAATGCTACCATCTAATAGTGAAGTATATAGATGATTAGCAATTTTGCTTGGCGAACTAAAAATAAGTGGGTCGACAATGCGGGCTTTACTGCTCCATTCCCATATCGCAATAAACCCAACGAGTAAAATCATTTGTGTTAGCAGCACTAGCATGCTTTTTCTACGCATACGATCCTTATATTGCTTATGAAGAGTTGTTAACGGCGCAATCATGTTATTCGACACCCCTTTCCACCCCTTTCCATCTCTTCATCGAGCTCATACCATATTTCATCGAAGCAGGCTTGATAGGAAGGATGCTTTCTCGCTTCGATAGGCCCAGCAGCTCGCAGCTCACGTGGAATGGTCACGATTTTACGAATATGGCCTGGGTTACGTCCTAATACAACGACTCGATCACTTATCGCCACAGCCTCTGCCAAGTCATGTGTAACGAGAATAGCTGTTTTGCCTAGACGATCTAGCGTGGATTGAACAAGCTCCTCCAGCTGCATTTTAATATGAAGATCAAGTGCGGAAAATGGTTCATCCAGCAAAAGCAAGTCTGGATCGATAATTAAGGTGCGCGCAAGCGCGACGCGCTGCCGCATTCCTCCTGACAGCTGATGAGGATACTTGTCTGCGGATTGCTCCAAGCCAAGCTCATCAAGCAGTGAAATTATTTTTTGCTTAGACTGCGCATTCGCTTCTTTGCGTATCTCTAAGCCTAGCATTACATTTTGCAATATGGTGCGCCAAGGATATAGATAATCCTGCTGCTGCATATAGCCTAATCGAGAAGAGGGCGAGGTGATCGCCTCGCCCAACATCGTAAGCTCTCCATAGGTTGGGGCTATTAGTCCTGCGATCATGTTAAGAATCGTCGTCTTTCCGCAGCCACTAGGACCGACAAGGCTAATAAATTCACCCTTATATACCGTAAGATCAATATGATCGACAGCAAGATGGGCACCAGACGCGTTGACATAAATATGAGACAGCTCCTTGAGCTCTAGTACCTTTTGTCTACTCATAATCAGATCTCCTTATCGACAGACTATTGGATTGCTTTCTCTGCAAATGTCGTATTTACAATGTCAGCATGCTCCGTACGCTCAGTCAGTTCACCTGCACTCGTCATTACATCGATTAGATTGTTCCATTCCTCTTCATCAACAATTGGATCCGTTGCGAATGATCCTTGAGCCTTGTAACGTTCAATGGAGCTAGCCATAATGTCTAGATCCACATTCTCAAAGTAAGGTGCGACAACCTCTGCGATTTCCTCTGCTGAATGCTCCTCCACCCATTGCTGCGCCTTGAATACAGCATTCGTGAAGCTTTGGACAACATCGCTATTTTTGTCAATATAGCTTTGCTTCGTCATAAATACGGTATAAGGCAATAATCCACTTTCTACGCCAAAGGAAGCAACAACATACCCTACACCTTCTTTTTCAAATATCGATGCAGTTGGTTCAAACAGCTGAACATATTCACCCGTCCCTGAAGAAAACGCTGGTGCAATATTGGCAAAGTCAACATTTTGAATCAGCTCTAGGTCAGCATGTGGATCGATGCCGTGCTTTTTAAGTGTGAATTCACCTGCCATTTGCGGCATACCACCTTTGCGTTGGCCAAGGAATACTTCACCCTTTAACGACTGCCAATCAAAATTATCGATCTTTTCGCGTGATACTAAAAACGTCCCGTCCGTCTGTGTAACCTGGGCGAAATTGATGACCGGATCATCGCTTCCTTGCTGAGCAACATAAATCGATGTTTCAGACCCAACTAGTGCAACATCGATGACATTTGAAAGCAGCGATGTCATTGTTTTGTCCCCGCCTGGTGTCGTTATAAGCTCAATATCGATGCCTTCTTCAGCAAAAAATCCTTTCTCAATCGCTACGTATTGCGGGGCATAAAAGAGTGAACGAGTCACTTCCCCTATACGTACAACTGTATTTCCCTTCTTATTATTGCCGCAGCCTGCTAATATCGTGGCTGAGGCAAGTATAAGCGAGAGCAATACTAGTAACGTTTTACTCCTTTTCATTACTACTCCTCCTTGTATTGTCGTGCTATAGCTTATTCACTTCTCAATAATGTGGTGCGTACATTGTGCAGCAGACCACTAGTAATTAACAAAAAAAGCCTCTCACGACAACATACTCAAATGAGCAGATTGTGGTGAGAGGCTATTGTTACTTAAGAGAGCTTATAGATCTCTTCGTATTTTTCTTTCAGATAGTTTATCAAGTACTTAGGATTCAGAGGCTCATCTGTAATCCCTTCTACAAGCTCCTGAGGAGTTTTCATACGACCAAATTGATAGATGCGCTCAGTCAGCCACTCTTTAATGGGTAGGAGCTGTCCCTCTTCGACCTGTTTCCAAAGATCAGGCATGTGTTGCTCAAGCGTATGCGCAAACTGCGCCGCATACATATTGCCTAGAGAATATGAAGGGAAATATCCAAATCCTCCGCCTGACCAATGCACATCCTGCAGTACACCTTCTGCGTTGGTAGATGGTGTTATCCCTAAGTATTGCTCGTATTTTTCATTCCACACACGCGGTAAATCCTTAGCCTTTAAGCCTTCGTTGAATATCATTTGTTCGATTTCATAGCGAATTATGATGTGCAGATTGTAGGTCAATTCATCTGCTTCAATACGGATTAGTGACGGTTGAACAACATTGTTACCTCGGTAGAATGTATCTACTTCAATATCATTGAATTGTGGAAATCGTAACTGTAAATCTCGATAGTAGCGATTCCAGAATGACCGGCTTCTTCCAATCATATTTTCCCAGAAGCGAGACTGTGACTCATGAATCCCCATTGATGTGCCTGTCGCGAGTGTTGTACCTGTTAATGTATCGCTTATGTTTTGCTCGTATAACGCATGACCGCCCTCATGAATCGTTCCAAAGAGCGCACTCGTTACATCATCCTCTAGATACCGCGTCGTAATACGAACATCATTTACATTTAGGCCTGTAGCAAATGGGTGCACACTTTCATCTAACCGACCCGCTTCAAAGTCAAAGCCCATCTCTCTAAGTATGAATAAGCTGTAGTCCTTTTGTGCCGCAATATCAAAGCTACCATTAAGAAACTCAGTATTAGGCTGGTGCGGGCTAGCAGCAAGCTTCTCTGCAAGCGGGATAAGCTCCTTCTTCAGCTTACCGAACAATTTATCCAGCTGCTTCACCGTCATTCCTGGCTCGTACTGATCAAGCAGTGTATCATAGCGAGTTTCATGAACGCCCCATAGGTCAATCATTTCATTCGTAAGATCAATAATTTGCTGTAAATATGGCTCAAAGCTATCGAAGTCGTCCTTTTCCTTGCATTCCTCCCACATCGATTCGGCTTGCGTTGTTAGCATAACATATTTGTGATTAAGCTCAGGAGGGATTTTAACACTGCGATCATAATCCTTACGTGTTTCAGCAACGAGCCTTTGATCTACCTCAGATAGCTGACTCCACTGTTCCTTGCTTTCTAATTCAGTAAGTAAAGTGCCAAGCTCTTGGGAGGTAGATAGCCGAAACATCTCAGCTGATAGCGTTCCAATAACCTCGGAGCGGGTATCCATACCCTTTCGTGGAGCTCCAGTTCGTAAATCCCAATACAATACAGCTAATGCCTCATCATACTGTTTAATCGTTTTATTAATGCTGCGAAACTGCTCAATGAGTGTCATCTCGATCTTCCCTTCTAGTCATAATTGATCATACTAATTCGGCTTAGCTTGCTTCTAGTCAGCGATCATTCTATAATTTACTATATCCTAATCGGCATAATGAAAACAAAGGTGATGAACGAATGCGTATTACATTTACAACAGAGGCAGTACATAAACTGCAGCTACTGCTTAAGGATAAGAAGCTTAAATTTCTACATGATATTGAAGGCTGCGGCTGTGTTGTTAGCGGTGTGCCAACATTAACAACGATCGATTCACCTACTGAGGATGATCGTGCGGGGGAAGCAGATCCACTTCCTTTTTATTATGAGCCAAGGCATAAGGTGTATTATGAAGATCATATGAAAATCCACTATGATACAGATAAAAATGCCTTTAGCTTAAAAAGTGACGCTCAAATTTATACGTTGAATTTGCGATTTGTTCCATAAAGAGCTACGAAAGGAAGGCAGCTTTTGTATTGTTCATCAACATACGAAGCTGTCTTCTTTTCTTTGTAAGACCATACTCGTTGCAAACGCAATACAGTTTATTTTATGTAATCCATTACTTTCTATCCCTAGCCTTTGCTTTTAATGCTGCTTGGCGAGCTGCAATAACGTCACTTCGATCACGTAGCGTATGGCGATGAATAATAAAGTCCGGTACACTCGCACTCTCTTGACCCCAGCTAAGTCCTCTTGCTGCAGCTTCCTTCTTGCATAGCTCCAGCAGCTCCTTATCTAAAAACGGCAGCAGCATATCCTCATAGGCTTCTTGCTTCTCACAGGCTTCAATCCGTTGCTTAAGCATTACTGCAAGCTGTGTAGGATCCAGCCCAATTCGTTCGCTTGTCTCTT
>Ga0180216_1002386_pt1 | contig 15672 bp, 14 predicted proteins | sample eDN3rd37CBELigMG_FD_128879 | JGI IMG/M metagenome (GOLD analysis project Ga0180216, IMG submission 128879) | Enriched Miracle-Growth compost microbial communities from Emeryville, California, USA - eDNA 3rd pass 37_C BE-Lig MG (version 2)... ... | reverse complement strand
CAAGCGCAACCGGAACCTGGAATGGAGGGCCCGATGGCCATCACCCGTGACAGCATCACCGACATCCGGGGGCCACGCACGCCGACGCTCGCCGCGCACTGGCTGGTGCACGGCCGCCTCGAGCCCGCGGACACTCTTGTGCGGCACTGACAGCAAAGATTGTGGCGAACGCAAGCGCTAGCAAGCGATAGGCGATTTGCGGGAGAACGGAGCCGTTGACGCTGAAGACTATGGTCTTCAGATCCAGTTTCGAGCGTACGATCAAGTTTTCCGCGTTGCGGCCCTTTTTAGCTTTGCAATCGAAGAGCGCCCGTGTCGGTTCAACAATCGATCGCCTGGATCCGACGAAGCTCGGCAAGCAGGGGAAGAAGCGGGATTCCGGCAATCGTGAAATAATCGCCCTGGATCTTCTCAAAGAGCTGGATGCCTTCGCCGTCGATTCGATAGACACCAGCGTGCTGCAGGGCTTCAGCACCAACGCGCGACAGATAGCGCCCGATGAATCCCGGATCCAGCTTGCACATCGTCAGATAGGCGACATCCACGTTTCGCCAGACGACGACGCCATCTCGGGCCAGCACGGCGGCGCTGCTCACTTGGTGGGTCTTGCCTGAAAGGAGAAGAAGCCGACGCACCGCCTCGTCTGTATCGGCCGGTGCGTAAAGGATCTCATTGTTGAGCGACAATGTCTGTTCGCAACCGAGCACCAGCACTCCGGGTCGTCGGCCGCTCACATCGGTGGCCTTTGCTTCCGCCCAAATGTGGGCAATATCTTCGGGAGAGGCTCCGGTATCCTCCAGCGGCGCCGCCATGGCTCGCTCGTCGAGATCATCGGCCATCATCTCAACGGTGATCCCTGCGTTCTTCAGCAGAGCTCCGACAAATGGATTTTCCGATCCAAGGACGATTGTTTCGTTCATTTTTCGGACCTCCATCGAATTGACGACGACTGGCACGTCGCGCTTCGTGCGGATTGGTCTTACGCGCGGCGAGTTGGAGCCGGCAGAGCCCGTTCGACGACAATCAGTGCTTCAAGCGGCATCTTCATCCTCGTCCACGACAGGCGGTTTCTTGCCATTGAAGGTGAGCCCTTCCTTGGCGGACGAAATCTTGACTGTCGAACCGTCGCGAATGTCACCGGCGAGTACCATCTCGGCGAGCGGGTCCTGCACGTAGCGCTGGATCACGCGCTTGAGCGGACGCGCGCCGTAAGCCGGATCCCACCCTTTTTCCGCCAGCCATGTCTGCGCCTTTGGGTCGAGAGACAATGCGATTTTGCGCTCGTCCAGAAGCTTGCGCAGGCGGCCGAACTGAATATCGACAATACGGCCCATCTCCGTCTTCTGCAGGCGTTGGAACAGGATGATCGCGTCGATCCGGTTGAGGAACTCGGGTCGGAAATGCGCTCGCACCATCTCCATGACTTTCTCCCGCATGGCGCTGGTCTTTTCGCCTTCGCGCTGGCTGACAAGGTACTCCGCACCGAGGTTCGAAGTCATGATGATCAGCGCATTGCGAAAATCGACCGTGCGCCCTTGGCCGTCGGTAAGACGTCCATCGTCAAGTACCTGTAGGAGAACGTTGAAGACATCGGGATGAGCCTTCTCGATCTCATCGAACAGCACGACCTGGTAGGGCCGCCGCCGCACTGCTTCGGTGAGGGCTCCGCCTTCGTCGTAGCCGACATATCCGGGAGGTGCGCCGATCAGCCGGGCGACGGAGTGCTTTTCCATGTACTCGGACATGTCGACACGGATGATCGCGTTCTCATTGTCGAACAGAAATTCCGCAAGAGCCTTCGCGAGTTCGGTCTTGCCGACACCCGTCGGGCCGAGAAACATGAATGAGCCCATCGGGCGATTGGGATCCTGCAGCCCGGCACGGGCACGGCGCACCGCCGTCGATACGGCACGCACCGCCTGGCTCTGTCCTACCACGCGCTTGGCGATCATCTCCTCCATGTGGAGAAGCTTTTCCTTCTCGCCCTCGAGCATCTTGTCGACGGGTACGCCCGTCCATCGCGACACGACCTGCGCGATACTGTCGGCCGTGACGGTTTCGCTGATCGAGGTGTTCTCGCTAGCCTCGATAGCGCCAAGCTTCTTCTCGAGTTCGGGAATCCTGCCATAGGCGAGTTCGCCGGCCCGCTGGTATTCGCCCTTACGCTGCACACTCGCGAGCTCGGTGCGGAGCTGTTCAAGCTCGCTCTTCATCTTCTGCGCATCGGAAAGCTTGCTTTTTTCGGATTGCCACTTCGCCGTCAGGTCTGCGGATTTCTTTTCGAGTTTCGCCAGCTCCTTTTCGAGCGTCTGCAGCCGGCTCTTCGAACCTGCATCCTTCTCCTTCTTGAGAGCCTCCTGTTCGATTTTCATGCGCACGATCTCGCGGTCGAGCGAGTCCAGTTCCTCCGGTTTGGAGTCGACCTGCATCTTCAGCCGCGCTGCAGCCTCGTCGACAAGGTCGATCGCCTTGTCGGGCAGGAAGCGATCGGTGATGTACCGGTTGGAGAGGGTCGCAGCAGCGACCAGAGCGGCGTCGGCGATACGGACACCGTGATGGAGCTCGTATTTCTCCTTGAGGCCGCGCAGGATCGAGATCGTATCCTCGACCGTCGGTTGCGGCACGAATACCGGCTGGAAGCGCCGCGCGAGCGCGGCGTCCTTTTCGACATGCTTTCGGTATTCGTCGAGCGTCGTCGCGCCAACGCAATGCAGCTCACCGCGCGCAAGCGCCGGTTTCAGAAGATTGGAGGCGTCCATCGCACCGTCGGTTTTGCCGGCGCCGATCAGCGTGTGCATCTCGTCGATAAACAGGATGATGCCGCCATTCGCCGACGTGACCTCCTGCAGCACCGCCTTGAGCCGCTCCTCGAACTCACCGCGATACTTCGCGCCGGCGATCAGGGCACCCATGTCAAGCGCCAGCAGTTTCTTGTCCTTGAGCGACTCAGGCACATCCCCATTGACGATGCGCAACGCGAGCCCCTCGACAATAGCGGTCTTGCCGACGCCGGGCTCGCCGATCAGAACGGGATTGTTCTTGGTGCGACGCGACAGCACCTGAATGGTGCGGCGGATCTCCTCGTCGCGGCCGATGACGGGATCGAGCTTGCCCTCTCGCGCCGCCTGCGTGAGGTCGCGGGCGTACTTCTTCAGGGCGTCATACGCATTCTCTGCCGAAGCGCTGTCGGCCGTCCGGCCCTTGCGAAGCGCATCGATGGCCGTCGTGAGGCCTTTGGAGGTGGCACCGCCCTGCGCCATGATCTTTGCAGCATCGCTGTTCTTGTCCGAGGCAAGCGCCTGGAGCAATCGCTCCGCCGTGACGAAGCTGTCGCCCGCCTTCTCCGCGAGGCTCTCTGCGGCTGCGAACAGACGCGCCGTGTCGGGCGCCATGTAGACCTGTCCAGCCCCAGAGCCGGAGACTTTCGGTAGCTTCGACAGGGCGGCTTCCGTCGCATCGAGGATCGCGCGCGAATTGCCGCCCGATCGGTCGATCAGCCCCGCGGCAAGACCTTCGCTATCGTCGAGCAGAACCTTGAGGATATGGAGGGGCGTGAATTGCTGGTTGCCCTCTCGCACGGCAAGAGATTGCGCCGACTGAATGAACCCTCTTGCCCGGTCGGTATATTTCTCGGGATTCATTTGGCTACCTTTCACACCGCACAGGCGGCGTTTTCTTCGCCGCGAGCCGCTGCTTGAATCGAAATAGATCAATCACCACTCGCTCATGGGCGCCTCTGCCAATTTCCTCGATTCCATTGTGAGCGCTGGCCTCGAATATGAGCCGGCGCCCATCGACGTCGGTGACTTCCGCAGTTGCGGTCACGCACTGACCCGACACCGTTGCCGAAAAATGACGGACATCAACTCGCGTGCCGAGTGCGGTTTCGCCAGCGTCCAAATACCGGCGAACAGCATTCAATGCCGCGTTCTCCATCGCCAGAATCATCACCGGCGTCGCCAAGACCGGCGGCAACATGGGATCCTTCATTTGATTGGCGAGATGTTCCGGACCCACCCTAAGGATGGAGCGGCATTTCGCACCGTTTGGCACGTCCATCATTGCTCAGGCCGCCTTCTGAAACAGCTCATCGACATAGTCCCAGTTCACGAGATGCTCGAGGAAAGCCTTGATGTAATCGGGCCGGCGATTGCGATAGTCGATGTAGTAGGAATGCTCCCAGACATCGCACCCGAGAATTGGCGTGGCGCCGTGCACAAGCGGGCTTTCGCCATTCGCAGTTTTCATAACGCCGATCTTGCCGTCGGCCACCGCGAGCCAACACCAGCCGGACCCGAACTGGCCGACACCGGCGGCCACGAAATCATCCTTCATCTTCTGGATGGAGCCGAGATCCGCCTTGAGCTTCTTTTCGAGTGCTCCCGGAATCGCGCCGCCCCCTTTGGGCTTCATCCACTTCCAGAAGTAGGTGTGATTGAGATCCTGGCTGGCATTGTTGAAAAGAGGCGTGTTCTTTCCAAATGAGCCGCGAACGACGTCCTCAAGCGGCTTGCCCTCCCATTGCGTGCCCTTGATCAGCGAATTGAGCGCGGTCACGTACGCCTGATGATGCTTGTCGTGATGGTATTCCAGTGTCTCCTTCGACATGTAAGGAGCGAGTGCGTCATACGCATAAGGCAGGTCGGCAAGAGTGAATGACATCGGGGCCTCCTATCGGACGACGGGGCCCGCCTTGACGTTCAATCGCGGGCTGTTGATTTCCGACACGCACGCGATCGGCAACGCGACGGCGGCACCCGATTGCGGTGCCTGGGTCACATCGGCATCGGAGCCGCGGCAGAGTCTTTCGGCTTCGGCGCAACCATCGCTTCGGTTGTCACCATCAGGCCTGCAATGGACGCCGCGTTTTCAGGGGCTGTGCGAACAACCTTGAGCGGGTCGATAACGCCTTCCTGATAGAGGTCGCCGTACGCGTTGGTTTGTGCGTTCCAGCCGTAGCCGAAATCTTTTACCTCCCGCAGCTTGCCAACGATGATCGAGCCTTCCTCGCCGGCAATCTCGGCGATCTGACGCACGGGGGCTTCGAGTGCTTTGCGCACGATCTGGATGCCATGCTGTTGGTCGGCGTTGTCGGCCTGCACGCTTCCGAGCGCTTGCGCAGCCTTCAGCAGAGCCACACCGCCGCCAGGGAGAACGCCCTCCTCCACCGCTGCGCGCGTGGCATGCAATGCATCATCGACGCGGTCCTTTCTCTCCTTCACTTCGACCTCCGTGGGTTCCAACAGGCGCCATGGACAATCGTCTCCATCCGCTGCCTCAGGTAATGCACAATCTTCCCTGGCGTATCGCAGCCGTTAGAAGGCGCCGATTCCATCGAGACTTCATGAGCAACACACGTGCCATATCGAAAAGTTCAACAACATCACCGCTCTAATCGGTCCTGCGCTACGGCAGCCGGACAAGTTGTCGGGAGTTGCGGACGAAATGTCCTTTGGCTGCTTGCTGCCTGCCGCGCGCTCAGCGCGCCTCCGGCAGCCAGACCGTGAATGTCGTCCCTTTCCGCGGCTCGCTCTCGACGGAGATCTTGCCGCCCTGGCGGGTGACGAGCATCTGGCTGATCGACAAACCGAGGCCGGTGCCCTCGCGCCTTTTAGTCGTGAAAAAAGGATCGAAGATCCTCTGCATGACTTCGGTGGGCATACCCGAGCCGGTATCGCCGACCTCGACAGCAACACCGCGGCGCATGCCTTCATCGCGGTCGGATGTCCGCAGCGTCAGCCTTCCGCCGTTCGGCATGGCGTGAATGGCATTGACCATCAGGTTCACGAGAACCTGCTGAAGCTCTGTCCTGTTCATGGAGATCGGACGGGATGCGTCGTACTCCTTCTCGACCGTAATGGTCGTATTCGCCAAAAGATATTCAACGAGCGGCAGCGTGTCGGTAATGACCCCTGCAACGTCATATTGCTCTTCGAAGCCCGCGTATTCCTGCGGCTTCGCAAACTGGAGCAGTCGCGTTATTATGTGGCTGATACGGTCTAGCTGCTCCTCGATCAGGCGGAACTCAGTCTTTGCCTCGTTCGCTTTGCCGCCCATAAGACTTCGGATCACCTCAAGATTGCCCTGCATGACCGCAATCGGATTGTTGATCTCATGAGCGATGCCGGCGGTGATCTCGCCTATCGCGGCGAGTTTTTCTGACATGATGAGCTGCTGCGTCGTCGCTTCCAGTTGCTGGTTCGCCTGCTGCAGCTTGCTCGTGCGCTCGTCGACGCGCTGATTGAGCTCGTCGTTCCATTGACGCAATTGCATGTCCCGCTCGTGAATCTGGTCAAGAAACCGGTCGAGATGCACCGCGACCTGCCCGATTTCATCGCGCCCGTCTGCGTGCCTGGTTCGCGCATCGAGCTCTCCGCTCTCAACGCGCTCGATGGTGCGGCTCATCCGTTCGAGCGGTCTGAAGATCTCGGCCGCCCATTTGAGAAAGAAGGGGACGGTCGCGGCGACCGTAAGCAGAAAGGCAAGCGCGATCTCAATCAGCGTCTGGCGCTTCGCATCGGTGAAGGGCTGCTGCAAGAAACCCGCATAGAGCATGCCCACCCTTCGATTGTAACTGTCGAGAATGGGCGCGTAGGCTGAGATGTACCAGTCATTGACGACGAACGCGCTGTCCAGCCACGTTCCACCATTTTCAAGGACGGCTTTGCGTACCTCGGCTGAGACACGCGTACCGATCGCGCGTTGACCTTCGAAGAGCCGCACATTGGTGCTTACGCGGACATCGTCGAGGAACAGCGTAACCGTGCCGACGCTGCCTTGAGGCAGGCCGGAGCCGTGATAGATCAGGTCATTGATGGTGTCGACGAAACCGAGGTTCTGATTGAGCAGAATCCCTGCGACCAGTGCGGCATGATTGCCGTTCGGCAGGGTCAACGGGCTCGCGGATTGAAGGACCAAGCCCCGGCTTTCCTCTTTGCTCGTCGTCGGTATGCTGCCGACCGTCGGTAGGATGTCTATCCGCGCTCGTGCCGCAAGCATTGGCGACATCGCCGAGAGCTCCGCAGGCGCAAAGACGTCTATGCTTGTCTTCGGCCGGCCTCCCAGTGCCGCGCTGATGACTGGCCAGTCCCGGCGTATTGAGGTTGACGCGAGCGGATGGTCGCTCGCCAGGACACGCCCGTCGTCGGCCATGATGAAGAGAAAATCAAAGCCGCGCGCCTGAGCCGTCTCATTGAGGAAGGCCGTCAGTTCGCTGGCCGAGGTGTCTCGCTTTCGAATAATATCCTGAAAACGGGCGGAGTTGATTGCAGACGTCAGGTCCTCCTGTGTGTTCTCCAGAATGCGCGCCAGATACTGGTGTGCGATCGTCAGGTCGTCGTGGACCTTCGAGATCAGCGCAGCATTGAATTTGTCGTTCCAACGATAAATGCTCACCGCAAGGAGCAGTGGAAGAATGGCCAGCATCGGAAGCAGCGCAATCACGAGCAGCCGGTGCCGCACCGAACGCCGGCCGGCCGGCGATGATGGCTTTAGACTTGCCAACTGGCGCATTTGCGATCGACCGTTTTGCGGGAGATGCCAAGTCGGCGCGCGGCCTCCTCGCGATCTCCTCCCGTCTCCCGGAGAACGGACAGGATATGGCGACGTTCGACATCGGCCAGGGTCTGGCCGCCGCTTTCGTTGTCTGCACCCGCACTGCCAAGTTCGGCCTGAAACTCGCCGAGGATCACGCTTCGCTCGATCAGATTGCGCAATTCCCGGATGTTGCCTGGCCAATCATACGTTCTGAGAAACGAAAGCATCCTGTTGTCGATCGGGACGGGGGGCATGCCGAGACTCCGGGCGATCTCGCACATGAACAATTCCGCGAGTTCCTGTACGTCGCTACCGCGGTCCCGCAGCGGCGGCAGCATGATTTGCATGACATTGATCCGGAAGAACAGATCACCCCGGAATGTGCCCGCAGCGACCCGGTTTTGCAGATTGGCGTTGGTAGCGAAGACGAGACGGACGTCGACGTGCACTTCTCTCTCGGAGCCAACCGGCCGAACCCGGTGATCCTCGATAACACGCAAGAGCTTGCTCTGCAGCACATAAGGCAGCTCGGCGATCTCATCCAGGAAGAGCGTGCCGCCGTGAGCATGCATGAACAGGCCTTCCCGCGCCTTGCCAGCACCGGTGAACGCCCCCTTCACATGACCGAACAGTTCGCTTTCGATCATGTCCGGCGGGATCGCGCCGCAATTGACCGGCACAAAGAGCTTGTCGGTCCGTTTGGAGAGCGCATGAAGCGACCGAGCAGCAACCTCCTTGCCGGTACCCGATTCTCCGGTGAATAGAACCGGCGTCGGCAATGGAGCCACGCGCGCGATCGTCTCACGCACCTTCTCGATTGCGACGGACCTACCCAGCAATTTGTTTCGCAGGTACACCTGATGCGAGGACGACGTCAGCTGGTGTCGCAGTACATAGTTTTCGCGTTCCAGCCGCGTACGGTCGATGCAGCGGGCAACTGCGTTGAGCAGCTGGTTCGACCGGAACGGTTTGATGACGAAATCGACGACGCCGATGCGCAGCGCCTCGATGGCCGTGTCGAGATCGGCATAGGCCGTCATCAGGATCACATCTGCGAAGAAGCCGATTGCCCGCTGTTCTGCGAGCCAATCCAGGCCCTTCTTGCCGGGCATGATATTGTCGAGAATGACCACGTCGAAATGCTGGGCGTCGAGCTTCGCCGATGCCTCCTTGGTGTCGCTCGCTTCCTCGATGAGCTTGCAGCGCGGCTTGAGTATCTTCACCAGGAAGTTGCGCATTCCCGGTTCATCGTCGACGACCAGGATAGATGCTTGCGCAAGCCAGGGTCCAAATTCCAGATCGCCTGTGGGCGGTTCGCTCTCTGGGTTTTCCGACATTCAAACGTCTCCCGCGGCCGGTCCATCGGCCGGATTGTTCAGCGCTGCGCAGTTTGACGGAGCCTCGCAGGAACATGCCCGCACGCCCTCGTCTCACCCGTTGTTGTGCGGATCACCGGATGTGGCATCCAGGAATAATGGCGCCAGGTCCTCCTCAACGATCGCGCGCGCCGCTTGCGGCGTCTGTTCGCCGCCATCCACGTTGAGATGGGTTGCGGCATCGACAAGAAGAGCGCGCACATCGTCTGGCGAGAGAATTGACTTCGCGACAAGCTTTCGGACCAGGAACTGCAGAATGAGGGATTCGATATCCCCGCGTCCAAGTGAGGGTATCCTATCGGCCATTGCATCGACCTCCTGGTTGATCGAGCGGTTTGAGTGAGGTGGCGGGCTCCACGCCCGTCCAGTCTGCTCCCATCCTGCTATCTAGACCCTCCCTGAGGCTCCTCCTGAAGCTGAGCAAGTGCTTGGCGCACACCATGAAGCTGATCGACGAGGTGCAGGACCACATCGATCCCCTCGTCGTTGATCCCGAACTCTATCTTGAGATCCCGGATGAGACGAGAGCGGGCGACATCACCATCCGTGAAGGCCGGACCGGCAGACGTTTCCTCTGGAATAAGCCATCGCTGCTCGATCCAGAACTCCAGCGTCTGAACCTGAAGTCCGGCCCTGGTCAGGAAATCGTGCTCGTCCATGCTCATGATCAGTGGCTCTCCTGGGGATTGAATGCCTTGTCCGCATCGCCGAGCACGTCGTAAGCGCCAGCCACTTTCTTGAATTTTTCCTCGGCCGCTTTGTCTCCGGGGTTAAGGTCGGGATGCAGCTTCTTTGCCAGCTTCCGATAGGCCTTCTGAATGTCTTCAGCCGAAGCGGTGGACGAGACGCCGAGTACTTCATAGGGATTGTTGGCCACCTAGCTATCTCTCCCTGTCACGACGGCTCCCGCAACGAAAGCAGCAGAATGTCGCCGCATTGGCTTAAATCTCCTGGGACAAATAGAAGGTCTTTTCCGCGGCCGTCAGCGATATTTCGAAGTCGCACCTGACCTGCCGCAAGCAGTCGCGCCTCGCGCAGTCAGCTATACCGGCGGCCGCCAGCCTCCGTGATCAGGATGACTTCTTTTTCTTCTCGTCGTCGCCGACCTCGCTGAATTCAGCATCGACGACCTCCTCCGGGCCTCCGCTCGGCGCCGCGCCGGTGGGGCTGTGGGGCGCGGTGTGGATCGCTTCGCCAAGCTTCATTGAGCGCTGCTGAAGGATGCTGGCCTTGGCCTCGATCGCGGAAGCATCGTCACCCTTCAGGGCTTCGCGCAGATCGGACATGGCATTCTCGATGGCACTGCGGTCCGAGGATCCCAACTTGGAGCCGTGCTCGGCCACGGTCTTCTCGGTCGCGTGCAACAGCATCTCGGCGGCGTTCTTCGCCTCGACCGCCTCCTTGCGCTTCTTGTCCTCGGCAGCATGGGCCTCGGCATCCTTCACCATCCGCTGAATATCGGCCTCGGTCAGGCCGCCGGAGGCCTGGATCTGGATGTGCTGCTCCTTGCCGGTGCCCTTGTCTTTCGCCGAGACGTTGACGATACCGTTGGCATCGATATCGAACGTGACGTCAATCTGCGGCATGCCGCGCGGCGCGGGAGAAATCCCGATCAGGTTGAACTGCCCAAGAAGCTTGTTGTCGTCGACCATTTCACGCTCACCCTGGAAGACGCGAATAGTGACGGCACTCTGATTGTCATCGGCCGTCGAAAAGACCTGGCTCTTCTTGGCGGGGATCGTGGTGTTTCTTTCGATCAGGCGCGTGAAGACGCCGCCCAGCGTCTCGATACCAAGCGAGAGCGGCGTGACGTCGAGCAGCAGGACATCCTTCACGTCTCCCTGCAGCACGCCGGCCTGAATCGCCGCGCCGATTGCAACCACCTCATCGGGGTTGACGCCTTTGTGCGGCTCCCTTCCGAAGATCTTCTGCACGACCTCTTGAATCTTCGGCATTCGGGTCATGCCGCCGACGAGAACGACCTCGTTGATATCCTTCGCCGTGAGGCCAGCATCCTTGAGAGCGCTGAGGCACGGCTCGATGGTCTTTTGAACGAGATCGTCGACCAACGCCTCGAACTTCGCGCGCGTCAGCTTGATCTGCAGATGCTTCGGGCCGGTGTTGTCCGCCGTGATGAAGGGAAGATTGATGTCCGTTTGTGGCGTTGACGACAACTCGATCTTGGCTTTCTCCGCCGCTTCCTTGAGGCGCTGCAGCGCAAGATTGTCCTTTCTCAGATCGATGCCTTGCTCCTTCTGGAATTCGTCCGCCAGATAGTTCACCAGGCGCATATCGAAATCCTCGCCGCCGAGGAATGTGTCGCCGTTGGTGGACTTGACCTCGAACACCCCTTCTCCGATGTCGAGGATCGAGATGTCGAAGGTTCCGCCGCCGAGATCGTAGACTGCGATCTTGCTCTGCTTTTTCTTCTCCAGCCCGTAGGCGAGAGCGGCAGCCGTCGGCTCGTTGATGATGCGCAGCACGTCGAGACCGGCGATCTTGCCCGCATCCTTGGTTGCCTGGCGCTGCGCGTCGTTGAAATAGGCCGGGACCGTGATTACGGCCTGCGTCACCTTCTCGCCGAGATTCGCTTCCGCCGTTTCCTTCATCTTCTGAAGGATGAATGCCGATATCTGCGAGGGCGAATAGGACTTCCCTCCCGCTTCGACCCATGCGTCCCCATTCCCCGCCTTGATGATCTTGTAGGGAACGAGAGCCTTGTCCTTCTCCACCATTGGATCGTCGTAGCGGCGTCCGATCAGACGCTTGACCGCGAAGATGGTGTTCATGGGGTTAGTCACCGCCTGACGCCTGGCCGGCTGGCCGATGAGGCGCTCGCCATCTCCCGTGAAAGCGACCACTGAAGGGGTGGTGCGCATCCCTTCCGCGTTCTCGATGATGCGCGGATTTTTGCCCTCCATAACCGCGACGCATGAGTTCGTTGTTCCAAGGTCAATTCCGATCACTTTGGACACAGTCGCACTCCCATTTCTGCATTTCACTCACGCTGTTCGATCCCGCTTCGGCCGAGCTAGCGGCAGTTCCTCATCGGATTGCTGCCGCGGCCCGGGTCGGCATCGGTCAATTCACCCAGCCTTGCCAGCAACCATGGGCGTCACGCCGATGTGGAACTTTCCTGTGCGTCCTTCGCCCCTGCAGCCGCCGCCGTTGCTTGCTTGGTGCCGCGAACGACCGGGATCTTTTGGCTCGCCTGCTCGGCCGGCTTGGGCAGCGTTACCGTCAGCACACCGTCGTTGAACTCCGCACGAATCTTGTCGGGAGCGACCGGAGAGGGAAGCTGAAGCGCGTGCTGGAATGTCCCGTAGGATCGCTCGACGACATGGTAGTTTTCGCTGTCATCGGTCTTCTCGACTTCTTCTCACCCCGGATGATGAGCACCTCGCCGTCGAGCGACACGTCGATGTCACTCTCACTGACGCCAGGGAGTTCGATGCGAACGCGCACCTGGTCAGCGGTTTCACTGATATCCATGGTGGGCATAAGAGGCGCGGAGCTCTCCTGTGCAGCGCTGCGCGCCCGGCCATGAAAAATGTCGTCGAAAAGGCGATTCATTTCCCGATGCAAAGAATGGAACGGAGTTTCAAGGTCCCGTTGGAGAAAGCCGCCGCGGCTGGGAGTAACAGAAGTTTGTGCCATGATGTCTGCTCCTGTTCGTTGGACCAACACTGAGCCCCCACCCGCCAATCTCCTTCAGCAACGCCTGTGCCAAACGCGGCGCACAGGAATATCAATGCGTTACCGTCAGTCGGCTGTGAGCGATGGACAAATTGTCCGGACGACGGAGGACAAGTTGTCGGGTGCACGCCACCGAGCGCTCACGCAAAAGACTTCCTCGGATAGCCGGTTCTACAGACCTCAATCGAGAGCTTCGACCGGGCTCTGGCAGAGAACCTCGCACTCGCCATTCTCGACATCGGCGAGTTGCCGCATGGCAAACTGTTTCGACTGAAGCGTTAGCGGGACCATTGGTTGACCGTCCAGCCCCGTGTCGTGCAGACAAAAGTCCATCGCGACATTGTCGCGTGTCTCGTCATAGCGAGCAGTCACAGCCATCGTTTGAGAAACGCAACTGCCGTTCGTGCCTGGACAATATGTCCGAACGGTTTGGACAAAGTGACAGCATGTGAGCGCACGTCGCGGCGAAGTGATTGATATTCCTTCACGCACTGAATTGGCATGCGCGTTGCTCTAAGGTATTTTTAGCCGGCATTGGCATTTTTGCCGAAGATGCCCTCGGCACGGTGCGATACAGGACGTGCCTGGCAACCGCTCCACCGCGATCACGAGATTCTGGAGATGCGCCAATGAGGATGACCAGACGCGGTTTTATCAAGCTTACCGGTGCGGGGCTCGCTGCGTCCGGCATGGGTGCGCTTGGCTTTGGACACATGGGCGAAGCTCTTGCCGCGGCTGTTCGGCCGTTCAAGCTGGCTCACACGACCGAGACGCGCAATACCTGCACGTACTGTTCCGTTGCTTGCGGGATCCTGATTCACAGCATGGGTGACGGAGCAAAGAACGCTCGCTCCAGCATCATCCATATCGAGGGCGATCCTGACCATCCGGTCAATCGTGGAACGCTTTGTCCGAAGGGTTCCGCGCTGCTTGATATCGTGCATGCGCCGACACGTCTGACGATGCCTCGCTACCGCGCTCCGGGGGAGAATGCGTTCAAGGAAGTAAGCTGGGACTTCGCGCTCGATCGCATCGCAAGGTTGATGAAAGACGATCGCGACAAGAATTTCATCGCCAAGAACAAGGACGGCGTCACCGTTAACCGCTGGACCAGCGTCGGCATGCTGGCCGCTTCCGCCTCATCCAGCGAAACCGCTTTCCTCACGTGGAAGGTGGCGCGCTCACTCGGCATGGTGGTGTTCGACAACCAGGCCCGAGTTTGACACGGACCGACGGTGGCCAGTCTGGCCCCAACATTCGGCCGCGGTGCGATGACGAACACGTGGCAGGATATCAAGAATGCCGACGTGGTACTCGTCTGCGGCGGCAATGCTGCGGAAGCGCACCCATGCGGCTTCAAATGGGTTATCGAAGCAAAAATCGAGAACGGCGCAAAACTCGTCGTGGTCGACCCCCGCTTCACCCGAACAGCCTCGGTCGCCGACCTCTATGCGCCAATCCGGCCGGGTACCGACATCGCCTTCCTCAATGGCTTGATCCGGTATCTGCTGGAGAAGGACAGGATCCAGCACGACTACGTGCGCGCCTACACCAATGCGGGCCTCATCGTGAAAGAGGAGTACGGCTTCCAAGACGGCCTGTTCAGCGGCTTTAATGAACAGACGCGCAGCTACGACAAGTCCGGCTGGGATTATGAGCTTGACGCTCAGGGCTTCGCGCAGATCGACGACACGTGGCAGCATCCGCGCTGCGTGATCAACCTGCTGCGCAAGCATGTCGACCGCTATACGCCTGAGATGGTTTCACGCGTCACCGGCATGCCGCAGAACAAGTTCCTCCAGGTCTGCGAGGTCCTTGCCGCGACCGCTGCACCCGACAAGGCGCTCACGTCCTTATTCGCGCTTGGATGGACCCAGCACTCGGTTGGGTCACAAAACATTCGCGCGATGGCCATGGTTCAGCTCCTGCTCGGCAATATCGGTGTCGCCGGCGGTGGCATGAACGCACTGCGCGGCCATTCGAATATCCAGGGCCTGACCGATATCGGTCTGCTGTCGAACCTGATGCCCGGCTATCTCACGCTGCCGGGAGACCAGGAGGCAACGTTCGACGACTATATGAAGTCACGCCAATTCGCACCGCTGCGCCCTGGACAGGTCAGCCATTGGCAGAACTACCGCAAGTTCTTCGTCAGCTTCCAGAAAACGATGTATGGCAACGCCGCGACTGCCGGCAACAATTGGGCCTATGACTGGCTGCCCAAGCTCGACATCCCGCTCTACGACATCATCAAGGCGTTCGAGATGATGAACAAGGGCGAGATCAATGGCTACATTTGCCAGGGTTTCAATCCGCTCCAGGCATTTCCGGATCGCGGTAAGATTCGACGCGGGCTCCGCCAGCTCAAGTTCCTTGTCACGATGGATCCGCTGGATACGGAAACCTCGCGGTTCTGGGAGGATTTCGGACCCCAGAACCCGTCCGATCCGAGCGCGGTTCAGACAGAAGTCTTTCAGCTTCCGACGTCCTGCTTCGCCGAGGAAAACGGTTCGCTCGTAAATTCCTCGCGCTGGCTCCAGTGGCATTGGAAGGCCGCCGAGCCGCCGGGACAAGCCCGCTCCGACATCTGGATCATGTCCAACCTGCTGCACCGGCTGAAGGAGCTCTATCGCAAGGAAGGCGGCGCTTTCCCGGATCCGCTGATGAACATGAGCTGGGACTATGCCGATCCGTTGTCTCCCGAGCCGGAGGAACTCGCCCGGGAAATGAACGGTTCAACGCTCATCGATATGAAGGATCCGGAGACTGGCGCTGTGGCGCTCAAGGCCGGACAGCTGCTCGACAATTTTGGCCAGCTGAAAGACGACGGCACGACTGCGTCCGGCTGCTGGATCTTTACGGGTAGCTTCACCGAAAAAGGCAACCAGATGGCGCGGCGCGACACGACCGATACGCGCGACCAAGGGATTGCACCGGGCTGGGCATGGGCATGGCCCGCCAATCGCCGCATCCTTTACAACCGCGCCAGTGCGGATCTCAGCGGCAAAGCCTGGAATCCGAGAAAACCTGTCATCGAGTGGAACGGTGAGCGCTGGACCGGCAT
>Ga0180216_1002385_pt1 | contig 15676 bp, 14 predicted proteins | sample eDN3rd37CBELigMG_FD_128879 | JGI IMG/M metagenome (GOLD analysis project Ga0180216, IMG submission 128879) | Enriched Miracle-Growth compost microbial communities from Emeryville, California, USA - eDNA 3rd pass 37_C BE-Lig MG (version 2)... ... | reverse complement strand
GTCCCCGCACCACGCGCCTGCACGCCCTGATGTACTATAAAAAGGCCGCGTGCCCGTCCTGTACAGTCAGTTCGGGTCCACCCCAATCGGTGAACTACACCCTCGCCATCGGCCTCCCAACACACCACCCCAATGCCACCGTCGACGTGTACGCGACGGAGCTGCCGCTGGACTTTTTCGCGCCGCTCACCCGCTGGGGCTACCGCGTCCGTGTCGTGCGGCTGGACGACGCCCTCTTGGCCGACCTCGGCGCCGGGTGCCCCGGCCAGGAGTGGCTTGCCCGCCTGGCCGAGTGGCGGCGGGGCCCCTACTTTTACTCGCACCTCACCGACTTTCTGCGGTTCTGCCTGCTCTACCGCTACGGCGGGATCTACTCGGACTTTGACGCGCTCCTGCTGCGCCCGCTGGACGTCGGCCGGCCGGCGTTTATCGGCAAGGACGCGAGCCGGAACGCCGACCCGCAGGACGCCGCTGCGGCGGTGGTGACGGACCGCTGCGACTGGTGCCTCGAGGACAACCTCCACTACCTGGCGCCGGGCGTGATGGCCGCGCCGGCGGGGTCCGCCGTCGTGCGCGCCGCGCTGGCGCTGGCCTTTGAGCGCGAGTACCGGCCCGAGGTCTTCAACGCCGTTGGCCCGCGCGCCATCACGGCCGCGTACAACCTCGTGCAGCCGTCCGAGGCCGAGCTCTACGTGTACGAGCCGCCCGTCCTGTACCCGCTGCCCTACTGGCGCGCGCACGAGCTCCTCGCCGCGCCACCACGGACCCTGGGCCCCGCGGTGCGGTGCGGCGACGCCGGCGACGCCGACGATGCCGGCGCCGACGCGCTGTGCACCGCCGCCGCCGAGCAGGACTCCGCGTGGGCGGGCGCGTGGGAGCTCGAGCGCATCCGGCATCGCGCGATCTCGCTGCACCTGTTTGGGCACATGACCGGCCGCCTGCCGGTGGCCGCCGGCAGCGTCGTTGACCATGTGGCCCGCCGGCTCGCCGTCGCGCCGCTGCCGCCCGTCGTGGACGGCGCGGCGGAGGCACCCCCAGCGACGGCGTGGACGCTGCAGGGGCCGCCGTACGCAGCCGCCGTGCGCACCCACACGCCCCTGCGTGCCTGGCGTGTCGTGCCGCCGGTGGCGGAAGTGGACAAGAACTCCGTGGTGCGCATCGAAGCGCGCGCCGCCGTGGTGCCGCTGTGCCTGGCGGGCGTCGACACTGCCGAGGCGTGCGCCGCGAGCGGCACGCTCACACGCGTGAGCCCGGCCGGCACGGTCGCCGAGGCCAACGGCTGGCTCGCGCGGCTGTACACCGTGACGCCGCCGCCGGCCGACAGTGGGCTCATCGGCAGCGGACGGTTTGCGGCTTGGAACGGCACCGACACGCTTGTCCTGCGGGTCGTGCGGGCGGGCGGCGCCCGCGTCCTGGCGGAGCGGCGCATCGCGGTGCTCGACCTCAGCCGCCTACTGACCGTCATGGTGAAGACGCTCGACCGGATGGACAAGGTCTTTGAGCTGATCCGCTCGCTGCGGCAGCGCTACCCATTCGTGCCCGTCATCGTCGCCGACGACGGCGAACGCGCCAGCCGCCTGCGCCGGCCAGAGCGGATGCGGTTCGCCTACGTGCCGCTGCCGTTCGACGCGGGGCTGAGCGCCGGCCGCAATGCGATGGTCGACCGCGTCGCCACGCCGCTGGTGCTGACGCTCGACGACGACTTCACCCTCGACGAGCACAGCGCCCTGGAGGCGCTCGTGCACGTGGTGGCCTCCGGCGAGGCCGACATCGCCGCGGGCCGCAACCCGGTCGACGAAGGCCTGTACGGCTTTGAGTTTGTCGGGCTGCTGCAGCAGAACGGCACGACGCTGCACCTGCGCCGCGGACAGCACGGCATCACGCGGAGCGGCTGCCGCCACGTTGACATCGTGCCCAACCTCTTTGTCGCCCGCACCGAGCTCCTGCGGCATCGCTTGCGGTGGGACGACGCGCTCAAGTTGGGGGAGCACGAGGACTTTTTCCTGCGCGCGCAGGCGGCCGGCGTGCGCGTGGTCAGCTGCCCGGCGGTCTCGTTTGTGCACGGCGGCTCCCAGTCGTGGTTCCAGCTCACGGCCACGTCGTCACAGTACGACCGCCTGCGCAGCCGCATCCACCGGTTCTGGGAGCAGGCGCTCCGCAAGCACGGCCTGCAGCGGCTTGTGTCGTTCGGCACGGTCGTCATGGACCTGCAGGGCCCCGATCCGGTGACGGGCCTCGCCGCGGGCGAGGTGCTGCCGAACGCAGTCACGCTCTACTGGCAGCCGTCGCGCTGGGCGACCAGCTACCGCCTCGTCGCCGAGAAGGCCGGCGGCGGCGCCCGCGTCGAGCACGACTATGCCACCAGCCCGGTGATGATCATCGACCTCGCGCCCCACACCCGCTACACCTTCACCGTGTACGCGCTCCTGGCGCACGTCGTCAACGCCGCCGGCCAATCCGTCACCGTGACCACGCGCCGGCCTCTGCGCGGTAACGCGCCGAGCTCAACGCCGCGTCGTCAGCAGCACATGGTCTGACCCGACGTCCGCCTCTTGTTGACCTTCTTGGCGGCTTCCTGATTCGGGCCGACAGGTTTTGGCTTGGTGCGCAACGGCGGCTTTGAGGACGGAGCGCGGCACTGGCGGCCGGGCCTGGGCACCGTCTTTCACTCGGCGATCGACAGCGACGGCGGCTTGAGCGGCCGGCTGCAGATCCACGCGAGCGCCTACCTGAGCCGCACGCCCGCGGTCATGCGCGTCGACCAGGACATCGACACGTCGGCGCTGCCGCAGTGGCGCCCCGCCGCGTCGCCGCGCGCCGTGCGCCGCTTCGTGGTGGCGGCGTGGTCGCGCATCGAGAACCTCTTTGGCGACGTCGCGTCGGTCACCTACCGCCTCGCGGCCGAGGCGCACTGCGCGGACGGCGCCGTGGTCCGCGGGGCCGCCGACTACGCGGTGAACCAGTACGGATGGCAGTTCCGCTCCTTCTCGCTCGAGATGGCGCCCAGCGCGGACGTGGTCCGCGTCACGGTCAGCTGCATCCTGGCCGGCCACCGCGGCGCCGTCTTCTTCGACAACGTCACGGTCGTCGACGACGTGGGCTGAGGCGCCGCGGCGCCACGGACTGTACAGTGCACAAGCGCAGCATGTACGCATAGAGCATGGCACACTCCCCCGACGTGACAAGTGCAGGGAATGCTTATTGGTTCAAATTTGTGCACATGGTACAGCCAGCTGCCGCGGGCGACGGCGTCCGGTCCGTCGGCCCGCTGCCCGCTCCAGCCTCTAGTGGTACTTGCGCATGGCCTCCTTCTCTGCACGACCGGCACGGTCCCCCGCGGTCCTTCCGGCCCAGCCAGGGTGAGCCCACGTCCAGGCGGCGCCGCCGCCGTCGTTCCAGCGGGAGGCCCCGTACTGAGGTGCGAGTACTCGAGGGTGTACCCGAGGGCGAAAGAGGCGAGGATGATGTGGAACAGCGGCCGTGCGCTGCCCTTCTGGAAGTACCGAGCGCTGTACTGCGCCGAGAACTCGCGCCATGTGTCCATGACGTTGTTCCTGCCGTGACGGAACGAGGCCGGCGGGCGATCGGGCTCGGGGCGACGCGTGAGCCTCGCGACCGGCCGGACGGCGCGCATATTGTCCACCCCCCGCCCCAACGGCTCCGTACGGCGCAAACGTGGCGCGGAAGTACTGCGGCAGGTGCCGGAGCTTGACCTGGCTGAAGGTGGCCATGGCGGCGGCAGCAGCAGGCAGGCGCCTCTGGGCGACCGGCGGGCGAAAAACTGGCGCGAACGAAGAGGAAACTGGCGGACAAGCACGTGGCATCGCCTTCACGTGATGTCATCGGCACGTGCACCGTTCACACGTGATTGATGACGTCATTGAGGCCGCGTGGCAGCGCGGCGCGCCGGCGACGGGCGATCGCGCCCCCCGCCCGCGGCCGCCGGTCTGGAGCCATGGCGGACGACGCGGCCGGCCCACGCGGCCGCCTGGCGGCCCTCTGGGCCAAACTGAGGACACCCCAGGTCCGCGGCACCGCCGGCTACGCGCTGTCGTTCGCCCTGCTCGGCATCTGCATCGCCCTCCTCGGCCCGACGCTCCTCTTCCTCGGCGAGCAGACCGGCGCGAGCCTCGACCTGCTGGGCTTCGCCTTCCCCGCGCGGTCGTTCGCGTACATGCTCGGCTCGGCCTTCAGCGGCCCGCTCTACGACCGCGTCAGCGGCAACCGGCTGCTCGCGTCGTGCCTCGTGCTCACCTGCATCGGCACGGCGGCCATCCCGTTCTGCCGCGCCGTGTGGCTGCTGGCCATCTGCGTGGCCGCGCAGGGCCTCGGCATGGGCTTCCTCGACACCGGCGGCAACGTCATGCTCGTGTGGCTCATCGGCGGGGAGCACGTCGCGCCGTACATGCAGTTCATCCACTTCGCCTTTGGTGTCGGCGCGCTGGTCGCGCCGATGTTTGTGGAGCTGTCGGTGAACGCCACGGGCACCGCGATGTGGTCGTTCATCATCACCGCCGCGCTCTTCCTGCCGGTCATCGCGCTCGTCATGCTCACGCCGAGCCCGCGGCCGAGCGACCGCGGCTCCGACGCCGGCTCGCGCAAGCGCACCAAGCGCGAGTGGGCGCTCATCCTGCTCGGCTCCCTGCAGCTCGCGCTCTACGTCGGCGCCGAGGTCGCCATGGGCGGCTACATCTTCGCCTACTACGTCGAGCACCTGGGCCACACCGAGTCCGAGGGCGACTACCTCACGGCCGCGTTCTGGGGCTGCATCGCCCTCGGCCGCGCGCTGGCCATCCCGATCGCCGCGCGGTTCTCCGCCAAGGCCATGCTGGCGATCAACATGACGGTCTCGGCCGTGGCTGTGGCCGCCATGACCGCGTCGACGGCGCCCGCGGTGATCTGGCCGTGCACGGTGATCTTTGGCCTCGGCATGGCCTCCACGTACCCCACCGTCCTCAACCTCGTCGAGCACTATGTCAACCTCTCCGGCAAGGTCCGGAATAAAGGGGCGGACGGCGCGATCACGCGGGTGCGCGGCGGTGCTGATGCTCGTGCGCCGCGCGATGTCGATGGGAGGTGAGTGCTGGCGGGTCCGCACAGATCGCCTCGGTGCTGGTCGTGGGCGGCGCCATCGGCGAGATGGCGGTGCCGTTGCTCCTGGTGCTCCTCTTTCGCAGCACGGGCGACGCCAACCTCGGCATCCTCATGCCCGTCCTCACCGCCGTGTGCAGCGCCAACGTCGGCGTGCTGGCCACGTTTGTGTGGGTGCGTGGCGTAGGGCCGCCGGCAGGGGAGAGATGGGTCGGCTCGCTAACCCCGGCGAGGCCCGGGGGGTCTGCGCACCTGTGGGACCGCCAGCTGGGGCGGCCTGTGCTGGCCGCGCGCAAGGGCATGGACCGCGGGAGCCAGTCCGGCCAGTACATGGAGCTCGGCGTGCTCAGCGGTGCCGACGGCCTGGACGTCGACGAGAGCGCGCCCGCCGAAGACGGCGCGGATGGCGCCGAGAGCGCCTTCACGCCAGTGGACACCCTGGAGGACGACATGACGTCCCCAATCCTGTAAAGTGCGCGCAGGCTCATTCTGCACAGCGTCACACGTTTTTGTTTTTGGATACGCATGCTGGTTTGCGCGCACGCACGTTTTGCAAGCAAGGGCGGGGCCTGTACTGTACTGTACGATTGGGGGGACGCCTGTACACTGTAGCAGGTTATCAGCACACTGTATCTGGCAAAACTCTATAACGATCTGGCTTCGTTCTTTCCCCAGAGCGCGCCGCTACCGCGACGCCACGACCATGCGGGCGGAGCGGCCGCCGTGCGTCGAGATGACCTCCTCCAGGTCGACCTTCAGGCCGGCCTCCTCGAGGCGCGCAAAGAACAGCGCGGCGTAGGTGACCTGGCCAAAGTCGATGGTGGTGAGGTACGCTAGCAGGGGCTTGACAAGCTCGAGGAACCGCGACCGGTGCAGCTGGAACGTTTGCGTAAAGTAGAAGCGCCCTGGGGTGGGAACATTCTCTGACGGCGCGGTAGCTTCCGCACGCCTTAGCGGCCGTGCTTCCCCCCTGCCCAGGCACGCGTCCCCGGGGCGAGCCCTACCGTCGCGCGCCAGCTGCGGCAGGAGGTGCTTGAGGCAGCCGGTCGGATCCGGCAGCAGCATAAAGCTGCCGCTGAAGTAGGCCGCGTCGTACGGACCGCCCCGGTGGTCATAGACCGACTGCAGGTAAACCTACGCATGGACAACGGGCGCGCCCGGCGTGGCCACGCGGGTCAGCCCATGGCGCCGCCGCGAGCGGGTGCCTGCACAGCAGGCCGCACCTGCACGACGTCGGCGAGGCCGGCCTTGGCGATGAGCGTCTGGGCGCGCGCAATGTACGCCGCATCGATGTCGACGCCCACGATGCGGAGCCGCTTCCGCCGGACGAGCTCGGCGTTGGCGATCAGCGCGGCGGCGGTGCCGATGCCGACGTCCAGGACGTGGGCGTTCTCCGGCAGCTGCTCCAGCACGCGCCGGTACCACTCGGCGGTGAACCACACGATGGCGAGGTCGTAGAGCGTGGCGCGCAGCCACATCCAGAGCGCCGCAATGGGGTTGGCCATCGTGCTGCGAAGCCGCGTCCGGGTCGCGCTGCGAGAAGCAAAGGAAGCGAGGGAAGGGGCCAGGGACGCGTACGAGGTTAGCAGCGGGACACGCAGGACCTTGCGCGCTCAGACAGTGGCCCGGGAAGCGTGTGTCGGCTCAGCAGTATCCATCACAGTAATCAACCTCGGGTCGCCGGCGGGCGGTGCGGCCGCCAAAGGCGACCGCGCGCGCGCGCGACGGCGGACTGGCATGCGCGAAGAAAAGCGACCGGGCACCCCGCTGCGCCCGCACCGGCGCAGCCCCTGCGCGGCCCCGTCTAGCTGGCTGGGTGAGGCGCGCCCACTGCCACGGGCAGGCACCGATATCGTCGCCAGCATGGTGGGCGCTGTCCGCCCTGTCCGCCCCGCACTTTCAACCCGGGCACTTCCAGCGGTGGGGCTGCTAGCTTGGCCAAACTGGGGCAGGTGCCGCATGACGGCTGCTCTACGTCGGCGCTTACGTTGCGCGAACGGTGTCTCAGGTTGCGCACTGCAAAATCCGACGCTCAAGGGAGAAGGGGAAAGAGGGCCGCGCCGGGCCCGCCGGCGGGGGTGGCGCCGTGCCGCCCAGGGCCGAGGGCCCCGCGGCGCGGCGCCGTGCAGCGGGCCGCCCGGCCGCCTTTGCTCCGCGCCATGCCGCCCGCCGCGCGCGCTGCCGCCCGACCGCGCAGTGTTCCACCGGTCAGACCTTTTACCGCTCATCCTCGCCGACGCTCACGCGGGCCTATGCCCTGCTGTGGTTGGGGGGCCAGGGCGGCCCGCCCTCGCTCGCAGCGCAGCAGCGTACCGTCGGCGGCACGGCGATGACGTCATGGAGATCTGCGCAGGCGAGGACGGGAACATCGACGCGGGACGACACCGGCCGACGACGCAGCAACACCCTAGCGTCACGAGGGCACCGCGTGGCGACCACGCTCGTGCACGTAGGCGCCGTCGGGCAGGCGGCGCGTGCGTGATGCGCGGCCTATTCGCGCATCGTCCATGCCATCCAGTGGTGAGCGCTTCGCTCGCCCGACCGCTGGACGCGTCAGCGCCGTTGCTAGTTTGGGGGGTGGGGGGGTGTATCACAAAAGGCCCCGCTCAGGTGCGGCCTACAGCGCTGTACAGCTCGCGTACCAGCCGCGCGCCACAATCGGGGCTGTTTCCAACAAAGAAGGTCACGATGGTACACACAAGGAAGAAAGGGGGATGGTGCAAAGGAAAAGCAAAAAGAAGCAGTAAAAGGATTCCAACTCGTACCAGTTGGTCTACAACGTCTACACACCGCGGCGCCACTGCGCCCTCACCGGCGAACCATTTACAACGATAGAGGGAAAGTGATCAAGGGAACGACAAACCAGTGTGGCTTCGACTATACAAAGCAGATTTGCATGCAAGTGGGGGTTATCTGACCGGCATTTCAACCATGCACATTTCTCCCTCGCTCGTGGCGCCGTCGCCGCCTCACCGTAAAGTACAGCAACACTGGTTATCGTCACTGGACGCCCGCGTTACCTCCGCACCCCCCGCTTCGGCCCAGCCGAACAAAATCGGGTCGACAAAGGGGGCGCGCGCCGCCACGCCAGGTGGGGCTGACCATGTCCGCGCGCCGCGCGACTGGTTCACATCAGCGGCGCGTGGTCCAGGATGTTGGCCACGCCGCGCCGCCGGCCCGTCTTCTCCAGGTACAGCCGCGCCTCGCGGTCCTGGAGCGTCTCGCCGAGAACCATGGGGTCGAGCGCGCGCTTCAGCGGGCCGTCGTCCGGCGGCGTGTCTGGCGGACCAGCACGAGGCAAAAAAAAAAACATCGCACGATGTGGTCAGTGTGAGAAAAGCCGCACAAAAAGCCACAAAGGCGCTGGGCGGCGCCCGCTTACCGCGATAGCCCCATTTCCGCTTGACGTGCGGCATCGTCGGGATGCGGATGGCCGCGGTGGGCGGCGGCAGCCGCGCAAAGGCGACCGGGCGCTGCGCGCCCGTCGCGGCCGCAGCGGTAGCGGCGGCCACCGCTGTGGCGTCGTCGCCGTCGTTGTCCTCCTCGGCGGTCCGCTCGCCCGAGCGGCCGCCGTCCGCGCCGTCGTCCTCGTCCTCGACGTCGTGCGTGTAGACCTCCATCATCGGCGAGATGGAGTGCCGCAGGCGGCTGTTGAGCATGTGCACCGCGACGGGCGAGCGCGCGATAAGCCCGGCCGCGGCGGTGCGGTCGGCCCACCGCAGCTCGTCGGCGCGCATCGACGGCGGCGCGGCGTCGTTGAAGTAGGACGCACACCGCTGCTTGGGGCTGGCGCTCAGGTGCATGAAGACATCGTCGTCGACGCGATCCGCGGCGGCGTGGAGGCCGGCGCCGTGCTCCAGCAAAATTTGGCTCGGATTGAGCTCGTCGAACGGCACGGACTCTGGCCGCGCCACCATCATTCCTGCCTGGATGCGGCACGGCGGCTTTGGGCAAGCCGTGCGCGCGCCTGTCTAGGTCTAGGGTGACAAGTACAGTGTAAAAAAAAGAGCGCGGGCGCGGGCTGGGATGCGCGCGCGTGCGGCACTCGACCGCCTCGCCTCCTCTCGATAACACGCCCGCACCAAACCTGCGCCGACCTGTCTCTGCAGGCGCGCAGCGACTGGCACGGCACGGCGATTGCGCCACCGGCGCTCGGCACTGGAGCGGTGTCGAGCGCGCCAGATGACGCGCGCGCTGTCGAGAAACTGCCGGTTAGCTGCCGAAGGCGCCGTGCTGTCCACGCCCGTCGTGTCCACAGCTATGAACGCCACCAGCACCGCGGCGGCGCCGGCAATGCGCGCAACGACGTTCGACGCTTCCACTGAAAAGAGAACGAGAGAAAAAAATTCTTCTTGTCACGCCGCGTCAGCTGAGGAAATCCAGCGCTCCGCCTTTCGAAATCGCGCCCGCCAGCGACGGCCACCGGCCTCGCGCAGCGGCGGCGCTTTTATTGCCGCGCGGCACCCAAAAGTACCACGATACGTTGCCTAGGGGCGGGATGCCACGCGTTCGCGGCGCGTGTCGGTTCGACGTCGGCGCGCGCGGATGTGCGCGAGATTTCGATACCCCGCCGTTGTTTGGCGACTATGGCGCTGTCGTGGGGCCGCCGGTGTCTGCCGGTGTCTCCCGGCGTCTGCCGCTTGGCCAGCCAGACCGCCTCAGCCGATTCCACCCGGTTCCACCTGCTTCTGCCGCTGTCTGCCGCGGTTCGCCCGATTCTGCCGCGTTCACATGCCGTGCCCCGTCGTGCCCCGCCAGCGGGGCTTGGCGGGCGCTGCGAATGTCGCGCGGCACGGGCTACATGTGGCGCTGGCCCAGGCGGCTGCGCGTCAGCCGCCCGTCGGGCAGCGCGTCGGTCGCGTGCACACCCGCAAAGTGCTCGGTATAGGCGCCGCGCGTGTGCTTCCAGTGCTTGTGGTGGATGGTGAGCGACTGGCTCGCGTCCCACTGGCGGCGAGGCGTCGTTGACCGCGCGTTGCCCTGACCACACGGTCCTTCAGTGCTGCTTGTACACAGGCATTGCGTGTACGTCCAGCGTGCCGAGCCGAACCACCGCCGCAGCGTTGTGCTCGCTTCAGGCGTCGCCGCCAGTCGCACCGTCCTTGCCTTCACGAGCGCTGCCAATAACTATCGAAGTACGGCACTGTACATGGGAACCTTGGACGTGGGTATGGAGCATCCGTCCTCGCCGTTCAGGGGATGGCATACGTGGCAAGCGAGCCATCGGCGAGCCCGACGTAGAGGCAGGAGGAGGCGTGCGCGGGACCGCGCGCCCAGACGGGGTTCCACGCGAGCGACGTCGGCGCCACCGGCGTCGGCGCTGGCGGCACGCACGGCACGGGCGACCACGTGCCGGCCTCCAGGACATAGATCCACTGTGAACGCGGGCGCACCCAACCCGAGAGCGGCCGTATGAGCGCGCCCGCCCGATCTGCGAGCGCGCGGCAGGCGTCCAGCCCGGCCGGCGCGTACCTCGGCCGTGGCCACGGCGAGCCGCCTTCTGTGGTGCGGGGTGAAGGCGAGCGCGCCGACGCGCCCACCGTCCAGGGGCACGCGGCGCACCGGCTGCGCGGCGTGCCGCACGTCCCACAGCGAGACCTCGCCGTTGGCGGAGCCGCACATCTGGTGGCGAGCGGTGCCCACCCCCCTGGGAGCGATGCGGCCCCGGGGTCAGCCTAGTGCACGGCCCAGCACGCCCGCCCCCGAGGCGACCTGCGCAACGTACCAGCGTCGGCCCGTCGCTCTCGAGGGCGCCGATGGCCCCCAGCCCAGGGTGGCCAAAGGACAGCGTGGCCTGCCCGTCCCGGACGTCCATCAACGTTAATTGCCCTGCGCCGTCCACGCGCGTCGCCGGGTCGGGCGGGCGGGATGATCAGCACCGTCCCGGGATAGCGTCTCGACGCGTAGGCGGGGCGACGGACCTCGGTCGTTGCCGATCACGATGCCCATGTCGTCGTGCCGGTGCAGCGCGGTGATGGCGTACTGCTGGCGGTACGGCGTGACCGGCCGCGCCAGGTCGCCGTCCGACACGACGACCGTCCGGAACTGCGCGGCCGCGAACGGCACGGCGCCGCCCGGCGCGCCCGGCAGGATGCCGTCGAGGGTCACCACCTGTGTGGGCGTACGTGTGTGCGCGGCGCGGCCGGCGGCCGGTTGAGCGTCACGAGGCACATCGTGCTCTGCAGCGCGCCAAGTCCGGCGTACGTGGTGGGCGCCGTCGGTGCGTGGGAAGGCGTTGCTGAACGTCCACTGACCGAGGCCGCCCGTGTGGCAAAAGGTGACGCCCTGCGCCGTTGCCAGGTACAGCCCGGGCCCGCCGCGCGTCGGCGCGGCCAGCGCGGTGGCGCGTGCGGGCGCGAGCGGGTACGAGCCCCGGTGCACGGGCAGCGGGAAGCCGCGCGCGCCGGCGGTGTCCCACACGGCGAGCACGCCCTCTGCCAGCGTGACGAGCGCGCCCGCCGCGCACTCGAGGTCCGGCAGCGCGGGCCGCACCGCGATGGCCAGGACGGGCGCGTGCTGGTGGATCGCGCCGTCGCTGACGTCCGCGATCTCGCTGGTGGCCGTCCGCGTCTGGCCGCGGGCACGCGCCTGGGCCAGCAGCTCGCGCTCCGCCTGCCGCAGGCTGTCCAGCACCAGGTCCTGCGCGTGGCGGTCGACGTGGGCGGCGAGGCTGCCGACGCGGACCGGCGGCGGCGGCGGCGGCGGCGGCGGCGGCGGCGCGGTCGCCATGGTCGTCGTCGTCGCCGGCCGCGCGTTTTTCGCGCCAAACCAGCGATGACGTCATCGGTGCCACTGGGACAAGGGCGCTCCGACGGCGGGCGGCGGCAGCGCACGCGCGTCAGATCCACGTTGGGACCCGAACCGACCACATGGCGCGAGGCGGCGGCGCCCGAGGCGGCGGCGGCGGCGGCGGCGGCGGCGGCGCGGCCAAGCAGGCGGCCGCCGAGGCCGTCGCGCGCCGGCAGGCCGCGGCCCGCGCCGGCAGCAGCCGCGAGGGCGCACGGAAACCGCTATCGCGCGCCGACCGCAACCGGCTCCAGGAGTACGGCACGCTCGGCAACATCCTCGACGACGACGGCGCCGACAGGTACGGAACATCTCCAGGCCGTGGCGGGGCCGGCGTCGGACCGAGGGCTGAGTCCAATTATCTTTTCTGTGGCGTGGATTGCCGCTGCAGCGTGGGCGCGAACCGCATCGTCCGTGTCATCGACGAGACCGGCGACAGCGAGCCGCGCCGCAAGCGGGCCGTCCGCAACTGGCCCGACGCCGATGCGGACAAGGCCGTGGCTGGCACGGCGGCGCCGTCGTCCAAGAAGCCGGCTGAGCGGCCCGAGGACTGGAACCGGCCGTCGCCGCTGAACAAGCTCCTGACGCTGCTGAAGACGGGCCAGAAGGCGGAGCCCATGGCGGCAGGCCCGCGCACCGCCGCCGCCACGCCCAAGGCGCAGAAGGCGAAGCACAAGGCGGCCGGCGACAAGGCCCGCGCCGAGGTCCGCGCCGCAGCGTACAGCAGCGACGACGGCGGTCCCGACGACGACACGGACCGCTCGGAGAACGAGGATCAGCGGCCGGGCCGAACGCGGCCGGCGCGCGGCGAGCTCGACGCCGTCGACGCCGACGCGGAGAACGCCGACGTGGACGGCGAGCTCTCCGACGGCGGCCAGGGGAGCGACGACGACGACGACGATCCGGAGAACCCGCAGCGCCAAGCCGGTACGCCGTGCTAGGCATTGGGCCGCTGGGGCGGCCACGGCGACTGACGTTGCACACCTTGCCCTACAGGTGGCGTCCGGCCCGCCAGAGGACTTTTTCGAGCTGCACTTTGGCGACGGCGCGTCCGAAGAGATTGGCACGGCCGCAGAGCTGCTGCAGGCGACGGGCTTCAAGTGGTTCCAGCGCACTTACGCGTCCGACGTCCTGGGCAGCGTGACGCTCTTCGACACCGTCGAGGCGGACGATGAGGAGCCCCTGCCCGAGATTGCGCCGGGGCCCAACAACCAGCAAGACTTTGGCGTGCGTGCGCCTGGCATGCGACGGTAGCGTTCAGTGCGCTGTAGTGCTCACCTGCGGCCTCGAGGGCGTGTTGGGGTGAGAGCGGCGGCGGCAGATCAAGCCCAAGGTCTGGGCGTCCTGGCTGCAGCACCGCGGCGGCGCCGAAGCGTTTACCCCACTGCAGGCCGGCCTGCTCACCCACCTGAGTGAGTACAAGGACGTGCTGTTTGCGCGGCGGAGCATCAAGAAGGTACGGGCCAGGCTTCGTCACAGCACCGCCGGCCGTCCAGGGCATAACGGACGGAGGCGTGCTGCGATTCGTGGGAGGCATGACCCACAGGAGCGAGAGATCCTGTCGGCCTGCCTGCTGCACATCGTCAACCACGTCGTCAAGTACGCGCGCGCATCCAGCCGGCCCCACCACACGCGATCTGCCCACCCCTCGCTAACAGAGTTTGCCCGCGGTCGCCCATGCTCGTGCCCCCGGGGGACAGGGCGCGCGACCGCGTGCTGCGCGCCAATGCCAAGCTGCGCGCGCACGACTACTCCAAGGGCCTGCCGCCGGAGCACCGCGACCAGGGGTTCACGCGGCCGCGCGTGCTGATCCTCCTGCCCACCCGCCACGCGGCGCTCCAGGTCGTCCAGCAGCTGATCGACCTCCTGCCGTCGAGCTACCGGTCGCAGGTGGAGAACAAGAAGCGGTTCAAAACCGAGTACTCGCTCTCGCCGGAGGAGGCCGAGGAGGAGCGCCGGTCGCACGCCGGCAACCCCAAGCCAGCCGACTGGCAGCACCTCTTCGCTGGCAACGTGGACGACTGCTTCCGCGTCGGCCTCCGCTGCACGCCCAAGTCCGTCAAGATCTACGCCGACTTTTACACGTCCGACATCCTTGTGGCCTCGCCGCTGGGCCTGCGCATGCTCATCGGCGCCGAGGGCGACCGCCAGCGCGACCTGGACTACCTGTCGTCTATCGAGGTCGTGCTCGCCGACCAGCTGTCGATGCTGGCCATGCAAAACTGGGACCACGTCACGGTGCGGCGCAGGCCCGTCCGCCGTGGGAGTGTGCTCGGTCGGCCGGGCCGTTAACGACCGCATCCAGACCCCTCTGACGGCACGGCGTGCAGCACCTGTTCGAGCACTTGAACCTGACGCCCAAGGATCCGCACGGCTGCGACTTTTCGCGTGTGCGCTCCTGGTGCCTGGATGGCCAGTATGCCTCGCGAAGCGCACGGTTGCGGAAGGACGCAACGCTCACGTTCACTCACGGCCAACCCGACGCTGGCGTGCGACGGCTGGAACCCACGCACCGCGCAGCGGCAAGTACGTGCGGCAGAACATCTTGCTGACAGACTACCTCTTCCCGGACGCCAACGCCCTCTTCAGCAAGCACTGCTACAATATCCGCTTGCCTATTCGTCGGGGCGGTGGAGGAGGGGCGGCGTCTCGCAGCATGCACAGCGCCAAGGGCGTCCTTAACTCGACGGCCCCGGCCGCGGCGTGCTTGGGCGTCGTCGTGGGTACATTATGCAGGCAAGGTGCGCATCCGCGAGCCGCAGTACAAGGGCACCATCAGCCTGGCGATCCCCGAGGTGCAAAAGCTCTTCCACCGCGTGCCCGCCACGTCGGCCGACAGCGCCGAAGACGCGCGCTTCGAGTACTTTATCGAGAAGGCACGCCCGCCCGGCTGCGCCGTACCGTGGCAGAGGGTGCAGCGGCGCGGTTGCTCACGGCGCGCTCAGCAGCGCCGGTGCCGCCGGGATCTGACCCCTCGCAGGTGTTCAAGCCGCTGAAGGCGTCGGGCACGGCCGGCACCCACACGGCGATCATGCTCTCGAACTACTTGGACTACACGCGCCTGCGGCGGTACTTCCGCGAGAACGACATCGAGTTTGAGGGCATCTGCGAGTACACGCCGCCGCCCAAGGTCTCGCGGGCGCGCACGCTCTTCTACAACGGCCAGGCGCCGCTGCTGCTCTACACCGAGCGCTTCCACTACTACTGGCGGTGCGTCCCCACACGTGCCCGGCGCCTGTTGAGACTGCGGCTGACCGGGCTGGGCGCGCCGCTTCTGACCGCTTCGCCCACACTGCACAGATACAAGATCCGCGGCATTCGGAACCTGATCTTTTACTCGCTGCCGGAGAACGCCGGGTACTACTCGGAGATGCTCAACATGCTCGAGGGCAACGACATTAGCTGCGCCGCGCTCTTCACACCGTACGACCTCCTTCGGCTGGAGCGCATCGTGGGCACCGACCGCGCAAAGCGCATGGTCGCGTCGGACAAGCCGCTCTTTATGTTCGTCTAGCCGGGTCGGCGCCCCTGTGCCCGAGGCTGGTGTACATGCAAAGGATAGTGTACAGGAGACAGTTTTTACAGGTATGCGCTGTACATGGGACCACGATCGTGCTGGCGCGACTCGGGTGATGTCGGCAAAGTCCTTTGGCGACGTCACTCGGCCGCGAGCTCGGCCTGCTGCTTGCGGGCCCGTTGTTGGCGAGCCTGGACCTCCGCCTCGTGCGAGATGAGTAGGTACAGGTTGGGCAGGGTGCATCGGAGGTCTTGCATGATGACGCCGCGGGCCGTGAGGAGC
>Ga0180216_1002384_pt1 | contig 15679 bp, 9 predicted proteins | sample eDN3rd37CBELigMG_FD_128879 | JGI IMG/M metagenome (GOLD analysis project Ga0180216, IMG submission 128879) | Enriched Miracle-Growth compost microbial communities from Emeryville, California, USA - eDNA 3rd pass 37_C BE-Lig MG (version 2)... ... | reverse complement strand
TTCAACGGCTCCCGGCGGCACGCAGCCTGCATATTGGCGCGATTCGCCCTGTACCAGCCACGTCGTACTCCGTGGCCCCGCGCGGCATGGGTCGGCTGCGAGGCTGCGGAAGCCCACGAAAAGGAGTCTCCCCATGAAAGCAACCGCAGTAGCATTGGCAGCAGCCCTGGGCCTGGTGTGCCTGGGCGTGCTCGTCGCCGAACAACAACAGCAAGACGCCACGCAGAAACCCGCCGCCGAGGCGCAGGCCCAACCTCACGACCATCTGGCCGACAAGGTTGAATTGCCCAAGCAAGGCATGGCGGTTCTGGTGCCCACCCAGGGCAACGAAGTCTATGGCATCGTCTCCCTGCAGGAAACGCCCGAAGGGCTGAAGCTCAAGGGCAAAATTATCGGGCTTACCCCCGGCAAGCACGGCTTCCACATTCACCAGTACGGCGATCTGAGCGACCGCACTGGCAAATCGGCCGGCGACCACTTCAATCCCACTGGCGCGAAGCACGGCGCCCCGGGCTCAAAGGATTCGCACCTTGGCGACCTGGGCAATGTCGAAGCCAACGCCGAAGGCGTGGCGATGTTCGATCTGAACGTCAAGGATCTGAAGCTGCACTTCATCCTGGGCCGCTCGCTGGTCGTGCATGAAAATGCCGACGACCTCGAATCGCAGCCCTCGGGCGATTCCGGCGATCGCCTGGCCATCGGCGTGATTGGCGTGGCCGATCCGCAGCTATCGGGCAAGTTCCTGGAACAGTTTGAAACCACGCAAACCAGTACCCCGGCCGATCAGCAACAACCGCAGCAGCGGCAACTTCTGGAACAGCGTCGCCAGGCGCTCGAACGGGAGCTGCAACAGCTCAAGCAGCAGCAGAGCCAGCAGCAAACGGAAGATCTGAAGCGAACCATCGAACAGAAGCAGCAAGAGCTGCAGCGGCTCCAGCAGCAGATTCAACAGTGGAAGCAGGACCTGGAAGGCAAAAAGCAGCTCATCCAGGAGAAGGCGTCTGAGATCAAATCGCTGATCAAGCCCAGCACCACCGAACCGAAAGCCGAGCCGAAACCAGACCCCAAGCCCAACCCGGACCAGCAATAGGTCGCCAGGGCTTGTGACGGTTGATCCGACAACACACTAACAACTTCGCTGATGCTGTCCTGGCAACTCTTACGCGACCCTCGCCAGGGCGGCATCAGTTTTTGCTTTGTTGGCAGTTGCTTAATGGACGAGCGCGGCCGGGCAGACCGCGTTCCGGCGAGCAGAGAATCATTGGAGCGCCCGTATTAACCCTTCGGCCTTATGCCAGGTTTCTTCGTACTCGCGGCGCGGATCGCTTTGCGCGACGATGCCTCCGCCTACCGGCGCCTGCCACCAGCCGCGGCCGCAGGTGATGGTGCGAATCAAGATGCTGGTATCCAGCGCGCCATCGAAGCCCAGGTAGCCCAGCGAACCGCAGTAGGGTCCACGGGCCGTAGGCTCCAGTTCGGCAATGATCTCCATCGCCCGAACCTTAGGCGCGCCGGTAATGGAACCTCCCGGGAACGTCGCCCGCAACAGATCAATCGCGGTGCGGCCGGGGGCCAACTCGCCTTCGATGGCCGAAACCAGGTGCAACACGTACTCGTACTGCTCCAGTTGGCAAAGTTGCGTCGTATGCACGCTGCCGGGCAGGCAAACTCGCGAGAGATCGTTGCGGAGCAGGTCCACAATCATCACGTTCTCAGCCCGATCTTTCTCGCTGGCCGCCAGTTCATCGCCTGCGAACAGATCGGCCTCCGGCTGTCGCAGACGCGGGCGCGTGCCCTTGATAGGCCGGGCTTCAACGCGGCGGCCCTGCACGCGCACAAACCGCTCGGGCGAGGCGCTGGCAATCTGCAACTCGCCCAGGTCGAAAAACGCCGAGAACGGGGCCCGATTCCGCCGCCGCAACCGCAGGTAGAGCTCCACGGCATCGTCCACGGCCGGGTGCAACAGCCGCTGCGCGAGGTTCACCTGGAAGATGTCGCCGGCGTAGATGTAGTCGATGGCAGCTTGGACCGTTTCCAGGTAACGGCCCGGGCTGAAGTTGCTGGTCAGTCCTGCCATCCGCGGTACCGCGTACTGCGGCGCCAGGTCGCCGGCGGCCAGTGGGCGAAAAGCAGGCCGAGGCCGCTGGGCAGGCTCCGGAGGCGGGGCGGCCAGATGACGCTGAAACTCCCTTAGCCGATCCATCGCCCGGCGGTGGCGGCGAACTGGATCCGTTTCTGGAAAGCCTTGTGAGATGAGCCAGGCTCGGCGCTGCTGGTGGTCGAACGCAAGCACCACGTCGTACAGGCCCACCGCTAGTTCAGGGGCAGCGAACTCATCCCAAGCCGGTAGCGGCAGCCGCTCCAACCGCCGCCCCAAGTCGTACGAGAACAAGCCTGCCGCTCCGCCTTGAAAGGGCGGCAGCTCCGCGATCGTGGGCGTGTTGAACATTGCCAGCCGATCGGCGAGCGTAGCCAGGCAGTCGTTGCCGGTCTCGCCCGCGCCCATTGCTCGCAATGCCCGCTGCTCCATCAGCGCAGGGCTGATGATGAACTCAACCGGATCGGCCACCAGGAACGAGTAGCGTCCCAGCCGGCCGCCAGGCATTGAGCTATCGAAGAACAGCACGTGCGGCAGACCGGCCAGCCGGAGGAAAGCGGCCTCGGCATCAGGCGGCGGCGACAGTTCCACCACCACCGGCCCCCCCTCCGCGGACGGCGTCCCCAGCGGGTCGTCAGGCATCGCGGCGGGGTCTTCCATCATGAGAACGTCGCAATGATCAAAGCTGCAGAATCGGCTCTCAGAGTGACTGCAGCGCCAGCATCGAGGGGGTGTCTGCGAAAAACCTGGAAAAGATTGCGGATTGCACCGGTTATTCGGCCGAAAAATAACGCAAGAGCCTCGCAACCCGTCACTTCGACAACCGCGGCCTTCGTCCGCAACCGCGAGGTTTCGCCGCCAAGCGGCGCCGTTGTGCGGCAGCCGTCCCTGTCGCCGTTTGATTCTAGCCGCTGGTCCAATGCCTGAGGAAGGTACGCCAGATGAATCGGGCCAAGATCGCCTTACTACTGTTGACCGGATGCGCCGCCGCGATGGGCTGCCGCATGTGCGCCCATCCTTATGATTGCTACGGCCCCACGTGGTTGGGCTGCCCCGGCGAACCGACCTGGGAGTTTGAACGGGCCGGTTCGGCGTTCTCGGGCTATGGGCATGCAGCCTCTGGGGGCGTGGTCATCGACGGCGCTGAACAACTGGAAGCCGTACCGGCTGATCCTGGTCAGCCCGCCGAGCAGGCGCCGCAAGGTCCGCTGGAACCTGGCCTCACGCCTCCGCCTGCCGGCGGCGCGTTCCCCGACGGCATGACGTCGGCTCCGCACACGCGTAGCGCTCTGCGTCAGCGTCACTAATCAAAATAACCCGGGGCGGGACACTCGGGCGGAAACTGGCCGGCGCTCACCCAGTTGTCTGGGAGCGATTGGAGGACCAGCGCCGCCATGGCCCGAGTCTCCAATGGCAGCGGCGGCGCGCCAGCACTCTTGCACCGCGAGGGGGCTGGCGCGCCGCGCTGCCGTTAGGTGTTTGCCACCTCTCGCCCTGCGGCTTCGATCTCCTCAGCCAGGGCTTCCAGATCAATGCCCTGGTGCATCGGCACCGGCCGGCATTCGTCCAGGCTGCGAAACCAGGTTTCTTGCCGCTTGGCAAACTGCCGCGTCCGCTGCTGAACCAGCGCAACCGTTTCCTCCAGCGACCGCTGTCCCTGGAGATATTCGATCACTTCGCGGTAGCCCAGTGCTTGGGCCGCAGTCCGCGAAAGCGGCCCGGCCGCCAGAAGCCGCTGGACTTCGTCGACCAGGCCAGCGGCAAACATGGCTTCCACCCGTTGGTCGATCCGGCGATGCAGCTCCGGCCGTGGCCACTGAAGTTGAAAGACGCGGCACTGCTCCCGGGGAATAGGCCGCTCGAACTGTTGCTGGTGTACGCTGATGGGCGTGCCGGTGAGGTGATACACCTCCAGCGCACGGATCAGCCGCCGCGTATCGTTGGGGTGCAACTTCTCCGCCGCCTGCGGATCGACCGCGGCCAACTCGCGATGCAGGGCGGCGCTGCCCTGTTCATCGGCCACTTGCTGCCAGCGGGCACGAAGCGCCCAATCGGCTGGCGGCCCCTCGAAGATGCCTCGTAGCAAGGCCTTGAGATACAGGGGGGTTCCGCCCACGAACAGTGCCACGCGGCTTCGGCTTTCGATCTGGGTCACCGCTTCGCGGGCTGCATCGACGTACTGCGCCAGGCTGAACTCCTCGTGCGGCTCGATGACGTCGATCAGGTGATGTGGCACCAGGGCTTGCTCGTCCGCTTTGGGCTTGGCCGTGCCAATGTCCATGCCGCGGTACAGCGCCATCGAATCCATGGATACGATTTCAGCCCCCAGCCGCGTGGCCAGCTTGAGCCCCAGGGCAGTTTTTCCGCCTGCTGTCGGGCCGGTCAGAAACCAGCACCGCGTAGCCCATTGGGGCCGGCACTCTGCATCAACGCCCGTCAAATTGCTCCCCTAATTGCCAAACGCGCAAATGGCCGCTTGAAGAAACTTTGCCTGGTGAATCGCCCGGCGTGGATGGGTGCGAGGCGCACGCCGTTCTGTCGGGCTGGCGGCGTCAAAATGCGGTGGTGATTCGCCCACTGCTGCCGCTTCCCTACCGTACCGCCGTAGGCAGTAGGGTGCAATTCACCCCCAGCCTTGAGCGGTGCGCAATGCGGGAAAGCTGCCCCTAAAAAAGAAAGCGTCCCGCTGCGGGACGCTCATCAGGCAAATGAAAGAAGGGCCTTCTTCCTGGCGACAATCTCTTAAGCTTCGCCGACTCGCGTTGCTTAAGTTACTGTCTCAGCCCTGTGATCAGGAATCACTTGGCCTTGATCCAGAAGAAAGCCCTTTGTGTGACACCTGCCGATTATTCCTGTGGGATCGGTCCAACACGAATTAGGACTTAGCCTGTTTCGTGTGTTTGTTCCAATCCCTTGTGTTATCGAAACAATCGTGCAGGTTGGTCACTAGCATGAAGAGCCGCTGAGGACTCATCATGCGATAGCGGTTTCTCCAACCCGAGGGTCGGCTGGTTTACTTTCGACTTCCAACTCCCAACGCATAATCCGAGTGCCGCGCGGAGCCTCAAAACCTAGGCGAACCCGGTTTCCTTGCACCTTGAGCACGGTCACTGTGATGTCGTGACCAACTTGGATCGATTCGCCGGGCTTCCTGCTGAGTACTAGCATCCTTGACACTCCTCGCTTTTGCCCCAATTCCCTCAGACCTACAGCAACTGGTGGCCCGTGGTTGGTGGCGACCCGCGTTGTCAGGCGTAATCTTTAATACGCTTGTAACGTTCCTTGGATCGCATTTTTTGGTCGATTTTGCTGACTTTCTCTAAAGTCCAGCAGGTCCGACAGTTGCTAAAAGCACCTTCGCACCGGCTGCTGGCGGGTCAGAACGCCACCGAAGTAACGTGGTCAAAAACTGACCTTCCTGACCGCACATCGACCAGTTTGGAGCGTACCTCTCATAGGCCCGGTCGGCTCGGCCGTTCGTGGCCGCGATCCACCAGCCCTATAGAGCGAACGGCGCGCCACAAACTTCAAAATCGATACTCTTGGCTCGCCCCCCTGGTCGACGCAATCAGCGTGGTAAAATAGAGCAGCCGACACTCCCCCTACCTTCCCCCCGACGGTCCGCTAGCGTGCTTTCCTGCCTTCGAAACCGCTACCTGCTTGGTGGCGCTGCCCTGGGTTATTTGGCCATCCTGACGTTCTGCCTGGTCACTCGCGATCCATTCTGGGTTGCCGGACACCAGCAGGGCATGCTCCGCATGATTTATGACCAGAGCGTCAAGCCGGTCAGCCACCTGTTAGCGTTCTTCGTGGCCGGCCTGCTGTGCGGACTGGGCTGCTCGCGCAACGTCCTGGGCATCGTGCTGGGAGCGCTGGTGGTTTACGCCCTGGCGACCGAAGGCGTGCAGTTCCTTGTCCCGGACCGCACGCCGGAATGGACCGACGTGATCCAAAATCTGGCAGGCCTTGGCCTTGGGATGGGCTTGGCTACCTGGCTGCGTCGTCGCGAAACGCTGGTTGCCAGCCCGGAAGGGCAGGCAACCGCCTGAACATACCTTCCTGGCCGCCTCTCTCCCCGCGCGGCCGAGATTGCATCGCCGAGATCGAATGCCCCCAAACAGGCACGCCGCGTGAACCGCAGTGCCGGCTGCGAGTTCCTTCGCCATGCGCCGGCCATTGCCGTCGCCCTGGCGTATGCTCGCATAATGACACAGTGGCCGATCGGTGGAAGGTGACAAACCGGCTGGGCGGTCTTTGGACAGGATGCACGCAGCCATGAACGACGTCCTTGAATACCTTCGCCGCCTGATTCTCCAGCCGGTGGACGAACTGACGCGCGCTCAGCGGATGCTGCGTTTCTGCGTCGATCTGGGACGGTACGGTGCCCGGCAATTGACCAAAGATCGGGCCATGGAGATGGCCGCGTCGCTCACCTTCCGTACCATCTTCAGCATGATTCCCGTGGTTGTGCTGAGCATGCTGGTTTTTCGGGCGTTCATCGACGAAGAGCAGGTCAGCCGCTGGGTCAAAGAGGAACTGAACCAGGTTTACGAGTTTTTGGGTTTCTCTGCCCTGGTGGCTGATCCCGATTACACGGGCCCCCTGGCAGAAGAAGCCCAGCAAGAGCCCGAGGAACCGGCCCCCGACCAATCGCCGATCGAGCACCCAGCGGAATCATCTACAGATTCCGACCAGACGGCCCCAGCCGGCGACGAGCCACTGCCACTCGACGAGAAATCGGAAGAAAGAACCGCGCCGGCAGATTCGGCAGCCGCCATTGCCCCGCGGGCCAATCAGCCCGATGAGCCACTGCCCGTGCCTGAAAAGGACGAAGGGCTGGAATCGGCCAACCCTCAGGCAGCGGCACAACTGCGCGTCAGCCTCGACGACAAGATCGACGAGCTGGTGGAACGGGCGTGGCAGACCAACCTGGGCAACGTCGGCGTGGTGGGCATCCTGCTGTTTGTCTGGGCGGCGCTCGCGCTGTTGGTTTCGGTCGAAGACTCGTTCAACGTCATCTACGACTGCCCCAGTTCGCGGCGGTGGTTGACACGCATCACCATCTACTGGACCGCGCTCACCTTGGGGCCGGTGCTGATCCTGGCAGGCTTGTACCTGGCCAATCAGCTCACCCGCTGGAGCGCGGAGCTGCAAGCCGGCGGCTGGTTCGTCGAAACGCTCATCCAGTTGGCCAGCAACGTGGCCACGCTGGTCGCCAGTTGGATCCTGCTGACCGTGATGTACGTGCTGATCCCCAACACCCGGGTTCGTATCCGCTCGGCGCTGGTGGGGGCGCTCGTGGCGGCCATTTTGTGGGAATTCGCCAAGTGGTTCTTCCAGTTGTACGTGAACAAGGCGCTGCCGTACTCGGCCCTCTACGGCTCGCTGGCGTTGGTGCCGTTGTTCCTGTACTGGCTGTACATCACGTGGCTGATCGTACTGTTTGGCCTGGAACTGACGGCCATCTTGCAGAACATGCGTGGCCACACGCTGGAAGAACAAGAAAAGCTGCGGCATAGCCAGCGGCTGATGTGCGATCCGCAGTGGTTCGTGCCGCTGATGGCCCGCGTGGCCACGGCCTTCCGCGAGGGCAAAACGGTCGATATCGATGACCTCTCGCAACACCTGGAACTGCCGCGGATGACCGTGGTTTCGATGAGCAACCGTCTCGAAGAGGCCGGGTTCATCCACATGGTGGGCCGCACGGCCGATAGCAATCGGCTGGCGTTGGCCCGTCCGCCCGAGGAAATCGCCGTCCGCGACCTGCTGGCCCTGGGCCGCAAAGTTTCCAAGCACGACATGGACCACTTGGACGGGGTCGACTGGCAGTTCGTGCGCAAGCTGATGCGTTCACAAGAAGAAGCGGCCGGCGACATGACGTTGGCCGAGCTGACCGAGCCAGCAGCCGCCAGCTCTAGTAACGGCAAACCACATCACGCCGAGTAGAGTCGTACGCGTTCCAATCCCCGAACATGGACGCCGTGGAAGTGCTATCACACCGGGCCGGCTACCTGCCAACGGGGGAGATGATAGCAAAACCACAATTGACTCAATCGCCTCTCCGTGGCACGCTAATCGGTCGCACTATTGGCAACGGCGGGCATCCCGCACCCACCCCGCCCGTCGTGGCCGCACTCGTGCCTTGCGCGCAGCCGCGTTTTGAGCCTGGTTTGCCGTTTCCCGCCGGCGGACCCGGTTCGACCGATAAACGTGTGCGCCCCAGGCACGGCTAAGGACCCAATCTGACGAAAGGCGCCACGGATGGACCTGGCCTTGCTTTGCGCGTGCCTGCTCCTGGCCGCAGAGACAGAATCTCCCTCGACCCGCCCCACGCCTGCTGCGCAAGATGCGGCAGCCAACGCCACGGCGGCGGCAACGCGCGCTGCCCAACAGGCGCCGGCCGATCGTGCTGCCGGCGCAGCGAACGCGCCCTTGCGGCGTTCCCGCCAGCAGGTGCCGTTTCCGCCCCGGCCTCGCACTGCGGTGCCGACGCTGCCGCCTTCGCTTGATGCCCCGGTGAATAAGCCTACCCTGGCAGACCCCACGCTCGCGGAGCCTTCCCCGGCTGCGTCCTCTCCATCGGCTGTGAATGAAACCGCTGGGCCGTCGCAAAGCGAAGCGGCCGGAAACGCCGAAGCGCCCTCCGGATCAACTGGCCCCGCGTTGGGCGAACCGGCAAACATGCCGGGCCGGTCGGCCCTGGTGATGCCGTCTTCGCCGCAGAGCAATGCGACGGAACCGGCACCGCTGCAACCCGCCGCCGATGCGGCCCCCGTGCCCAAGCCTGAAACTGAAGCAGTGGCCGGCGAGGAGCAACCGGTTCTGCCGCGCATTCTGCCGGCGAACGCCGAGCGGAGCGCACTGCGCCGCAACCAGGAGAACGAAGCCGCCGCTGCGGACGAGCGGCAGGAACCGGTATCGCCTGCCATGCAGAGGCAAATCGATGTGGTCGATCCGTTCAGCGTTCGGCCCGCCGAGCCGTCTGCCGTGGTACCGGCCAGCGGCGTGGAGCCTTCGCAGGAGAACGCTCCGGCGCAGAACGACGCCCCAGCTTCCAATCGCTTGCTGCTGGGCGGCGAACGCTCCCAGCCGACTGATAACTTCGAGCGAGCCAACCCGGAGTCGCCGGCCACCGGCCCAACTCCCCAGAGCGAACAACCGTCATTTCAGCGTAACCCGCTAGATGCCGCCCAAGGCCCTGGCCGGTACGAGGACTTTGGTCCGAACCAAGGCGGTGCCCCAGGCGGCGGGATGCAGCCGCGTGAACCGCTCCGCACCGAGTTCGATTCGAGCGGCTTTTCGGGCAGGTTGCTGGATGAACCCGGCCCGATCCAGCGGACCGCCGGCGAAGGTACCGACGATCGCCGTTTGCCGCCGGCCAGCAACGACAGTGGCGCCCTGGTTCCGGTGCAACCGCAGACGATGTCCACGGATCCACGGCGCGGCATGAATATGAGTGGTGTCGTGCCGGAGGCTTCGCCCCGCGCCGTGCCCGCCGATACTTCGCACGCACCGCAAGCGGATCTGGCTCGCGGCCAAGCGCAGCCGGATACCGCCACTCGGCTGGTGGCTGAGCTGTTTGGGCCGGCCCAGGCCGGGGCAGGGCAGGGCGGAGAAGCAACCAGCCCGATTTCGCTCCAGGATGTGCTCCAGCGTTCGAGCCAGCCGAGTGAGCGTTTGGCCCTCGTGCAAAACTACTGGCGGATGGCTGCGGTTGCCGCCGAGCACCAGGCGATCGCGCAATATGCCGATATCCTCCAGCAATTGTCCAACGCCTATCGGGCTGAGCCGAGTGGCGTGCCGCCGGAAGTGACCGCGGCCCTGGCCACCGCCCAGGCTCGGCAGCAAGAAACGCTCGTTGCGTGGGCCGAGGCGTCCAGCCGGCTGGGGATTTCCGGTGCGGCTGCGGCCCCCAAGCTATTGCGTCCCAGCGACCTGCCGCATGCCGGCAAGTATCGCACGGAGTTCGAGCATCTGTACGCCAACCGCCCCGCTCCGCCGCGGGTGGCGCTGCTCAACCAGCTTTTGCCGTATCGGTACCAGGCTGTGCAGCGTCGGGCGGATGCCGTTGCCGCTGCCACCGATCAGGCCGTAGCCGCCGATGAAGCATTTCGCCGGGGCGAGTTGTCGCTTACGCGGTTCCTGGTTGCCCTGCGCCGCGAAACCGAAGAACAGCTCCGGTTCCTGCACGACGTGCAGGTTTACAACGACGAAATTGCCGAATACGCCATTTCGGCCACCGGTGGGCAATTGCCGCTCGCCACGTTGGCCGAAACCCTCGTGAAAGAACCGCACGCGGCTCGCCAGCCAGCCGCCGGCTCCAGCGCCCCGCAAGTCACGCCGGGCACCGCTGGTCCCGCGCCCAATGGTTTCGCTCCCGAGGTCCTTCCGCCCGAGGCTGTGATGCCACAACCGGCCATTCCTGCCGGCCCGCAGCGTGGCGGCATCCCCACCGAAGCCTTGCCGGTGCCCAACACGCCATCGTCGCGTCCAATCACGCCTAGCACGGCTCCCATTAGCCCACTTTCGCCGGGTGCGGCGATTCCGTCGACTCCCGGCGGCGTGGTCCAGGCATCTGGCACGCAGATGAGTGAATTGCCGGGGCGATCCATTCTGAAAGCAATCAGCACGCTGCCGGCCAACAGCGGGGCGGCGGCGCCTACGAACCCGTCGACGCTGCGGCCCATCCCGCAAGCAGTGCGGCCGATGTCGGGCTCGGCTACGATGGTGCCGGCCCCGTTCCCGCAACCGCAGATGGCGGTTCCTTTACAACAACCCGGCGGGACGACCTGGGGGCCGCAACCGACGCCGGCCACCGTGCCCAGATCGGCTCCCAGTTCAGGCAACGTTTCTCCGGCCTCGTCCGCTCCCGCGGACGGTTGGCGCGAATCGCCCGATGGTCGCCCGCCGCAGGGCAGCCAGCCACCGGCCGTTCCGCCGACTCAGAACAACCAGGTGCCGGGGCCCCCGGAAATTGACCGTATGACGCTGCGCCCGGTCGGGCAGGACGGCGCGGCCTTACTGAACCTGAGCCGCCTGGCCGGCGCTTCGGCCGCCGAGTGTGCCGCCAACCTGCGTGAGGCGTTTTTTGCTGCGCTGCCCGCGGAGCCGGGGGAGCAGCCGTTGGCCGGTGGGCAACTTTCGCCCGGTACGGCCGCCACCTACTGGTGGACGCTGCTGCAACGGCTGGCCGACGAACGCAGCCTGCAATCGTTTCTGATCCAGTTGGATGAACTGCAAAATGCAGCCGCGCAGCAAGCTCGCGGCACTGGCGATTACACGCTGTTGGCTGTGCGGACCGTTCGGTTCTCCATCGAGGCCGACCTAGCCACGGCCCAGGCTGCCACGACCACGGCTCGCGCCATGCTGCGCGAGGTTTCGCCCGCCACGATTGCCCGGCTGCCTAAGCAGCCTCGCCTGCCTTCGGATTCGGCCGCCGGGAACAACGCCGCAGGCGCTATGACCTGGGAGCGGCTACACGCCCGGCACGTTGAAGCGGCAGCGGTGGCGGTTGCCGCTCAGGCAGCGGCCGTGGATATGGCACGCCGCCAGTGGCAGCAGGGCGGCCGGCCCGTGGAAGAAGTACTCGACGCTTTGACGGTCAGCCGGCAGGCTCACGTCGCGTGGCTGACAGCCGTCACGCGGTACCAACCGCGCGAGCTGTGATTGAGTGCGGTTCTTTTGGTGCGGCGATTTCTTTAGCCGCCTGGCCATTCAGGTCGTTGAGCACGGCTGGCACAGCCGTGGCACGCACTCTCTGACACTGCACACCGCTGACACAACCGTGGCACGCGTTCTTTGGCCGCACCAACGGCCATTCGACCAGCGTGGTGTTGATTTACCTGAAGCACGCCAGATGAAGCCCGCTGGGCCCGCCAACCATGCTTCATCGGCCGCCTGACCGGCAGTTCGCACCGCTGCCCGCTCAATGTTTCCACAACACATTCGGCTCAGCGCAGAAAACAACCGCCGCGGCCCCAGAGGAACCGCGGCGGCTGGCTACCGACGCGCCAACAAGTTGAGGGTGCGGGCGCCGGAGATTACGGCGCGGGCGTGATGCCCAGCAGCTGCTCTTCTTCTTCCTTGATGATGATGCGTGGTGTGACCATCATCATCAGGCTTTGCGTTTCTCGACCGATGCCGACGTTGCGGAACAACCGGTTGATGTAGGGCACCTTGTTGAGAATCGGAACACCGAACTCGTTGCGGCCCTCGCTCAAGCGTTTGATACCGCCTAGCAGCACCGTACCGCCGTCAGGCACGCTGACTGTGGTGGATACGGTCACGAAGGAGAACGTCGGCAACTGCACCGTCGTACCGGAGCGGCTGATCGATTGCGGCCGGTCCTGGACAGGCAAGGTGCGGTCGTCGGCCGTTTGCGAGCTGCCGATGGTGGTCGTTTCTTCGCCGGTGAAGGTGAAGGTGTTCACCTCGCCGATGCTGCTGAAGAACGGCACCACGGTCAACCGCACAAAGCGGCGGTCGTCGGACACCACGGCCTGCACGTTCAGGAACGTGCCTTCATTGAGCACCACGATCACCGGTTGCTGAGCGGCGGCAAAGTCGCCCACCACCGGGATCACGCTGATCACGAACGGGGTCTGCGAGGTGTCAGACACGATCGCCGACTGGCCGTTGAACAGCGTCACCTTCGGGGCTTGCAGCACATTGCTGCGCCGGTCGCCCTGGCTGGCTTCGATGAAGAAGAACGCTTCGATCTCGCTCAGAATCGCGAACCCGACCGTGGCACCGGCACCCGGCTGGAAACCACCAAACTGCGGCGTGGCCAGCGGGAAGCTGCCCTGCGCCACCGGGATGTCCATGTCGGCGCTGAACACGCCAGGCTGCGACATACCCACCGTCACCGACGGGCCGTGGTCGCGGTCTTGCACGTCACGTGCCGGGTTACCCGAGCCCACCGCCAGGTTGTTGGCCGGCGAGTACGAAGTGCTTGGGCCGAGGTCCGGACGGCCGAACACCTGGAACGGCCGGTCGATGTCGTCGTCGATGTCGAAGTCGAAGTCCACACCGATACGCTCGAAGAAGTTGTCGTTGAGCGTGATGAACCGGACTTCGATCGTCACTTGCAGGTCTTGCAGACGGCGGAGCTGGTCCAGCAGGTCGGCAATCTGCTCGTGCACTTCCTGCGTCTGGGTGATCACCAGGCTCAGGTTCGTTTCAAACGGAGCCACCGAGCCGGGGCCACCGTGTTCCTGCCACGAGTCGGGCTTCACAGTGGTGGTGATCAACTGGATCAGGCTGTCGAAGTCAGGCTCCGCACCGCCGCCCAGGCCGCCGGGACCGGGCGCCACCGGAGGCGTCGGCGGTCCGCCAAAGCCCGGGATCGGTGCCGTACCCATCTGCGCCATCACAGCCGGATCGATCACAGCGTTGGTCGTACCGCCAGTGGGGCTGGCAGCGGCCACCATCGGGGCCGCCGGCAAGCCGCCCATCCGGCCCGCCTGACGATACGCCTCGTTGATGGCGCTGGTCATGCCCATGTTGACCGAGGGCACGAAGTTGGGAATCGGAATCACCAGGTCGGCCACGTTGTACGTGAGCGTCACCACCTCGCCGTCGCGAGCGTGCTGGCTGGTGATCTTCAGCACTTCGTCCTTGATCACGTACGAGAGCTGAAGCGGCTGGAGGATCAGGTTCAGGGCGCTCTTGAGCTGGATGTCGCCCATCAGGTTGATCGTCACCGGGGTGTTGGGGTTGACCCCTTCCTCGGAGAGACCGCGCTGATCCAGGTGCAGGTTCACGTTGGCCACGCGAGCCAGGTACTCCATCACCTCCGACAGCGGCGTGTCCGTGAACCGCAGCGAGACCGGAGTACGGAGCTTCTGCTCGATCTCCAGTTCCTTCTCGTTGCGGCGTTTCGTCACGCTGCCCAGAGCTCGACGGCGAGCAGTCAGCTCTTTCCAGTCGTGGGAGAAGACGATCGGGTTGCGATCATCGAAAGGCTCCGAGGCCTTGTCCACCGACTCCATGGCCAGGACGAAGCCCTGTTCCTTGGCGTCGCGGATATCCATCTGAGCGTTGAAGTTCCGCACGAAGCGGGCGTTCCACTTGAGCTGCTTCACGATCGGCTCGTTGGGAGCCAGTTCGGCAGCCCGCTTGGCGACCACTTCAGCCTCGGCGAAGCGCTGCTGATCCATGAGCTTGTTGAACTCATCGACCAGGTAGGCCAGCTTCTGCTCGACCTCGATCTTCTGGAGGCGTTCGCGCTCACGTTCCTCGAGCACGGCCTGGTTGCGTTCATCGAGTTCGATGCGAGACTTATTTTCCTCGATGTACTGCCGCATGCTGGCGATGGCGCCATCGGCACGGCGCATCAGATCCTGTTTGGAAGCATCATCGAGGTTCGAACGCTCAATCTCGGAACGAGCCTGCTCGAGCAACTGCAACGATTGCAGCGGGTAGCCCTGCTGCAGGTTGCGGGCCCGGCGCTCAGCATCGGCCAGCCGCGCGCCCATCTGGCGGCGGAGGGCAGCCTGCTGCATGGCGGCTTCGTTCAGCGGAGCCGGCGGCTCGCCCAGGTATTGCAACCGCCCCATCACCAACTGGCGCGTGGCGGCATCCAACTCGTGCTGCATGCCCATGGCCTGCTTGAACAGCTCACGGGCACGGTTCGGATCGCCCTTCTGCAAGGCATCTTCGGCCTGCTGGGCGATTTGCATGCCCTGCGTGAGCGGCCGATTCTCGCCGGGTTGGGCCGGCTGCGGAGCAGCCTGAGGCGCCATCATCGGCTGAGTCGGCGGCACGGCCGGGGCGATGCCCAGCGGGCCTTCACCCTGCGCGTACTGCGCGGGAGCCGGGCCCACGCCCTGGTACAACGCCTGATTGGCCTGTTGCGGTCCGCCACCGCCACCGGCCAGACGCACCTTGCGGATGTCCAGCATCACGAAGCTGGGACGATCCTCGTTGGGCGCGAAAGCCGAGTCAGGCACATTCATCGCCGCGGCCTGGCTGGCAAGCTGCTCGGCCTGGGCGATGTTGTTCTGGCTCAGAGCGATGCGTGCCAGGGCAACCAGTTCCAACACCCGGCTCTTGGCATCGACCGTGCCCTGCGGACCAGCCGGGGCAGGGGCGCCCGGCATACCGCCGGCGAGCTGCAGGCTGTTGTTGCCAGGCTGACCGCCCATCTGGCCCGGCACGAACCGGGCACCGCCGGTCTGGCGAGCCCCGGCCACTTGGGCCAGCACCCGCTCGGGGCTGTTCTCAAACGGGCTATAGCGCAGGTTCAGTTTCTGGGCATCCAGGGCAAGCCGTTCGGCTTCGTCAATATCGCCCCAACGCAGCAGAGCGTCGGCTTGTTCCAGCAGCAAGTTGCTGTACTGGCGGCGATATGTTTCGGTGTGGGCGTTACCCGCCTGCTGCTGTTGCTGCAGTTGGGCCATCTTTTCGATCGAGGCCTGCACCTTCGACGGCTGATCGTCCTGGAACGAGTAACGATAGCCGATGGCCTTGGCCTGCTCGTTGAGCTGCGCGGCTCGCCGCACGTCGCCCACCGCCAGCGCCTTGCGGGCCTGGATCAAAAGCTGATCGCTGGCCTGACGCTGGGCCGGATTGCCCGGCTGC
>Ga0180216_1002383_pt1 | contig 15701 bp, 11 predicted proteins | sample eDN3rd37CBELigMG_FD_128879 | JGI IMG/M metagenome (GOLD analysis project Ga0180216, IMG submission 128879) | Enriched Miracle-Growth compost microbial communities from Emeryville, California, USA - eDNA 3rd pass 37_C BE-Lig MG (version 2)... ... | reverse complement strand
GCGCACTTCGTCGTTGTCGATGTGCAGCATGAAGCCCTTGCAGGCAGGAATCTCGAATGTACGCGTGGAGACGAGATCCTCCCACCCCGAAGCCGTCGGCCCCGTATGGACGGCGATGTTGATGCGAGCGGTCTGGATCGCCTCGGCGTAGGCTACGCCGATCCGCGCACCCGGCATCCGGCAACGGGACAACGGCTCCCTCACGGCATGCTCCCGCCACCTGTTTCCGACGATCTCGACCGAAGGCTCGGGAAGACCGACCAGCGCACTCTCCAGCCATCTCTGCTTGTATGCAGAATGATTGCCCGTATAGAGCAGATCGACGCAATTTTCGCTTTCGCTTACGCGGTCGAAGACGGGGCGATGGACGGCATCGACATAACCATGTGGAACATATGCGACGCGATCCCGGCCGAGCACGCTTTCCAGATGCGCGAGCTGAAACGTTTTGGTGGTGACGAACAGGTCGTATTCGCCGAAGCTGTCGGCTGAGACGCTAGGATAGCTGAAATGATAGTCGGGATAGTACATGACCGTGCGGGCGCCCGTCTCCTTGATCTCGTGCAGAAATTCAGCCGTGACGCCGACGCCCTTAATCGTAAGAAACACGTCCGGTCTCAACGCGCGGCATTCGTCGAGCACCTTTCTCCGGTAGGCATCGCTCGCGGCCTGGCGGGTCAACCGTGACGCGATCCGCAAGGCCAAGCGGCCGCTCGCCTTGCCGCTGAAATCGCGTTGGTCGATCTCCTGCACGGCCCATCCGAGATCGCGAAAGCCATCGGACAACCCCCGACTCGATGCGCCAGCCCAGAACTCTCCAGCAAAGACCATGACTGGGCTGCGCTTCACGCAGGTGCACTCTGCGACGGAACAGCTTGCTCAAATGACGGCAAGTTAGCTCGCTGATTCTTTCAGATTTCGGTATCGAGAATTCGAAACTTTCTTGCCGTTCTCAGGCGGTCTCCGACAAACTCCCAATCCCTCACATACAGAGCATTGGAAGCAGGCGGACCCGCCGGACTACGCTCGATCTGACGAGTGAACGGATCATAGTATGCTCTTTCAAAGCCACACGTGCGAAGCACCGACGTAACGTTCGGCGTCACGGTCTCAACCTCGATCGCCTTGAGCAAGTTTGATCCTAAAACACTCGTGGCCCCGTCAAGCACATGATCTTCATATCCTTCGACGTCGATCTTGGCCATTGTCGGCCTGCCCATGCCGACAATATCATCAAGCTTGGATATTTTTACCGTGCGCCCACCTCCGCTGGGTGAGGGCAGCACTCTATTCACGCTATCGAGCCCTACCGTGAACGTCGCCTCGCCATTATGAGAGCCGAGCGCTGTCTCATAAACCGTGACTCGCCCATTGAGATCGTTGATCGAAACGTTACGCCTTAAATAGCGGGCTGTATCCGGGTCGGGCTCGAATGACCACGTTTCCGCTCCGCATACCCCGGAAGCAAGAACAGTAAAACTTCCCACATTAGATCCTATATCCAAAAATAGATCATCGTTGCGCAAGAAGTGCAAAAGGAACGCCATATCTACAAACTCGTGGAGGCCGACATAGATATTTCCTGTCGCACCCGTCATTCCACGACGAACGGCCAGCTTCTGTCCGCCGATCCACGCGACCACGACTTCTTCGTGCAACCTGCTCCTGATCTGCCAATCGACGAACCTGATCCACGCCTTGTAAGGTGCATTGGACGTCAGAGGATGCGATGCAAAGAAAGTGGAAAGGCTAATCAACGAACGCATCGGTCTGCTCTCTCATCGCTCTTAACGGTGGGTAATCCCAGCGCCTCGCGCCAGCCCGCATGATACTCGCGAAAACTCCACGTTGCGATCTTCTCCAGACTTGCCTTCGACATTTGCTGCCGCAATCCGGCATCGGCTATGAGAGGTCTCAAAACCCGTTTCAGCGCATCGAGATCGTTGGACGGAACCAAGTAGCCATTGACGCCGTCTTCGAGCAGATCGGGCGCACAGCCGCTGTCTGCGCCGACAACAACAGGCAAGCCGACCGCCATCGCTTCGTTGACGATAAGGCCCCACTGATCGACAGCTGAAGGGAAGACGAGAATATCGCAGGCGCCCAGAAGACGCGGTACCTCCGATTGGTTCACAAAGCCGGGAAATGATATCGAGAGGTTGGGAAAGGCTTCTGCTGCATTTCTCAACTCCACATCCATTTCACCCGATCCACCCATGACCAAATGCAAGACACTCCCCTGCTCAGCCAGTTGCCCCGCCGCTTGAACAACAAGATCCGGATACTTACCCCGCATGAATTTTGACAGGAACAAGATGACGGGGCGCTCATCATCGATTCCCAGGGAACGCCGCAGCTCAATGCGCTCCGTTTCGCTCATTCGGCCGGCGAGAAAAAATCGCTCATTATCGACTGCAAACGGCGCGTGCACCAGTTTCGCCTCAGGAATACCCATCCAGAGGTAGAACTCACGGTTGCGGGTTCCAATTGTGAGTATGCGATCACAGGCGGAAAACACACTCTTTGCGTAGATCCTCTTCAGAGCGGATTGAGGTTTCTTTTTCGAAAGAAGCCCATTCGTGTCCGCTCGAAAGAACACTTTCGCGCCGGAGAGCTTGGCGGCTGCGATCGCGATCAGATTGGCCGCATGCGCATAGCCGTGAACCAGAATGGCATCGTACCGACCCCGATAAATTTCCCCGAAAACCTCCGGTGAGATCAGAGAAAAGAACCCTTGAGGAACCACTTTCCGATACGAGCGGCCGATAAAGCGGGACTTGTAACCGGACAACAAGTCTATGTCCCATTTCACCAACCTGTCGAATCCCGGGTCCATCGCATTCCGAAGGGAAAAATCGCTCAGGTACAAGACTTCGAGGTCAATATCCGGATCTCCAGAAAGATAGGCATAGGAAGGCGCAAAATATTGAATTGGATGGGTGTTTACGATTGCCACTCTTTTCTTTCTACTCTTCTTCATAGTGGAAATTTAGCTTTCAAGGGAGCGTTGGAAATCAGGCCTATGCCAGTCTGCTCTCGGTTCCACGATCTGGAACGAGACGACAGCAACCGTTGTCGCGTTACGGGGCTTCGTCTCCACCTGGAAGATGTCCGGCGCGTTCCTTCGCCCATCTCGGAATTGCGATGTAGTCGCTTGATCCGGCGGCCTCCAAAGAAACGAGCGCGCCATCGTTTCTGATGCGCCTATATTCATAACCCTCTCCACTTCGTTCGGACAGAAGGCCAAGACATCGTTCAAGACATTCAGTGCCGAGCGCCTCGAAAATAACGATCGGCCGATCATCTCGCTGCAACGTGGCAGTAGCGCCCTCAAACACGCTCGGCTCATGACCCTCCACATCAACCTTGATGAACCGAGGATACCCGTGGGAGGCACAGAGATCGTCGAGGCTGGAGACGGCGACCTGCACTTTCTCAGCCCCGGATATGGGAACGAAGCTGGCACGGTCGAGAGAAGGCGGCACATAGAAAACAAGTTGGCCCGCCTTACAAGACACGCCCAAATTCAGAAGCGTTACATTGCCGACAGCCCCAGCGATGGAGCGCGAAAGCAGGGCAAAAGAGCGGGGAGATGGCTCTACCGCAATAACGTGCCCCTCGGAACCGACGATGTGGGAAAACAGGGTCGTCGTATATCCGACATTGGCGCCAACATCGTAGACGACATCACCGGGCCGCAGCAGGCGACGGCACAAGAGGTCGAACCCAGTCTGATGGGGAATACAGCCAGTCCGGTAAAGCGCCGTGAAAACGCTTTCTCGGAGATCACCTCTTAAGCAATGCGGGATATCCTTCAAACGGATAGGCATATCCTGCAAGGCAGGATCACGTTCTGCGGCGAATTTCAATATTTGATAGTACCCTCGCGGGATGCGTTTCGCGATGGCCAAAGAAATACGACTGCTAAGCTTCACGGTGATGGAGGCCTCCTGCACTAGGAGCACGCCTGACGAAATTCGTCTCCGCGCGGCTCGCGAGAACGAAAGCCAGAAGAAGTTGGGCGCAAAAGCCTACCGGTACTGAGTATCCGGCGCCAGGCAGCTCCCAGAAATAGATCGCAGGTACCATTACAGCAACACCCAACAGCGTGCCGCATACCACAATTAAGGACACCGCTTTTGTATCGTCAAAGGCGTAGCAGAAGCGCGTATAGACCGTCGCTATGTTATAGAGCGCATAACCGAGCGCGATCCACGGCATCAGGGCTATCGCGGAACGATATTCCTCGGCGAGCAACAAACGCCCGACCCATTCGCTTAGTAGCACGAAACAGACGACACCGAATGCCGCTCCGGTGACCATGACGAGAAGCCATGTCATCTTCGCACGCGCGATCAGCGTGGCGTCACCGGCTGTCACCGTATTCTGGAGAACCGGCCGCATGGTCAACTCCACAATTCCCCCAAGCATCAGGAAGGGCCGGCTGGCGAGACCACAAGCGGCGGCATAGAGCCCCGCGTCATGAAGGCTCAGCAAGCCTGCAATGACGTAGCGGTCGCCCATGCCGCTCAGCCAACCGAATACGGCGAGCGGTGCGAGCGGCCAAGCATAGTGCCTTATCGAGCTAGCAAGCTCTCCTTCGACGCGCATATCCGCATCACTGTCGACGGCGCCTTCGAGCCGCAACCACAGTCGCATCCCCAGGACCACCGCGGCCGAGCCGGCGATGTAGCCAGCAAGCGCGGCGTCGGTGCTCGACCCGACAGCGAAAATCACGGCAATCGCCAACAGCGGCCGCGACCAAGCGTCAGCGGCATAGATGAGGCTGGCTTCGCGTTGGCGGCGCGCAGCGTTGAGCAGCGACAGTTCGAGCGACCGCAAACAGTCGACGACGAGCAATGCTGCCACCAACAGGCCGGTGAACCAGGCACCGCCGAACCACGCTCCCCACGCCAGCCAGCCGAGCACGAGGATCATTGCGACGAGCGCGACCAGCGGCGCTATCAGGCGCACGGCGGTCGCGCGCAGAATATCTATCCGGCCCGCGCGCGCGGCTTCGGGGTAATAGCGGACGACGGCTTGGAGCCGCGGATTGGCCGCAATGCCGAGCGCAAGCGCCGCCGCGCCGACCAACAACGTCAGCTGGCCAAACTCGTCCGGCGACAGCAACTCGGTCATAATGCGGATCGAGACCAGCGCTGCCACCGCGCTCATAATTTGACCGCCCGCTACCCAAGCACCGTCGCGAACTATTCGACGCTCGATGGCTGCCCGTCCGAACTGCATCAGCTTTGCCGCAATCTCGGAGCGTCCCGACTGCCGCTTTTTCAACGCTATTCCCATGCGAGCACGTTCGTACCTTCAATCATCAGATCGTTATCCTGAGCCAGTTGACCCAATCAGGAGCGCCGTTCGCGCCGAACCGAGCGTCAGAAACTCACCTACTGTTTGACCAACGCTCTTAGTTCCTCGTCACGACGTTGCCGCCATATCGACCATTGCGTCGCTCCAGGAGAGCAAAAGGAGAATTCGTAAGTGCCCGCATGATGCAAGGCCTCCAACTTTCTTGAACCGAGCTGTTGCCAAGGATCGAATTATTCCATGCTACCGCACTTCGGGTGCCGCGGACCGGCAACCGAAGTCATTCACTTTATTCGCCGGCCTGCTCAATGCACGCCGCTTCGCCGTGCCAAACCGCGATTCTCGCCTATCAGGCGGCTCGTCTTGTGTTTGGTTTCGCCGCGTTTCGTACGTGCTCCCAGTCCGCACAAACCCCTGCCGCCTCAAGATCCTCCCAGGCCCTCTCGATGGCGGAAAGATTGACGCGGTCCCCCACGATGATCATGCGGATCGTTCGGGCAATGATGGCCAGATCCAGGGACAGGGAGGCGTTCTGCACGTACCAAACGTCAAGAGCGGCCTTATCCGCTGCATTGATGATGCGCCCGCCTTCCACTTGAGCCCACCCTGTGAGGCCAGGTCGAACGAGAAGCCTTGCCTTGTATTCGGGCCTCTGGTCGATCGGCAGCAGTGGCCGCGGCCCGACAAACGACATTTCGCCGATCAGGACATTGTAAAGTTGAGGCAACTCGTCGAAACGGAAGCGGCGCAGCATCCGACCGAGCGCCGAACTTCGCTCCTCATCGGGAATCCGGTTTCCATCGCTATCATAACCAGGAAACATGGAGCGGAACTTGTACACGAAAAATGGTCGCCCACCCAGGCCAGGACGTCGCTGCGCAAACATGATTGGCGCGCCAACGTCGATTGCAACGCAAATTGAGATCAAAACAATCAGAGGCGCGAAAGCCACAATCAAGAAACTGGCTCCGATCACATCAAGTACTCGTTTGATCCTGAAGTACAGGCGCCCTTCGATCAAGCGCAACTCCGATGGCGAGAACACCGGATGCGCAACGGATCGCCTGTCTTCTGCGGCAAATACACCTGCGCCAAATCCTGCTCCGAGTTCATCGGCTATCGAATGCAGGGTTATGTCAGTCGAGCGCTCGATCTCCTTCAGGGTGCTGACCGCGTCGTTGCTCAATTTGTGAATCGGCGTGGCGAAGACAATTCGATCGACCGTTATGCCTCGCATTTCGAGATCCTGAAGAACAGCCTTCGCGTCTTCAGGGGTTCCTAGGACAGTGCAGTTTTGCACCAAACGCCCCACATGGCGCTCGTTGCGACCCAGAATACCGACCACCTCGACTTCGTTGTGCGTCAATTGCGAGACCATCTGCAGATAGAATTCGGCGAGCGAGTTCAGCCCAATCAAAAGGACAGTAGCTCCACCCCATCCGCCCATACGGTGCTCGAGCATCGTTGTTGCCCGGGCACGTCGGGTGCGCAGGCGTCGTGCGATTGCACGCGACATCACCATCATGCTCGCAAGAAATCCGAGTTGTAGGGCAGGCAGCGAGCGAGGCACAGATTTCAGGCGATCGATCGCAAATCCGAGCGCCATGGAACCAAGCACGATCGCCAAGGCCGCATAAAGCAATCTTTCGTAGTCCCTTGAGGAACTCAAGCGCCAAATCGACCGGTAAAGACCGAACGCCCAGATAACAACAACGGCGCTGATAATGCTGCACCCGATATACGGCATTGCGAGCCACAGGCGGTCGAGATTCAAAACGAAATCGTAGCGAACCAAAAGAGAGAGAACCGCTGCGAGCACGACAAATGCAGCATCAGCGCAAAACAACCCGATCCAGTGCACTGTGCTCTCCCCCCACAAGGTAACCGAATAACGCATTTCCCTTGTTCCAGGCGCCAATACTGTGAGTCAATTTGTCGACATTATGGCTCGTCACTTCGACGCGCTTAATCGACATTTTCGTCATTAGAACGTGTAATTCAAAATTCGAAATTATCTAGTCGAGAATATTATAGTATGAATTTTAAATGTATTTTTATAATTTTGAGCATTATTCCCGATCCGCCTATCGTTCAAGCATGTCTCAAACCTGGACGCATCCGCCACCCATCAAGGAAGTCGGAGTATACGCGGAAATCCGAATGGGAGACGGAGAGCTCTGATCGCGGGGCCATTGGTATTCCAGGCGTATTCCCTTGCTCAGATACGGCTTGAAGCCGGCGAAGCCGACGCCCCATCGGATTGAGACCTCGAACATCGAAGCTAAAGAGGAAGCAGCCGCACACTCAGACTGAGGCCGCCAAGAGTTGTACTCTGATGCGGAGGCTCGCGGTATGCGATCCGGCCAACCTTCGGACACGTCGAATTCTACTTGTCGGTATTTCTCCCCGGCGACCTGCGCGGTTGCCACTCCGACGGCCACTCTTCAATCACTTTCAACGACGTTCCAGCCTTCCTCGGCAGACTCCCTGCATCCCTCGACGGGGATTCGGCCGCTTTCCACTCATCGGCCAATGCACGAGGAACTGGGGAAGTCGCATTTGGAAAATGTCGCCTAACTTGGGGTTCGCTTACCGGTCGGCGTTGCTTATGCTGTCTCGATTGCCGGTTTGCTTCGGCCCAGGCGTTAGGAAACGGCTCCACTAGCAGTGCACAACATAGCGCAAATATGCAAAGTAACCCCGTCGTCCGCAGCGGATAGTCAACCATGGAATGCGCAAGCAGGAGCACGATAGAGATCGTCGCGGCGCGACAGATCAAGGAATCGAGAGTGTCGGACTCCGACCGCTTCCATACATATGCTGCTCTCAGCACAAACCAGAGCAAAAATGCTATCGCCAGAAGGACTCCAACGATACCCGTCTCCAACAACCCTTCCAGAAAGTCATTGTGCGCACGGTTTGCAAATTTATCGAGAAGCGCATCGGTTGGACGCAGGACCGCATTATAGACGGGCATGAAGGTTCCAAGCCCTGAACCGAAAGGCAGATATTCTTTCGCAGCCTCGAAGGTGTTTCTGGCAAACGGAAGGCGCGCGTCCTCCAAAGGATCCGTATCAAAGCGTTGAAGCACCCGATAAAGAGAGAATTGCGCCCCTATCATCACACCGAGCAATATTGCACCAAACAAGACCTTTCGGGAACCGTGCATCGACTGCCGCGACGCGCCGACAGAAAGTAGCGCCCCACCGATAAGAGCTACGATCGTAAGTCCCAGCCCGGCCCGTGATCGCGCATAACTCTGCGCCGCCAAAAGGACGACAACCATCACGACACTCAGAACCAACGGAAGGATCACGGATCTGTCAAACTTGTGACGCCACGGCGTGACGCCAAAAATGCCAGCGGCATGCACGGCTAAGGCTGTTGCAAACATAAAGAGCACATACAGAAGCGCCGAGAAATGATTCCGATTGGCGAAAAAGCCAACTGCTTCAGTCACGTTCGTAAAGGTGTAGAATCGCAGTGCACTTTGGGGGCCCTGAGCGACTTGCAGAAGCCCCACAAAGACTGAGACAATCCCCGCGACAAGCGCAGCAATTATAATCCGCCGACGCTCGGATTGTGGAAGTTGTACCACCGAAACAAATATCGCAATCCCGGGAAGCGCTGACAAAGCAGCAAGGAAAGTCGAATTCGTCGAGACGCTTAGGGGGATACTGCCCCCAAGCGACCCATCATGCAGCCAGGTCCAAGGAAACAACTGCAGCAGACATATAGTTGGCACTACGGCCAACACGACCAAGATTTGCCGCTTTGCCTGCGGGCCCAACGGGGGCTCCCGTCGGTTCGCCAAAGCCCAAAATGCAACCAAGAGCAGAGCTACCGCGACGACTTGAAGCACAACATCGCCGAAGAAACCCGCTCTTGTGCCACCACCCAGAAAGAGAGCAGCGACGAGGAAGCCCGAAGCCAACAACCCTAAATTTCTGGGGTTTGCGCAAAACAACACAGCCGACTGCTCTAGGGGCTTGCGGGACGCCCATTATCGCCAGTTTGAGAAGCAAACAGCGCGATCCCACCGCCAATTACGGCCGCTCCAACCGCAAACGTCGCGAGAGAAGAGTCGCCAAACTGATTTGTTTGGCACAATGAGCCGACCGAAACCACTTCGCCCGGCCCCACAACCTCGCGGCAGCCATCGCTGTGAACGACGACCGCGGAACCGCCAGGCCTGACCATCACCCGTGTCCCAACACCGACAGGTGTACCGGAGCCTACACGCTGGAACCCGCCTCCTGAACTCACGAGCACGGGCCCTTGGACTTCCTGCAGTGTCGCCGACAACGCGGGCGTCGCGCCAAGGCTGATTGCAAGCAGCCAAGCACCCCGAGATGCAGACCGAAAAGACCACATGGGTCACCCCCAAGCTTTTTGTACTCCCACCCGCCGATCGGATAAGTATCACGCTACGAACAGCAATCGCAATGGGCACCTCGGCCCACAACAGATTTTTTCGCCATCCCAGTGCGAAGAATACACAACGCAGTCTCCGTTCCATGGATGCCTCGGAGAAAAGAACGTTTGAGTCATAATTCATCAGAAATTGGTGGATCTTTGCTGCCATTCCGGCAGCAGGTGCATTTGTGCGCTTCTGAGCAATTGCCACCGCATCTTATTCTCGAAATATGAAAAATCACGCCGCTTCGACCTGACAGATATTCATCGCTGCCAGTGGGCAACTTTTCCACAACTGCGATGCCAGCTAGCGCATGATCGAGCGATGCTGGACCTGGGTCTCAGCAGGACCTCGGCCCCACACTTCGAAAACATCCGGAACCGGTCTTATTCTCAAACATACGAAATGAAACGCAGATCGCGCCTGAAGATGGAACCAGCCGCACAGCCGGAGCGAGTTTTCTGACGAAACCTGTGGTTCGATGAGTCTCTGGCTGATTTTGCCCACATTCTCGACATGCTGATGAAGCACCACTCGGCCAGAGCACAGCTAGTCCAACAGGTTCGGCATCGCGAGACGACTCGAATGATTGATCTGCATTGCCATCTTGTGCCGGCCATCGACGATGGCGCCCGCGATCTGGCCACTTCGCTCGCCATGGCAGAGATGTTCGTTGCCGACGGCGTCGAGATCGTCGCGTGCACGCCGCACATCCTGCCCGGCGTCTATCCGAATACCGGCCCCCAGATCAGGGCCGCCGTGGCAGAACTGCAGGCCGCAATCGAAAAGGCCCAAATGCCCCTGAGACTCACTACAGGGGCCGATGTCCATCTCGCACCTGGTCTCGTGGAAGGGCTGCGTAGCGGTGCAATATTATCGCTCGCCGACTCGCGCTACATCCTGATCGAACCGCCGCATCACATTCTTCCCGCGCGTTTCGAAGAAACTCTCTTCGAACTCATGATTGCGGGATACGTACCAATAATCACACATCCTGAACGCTTATCTTGGGCTCGCGCGAATTATGCCGTTTTGCAACGCTTGGCGAACCAAGGCGTGTGGATGCAAATTACGGCTGGGTCTTTGACTGGCAAGTTCGGCCGGACCCCCCTATACTTGGCCGAGCGCATGTTGGATGAGGGGCTCGTACACATTATCGCGTCCGACGCGCACGATCTTAAGGCCCGTCGGCCTGATCTGGCCGAAGGCGCGGCCCTCGCAACGAAACGAGTTGGTGATGGGGAAGTCCGCCATCTCGTGAGCGTCAGGCCGAGAGGTATTTTGGAGAACGCCCCACCGGAAGAATTGCTGACGGCGAGGCAATCGGCAATTTCTGGTGGGATCGACGAGCACCGGGCGACTGGAGCTGTGGTGGGGGATGGCGATGGCGCTTATGGGGCTTCTAACGTGCCTTCTGGCATTCGGGGTTTTGGTCGGAGGCTGCTCGAGCGCTTCAGATGAGGCAGCGCGGGTAGCATTGTCGAGCACCGAAGGTCGTGTTGCGACACCGGCAGGCACTGGCGCGCAGGCGCCCCCCAGCAAGCTCGGGCCGGAAGCGAAGAAAACAGCTGCTGCGCTCACAGCTGCTGCCACTCCAGGATCATCCGGTTACAAGATCGGGCCGCAGGACGTGCTCGAAATTTCCGTTTTCAAGGTTCCCGAACTCTCCAAAATCGCCCAGGTCGGCGAGACCGGCACCGTAGGTCTTCCGCTGATTGGAGACGTGCAGGCCGCGGGGCGAACACCTCAGGAGATCGAGCACGATCTCGCGAAGCGGCTTGGTGCAAAGTATCTCCAAAACCCCCAAGTCTCAGTATTCGTCAGAGAATACAATAGCCAGCGCATAACAGTTGAGGGCGCAGTCAAAAAGCCTGGGGTGTTCCCGTATCGCGGACCCTCCACACTTCTGCAGGCGATCGCCCAGGCCGGCGGACTGGAGACGACGTACGACGACACGATCGTCATATTTCGCACCACGAACGGAAAGCGTTCTGCTGCCAAGTTCGCCATCTCGGAGATACGTGCCGGAAGCGTCGCCGACCCCGCCCTTCATTCAGGTGATGTGGTCGTAATCTCGACGAACGCCATCAAAGAGGCATTCGGCTACTTCGTGAAAGCGATCCCCGTCGCCAACGCGTTCGTGCTCCTGTAGCCGCTTCGAACAATTCGATTGGATTTCGCTCATGAACGATAGCGCCGAGAATTCTGGTCTACCCTCATTGTCTTATGGCAGTCGGGTGCCCGTTCCGGCCTCGGCTATGCTGCGCTCCAATCCCTATGGTGCTTTCGTCGACGAGCCGCAGCACGATCTGCGCGCTTCGGTTCTATATTTCGTAGGTATCATTCTCAGGCGGAAATGGTTGATCCTCGGCATCGTTGTCGGAGCGCTGGCGATCGGCGTCACGAGCACGCTGATGCAGACACCGCTTTATACCGCAGCGGTCCGGATCCAGATCGATCGCGCCGCGGCCAAAATTATGGATACGGCTGGTGTCGCGCCGGCCGAGGTCGGTGATACGGAGAGCCTCCGTACACAATTCGAGATTCTGAAGAGCCGAGGCATCGCCGAGCGCGTCGCATCCGCAGCCAAAGCAGGAGAAGATCTCGATCTTCTGAAGCCCACGTCGTTTTCGATTATCGGCGCGTTGAGATCATTGGTGACGGGCTCGAGCTCCATCAACGTCGAGGAGCTGGACGCTGCGACGCGCACACGCATGGCTGCCGGCATCGTCAGCCAGAATGTCAGCGTCCGCCCCGTCCCTGGCTCGCGGCTTGTCGATATATCATACGTTGATCCGTCACCGGCACGGGCCGCAAAAATTGCTAACGCTTTCGCCACTGCCTATATTGATCAAACAATAGATAAGCGTTTCCAATCGAACGCCTACGCCAAGACGTTCCTGGAGGACCAGTCGAAACAGCTGCAGATACGGCTGGAAGAGTCCGAGCAGGCACTGCTGAAATTTTCCGAGGAAAAGCAAATCATCATTCTGAGTGAAAAATCGACAATCGCCGAAAATAATCTATCAGCAGCCAATGCCGCCCTTAGCGTAGTTGTCGCAGAGCGTATTCGCAATGAGCAAATCTGGCGACAAGTCGATGAGGCAAAAGGTATCGAGCTCCCGCAATTTCTCACCAATTCCGCCGTCCAACAATTGCGCGCCAATCGGAAAGCGCTTGAGACAGAGTATCAGGAGAAGTTGCAGACATTCAAGCCATCATATCCTGCAATGATCGAAATTTCCAACAAGATCAAAGAGACCGACCGTCAACTCGCCACTGAGCTACGCACGATCAAGACCGCTCTCAAAGGGGCCTATGAAGCATCCGTGCAGCAAGAGCGTGAGACTAATGCTCAAATAGAGACTCTTCGCACGGAAGTCCTCGAGCTTCAGAAGAAGCTTATTCAGTACAATATCCTGAAACGGGAGGTCGATACCAACCGCTCGCTCTACAATGGCCTGCTGCAGCGCCTGAAAGAAGTTGAAGTTGCCGGTGGCGTCGGCACCAACAATGTCTTTATTGTCGACCGAGCGCAGGCGCCGTCAACGCCTTCGTCGCCTCGGCTTTTCCGGGCTTTGGTCATATGGCTCGCGTTGGGTCTTGGCGCGGGTTTTGGCGCCGCATACGTCCTCGAGGCGCTGGATGACACGATACGATCGCAAGAAGAGCTGGAGCGGATATCTGGTTTGGCGACGCTTGGCATCATTCCCAAGGTCGTCTCTGAGAATCTTGTCGAATCCGAGGTTTGCGATCCACGCTCTGTCCTTTCGGAAGCATATCGCTCCTTCTGCACGTCGCTCCAGTTTTCCACGGAACAGGGGCTTCCCAAGACCCTCTTGCTTACCAGTTCCGGTCCGACCGAGGGAAAATCCATAACGTCGGTAGCAGTGGCCCGGCACTTCGCCACGATGGGTCTGAAGGTGCTGTTGATTGACGCTGATTTGCGCAATCCTTCGCTGCACACTAAGCTTCGGCTTGCGAACGGCACCGGCCTTAGCAATTACCTCACCGGAGCCAAAACTCCACCGGAGGTGATGCAATCAACCGATGTTGCAAACCTTATATTCATGGCGACAGGGCCCTTGCCGCCCAACGCAGCCGACCTTCTTTCCAGCGCTCGCCTCCATTCGCTTCTCTCGATCGGTCTCGAGGTTTTCGATCTGATTGTGGTGGACGGCCCTCCGGTGATGGGATTGGCGGATGCGCAGATCCTGTCCAATGCGGCCTCTGCGACCGTATTCGTCGTCGGCGCAGGGCAAGTGAAGTCACGTGCGGTAAGCGGGGCGCTCCGGCGCCTCGAACTCTCCCGCGCGCCGTTAATTGGGACGCTTCTCACCAAGTACGACGCCAAGAATAGCGGTTACGGATACGGTTATGGCTACGGATACGGCTCTGACTATCAGTATGGCCGTCCGGCGGACGATAACGACAATCCGCAACCCGCTATCGCCGACCATTATAAGAGTGCGTGATGGACAAACTTGCCGCAGTGCGGATGGCCATCGATCTCGTAAAAGTGCCATCGCGCGTGCGACTTTTGCGAAAAGCACCTTTACCACCCGGGATGCCCTTTCTCTTGCGTATCGCTGCAGGAGACGCGGATGCAATGCAGTCTGCGGCGCAAATCACTTCCCGGACCCCAGAGTTTCTCCGGGAAGCCGCGTCATTCTTCATCGAGCAGGTTCTGCTGGCACCGACATCCGACAGTTTTCGGGTTCTCGGCTGCACGCCGCAGTCGTCGCATGCTGATCTGCGCCGCAATATGGCACTTCTTCTGCGTTGGTTGCATCCCGACATCGCTCGGGACGACCAACGCGCGGTGTTTGCGGGCCGCGTCACGGCAGCATGGGAGAACTTGAAAACGCCCGACCGAAGAGCTTCGTACGGGCGCGATCAGACGGTCGATCCTCAATCCAAATCGGGAATCCGTCAGCGTCGAAAATCAGCGCATTTTCTGCTTCCCGCTGCAGCAGCAAAGCCCTCGTTCCTTCGCTTGTTTTCCCGCATCATTGGGCGCGCGAAATAGTCATATATATCGTGCGTTCGGAGAGGATCATGACATGTCGCTCAGCGCTTCGCGTGCAATCATGCCGCTTCCGCTATTGCTTGCAGTCATGGGCATCGCGCTCTTTGGGCTTATCGCGCGCTTTTCACTGGCAGAGTATCTCGCCTCCGTGAGGCCAAGCTTGGCGATAATGCTCAACTCTCAAAATCCCACAGCCCTACTGTCGCTAGCGGAAAAGGGGCTTGCGGATCTGCAAGAGGCTGCACGGGAGCGCGCCGCGAGATATAGTCAGATCGATCCTTCACAACCGGACGTCGCAGATGGAGTGGGGCGTTTCGCCTTCTCCCCGGAAGACACCGATACTTTCGACTACGTCGGCGCACTCACTCGCATCCGCGAGCTCGCTACTCGCGCCGCGGAAGTCGAGCCAATGTCCTTTCGAGCACAGATCGTCCTCGGCAAGGTCATCGAACTCGGGCATCCGGAAGAGCCGGATGCCCCACGCCAATACTATGAAAAAGCCGAGCGCCTCTCTATTCGGGCCACCGAGGCCGTTTATTGGTTGATGATGCAGGACCTCCAAAACGGCGCCGACGCCAGTGCCGCCAATCGAGCCGACATCCTCCTTCGAACCGTGTCCCGCGCCACGAACGCTGCTGTGGCTGTGCTCGCAAACCTTGCCGAGAAACCGAATGCCGACGAACACGTTCTGCGTTTACTGCGCTCGGATCCTCCTTGGAAGGACCGCTTCTTTGCGGCGCTCCCGCAATTTATCACCGACGCACGCACGCCGCTCTTATTGATGTCGGCGCTCAAGGAGGCGGGGTATCCGCCGACCGATATCCAATTAAAAGCCTACCTCACGTTTTTGATGTCGCATAAGCTGTACGATCTCGCCTATTACACATGGCTGCAGTTCGTACCGCCGGCCGAGCTGGCAGCGGCAGGGCTCGT
>Ga0180216_1002381_pt1 | contig 15706 bp, 15 predicted proteins | sample eDN3rd37CBELigMG_FD_128879 | JGI IMG/M metagenome (GOLD analysis project Ga0180216, IMG submission 128879) | Enriched Miracle-Growth compost microbial communities from Emeryville, California, USA - eDNA 3rd pass 37_C BE-Lig MG (version 2)... ... | reverse complement strand
ATTCTGTGCACATGGTCGGGTTCGCAGATTATATCCCTCATTATATCGTAGATCCACCAACACCGGTGCATATCGATTCACTGAACGTCGTTCTACAGCAGTACCAGCGGATCTACCTGGATTCACGCTCAATTCACTCTGACCATGAAAGACAGCAAAAGCGAACAAAAGCATGTGCTTCAATCCCCTATAATGACTAACAAATGTTTCCCTAAACACTTTATCCTATGGATGATTTTTTTGTAACTACTGCTTTGTAACATGCTTGTGCATACTATTGATCCCTTGCAAGGCAAACGAGCATTAGAATGCTCCAGAGAAGCATTCATGATAGTCTTGATTATACTGCCAGCCATTCGCACTGACTTGGACTTGAAATGGTATTTTGGATACTCCACAGTTTTTTAGTGGTTTCGCATCGCCAGCAAACTCTCAAACATAAATGTCTACGATGAGCATGTGGTTTGTGAGTCGTGCTGGTTGTGCTTTTTCAGATGCACGTTCTGGCCACTATTGTGCTGCTGGTTGTGGTCAGCTTTGTATGCTTCCTTTTCCTTAGGTTTTCGTTCTCGCCACTGTTGCGGTTCTTGTTGTGGACTTCTTTTTTGCTTTCTTATCTTTATTTGTATTTGTTCTGTGCATGCCGTGCCCTGCTGAGGACAGTGTGTCGCTGTGGTAAGGTCTTCTGTACAGCTTTGCAAGAATGTCGATGCTACTGAAGTACGTCGGCGATAGGCTGTTGTTTGTAATTCTTCTGATTCGATTCGGAATGTATAATTATGCGTTGACATGCTGATTTTTTAACGTCGTCTCTATCAGGCCTTAACGGTCTCATTCTGCGAATACTCTTATGAGCTAGACAGTCGCACGTTTTCATTGTTTTTTGATATGTGCTGCTTTCTCTTGGTTATCTGTGCTTTTCCGGCTGATCTGATGAGGCTTTTTACATCTGCGAGCGCTCTGTTGTTGGTTAACGGTCGCCGCAGTGTGGTCCTGCTAAATTAACTGCCTGACCTGCAATTACTGCCTGCCATGATGATCTGCTTCATTGTGTACCTTCTTCATGTACAATGTGAGTGGACTCCGACTGCGTGCTACTCCCGCTTATGAATCGGTGAGTCGGGTGAAGCCGAGGCACTGGCCGCCGCGGCACTGGTGGCCACCGGCTCCTTCTCGTCGGCCTTCTCCAACTTGGGCGACGACTTTTTGGCGCCGACGGGCGGCGCCGGCGTGTCCCAGTCCCACAGCGGGATGAATGACTCGACGAAGCCAATGTCCTCGTTGATGTTGGGCAGGATCCAGATGCCCGGCGGCACGATGAACTTGGTGATGTAGAAGAAGAGCGGTCGCACCGTGACGATGAACCCGAGGAACGCCAGCAGGACGACCAGCACGGCGGTGGCGACGTACGAGACGGCCAGGCGCAGCGTGTACGGCCACAGCGGGAACATGACGATGGCAAGGACGGCGGCGACGATGCCGCCCGCGATGAGCGTGCGGTACGGCGAGGGCGGCTGGAAGCGCCAGACGTAGTACGAGTCCTCGGTGATCACGTTGCTCCGCTTCAGCTCCAGCTTGCGGCTGCCGTCCGGCAGCTCGAAGCGGTCGCAGGCGTGGATGAAGCCGGCCGAGAGCAGGCTCACGACGACGTTGCGGGCGTCGTCCACGCCGCTGACGGGGATGCGCACCGCCTCGGGGACGGCCGCGTTGTACTCGGGCCGCATGAGGAGGTCCACGGCGCGCTTGGCTAGCGTCCCCCCCGAGTTTCACAGGCGTCCCGTTCCGTCTCCGCCCGTTGTTAGCAACGTCGCGGCGTGGCGGCAACGGCTGGGTCCCGCGCGACGGTACCGCGGAAGTAGCGCGTCGGCTTGCCGTTGAGCTTGCCGGTGTGGTAGTGCTTGGGATCCTTTTCCAGCGCACGAATGATGTACGTCGCCACCGCCTGGAGGCCTGGGTCCGCCTTGGTCACGGCCGGAATGGGCGTCCCTGCGGTCTGCGGATCGACCCGGGTCGATCGCAGCGTGGCCCCGCTACACGCGCTGGTCAGCCTTCCCTGCTTTCCCCGCCTTCGTCACTGTGGTGTGGCGGCGCACCGGCGGCCGCCGAAGCGCCATGGCGTCGAGCGGGGTGCGGTGCGCCGCCAACGGCGACGCTGTGCTTGTCCGAGCTGTGGTTTCACGCGCAAAAGGCCTAAACTGGCGGCCACTACGGGTGTAAAGTAAGCCCGCGACACAGCAGAGCAGCATGCCGGCGTGGCCAGCTGCTGCTGCGCCCGCAGAGTTGGCCACCTCCGCGTGCCGTTGCAAGGCAGGCCGGCGCTGGCCGCATACAGCAGAGGGCAGCAGGGCAGGAGGGCACCTAACTTTTTGACTCGCCTGACGTCATCCGCCGCGGTCGCCGCGGTCACACACAAGCAAGGCGTCTGGGCAGCGTCCGCCAGCCGCTTTCTCGCCCTTGGAGCGCCATGGCATCGGCACTGGACCCGGCCCGCTGGGCCCCCTTTGGGGCTACCGACGTACGTGGTCGCGCCGACGGGGCTCGCTTCGGACCGACGGGACGGTCGGGATACGGTGCTGACCGCGGCGCGGCGCGCGAATCTCCGGCGGGACGTCGCGGACAAGGTCGCCGACGCCCTCGCCAAGCTGGGCATCACGGGCTTCGTCCCGGACGTGCTCATGTGGTCGCCGCAGTACTGCGACGGCGACACCAAGATCGTCGGGCCGGCCCACACCGTGCAGGTCCGGCCACTAGTCCGTCGCCTTCCCCTTCGCCGGTGCCGCCATGGGCTCAGTCCATCTCGGCGCTGGCGACGACTTCGTTTCATGGGACGGCGGCGGCGGCGGCGGCGCGCAGATGGTGCCCGCGGCTGAGAAGCCGGCCAAGCTGCCACAGCACCACGTCGACTGCACGCCGGCGGGCGCGGTCGTTGTCATCTCGTCGCCCGACGGTCAGTTGGCGTCGGCATGCCGCCGCCGATTGCCGCGCGCCGCTCACTAGCCGTGGTGGTGCGAAGCGCGTGTGCCATGGAACGGTGCAGTCCGTGGCGCAGTCTGGGGCGGCCTGATGACCGCGCGCGCCAAGACGCTTGGTGCGGTCGGCATTGTCACCAACGGCCGCATCCGCGACCTCGGCGAGCAGCGCGGCCAGCGCTTCCCCGTACGCCGCCGTGCCATGACCAGCCACATCTGCAACGGGAGTCTTGCTGACCGGCGCTTGTCGCCGCCCGAGACGCGCTTGCCTGCCACGGGGCCAGGTCTTTGCAGCGGGCCTGTCGTGCCACGGTACCGGCGGCTACGCGGCACCCGCCTCGGTCGGCCAGCCCGTGGAGCTGCGCGGCGTCACCGTCAACACCGGCGACCTGGTCATTGCAGACCTTAACGGCGTGGTGGTGGTGCCGCAAGCGCGTGCCGAGGAAGTACGCGGCGGCGTGTCGCGGATGCCGGGCCGCTGGTTCGCCCTCCCCAAACTGACATCGATGCGGCGACCGGGTTCCTGCCTCTGTGCCCGGCGCCGGCCAGGTGTTGCGCGAGTGCGAGCGCGCCAAGCCGATTGAGGAGGCGTGCATGGCGGATCTGCTCGCGGGCGAGTCGATCCAGGCCACCTTTGTCAAGCATCGCGGCAAGTGGTGAAGGGTGCATTGATATATAGTACACTATGCACAGGTTCCGGGATACTTGCGCCTTAGCAGGTCGCGCGAGCGCAGATCGGCCTGTCGGATGGGTTCCGGCACGCGGTAGCGGCTGCACCGGCGCACCAGCTGCTCGGCCGAGGCCAGGCTGATCCGGTGGCCAACGGACACGTACACCGGGTTGGCTCGACTCGTTTGGCTGCGGTCGTGCGTTTGCATGGCCTGCACAAGCACCGCACGGCCGGCATAGACGCCGCGTGCGAGTGAGCATGGTCGCACGGCGGTGGGATGCCGCGCCGCCTACCGCGCGCGCCGCACCACGCCCAGCGGCTCGCCCGAGCTGCCGGTGAGCACAAAGCGATCGCCGGCCTTGTGCAGACGCGCCTGCGCCTCGTGCTGCACCTTGCGCATGTCGAGCTCGTCCACCAGGTGCAGCGTCTTGGACACGCCCACGGTCGGCACATCAACCAGCACGCCGAGGTGGCTCGCCAGCCCAAAGCCTACCCCGCCGAACCCGTGCCAGAGCCGCCCATGTCGCGCTGGCATTAGAGCTGCGTCGAGCGCCGACCAGCGCGCGCCGCTGTGGGCAAGCCTACGCCGTGGATGCAGGATACCGTTGCCGTCCACAAGCACCACCTGACGACGCGGCGCCGCGCCGCCTGTAAGTGGAGCGCGCGTTAGCCACTGCGGCCGCCGCCGATCGTGCATGATGTGGGAGACTGCGGGCCTACGTCCGGAAAGACGGCGGGGTGCGTACGCCGGATCCGCTCCACCAGGGCGGCCAGGGCGTCGACTTCGCGGAACGCCAGGAACCCCGCAATGTACGGCTGCTGGCACTCGAACCACAGCGCCTCTTCGTGCACGACCTGCGCAGCCCTCCCCCCCCTTTGCTGGCGGGCGAGTCGGGTGGGCACAGGTAAGCCACGCCACGTCTGCGTCCCGTGCCCCGGCGCAGGCCAACCTCGAGCGTCGCCGCGTCCAGCACCACGACGGAGCCGCAGGCGACGCGGCCGTCCTCCTTCAAGAACGACACGTCCGTGCCCGCCACGTAGCGCGCCCGTCCCCACTCCCGGCCGGGGTCGTCCTCCGTCCTTAGCAGGCCGCGGAGGAGATCTTGCTCCCTGGGCGGGCGGCACCCGCCGGTACGCGCTCAGTATCCGACCTAAGCGCCGGCACATCCCATGGTCGTCCCGGCTCCGCAACAGGCACCCATACCGCGTCCAGTCGGCCACGAGATCTTCCTGGGTGGCCCCACCGGCCGTCGTTGCTGGGGGCCGCTGCAGCACGTCCGCGCGTGCCAGGACGCGGGCGAGCGCGGGCGCGTCGTCTGGGGCCGGCTCGGGCAGGTGCAGGCGCTGCAGGCGGAGGGCAGAGCGGACGGCGTCGTCGGCACCATCCAAGGCGGCCACCCCCCTCGCAATCGTCAGGATGCGAGCGCCCGGCGTGTCGACCAGCGCCGCGGCGGCGCCGTCCAGCAGCGCCGCCAGCAGGCTTTTCCAGCGGTCGGGCGGGCACCGGCGCAGAGTCACGGCGACGACGCGCCACTCGGCGCGGCATGCACCCGGTCGCGCGACCAGGACGCCGCCCGCCGCCTCCGCGTTAGGCTCGCCTCCATGGGGCGGCCTGGCCACCAGCACCAGCGGGTCGCCGCTGCTTCCTAGGCTGTCCGACGGACTGAGGGCGTCACCGGGCGTGGCCGCTCGCTCCACCGCCCACATGTCAGGCAGACCCGCCGCACTGCACTGGACATAAGAGAGTATGGTTGCTGGCCACTGTACAAGGCGAAGCAGATGTCATGGGGCTAGGAAACCTTGGGCGTGCTGCGGTCGTTGGTTTTGGTGGGGCGCAGGCCGCGCCCGCTGCTCTTGAAAGAGGTGATGGAGGCCAGCAATGCGCCGCGGCCCTCGGAGGACGGCGGGGCCGCGGACGCCGCGGGCGCCGGCGGCGGCGGCGGCGGAGGCGGCGCGCGCGAGGCAGCTCCCGCAGGCTGTGGCGACGCCGGAGGAGGCTGCGCGCTCGCGCGCGCCAGCGACGGCGACGCGAGAGTGGTGGGTGACGCGGCCGTGGTGGGCGACGCTGGAGACGGGAGCGTAGCGGCGGAAAAATGCATCCAGGCACTCAGCGAAGCGTCCGTCAGAGCAACTATCACCCTGCATGTGCCCGTGGGGCGCACCGGATGATGATGCGACGCTGCTTGCCGCCGTGTCCATCGCTGCGGAAGGGGGCACCACCGTCATGCGGCGCTGGCTCGTGGCGCGCAGGGTGGAAGCCCGGCGTGTGGACTGGCTGGCGGTGGACGCCGGCATCTGCCGCTCTTCGCGCACCAAGCGCAAGAGCTCCTTGCCTTTCTCGTCCAGCCTTGGCTACGCAAGCGGCGATGGCAACATGAAATCGGATCCATCCAGGAAAGGTCAGCGTGGCAATTCGCCGGTTCGCGCAGCGCCCGCGGCGAGGATCGAACCAGTGGCCAGGAGAGGACGTTCTTGTTAAAGTTGCTGACGGCGTCGGCAAAGAACTGCAGCGAGGTCAGCTCCGCAACGGTGGGCGGCCGCGCCCCGCCGTCGCCGTCGGCCGACGCAAACGGCCGGAACAGCGCGGTCAGCACCTGTGGAGTAGCGAGCGAACGAGCACGCACGTCGGTCCGAAGACGTTTGTGAGCAGCTCGACCTGGTGTGCACGCAACCCGCCAGTCCTGGCAGCCCCACGCACCTCCACCATCGCCGGCGAGCACGTGGCCGGCAGCGTCGAAGGCACCGCCGAGTCTGCGGGCCCACCCGTCGCCATCTCGTAGATGACGTGCGCAAACTAGCGACGGCCACGCCACGGACGGCTCGCGCCAGCGCGCGGACCGAGCTCAGCCGCTGGCGGGTGTCCGATACAGTATACTCTACGGCTAGCGCGCTTCGCACCTGCAAGACGTCCGCAGCACGCGGCCAGCGCTCCAGGATGGGCTGGAGCAGCTTCCAGTTGGACGGCTTGTAGCCCAGCAAGGCGTTCTCGTAGCCCGTCAGCCTGTTCGCCCCCCCCCCCCTCGCCAGTGCGTAGAGACCCGCGGGCCAATGAGCTATGGCACTGTTTTTCTCGGGGTGTTCGTCGCACCACCGTAACGGCACCGGCAGACGCCGTTCTCCAAAAGGACGTTGGCCGTCGTCAAGTGGCCGTACGGCATGCCGAGCCGTTCCAGAAAGGCAAGGCCCTGGCGCGCCCGCGCGCGCCGGGCGGACTGCGCACTGTCGAGCACGGTGAGCGGTCACTCTTGCGCCTTCCTCTAGGCTGCCGGGCGCCCCTGTACGCACCTCCAAGATCTGGCGGCCATACAGGGCGATCCGCGCGTCCGGCATGGGCCGGCCTTTCTGCCGATACTTGTCTGCGTACGGCAGCTCTGGCGTGGTCTATCGGGCGGCGATCGACCATCGACGGCACGGCACGCCGCGCGGCAATTACGCAGGGGTGACTAGCTCCAAGGCGAGCCACGATGGCGCCGGCGTACGTCGTAGATACGGTCCTTTAAGCTGCCGTGCGACCGGTACGGCTGGAAGACGTACATGCGCTCCCATGTGGTATCCATGTTGGCGTAGAGGGTGGGCGCAATCATCGGGTGCTGCACCACCACAAAGTGCGTCCCGGCCCGCCGGAGATTGCACACCTTAGTACACCCGCGTGCGTCACCCGGGCCCGGCCGGCGGCAGCGCCTCGTACGTCCAAGCCGGTGAGCAGCTTGGAGACGATGCGCCGCGTCTCCTCCGTGAATTGGAAGACACACTCGTTGCCCCGCGCGAGCTGCCGCAGGCCACGGGCGAGGCAATCACGCCCGGCCGCCGTGAGCAAGCAGCACTAAGCAGGCCCGCGTCTTCTCCCCTGGGTACTAGGCTGTACGTACCATCATGGCAATCTGGTCGCGGTAAAAGGTCGTCTTGTCGGCATGCTGGACCAGGAAGAAGACCTTATCCGGGCGGCTTCCTGGGCGCACGCGCGCGCCAGGCCGCCTTCCACGCGAGCACCGCTTGGACCTGTCAGGCTCGGCAAAGCGCTGGCCCGTGTTTGGCCGTGGCGCACGGCGCTGTACCGATCTTCTTCAGCTCCTTCTCGACGGCGTAGGGCGCGCCGGCTTGCCGGAGGAACATGCGAAAGTCGACCTCGATCTTGTCTGGAGCGGGCCCAACAGACGCACCAGGGGGCAGCCGCCGTACTGGTAGGCGGTTAGCGTGCGGGGCTGGGCGGCGCGGCTGGTGGCGGCGCGGCTCCGCGCGCTCCCCGACCTTCCCGGACGGGCCGCGCGTCCTGCTGCTGCAGAAACTCCGACACCTCAATGTCGACCGGCTGGTACTCCCGACGGCGCCAGCTGCGAGCGCCGCAGCGGCAGCCCCGAGGCCGGCGTGGCGCGCGCATGAGCCCGCAGGAACCCCCCTCTGCCACGTACCCGTGGATGCGCTTCTTACCAGTTCGCATAGAGGTAGTACGCCAGGGCACCGAGGGCGGCCAGGGCGGCGATCGCCGCCAGTGCGATCAGCTGCGCGACAACGTCCGGGGAGGGGGGAGGGGGGGCGGCCAGCAGTGCCACTCGGCTGCTCAGCACGGGGAAACGGCCGTTGTAGGCCGGTCGAGAGCGCGGCGTGCGTACCGCGAGGAAGCCGGGCCCCAGGTCGGCCATGGCGGTCGGTGGCGGGATCCTGCGCGGTCCCCGCGGCCAGCTCAGCGGAGCGCGTCCAACAGCGGTGTCCGTTGCCGTGTATGTCCTCTTGCGTCACGGGCTGTGGCGGTGGTCGTAGGCGTGCTGCGCTGCTGCGGCTGCGTTGGCTGGGCGCCGGCCACGCGTCGGGCGACGCGGGTCAGCTGACCGGCGTCGGTCGACGGGGGGCGCGATCTGCCGACGGCGCACGCTGATTGGCTGCCGCAGTTCATACGGGCCATTCGCGCCCGCGCGACGCCACACTGACAGTGGCCAGTGGCCAGTCGCCTGCCCTGGCCGCCCGCCCGCTCGCCCGCCTGCCTGCCTGGCCGCCCGCTCGCCCGCCTGCCTGGACCGCGCCCCGCCGCCGCCCGTGCTGGCTGCCAGCTGCCCCACACAGGCCGACTTACGCCGCTCACGGCGCTCACCGCCGCCACCATAACGCCGGCTGCCTGCCGCCCGTCACCGCCCCGACCCCAAGGACGCACCACGAGCTGCACCAGCACCACCAACCAACCATGGAGGCCCCACCGCCCGATCTCCTCACCACGGACAAGGAGTGGGCCGCCTACCACGCCCTCGTCGACAAGATCCACGCGGCCCGAAAGCAGCGAGACGCCGCCGCCCAGGACGACGCGCTGGACAACGCGGTCGACCGCGCCTTCCTGACGCCGTACTGCCTCCGGCGGTACCTGCGGGCGCGGCAGTTCAATGTGGACAGGGCAGCCGCCATGCTGCTCGCCACGCTCGCGTGGCGGCGCGCCACCCGACCGGACCTGCTCACCGCGGCGTCCGTGCAGGCCGTGTACGAGCTCGGCACCGTCTTCCTGGCCGGCCACGACCGCCACCGCCGGCCGGTGGTCTACATGCGGCCGGGCGCGCGCAACCCAAACAAGCCGGAGCTGCGCGTCCAGTTCATGGTCTGGATCATGGAGACGTCCATCGCCGCCACCGCCGAGGCCGACGGCGTGGAGAAGATCACGTGGGTCCTCGACTTCTCCGCCTTTGGCGAGCGGGCCAACGACGCCGAGTCGCGCGAGACGAGCAAGGCGACGCTGGACATCCTGCAGAACCACTACCCGGAGCGCCTGGGCTGCGCCGTGCTGGTGAACCCGCCCTGGTACTTTCGCATGCTCTACATGGTCATCAGCCCGTTCATCGACCGCGTCACGCGCGAGAAAGTGCGCATCGTCTCGGGCGACGCCGCCGCGGTCACCGCCGGTTTGACCGAGCTGATCGCGCCCGAGGAGCTGCTCGTCGCGTTCGGCGGGCAGCGGCCCAGCCCAATCGGGACAGCCACAGCGGCGGCGGCCGCCGCCACCGCCGCGACCGCGTCGTGAACCCGGCAGAGCTGGCCATCGGAAGCCTATTGTACAGTTTACAGCACATACAGTGGAATCGCCCGGCCCGCACCATTCCCCGCCGTTCAGTCTTGGAGGCGCTTGAGCACCTGGGCGCGCTTGTTCGAGTCTTGGAAGACGGCGACCACAAGGGCGCGCACTTCGCTGGCGGTGAACGGCCGCAGCGCGCCCTTCTCCCATTCCGTCGGGATGTCTTGCAGGCTGTGCCTCGCGGCGCCGCGGGCGTATCCGAGGCGCCGACATGCCCGTCAATCCCTGTGGCCCCGCCGTCGACCGGGCCCTCCGCCTGGGCGCACCTGATGAGCAGCAGCCGGTCCAGCACCACCAGCTTCTGCCACTGGCGACAGTGGGTTGCGGGGGGCACGGCCTGCGCTCCACAAAGAGAGAGGACAGCAAAAGCGTACGAGGTCAGTCCAGCGCGCCTGAGCGCGGTAGACTGCTCGATGGCGCTTCCCGACCTTGGCGGCCCCGGATCCGCCGGCGATCGCGTCGCGCACGACAAACAGCGGCTCGGCCCGCGCGAGCACCGACTGGCACAGCTGGTGCAGCTGCTCGCCCTCGCTGTCCGAGATATCCTTGAGCGCTTGGATCCCCTTGGTCACCGCGCCCAGCACCACGTCCACCAGCGCGCCCATAGCGGCCAGGTACAGCTCCGTGGTCATGACCGGCTGCCACGCCCGCCGTCGTCAGCCGCGGGGGCAAAACCCTCGGCCCCTGTCAGCTCGCGCGTACGGCGCACCGCGCACCCACCATGCCGTCACGCACCATCCAAACTTTGGAGAGCAGCCCGAGGTGCATCATGGCCTGGTTCAGCGCCCGCGTGACGGCCTGGTTACGGTCGTCCTTGTGCGTTTCGCCAAAGCCCTCCGCGCCGTGGATGAACTCGAGCAGCTGCTGCTCTTGCTTCCGCTGTGGCCCCCTCTCGTGAGGCGCCACGGGGAGCGATCAATGGCCGTGAGCTTTGGAGGGAGCGTTCCCGCAATCCCTGCAACGGCGCGGCCGCACCATTTGATGCCGGTAGGTCTGCTCGGCCAGTCGGCGGAAGAGCGGCACCATGTCGACGAACGTGGCCGTCTCCTTGAGCGGAGACGGCAGCAGCGTCTGTGCGATGCCGCCCCGCACACTCACAGGCGAGGGCAGGGGCCGGCGTCAGCAGCGGCGTTTGCGGCTTCCAAAGAGTTGGTGTGCGAGCGCACGTGGAACTGGTAGCCGAGGGTCATGAGGTGGTGCGCGATGTACAGACAGTCGTTGACAAAGATCATCGCCAGGAGCGGCACGCTCTCGATCTCGTTTGCGTGGTACACCGGCACCACGGCACGGAACAGGTCCAGCATGTCGCGCGCCGAGTAGAACAGTTGCATGGCCCTGTCGCACGCCGTAACGAAGCAATCTTGATGGCGCGACCTGAGCACGTCCGCGCGGGATGAGGGTCCCGACACGTACGGGCGCCCGCATACCCAAGCGGCGGCGCGCCGCGGCACTCGGAGAGGGTCTGGTAGACCATCTCGACGAGCGCCTGCGTCCGCACAGAGATGTGGCAGGTGCGCAGCCGGAAGAGCCCTTCGATCGGCTCGAGCACCTCCTTGCCTTCCTTGGCGGCCGCGGTGCCCGGCGCGGCTGACGCGGCCGCTGCCAGCTTGTCCGCGCCGCTGGCCGCGGTCAGGCCACCTGTCCCAGGGCGTGCGCACCGGTCGAAGCGGTATGCTAGCATAAGCTTCAGCCATCCGGCGCCAGTGCAGGAAGGCCACCAGGATCGCGCACCGCGCTCCGTGGCGTCGGTCACTTGCACCGTGTTGTGGTCGGCACCTGCCAGCAGGTCACGCGCGAGCACCAGCGCCGCCGCGCGGCGCTTCTCCCAAAAGTGCGCGTGAACGTTGGCCAGCCAGTCCGAAATGCGCCGGTCGTCGTCCGGACAGACGCCTGGCAGCCAGCCGTCGCTCACGCAGCGCGCGCCACCACGTCAGGGCGCTGCGCTGCTTTAGGAGTGCAGCTGCGACAGGCGCCGCGTTCGTACCAGCCTCCAATAGGCGCTCCTCCAACACCGCGGCCGCCTTGGCGATCGTCGCCGTGTACGCCGCCAGGCCGTCGACGGCGTCGGGCAGCGCGACCACAAGGGCTTCACGCACGACCGCCTCGCTGAAGGCGGGCCACCAGAGGGTCGGCAGCAGGGCCGCGGCGTCGTTGCTGCGCGCTCGTAAGCGACCTTGCAGACAAAATATAGGTAGTAGCCGTCAGCAGCGGCCGAGCCCATTACATAGACGCTCGGAGCGGGACCTACCTGGGCAGCACGTGCGAGCGCACAAACTGCGCGACCTTGGCACAGTCGGCAAACACCGTCTCTGTAGTAGGCTCCATCACGTCCACTGGGCACTGGGAGGCCAAGGATCAGCATGGCGACGCGCCGGGACGCCTCGTCCGAGCCCCGCACGGCGACGGCGCGTACCGGCAGCAGCGGCGTCGAGTACGCGGCGGGGCGCCGGCGCCGGTGCGGCGTCGCCGCGCACGCTCGACGCCACGACCGACTGGCGCGGCGTGGCGAGCGCGAGCACGACGGTGGTCTTGCTGGCGGCCCGCACCGAAATGGACGCGCCCGGCGTCCGCAGCAGCGGCACGACGATGGCCGTCTGCAGCCGTTCGCACAGCACCGCGACCTCGTCCCGCAGCAGGTCGAGCGCGCCGAGCGCGGCGAGCACGTCGGTCCAGGGCACGGGGCTGTCGTAGGGAGGCGCGGAGCCTGGCCGCCCGCGGCAGCCGCCCCCGGTCGTCTTGGCGCGGCGCGAGCGTCCAGGGTCAGCGTTGGGAAACGAGCGGCGTGCATCTTTCTGCGTTGACGCCTACCGACGCGGCTCTCGACCACCACTTCGGTGTCCAGCGCGGTGGTGCGGATCGTGACGGCCCGGGCAAACATGTCGAGCAGGCGATGCCGCAGCGTCGACTTGCGCTTCAGGTACTCATCCTATGCGGCAAGCGCACCGTGGGCACCCTCGGCGGGGTGGTCTGCTCAACCGATGGTTGGCACGCGCTGCGGGCTCGAGCGCGTCGGGCGCACCTTGACAATGCGCATGATCTCGGCGTCGACGCCGTTTTCCTTGTGGCGTGTCAGCTCCGCCACGACCGCCGCCTGTGTGGGCCGGCCCGCGTGCCGCGGCGGCCTGCTGGCGCGCGTGGGCCGGTGAGCCACGGTGCGCAGCCCCTCGTCGCCGGCGGCGCGCGCGCGTACCATGGACTGCACGCGGTGCGCCGCCTGCACATACTCGCCAATGTCCAGGTCGCTGTCGACCTCTTGGATCAGGTCGTGCAGCTACCGGCAGCAGCACCCCACGGAAGGTGGCCCGGGCCCGCTGCCCCGTTAGTACCTCGCATACAACGCAGGGTAGGGCGCTAAGAGCCGAGGCTGTACCGAGGCGAGATGCTGCAGCACGGCGACGAGGGTGCCAGACGTGACCAGCTGGGTCCTGAGGTGCTGCACCTCGGCTGCCGGCGCGACGGCGTTGGCGTGGTACGCCGCCTGCGGCCCGTCCCAGTCGCCCGCTGTTTGGCCGCGCCGCAGCGGTTAGCGGCCACCGCCACCAGGCGGCGCCGTGCTCGTGCCACCGCCGCACCTGGACGCCGTCCACCTGCTCGAGGAGCTGCTGAACGTTACGGGCGACGTCGGCGACCTTGATGTTGAGGTCGGCCGTGCTCTTAGCGGTGCTGACAAACTCACCGTAGTGGCTGTTCACCGTCTGGTAGAGCTGGGCCTTGGCCTGCTCAATCTCGCGCGCGACAGCGGCGATCGCCCGTTCGAGCGCGGCGCCGTCGGCGGGCACGGCGCCCTGTGCGCGGACGGGCGCGAGCGCCATGCTGAGAGCCTGAACTGTCGCCAATCAAGCAAAAACCACGCCGTTGAAGAGCGGCAGCTGCTCGCTCACGCGCCGCAGCCGCAGCACGCCACGCGCGGGCTGCTCCGGCAGGCCGTCCGCTGGCACGAGGGGCCGCGCGCAGGCCTGAGGAACGTCGCGCCGTTTTTGAACGGCGGCGGTTTCGCGCCAATTTGGCGGCAGGAAACGGCTTTTCTGACGAGTTCTGACAGACCATGTCGATGACGTCATCGGCGCGCTTCCGTCAGGCGCCAGCGTGTCGGTGTGCACCACCCCGCCCCGCCCGCCCCGCCCCGCCCCGCAGGCGCAGGGGCGCCGCTGCCGGCGCCGCCGACCGCCTTAGCCGTCGCAAGCACGCTGCTGCGGTGCGGAGGCAGGTGCCCACCGTGCAAGATCGCCTGCCGACCTGGGGCCGCCATGGCTAGCCAGCCCGCCGACGCCGCCACACCGGCGGGCGCGCCCGCCGGGCCGGGCCTGCTCTGGCGCGATCTGCGGCCGCTCCCGCCGCTGCCGGGCTTCCGCCCCCGGTCCGCGGGCCTCTTTGGCGACACCGCCAGCACCGCCGTCTCCGTCCTGCAGTTCAACGTCCTGGCCGACTCGCTGGCCACGCGCGACGCCTTCCCGCTGGTCCCCGCCGACGTGCTGGTCTGGAGCTACCGCTGGCCGCTCATCTTGGAGGAGATGACGCGGCACCAGCCGGACATTGTCTGCCTCGAGGTCCGCGGCCGCTTGCGCCACAGGACCGGGCGCTCACGAGTCCGGGCTGACCCGCTCTTCCTGCCGCCACCGGCTGTGCCATTCGTTGCACAGGAGGTCGACCATTACCACGACCACGTCGCGCCGGCCATGGAGGCGCGGGGCTACCAGGGCGTCTTCTTGCCCAAGGGCCGCAAGTCCAACGTGGACGGCAGCGCCGTCTTCTACCTGGCGTCCAAGTAGGCCCGCAAGGCGCCGCGCGGGCCACCCGCCTGGGGGTGGGGGAGAGGGGTGCTGTCTGACCCTGGCGCCGTGACGTTTCAAGCATGCTGGCTGCTTCAGGTTTCGGGCAGTGTCGATCGCGGAGCTGGTATACGCAGACCGGGTGCCCGGGTCGACGCACCAGGTGGCGCTCATCCTACTGCTGGCGCCAGTCGGTGCCGCGGCGCCGGCGGACCCGGAGCAGCTGCCGGACGGCACGTTTTGTGTCGCGACGACGCATCTCAAGGCCAAGGCCGAATTCGAGGCCCTCCGCCTGGCGCAGCTCGGCCAGGTCGTGCGCGAGCTGCTGGACCTGCGCGCGCGCTACCCGCGGCTTCCCATCATTTTCACGGGCGACCTCAACACGGAGCCCACGGGCCCGTGCTACGCGCTGCTGGCCACCGTGCGTCATGTACCGCTGGGGCACCGCACGGCGGATGGGCCGAATCTCACGGCGGCGCATGCTCGACTGGACCTCTCCGTGCGCGACGGGCTACGCTTCCCTCCAGGGCCGGAGCGCTGATCCGCAGGCGGCGCCCAACTTCGAGGTGGCCACGTTGCCCTTGGAGAGCGCCTACAGCCACTACCAGCCGGACTGGCCCGCCGCCTCCCTCGACGGCGCCGCGGCTACGGGGACCGGGCGCGGCTACTCGGAACCGAGCTACACCACGTGGAAGCTGCGCCCGCCCGAGGAGGTGTGCCGCGTGAGCGACTACATCTGGTACACGAACGGTACGGCTAGCCTCCCTGCGTCAGCGATGCGCCCGGCACGCCCGGCGAGTCCTCATGCGCTGGGTGCCAACCGCGTGGCCGGCCGCTGGCGCAGACACGTTCGCGCCGGAGAAGCTGCTGGAGATCCCGCCGCCGCAGGCATTGCCACCGACCAAGATGCCGTGCGCGACGTATCCCTCCGACCACTTTGCCCTCCAAGTAACACTGCGCTTCGCGGCGTAAGCAGACTCGATGGGATTAGTTGTACAATGGCGGGTCGCGAGCGCGCACGCACAGACATGCGAAAAACTGTACAGTCTCGGTGACAATGGCGGCTTTCTGGTGACCTAAGTCACCACGCGCAGGCGCAGCCACGGCGGCACCGCTCGGGCAAAAATGACCACGTCCTCCGTGGGACCCGCCGCCATCACCTTGGGCGCCGTGATCGTCAGAGCGTCCATGAATGCGCTCGGAGCCACGCCAGCGGGCTTGCCGACGGGGGAGACCCCACGCCCGGCCT
>Ga0180216_1002379_pt1 | contig 15722 bp, 15 predicted proteins | sample eDN3rd37CBELigMG_FD_128879 | JGI IMG/M metagenome (GOLD analysis project Ga0180216, IMG submission 128879) | Enriched Miracle-Growth compost microbial communities from Emeryville, California, USA - eDNA 3rd pass 37_C BE-Lig MG (version 2)... ... | reverse complement strand
GAGGTCGGCGTGCGGGAGCGGGACCGAAACGCGCAGCCTGCGAGCCAAGGTCGCGAGGATGTTCGCAAGGCCGAGGACGCCGTGTATCTCGCCGAGCGGGCCGCAACTGGCGCTCGCTACGAGCTTGATGCGGCCCTTCTCGCGAAGCGCAGAACCGGTGGAAATGACCGACAGGTTTCGAATGCACGCCAGCGGCTGGCGGAGGCGCTGGAGCGACTACAAAAAGAGCGTGTTGCTCTTGCCCAAGCGCAATCGCGACCGAACTTGCCTGCACCGAGCGCAGCCGAGGCGGCATTGATCGCCGCACGCTCGCAAGTGGCCCTGGCACAGCTCATGCTGGATCGCACCCGAATCCGATCGCCGATCGACGGCACTATGCTCGAGGTGCTCGGGAAGAAGGGAGAGACCGTCGCGCCGTCTCCTGAGCAGCCGGTTGTCGTCCTGAGCGATACCTCGAAACTGCTGGTCAAGGCCGAGGTTGATGAGCGCGACGTGCGAAACTTACGGGTCGGTCAGCGTGCGTTCGTGCGGAGTGCAGCTTTTTCAGATCGCGACTTCGAAGGAAAGGTCACCGCGCTCGCTCCGATGCTTGCCACGCCCGTCATGAGCCAGCGTGGCCCGAGGCGGCCCGCGGCTACCGAGGTGCTGGAGGTCACCGTGGAACTCGAAGAGCCCGGTCCCTTGATGCCCGGATTGCGCGTGGACGTATTCTTCCGGGAAGATTGAGCTGGAATGAGAGGCCGTGGAGTTTGCTTACTCCGCAGCCTCCTTGGCCAAAAATCCGCCCGATTGTCGAGCCCAGAGCTCGGCATAAAGGCCTCCTCTGGCCAACAGCTCGCGGTGGCTGCCCTGCTCGACGATGCGGCCTTGATCCATGATGACGAGGCGGTCCATGGCAGCAATGGTCGAGAGGCGGTGAGCAATGGCAATCACCGTCTTACCCTGCATCAAATTGTAGAGCTGCTCTTGGATGGCACCCTCGACCTCCGAGTCGAGCGCGCTCGTTGCCTCGTCCAAAATGAGGATCGGCGCATTCTTGAGAAGAACGCGCGCGATGGCAATTCGCTGGCGTTGGCCACCCGACAGCTTGACGCCGCGCTCGCCGACCTGCGCCGCGTAACCCTCCCGGCCGCGCACGTCCTTGAGGCTGACGATGAAGTCGTGTGCGTGCGCCTTCTTCGCCGCAGCGATGGCCGCCTCCTCACCTGCATGAGGCCGGCCGTAGAGGATGTTGTCCATGACAGATCGGTGTAGAAGCGAGGTGTCCTGCGTCACCATTCCGATCTGGGCCCGCAAACTGTCTTGCGTGACCAGGGCAATATTCTGATTATCGATCAGAATTCGGCCGCTTTCGACGTCGTAGAAGCGCAGCAACAGGTTGACCAGGGTCGACTTGCCCGCGCCGGAGCGGCCGACCAAGCCCACCTTCTCACCGGGCGCGATGCGAAGCGACAAGCGATCGATCACGCCACCATCCTTGCCGTAGTGGAAGCTGACGTCCTCGTAGCGAATCTCCCCACGCGTCACCACGAGCGGCTTTGCATTTGGTCGATCTACGACGTCGACGGGACGGCTGATGGTCTCCATCCCTTCTTCGACAGTGCCGATTGCGTCGAAGACGGATGCGACAGTGGTCAAGATCCAACCTGACATGGCAATCAGCCGGATGACGAGCGCAGTGATGAGCGCCACCGCTCCAATCGTGACAGCACCGGCTGTCCAGAGCCATATCGCGAGCCCCGTGGCCGACACCATCAGGGCACCATTGATGGAGTAGAGGACCAACTCCATGCAGGTGAGGTTGCGCTGACTTTCCTGATACCGGTCGAGGTGGTTTTTCAGCGCCTCCTTTGCACTTTCGTCCTCACGATCGGCATGTGAGAACAACTTGACCGTCAGGATGTTCGTATAGCTGTCCACAACGCGGCCAGTGAGAACTGACCGCGCCTCCGACGCATTGAACGACAGCTTCTGGATGCGGGGCACGAACCTCCACATTGTTAAGCCGTAGGCGACAAGCCACACGAGCAATGGAATGATCAGCCGCCAGTCCGCATCAGCGAAGAGCGCGAGAGCAGCGCCCCACTGGACGACCGCAAACCAGAGCGCGTCGATCATCTGCACGAGCGACTCGCGGAGCGCATGGCCGGTCTGCAGCACCTTGGACGCGACCCGGCCAGCGAAGTCGTTTTGAAAGAAGCCCAGGCTTTGGCGCAGAACATATCGGTGGGAAAGCCACCGTACGCGCGTGTGCACGGGGCCGGATATCATCTGGTTCTTGACCAAGTCATGCGCCGTCGAGACCAATGGCCTCAGAATGAGCGCAATGAAAGCCATCAACAGCAGAATGCCACTGTTATCTGCGATGAAGCTTTCAGGAGTGGCAGCCGCCTTCATCCGGTCGACTAGATTACCGATGAAGGCGTAGAGCGCGACCTCGATCAGCGAACCTGCCAGCCCCACGACGAGCAGAAACAGGAAAGCTGGCCAGACCGGGCGGACGAAGTGCCAGTAGAATGCGGCAAGCGTATTCGGAGGCTGTCGTGGCGCCTCGTCCGGAAAAGCGTCGATGCGGGTTTCGAACCAGCGGAACATTTGCTCACAGATAGCAGTTGGATCCGCCGCCCTTTGGGAGCTCAGATCTCGAGGACAAGTCGCACTAGGAAAGATATGCTCAATTTCAATGCAAGCAGAGCGGCGGCGCTGCGCTCCCAGAGCCGATTGCCTGGGGCTGTCTTATCGACTAGTCGCATTCGGCGTCCACACCATGACGCGAGGATAGGACATGCTGCCTCAGCCAGAATCGCTCGAACAATGGCGCAGCCGCGCCTCCCAGTGGTTTGAAACTCTGCGGGATGAAATCCGCACCGTTTTCGAGCGCCTGGAGAACGAGCTGCCGGCCGGCGCTCCCTTATCCGATCTTCCTCCTGGCCGCTTCATCGCGACTCCATGGAGCCGAACGGACCATACCGGCGCGCCCGGCGGCGGCGGGGTCATGTCCATCATGCGGGGGCGGGTATTCGAAAAGGTCGGCGTTCACACGTCCACCGTCTTCGGCGAGTTCGCGCCCGAGTTCCGATCGCAAATCCCCGGAGCCAGTGAGGACCCGCGTTTTTGGGCCTCCGGCATTTCGCTGATTGCGCACATGCAAAGTCCGCACGTGCCAGCCGTGCACATGAATACGCGGATGGTCGTCACGACCAAGTGGTGGTTCGGCGGTGGCGCAGACCTTACGCCGGTTCTAAATTCGCGACGGTCTCAATCCGACCCCGACACCATCGACTTCCACGCGGCCATGCGCGCCGCCTGCGACCGCCACGGCGTCGCAGATTATGCGCGGTTCAAGCAATGGTGCGACGAGTACTTCTACCTGCCACACCGCAGAGAAATGCGCGGAGTTGGGGGGATTTTCTACGACTACTTGGCGCCATTCGAAAGCGAGGGCGGCTGGGAGGCTGCATTCGCCTTCACGCAAGACGTCGGTCGGACGTTTGCGGATATCTATCCTCAACTCGTTGAGCGGAACTGGCTGAAACCCTGGTCAGAGGCGGAGCGCGAGGAGCAACTCGTTCGTCGCGGCCGCTATGTCGAATTCAATCTGCTCTACGACCGCGGCACGATTTTCGGCCTGAAAACGGGTGGGAATGTCGACAGCATCCTTTCGTCGATGCCGCCGGTCGTAAAATGGCCGTGAGTTATGCTGCGGGTAATTCGAGCAGTGCCAGGAGCCCGCCGTAGCGCGATTCCTTGAGCTCCAACTTGCCTCGGTAAGAGTGCGCAAGATCGCTGACGATCGAAAGGCCCAAACCGGAGCCTGGTTTCGTTTCATCGAGGCGTAGCCCACGTTTGCCGATGCGCTGGCGCTGCTCGGCCGTCAGACCGGGGCCATCGTCCTCGATCGTAACGACCAGCCGCGGCTCTGCTCCGCGCACTTTGGAGTGCTTCACGTCGACCTCGAAGCGGACATTGGCGCAGGCCCACTTACAGGCGTTGTCGAGAAGATTCCCGAGCATCTCTTCGAGGTCGTGCCGCTCGCCCTGGAATCGCGCGGTCTCGGGGCAATGAAGAAGGATGGCAAGGTTCTTGTCGCGATAAATCCGCTCGAGTGCCCGCTGAATGGCTTCGGCCACAGGTAGAACCTCTGTTACGCGCACCAGCGACCCCGCGCTAGCGGCCATTCTTGCACGATCCAGATAGTGTGAAATCTGATCGCGCATGACTTTCGCCTGCTCGGTCACCTTTTGCGCAAGCGCACTTCTGTCGTCCCGCGCCTCGTTGGTGATCACAGCGAGAGGCGTCTTGAGCGCGTGGGCCAGGTTGCCGACCTGCGTGCGAGCGCGCTCGATAACCTCTTCGTTGGACTGGATCAGGGCATTGAGCTCTTGTTGCAACGGCTCGATTTCCGCCGGCAGCTCCCCGTTCAGCCGCGTAGCTTTCCCGGACCGGATAGCCGCCAGCCCGTTCTCGATTGCGCGCAAGGGAAGTAATCCGAATCGGACCTGAATGAATGTAACTGCGACAAGCGCCACCCCGGCAAGTGTAAGCGCTATTGCCAGCTGCGCGCCGAAGCCAGCTACACGGGCATCGAGCCAATCCAGCGGTCCGGCAACAATGATGGAGTACCGCGGTGCATTTGGCTCGTCTCCGAAAGCCTCGATGGTTTCAGCGATGCGCAACCGCTGATCCTGAGGCCCCAACACATCCATCCATCGGGTACCCTGCAGATCGGGTTCAATACCTTCCTCGAAGGGCGACGGCAGAACGGATGACGCTAGGGAGGGTGAGAGCTTGGTTTGCCCCTTCTCGCCGTCCAACGGCTTGATCTGCCAATACCAACCCGAATGGGTGATCAGAAAAAGCGGCTCGCCCGCCTGTCCGGGGGTTGCCGGCTCCGACGGCGCGCCGTCCAGACTGTCCGCGTGCACGATGATGAGGAGCTGGCGCAAGCGCTCGTCGAAGTTCTCCTCGACCTCCTGCTTGTACACGGAGTAAATGATGAGCCCCGCGACAGGCAGGATCAGCATCGTCGAGGCGACCGCCGTCGCAAAAAGGCGAAACGCGAGGGAGTTAAGCCTCATCGGGCTCCTGTGTGAGCCGGTAACCGAGCCCACGCACGGTCTTGATCAAGTCGGCCGGAATCTTCTTACGCAGTCGGCCAATGAACACCTCGATCGTATTACTGTCGCGATCGAAGTCCTGGTCGTAAAGATGCTCGACGAGCTCGCTCCGCGAGACCACACGCTCGTTGTGGTGCATGAGATAGGCGAGAAGCCGGTACTCATGTGAGGTGAGTTTAATGGGCTGCCCATCGCACGTGACGCGCGCCGTCCTCGTGTCGAGCCGCAAGGGACCGCATTCGATTTCGCTCTTGGCGTGGCCGGCCAGCCGGCGCACCTGGGCCCTCACGCGAGCCAGCAGCTCTTCCATGTGGAACGGCTTGGCCAGATAATCGTCGGCTCCGGCATCGATGCCCGCAACCTTGTCACTCCAACGGTCGCGTGCCGTTAGGATGATGACCGGCATGTTGCGCCCCATCCGGCGCCACTGCTCGAGAATGCTGATGCCGTCCATCTTGGGCAAGCCGAGGTCCAGAATGACGACATCATACGGCTCGGTCTCTCCGAGGAAGAAGCCTTCCTCGCCATCCCGCGCCGAATCAACAGCGAAACCGGCATCCGACAAGGCTTGCCTGAGCTGCCGGTTCAGATCGGGATCATCTTCGACGACAAGGGCGCGCAACTCCCAATCCCCCTCCCGCGGACCTTGACGGTCGGTATCATAGCTCAAACCCGTCATAGCTCTAGCAGGCAAGCTCGTTGGAAGAAAGCGGGTAGAGACTTGGTGGCGGGGCCGCCATGGAGACTGCCGGCCTGAACCTGGCAGCATGACGGCCTCCGCCCAGGGCTTCATGTCCCGCGTTTCTAACCTACTGAAGCTGAACCGCCGTTGAACGTCAGAGCTGGAACGTGACTTGTTTCCGCTCCAAGGATGTGGTGGCCCGGACGCGACCGTAGATCGTCATGATGATACCGATCAGACCACCTATGGCCTGAACGACCGCTGTCACGTGGTCACCGAGCTCGTTGACGAGATCCGGTGTGAGATCGAACCCGAATATTGGCCCAAGAGCCGGCAGAACAGTCGAAGCCGCGGTGATCAGAGCGCCCCAGACCGTCATCGAGTGGGCCCACCATTTACCGGCTGTCGCGCTGCTTTGCTCTGACATGGGTAGTCCTCCTGCGTAGGGTTGGGGAGAAGTTTCGTTTTGCGCGTTGATCAGCCGCTGAGCGGCCTCGAGCGTGCGGTCGACCCGTCGCAACCAGCCGCGGCCAAATCGCCAGAAGTGGCCGAGACTGCGATAGCGCGCGCGGCGAATTTCAGCGTATGTCTCGACGGTGCGCTCAACCGGCTGGGAGCTGGCAGCGTTGAGCGTCTGGGGCCCGATTTCGCCGTCTACGTCGACGCCCAGGGCCTGCTGAAGCATGCGTGCCGCATTCCCGACGCCATGGTTCACGGCAGCATCGAAATGCATCAGTGCGAGCCCCGCCGGAAGCTCGCCTGCGCGCGATGGCACCCAATAGCGCTTCTGATAAATAGGGCGAGCGTCCGAAGCCGTGATGTTTTTCAGCTCGCTGATTAGCTTTTCGCGATTGGCATCCGTGAGAGTTACGCCTTTGTATGCAGCGAAGACAGCAAGCGTAATCCCACGGTTCGTCGGCCCTCCTGGATCGTGAGGGTCGTTGGACCAGCCTCCCTCCATCTCGAGCACGTGAGCAAGGGCCTGCTCGAAAAGGTTGTCCTGATGCGGGGATTGGGGAGTATTTCCAGCAGGCCAACGCAATCCAAGCAATTTCGTCATATCGAAGGACTGAACGCTGACTGCGTCCTGCTGATTACCTCCCAGAACGAAAAGTCGAGACCCATCTGAGCCGATGACGAACCCCACATGCCCCTGGCCAGGATCCGCGCCCCGACTGAATACTGCTATGGCGCCGAGCCGAGGCGTCCGCAGCGGAGTGCCCCACTCGAGGTAGGAGCGCGCCAGCAATGAGCGGGTGCTCGCTTGCCCTGCGCGCTCGAGGCAAGCTCCTACGAAAGCTGCGCACCAGGCCACCTCGTCGCTGGTGATCTCATTGTGGCCGACGTCGTTGAAGAATTGCAGAATCCGATCGTTGCTGGCGGGTCCGGGAGATTCGCGCACGCCGGCCTCTAGCCAAGCATGCTTGAGCCATGCAGGCTGCTCCATGAACAGTCCTCCTGACAAATACGCTTCAGGGAAGGGAAGTTGCGGTAGAGGCAGTCAGATGAGCGCCGTGCAAGGTGCACCGCGGCCCCAAACCCGGCTCACCTGGTAAACCCGAACGGTCACCGCGGTCGGCGGCGCGCCAAAGTCTTCCATTTGCAGCTCTGCTGAATACAACGCGCTCGGAGACGTCGTGGAAAGTATTCGCTTTACCGTATTGCCGTCGAGAATTTCGACGTCGTAAAGCTCTTCGTCTTCAGCAAGGGGTATCTCGTTCAATTCCCAACTGTCGCCACCAACTCGCGTGCGGCGAATCCAGCTCAGTACGAGATCGCCATTTCGAGATCTCTTGCCGCGCAAATGGACTGGGCTATACGGCCTGAGGCCGACTCCGCGGAATGTATGCTGTATCTGTGCGTAATTCGGATGCCCAAGATCCTGATCTGCCGGGCCAAACCGCCAATTGAATGCGAGACCAACATCAGCGGGTGCAAGATCGATACGCGCCAGCGCCTGATTGAGCAGGACGAATGGAGCCCCCTGCAAAATTTCGCCGTCCATAGCGACTTCAGTTCCCGCCTGTCCCCGTAGCAAGCCGCTAAGCTCGTACGTTTTGGGCCCCATCAGTTGTGCGGCTTGGAACTGCACAATCTCCCACTCGCCGGCCGTATTCCGAATGGCGGCCACATTGGCGCCGGATAACAGCTGAAGCGCCTCGACCGAAGCAAGCTCCCCATGGTCCAGCTGCACGCGAAAACGAGTTCTCCAGTCGAAGCGCCCTACCGGGCCCGGCGGCAACGGATCGAGAAGCTCACCTGCAGTGGCTGGCGCTGTTGCAACGGCCTGCAATACATATCCTGAATCGGATGGGGATCTGAGAAGTGAAATCGCGCCGGGCCAGGGAAATTGCGTCGCCGCGAAATAAGCTGCGTGCGGGGGCTCATCCCCACGCAACAACGGCAAATCCAGGAAATAGCCGCTGGCCTGCCCTGAAGGTGCGGGTGGAGATTTCCGCGCCGTCCGTGCACTACCCTCACCGAGAATATAGATAGCAGGATCGATGCTCAACGCCTCGACTTCGCGTGCGCCCCGATCACCGATTTCCTTAACTCTGAACAGGCGTTTGCGCCCGCCGCACGTTAACGCCACAACGTCAGCAGGCTCAATGGCGAGCTTGCTCGGCGGCAGTACAAAAGATGCTCGTTCCCGCGCAGCCCAAGTCTCGAATAGCCAAGCATCCGCAATGGCAGCGGCCTGCTCGTCCTCAAGCACCACCGCAAGTTCTGCCTGAGAAACGCGAGCACTTGCCCCCGCGAGCCGACGGGCTTCCGCTACGGCCTGCCTGTAGTCATTCGCAGCAGACAAATACGATATCTTTGCAGAAGCTGGTAACTCCGTCTCCTGACCTCTGGTCAGACGAAGCAGGTCCGCATATGGCCGCTCTTCCACCAAGTCATCCGGGGTGACCTCCAGGACGCCCGTCGTCGCACCTCGATGACGAAAAACGATTCTCTCGCCACTCTCGACGGCATCGAAGAAAAACGCGAGTTCCAGAGGTTGGAGTGCTTCGCGCGGGCTCATCACCCGATCAATAGAATAGCCGGGTAAAATGCCCGAGAGCGCGCTGGCATCGTAGTCCCGAAAATCAGCGTCACTGAGTATCTCGGCGACAAGGTCGGCAATGGGAGCGCTCGCAATCCGGCCGTTAATCCAGTGACCTCGGTGCCAGTTTTCACCATCCCCCCAGACCTCCGTATCGGCTGGAAAGATTGGATACGGTCGCGCATCCCACGCGTAAACGTGTATCCGGTTGGGATCCACCATCGGCCCGCCGTATACGGTCGAAATCGGATTAAGCCCCTCCCGATACCCGTCATGATCGGGATTGAACGCCTCTATGAGAGCCTGAAGGTAGCGGCGTTGCATGAAATCGTCGCGTTTGCCGTTAGAAAAATACGGCAGAGATGTTTCAGAACTTTTCGGATCGACGAAAACGTTCGGTTGGTTGGCCCCCTTGTCGACAGCCGGGCAGCCGATCTCCATGAACCATACGGGTTTCGATTGCGGCACCCATACCGTCGGAGTGTCTTGTTCCGCCCCGCCCGGCCGATGGTAATGCTCGTTTAGCCACCAGGATTTCAGATCCTTGTAGCGGAAGACCCAGGGCTTCCCCTGGCCATCCGTGATTGGCGTACGTATCTGGCTTACGCGATCCTCGGCACTTGCGTAATACCAGTCGTATCCCTCCCCACCCGCAATGTTGGATTTCAGGTAATCGAGGTCATAAATAGAGCGCACACCTGCTGCGGCATCAGCGTGCTCATTGCCGTCCCGCCAGTCACTCAGCGGCCAGTAAAGATCTATACCGATCGCGTCGACAGCTGGCGAAGCCCAGAGTGGATCAAGGTTGAAATAGACGTCCCCTGAGCCATCTTGTGGATGATGGCCAAAGTACTCCGACCAGTCTGCAGCGTAGGTAACTTTTGTTTCTGGCCCGAGCACACTTTTCACATCTGAGGCCAACTGCACCAAAGCAGCCACGAAAGGATAGGTGGAGGGACCACTCCGAACTTGAGTGAGCCCCCGCATTTCCGATCCAATGACAAAACCATCGATCCCACCAGCCGCCTTGGCCAAATAAGCGTAGTGAAGGATGAACCGGCGATAGGACCACTCTGCAGGACCAGTATAGACAACTGCATCGCCCGAAACGCGGAAGTCACCCACCTGGGCTTTTCCGACAAACTCTGCCACCTCTTCTGCAGCTGCTGGTGTCTTGTCTGGACTGTTCGGTTGGTCGGGCGCAAGGCTGAGCGTAACACGGCCGCGCCAAGGGTAAGCGGGCTGGCCCGGCTGGCCGGCTCTGTAGGGATCCGGCTTCTCATTGCCATGTGGCACCTCCATCAGAATGAATGGCGTGAGGACCACCGATAATCCACGCATCTTCAAGTCGCGGATCGCCGACACGACGGTTTGATCGGACGGAGTACCTCCGTAAGCCGGGCGGCCTTCGTGCAGGCTCACGACGTGCGCATCGGAACGGGAAAGCCCTGCGACGCTCCAGCTGAGCGGTTTTGTACTCTTATTGGCTATCTCGACCCCTGGCCGAATTTTGCAGTGCGAGGCCCGTAGATCGGTTCCGAACCAGCTGGTTACCAAGGAAACGGATTTCGCATTGGGCAGAAATGATTCGAGTTGGTCTACCGAGACGGTCCAATCCGTCCCCCCCTGGCGCGTATGGACATTCTCAGCCACTTGGAGTCCACTAGCTTCACGGCGAGTGACCTCCTGAGTAGAGTAGACGAATTCTCCCGAGCCCGGGATCAGGACGATGCCACGAACCTCGCGGTGAAAGTCATCCACCGCGCGGAACACCTCGAACGAAAGTTGCGGCAGCCGATTACCATAGGCCGCGAGGGGCATCCGTTCGAACACGATGTAAGCGACGCCTCGGTACGCGGGCGCATTTTCCGCACCCTCTCGAGCTACGATCAGGCCATCCGGTTGTTGATCCTCCGTTCCGATGTAAAGCCGCCAGGTGACTGCGCCGAGATCAAGCTCCTCTCCGTCTGCCCAAACGCGACCAATCCCCGAAATCTCGCCTTCGGCAAGAGCAACAGCGAAATTAGCATAATAGCGATATTCGACCTGTTTCGCGGAACCGCCTCCGCTGCCGCCTCCTTTCCCGCTCCCGCCAGCTTCCGTTGTGACAACCTCCTCCTCGAATTCGGTTGCCCATATCACCTGGCCGCCGAGCCGTGCTCGTCCATATACGCGTGGAATGGGCGCACCTTCGGTGGACGTCGTAACTTTAAGATCAGACAGACGTGGTCCGGCAAACGTACGACTTTGCCCCGATCCGCCGAGCAGAGCTTGGTCCACGAAGGAGCCAGCGAGTGCCCCGATCTGCGCCCCTAGCGTTGCTCCACCTATTGTGGCACCTAGCAACGTCAAGCCTGAGGGCAACAAAGCGCTTCCCGCAGCGGCACCCGCAGCAGCTAAAGCAAGTGTAGCCATCAGCCGATTACCCCCGGAAAAGAAAACACACCTGCTATTCGCTTTCGCCACCATGGCACGAGTGGCACTTCGGATACGGGCGCGCCTTCCATGGCGTGAATGAAGCTTGTCTCGCTTGTCAGAATAGCAACGTGTTTCGCCGGGAACTCAGGTTTAAGCCGGAAAAGCACGACATCGCCGGGCCGTCCATCACCCCATTTGACCTCGTCCAAGTATCTCCGGGCCGCCTCCAGCAATGTTTCTCGCCCGCTGGCTTCCGCCCAATCTCGGCTGTAGGACGGTAGCGACCCTGGCTCTCGCCCGTAGAGGGCGCGCCATATACCCCTCAGGAGGCCAAGGCAATCGGTGCCCACACCCTGAACGCTAGCTTGGTGATGATAGGGCGTTCCGATCCAAGAGCGAGCGATTCGCACAATATCGGCTCGCACCACCTGTCTGACGCCTCGATTCATTACTTACCGCCTCTGCGGGCATACGATGTGATGAAATCATTGCCCGGCATGTGGGGAAAACCGCGGAAATTCGCTACATTCGAGAATTTCATTCGACAAGTCGCGAGCTGCTTATCGCACCCCGCCTTAAGCTTCACTTGGTCCCCTTCTTCGACCGGCCCTGCAGGTTCTTGCCAGACTTCGACGATGGCTTCCCCGCTGTACAGCCGGTGCGACCGGATCTCGACCTGAAAGCCTTTGTTCCCCCCTGACACGAACGTTAGAAGCCCCCGTGAAAACCACTGATCGGCAAAGGATTCTACTCCGACCACTCGGAAGCTCCGGGCCGAAATAACCGCTCCTATAGTTCCTGCTCCCTGATATAGCCCGGAATTGAGGTCCACTTTGCAGCGATCGTCCCCCAAGTCAGCATCGCAGGTGAATTGGAAAACTCGACCATTTGGCTGCTGAAGATAATGCGAAAGACCCCTCACTTCAGCCCGAAAGCTCTTGCCTGAGCGTGTCACCTCTCCGAGGCTGCCAACACGCATCAAGACGCGCTGCTCCGGGTTGTTCCAATTTACTTGGAAAATCTCGACGCGCGCGTCGTCGTAGAGACCGGCTGCGAGTTCCTCCTCCGCCAGGCGTTCCGAATTGAGGGCGCTCTCGACTTCCAAGTTGTCGATACTCAACCCGAGACTCTGTTTCATTTCGGTGGCCGTGAACCCTGCAGAGGCCTCGAAGGTTGTCCCATCGAAATGCAAATTTCGGTCATGATCGGTGAAACCAAGCTGAGCTCCATCACGTCGCGTCAGCCGCCAACACCAGCAAAGCGTGGTGGCGCCACTATCCAGATGGTCCTGGAGGCCGGGAGGAAGCGCTCTCATATGCGAATTTCAACGATGGGGATATTGGGAATCGCACCGTGCTGGAAGCCTTGCAAATTGATTTCCAGCTTGTCGGTATCGAAACGAACTGGGACGTCGAATGCAAAACCCGCGGTTACCCGCGAACCTGGAGCCGGCACATGCCCCGGCTCGAAGCTTACGATTCCGCGCTGGTGATCAACTACAAATGCGTGCCCCTCCTCCTGGGGTACGCCATCGACAGCAATGAGGGCGCTACCCTCGACTGGCTTTTTTATCAGGCGCACCCATGGTGCATGTTCACCACCATATGTCTTTCGCAGCTGAAACGATGCTGTCGCTCCATCGCCTATCCCGATAAGTTGATCCATTGGGGACGGCGATTGCTGTGGCGGACAGGATTTCCAATCTGCGTGATCGCGCCAGCGGAAACCATAAAGCCTTCCACGCCGCTCTTCGAAAAAAGCGATCACGGTATACAAGTCATCCAGACACTTTATGCCATAGCCTGCATTATAGCTGCGCCTGGAGTCGGCCCACCGACTGTTGCGCTCTTCGTGCCCTGACCCGAGTACAACTACGTCCGTACGCCGCTCGGGCCCCCCAACGGCACCGCGAGATATCTCGGTGGGGAATCGGACCTCGTGGAAAGCCATCGCTAACTCTCTTCGAACAATGGCTAGAGATTGCGTTGACCCATGGCCACGGCGCGCACAAGCATTGCTGCAACCTGGGTCTCCGAGCGACGGAAACTGTCAGCATCCGGCGTGGTTACGTTGATGGTTACTGATACGCTCCCGCCACCATGCGCCCGTATCCCGAGCTTTCCATCGGGACCGCGCGCCAAAGGCATTATCGCCTCCGGACCGCGCTCCCCTGCCAGCCCAGTTCGTCCACCCGCGAGAGGAAACGTTATGGGCGAGGCGATGACACCGCCCGATGCGAACGGCACTGGCAACGCGTTCTGTACAACACCCCCTTTCGCGAATGCGATGGTGCTGGAGAGAGCGCTACCTATGAGCGAAGTGATGCCTTGCTCCAGGGGACGGAATGCAGCCTGCAGGGCCATGCGCGACAAATTGAGACTCAGTGATCTCAGAACGTCACCCAAGTCGCGGCCACGCAGTGTGACGCTGTGGAAGGCGTTTGTCAGCGCATTGCTGAACTGCCGGCCCATCCGGGCCGCGTTCGAAAGCTCCTGCTGCAGCTTCGTGGTATCCGCATCGATGGCAACGGTCCAAGTTTCGATGGATTGAGCCAATTATGCACCCCTTGCTTTCTTCCGCCCGCCTCATCTGTCCGGGTGTTTCTGAATCAATTGGGATAGCTCCGAGCGGGATGGCGGCTCGACATGAGATCGCTCCGTAATCGCGCCGAATGCAGCCCTGAGCTCCCGCGGTGTCATGGACCAGAATGATGTTGGATCGAGGCGCAGCAATCCTAAACCTATGCTCATGACATCGTCCCAGGGAAAGGGTCCGGCACGCGCACCTCCGAGCGCGAGGGATTCTCCTGGTCGCCAGCCGCGCCGAATGTGGCGGCAAGCAAACGTGCAACGATATCGATGAAACCGAGCACACCGCCTTCGCTCCGCATCGACTTCACTTGTTCGTTGTCGATATCGTGACCAGCGCCGCGGAGACCTGCTCCGATTATACGAACCGCATCATTCGCGCTGAGCCGTCCTTTTTCGAAGCGCTGCGCAAGTGCGAGCATGTCCTCGTCGCCGAATGCAGCCTCGAGCTCAGCCAGCGCGCCGAGCGTAAGACACAACTTCCAAGTCTTGCCGTTGAGGCAAGCTTCGATTTCTCCCCGGTGCCGATTTGCCATTTTGCAGTTCCCTTCAAATTGGCGAAAATGTCAGCTCGCCGGCAGACTCCAATGCAAGGTCGAATGCTACTTCACCGTCGTGTCGGCCCGTCAGCTCGAACGAGGTGATCTGGAACGGACCTTGCACTCTGCCAAAGTCTGGTATGATGACCTGCCAGGAACGAATACTTCCGTTGAAGAAGATCTCGCGAACCGCGGCATCCGAAGGCGCGTCTTTGAAGATTCCGGCGCCTGTGATACGCGCGCTTTTTGCACCAGCTCCGGCCAGCAGCTCCCGCCATTGGCCTGCGGATTCCTGGTGTGTGACATCAACGGTTTCGGCATTGAATGCGATGCTCCGGGACCTCAAGCCCGCAACGGTTTCAAAAGTGCCGAGGCCATCAAAATCGACCTTGAGTAATAGGTCCTTGCCCTTCTGCGCTGCCATTCGTGAAGCTCTCCCTAGGTATGTCAGCCTAAAGGCTCGGTCACGGCCCGGAAGCGGACCAGTCCTTTGAAATGCTCACCATCGTTCTCGCGCCCTGATTCCGAGTATTCGTGCTGAAGATTGATCAGCCGATGTCCGGGGATGATGAGTTGGCGGTCGTGCAGGGCCGCTCGAACTGCGCTCGCAATGTCATGAACTTCCCCTCTACCTGCTGCGCGCGACCAAATATGGAATGTGATGCTGTGTTCTTCCCCCAGATCCGTTCCTGTGCTCCAGTTGCGCACCGAAATTTCGCCGAACGTCAGGTAGGGGAAATCGACCTTTCGGGGCACGTAGTCGTAGATACGCACCCCACCGAGCGCTGCGCGAAGGCCTTCATCTCGACTGAGAACGTCCTGGATTGCTGCTTGAAGTGCCCGACTGGCTGAACCCATTCTGCCCCTCATTTCGATCTTCGACATGCGCCTGAATCACACGCCGCGTTGCTTGGAGCCGAACCCAATCAGCAAACCTTGCGGCTGAGTTTCCCAGTTTTCGGCCAAGTCCGTGGATGCGAATGGATACCTTCACGCGTATTGCTCCTCGCAAAGGCAGGTGAGAGAACGACGCCTCCCGTCCATGTCTCGGACGGCCCGGATATCGAAGACGCGGTCGCCGATGACGAAGCGCATGTGCGGCGTGATATTGTTCCGGAAGCGAATGCGAACTTCGTAAGTTCCAAATGCGGAAATGCTATCGGCGCGAAACACCTCCTGACCCGAAAGAGATCTGATTTCGGCCCACAGGGTTGCCACTGGCTCCCACGCAATACCGGCAGTACAGCCCTCCTCACCGCCGCAGACGGGCGCCTCGAGCCGCGCCCGATAACGCAGCGCGCCAAGCCGCGGCCGCCTCACAACCGCACCCTC
>Ga0180216_1002377_pt1 | contig 15746 bp, 16 predicted proteins | sample eDN3rd37CBELigMG_FD_128879 | JGI IMG/M metagenome (GOLD analysis project Ga0180216, IMG submission 128879) | Enriched Miracle-Growth compost microbial communities from Emeryville, California, USA - eDNA 3rd pass 37_C BE-Lig MG (version 2)... ... | reverse complement strand
GAGGGCGAGAAGCCCAAGGCGTTCCTGCTCAGCGGCCGCCGCGCGGTGCGGCTCAACGTCGAGGATCAGGTGCTGACGCTCGACAACGGCCAGCAGGTCCGCTACGGCAAGCTGCTGCTGGCCACCGGCGGCGTGCCGCGCCAGCTCAGCATGGTCAAGGCGCTGCCGGCCGAGGTCCAGAAGCGCGTCACCACGTACCGCACCGTCGCCGACTTCCGCGCCCTCAAGAAGACCATCGAAGGCCCCAAGCACATCGCCATCATCGGCGGTGGCTTCCTGGGCAGCGAGCTGGCCTGCGCCCTGGCGCGCCAGACCAAGGCCAACCCGGAGCTGCGCATCACCCAGATCTTCCCGGAGGACGGCAACATGGGCCTGGTCTTCCCCAAGTACCTGAGCCAGTGGACCACGGGCAAGCTGCGCGAGGGTATGCCTGCGCGCGTGGCGGGAAGCGGTGGGACGCGCGAGGCCTAACACGCCAACCGCGCGCCGTGGCCCCGGACGATGGCTCCGTGCGGCGCGCCCGGCGCAGAGGGCGTCAACGTCCTACCCAAGACGGCGGTCACCGACATCCAGGGCCGCGACAAGGGTCGCGTCGCCCTCACGCTCGACAACGGCGAGGAGCTGGTCGTCGACCACGTCGTCGTGGCCGTCGGCATCGAGCCCAACGTCGAGCTGGCAGAGTGCGTGCAGGCCCGGGCCGAGCAAGGATGCGCGGACGGTGCCGGCAGCGGCTGACGCCGCCACGCTTGTGCGGCTGCGGGCGCCAAATGTCGGTGTGCAGGTCGGCCGGCCTGGAGATTGACGAGAGCCGCGGCGGCATTGCCGTCAACGCCGAGCTCGAGGCGCGCAGCAACGTGTTTGCGGTACGAGGCTGTGCCACCCACCGGGGTCATGGCACGCCCACGCGCCTGACCCCAGCTTGCTTTCTTCTCATTTTTTTTTTTCTGTGCCCGCATGCAGGCCGGCGATGTGTCGTCGTACCACGACATTGCCCTGGGCCGCCGCCGCGTCGAGCACCACGACCACGCCGTCGTGTCGGGCCGCGCCGCCGGCGAGAACATGGCCGGCGCGCGCAAGCCGTACACCCACCAGTCGATGTTCTGGAGCGACCTGGGCCCGCACATCGGCTACGAGGCCGTCGGCATCCTCGACTCGCGCCTGACCACCGTCGGCATCTGGGCCAAGGCCAAGCCCAAGGAGGGCGAGGCGGTGCCGACCGGCACCGCGCTCGAGGGCGCCGCCGCGGACGCGCCCGCCGTCCCGACCGAGGGCCCCGCCACCGTCAGCGAGCAGGACTACGGCCGCGGCGCTGTCTTCTACCTGCGCAACAAGCGCGTCGTCGGTGTCCTCATGTGGAACCTCTTTGACCGCGTGCCGACCGCGCGCCAGATCATCAAGGAGGGCAAGGTCTACGAGGACTTCAACGAGCTGGCCAAGCTCATGCGCGTCCACGACTAGGCGCGCGGCGTTCCCCGTGGTCGGGGGTGCCCTGTTGGTTGTTGTGCCGCCCTGTTCCTCACAAGCATTCACACGTACAGTCGTTGTAGAGGATGGCGCGCGGGCCGCCGCCGTTCGCCGTTGCATAGTATGCATTTATAGAACTGACCCACGACGCGCAGGAAAAACTGTGTACACGAACGATCGACGAGCAGGCGTGCACTGCGGGCACACAGTGTGCCGTCACCAACTCCACCAACCGGCATGCCGCCCGGGCAGCCGCACGGCCGTCTACGACATCTCGATGCGGCGCAGGGCGTCCAGCAAAATCTGCCTCCACGGCGAGAGAAAGAGTTGGGCAGGACCCGTTGCGTGAGGCCAATCCGATGTGGCGGTGTTGCAGCGCACGGGCCAGGGCGCACCGTCATGTCGTTGCGAATCGACGAGGCGAACCGCACGACCTTGTCCTTCTTGTTGAGGACCTGGACGGATCGGTAAGCACCGGGTACAGCCGACGGGGGCGTCAGCGCCTGTTCGTCCTTCTGGCACGGGTACCTCGGCCCTGTCGCACCTCGATGGTCTCGGTGTACGGGTTGTACCGCACAGTGAAAGGCCGGTTCAGGGTCGCGGCAAACTCGCTGGCAGTGGATGCGGTCTTCGTCGTCAGCAGCGACACAACATTAGCACAAATCGCGCTGGGCGGCCGCTCCGCCGCCAAGGTTGCCAGCGCGTACCGGACTTTCTCGGTGGCGTCCTTGAAGCTCTCGGCCACAAAGTACAGCGGCTGGAAGGTGGTGATCGGGTACTCCTGCACCGCGGCCTTGGCCGGATCGAACGGCACGTGCGTCGGCTTGTCGGTGAGGCAGTACTGCCGGCGCGGGTGGCAGCGTCGCGCGGGGGCGAGGCCTGGCGGCGGCGTCAGTTGGGTCTGAGCGTGAGCACTCTGTGCACTAGCGGATGGCCCACCTCGAGCTCGCCAAAGGAGGACAGCAGGCCGGCGCCGTAGGCGCGCAGCTCGCCGTTCTGCTTGCACACGCCAAACTCCACGGTGAACCAGTAGATCTGCGGCGGGCACCCACATAGCAGTGAAGGACAACGGCGGTGAGTGTGCGGCCCGTGGCTTCCCTCCGGTTGCGCAGAGACCGCGCGCGTTCGTACGGTGGCGAGCTTCTTGATGTCCTCCTCGCTCGCGCCCAGCGAGGCCAGGCCGATCTCCTGCGAGAGCGCACGCCCCAGTGCAGGGCACTGTCCAGTACCGGTCAGTTGGGGGACGCGCTGGACTGTCCAACGTGACGCTGTGCATGGCAGCCAACGTGCCTGCGAGAACTCGGCAAAGTCCGGGTCCGCAAAGAGCGGGGCGTGGCCCAGCAGCTCGTGGCAGACATCCCTGGGGACACTCAACATCGGGCCACGGGTGCGGCGCATCACCGCGGTGAGCCTCCGGCCGTCCCGGCATCCTCCTGCGCCGCACGTGCGGCGCGTACGGCTCCGGGGTGTAGTAGGGCGACGAGTGGTGGCGGATGTACTGCGTCGAGTTGAAGACGCGGAACGCCAGGCTGTTCAAAAAGTCGCGCGACGTCAGCAGGCCCATGACCGGGCGCAGGCGGAAGCCGGTGCACTCTGCGTCCCACACAACGCCGCCGCCGTCGGGCCGGAAGCAGCTGCCCGAATCAGCACCGCCGACCGGCATAAGCGGCCGCCTGCCCGCGGCCGCCAGCGCGCGCACCGTGCAGGAAGCGGGAGACGTCCTCCAGCTGCGGGATGCGCTCCCGGCTGTAGCCGCAGTTCTGAATGAGCAGCGGCATGATGTAGGTGTGCTCGCGGCACGCGTGCGTCGGGAAGAGCTGCATCAGGCGGTCAAAGACCTTGCCCCTGTCCCCTCGGGCCCGTCGAGGAGGCATGCCCCATGGTCAGGTTAGCCTGCGTGCACTCTGCGCCTCCGGCTCCCTCGGTTTCTCCGGCTAGGTGGCCGCACCAGGTCTCGTTCTCCTCCTTGGTGTACTCGATGGTCGGCAGCGGCGAGCCGCTGGCGGCAGAAGCAGCATCCCAGCGCCCCAGCGTTACCGGCGACGCCCGTGAGCGTCGTGCCCCACGGCGCATGGGCTGCGACGCATGCCGTCGCTCGTACTAGCGGTAGGTGCGGGCGCGCTCCGTGATGTAGCGGCGGCGCTCGCGGTACGCCGGGTCCTTGAAGCCCGGGTGGTCCGCGTCCAGTTCCTCGCCGTACTCGAGAACCTTGCTGGCGAACTCGTCCAGGTCGCTGATCTTGCGCGGGAACCACGGCACTGCGACGGGCCGCGGCGGTCCAAGCAGGGTCGCGCCGCCCGCCCACCCGCGTAAGCGGCAACGGCCGCGACAACCCGCCGCCGCCGACCCTGAGCCCCCGCACCGTACCGTCGACCAGCGCCGTCGCGGAGCCGCCGATGCCGGTGGACCGGAGCACGCGGACCTGCTTCACCAGCGGCTCGATGGCCTTGACGACGCGCGTCACAGTCTCGTCGTCAGCGCTGAAGTCGATGAAGAAGTCGTAGGTCTGCTCGGCGCCGACCGACGGGCGCGACTCGATGCGGCTCAGGCTGATGTTGAGCTTGGCGACCGCGCCCAGCACGCTCTCCAGCGCGCCGACCTTCATGGGCCAACACCGCGCCGGATGCCGTCGCTTTTATGCGCCAAGGTTAGCCAGTCTGCGGCCACAGCAGCCGTCTACCGTGGCAGAAACAGCGGACGCACGCCATCCTGCAGGGTGAAGATGGCGGTGGTGCGGGTCTGCTCGTCGGAGCGGGAGATGGTGGGCCGCTGCGGGCCGGTCGCGGCGGCGGTCTCGCCCTTTGCGGCGTTGGCGTCCATGGTGGGGCGTCACTCGCTGCGACTACGTCGCCCTGGGGTGCACGTCTTGGAAGCGCGTGGCCGGATCAGAAGCTCCGCTCTGGTAGGTCCCCGGCCAGCGCCGCAAACCCCGGCCGGCCGTGGTTCGTTAGTGCGAGAGCGGCAGAAGGGACCGCAGCGGCACGCCGCGGAGGCAGCGGAAAAAGACGTCCCGCCCGCTACCGCCCTCGCGCCCATCCCGACGCTGCCGCCCACGCCGCCGTCTTTTCTTCCGCTGTCCGCCGTCCTGCAGGACGCGGGCCACAAGGCGCCACGTCCCCGGCGTGATCATGCCCCCGCGACCTCGCAGACGCTCCGCCCCGCTGTCGCTCCAAGGCGCCGCCGCCACGCGTCGTCCGCCCGTGTGTCGTCGCACATTGTTCTCTGCCGATTAAGCAACTGTGGCCAACTGGATAGGCGCCCATAGGCACCTCGCGAGGTGCGATGGGCCCGTTCGAGCAGCCTGGGGCGACGCGGACGTGGCGGCAGACACAGCGGGGCGGCGGGCAGCGCGGCGTACCATGCGGCAAAAAAACAATCGTCATCTGACAATGACGTTTTCCGAAGGCGATTCCGACTGTGATCCCCCCCGCACGCCCCAGGCAGCCGCCGTCAGGCCCCGTCTGACCGAACCGTTTCTCGCGAGTGGAGCAGAACGGACGTGTAGTCGGGTGCGCTGCATGCGCTGGGAATAAACAAAAATCTATGTAGAAAGACGTAGAATACAGAGGAATGTACAGCGCTTTACGTCTGTTAACAGCGCGCGTTCAATAACAAGGGTTATGCCTGGCCGTCCCCATTGGCCTTGACCGGAATCTGCGGCGAGGCGTCCGCAATGTCCAGGAAGCTGCGTTCACCCGACCAAACGTTACGAGCATCGGGTTGGTCAGCGACGAGGACCACCACCCACGTCGCCGACGTGCCGCTCGACGCGCACCTGAACTGCTTCCTGAGCGCCAGCTCGCCGCCGTGGATGCCGTCCAGCGCGTACTGATAAAAGTTGCCGTCCGCACAGGCGATGTAGACGTGTTGCGAGTCCCTGGCGCAGGCGGGCAGTGGGCACCCAGCAGCACCGCTGGCGATTCAGCCTGGCGGGCCACGGCCAGAGGGCCCGCGGCCGGGTGCGCGCACGTACGAGCTGAAGGCGCATAGTGTCGGGTGGCCCGCGGCCGGCAGCCGGATGTGCGCAAAGTCGCGCGACGGCTCGATCATGTCGTTCAGCACGCCCGGCAGGAAGGCGCTCCGCCGCCCCCTACGACGCCCACGTCCGTCCCGACCGCGCGAGTCTTTGGTTAGCACGTTCGGGCTTTCCTCTCCGCTATGGCGCTGCCGCGGGCGCCGTACGCGGCGGTCCGGTTCTCCATGCGGAAGATGTGCACGGTTTCCGACTCGGACGACACGCACAGCAGGTCCAGCGTGCTGTTGAACGCGAGCGACGTGATCGTGGCGGGCTTGGTGCCGCGGCGGAACTGGTACAGCAGCGCGCGGTCCGGTATCCCGAACACGCGGATGACCGTGCCCTGCCGTGCGCCCAGCGGGGGAAGGTCGACCAGGGGCAAGCGGAGTGAGTCGCCGCCGTCCCCGTCTGTGAACGGCCTCCTGGGCACCCGACGCACCTTGTCCGACGCGGTCGCCAGCCGCGTGCCGGCAAAGTTGAACGCCATGCACGTGACCGGCGTCTTGTGCGCCTGGACGGTGCCGACGTCCTGGAGCTGCTCCGCGTCGAAGATGTGGACGACGCCTGTGCCCGCGTGGCCCGGGTACGCAAGGTACAGGTTGTCCAGCGTCGGCGACAGCGCGACCACGCCTGCCGGGGATCCCCGCAAAGCGTGCCGCTGCGCCACAATAGCGTGAGCGCCATGGCCGGCCGACGAGTCCCCGATCGGCCGCCGGCCGCCCCCCCCCCACCTTTCGGGTTGGGCGGCGTGTCGATCACGTAGAGGCTCTTCATGTTGCTGATGTCGTAGATGTGGATGTTCTCCTCCAGCACCACGACCAACCGTTTCCGGTTCATCTTCACAGCGAGGATGGGCGTCGCAAAGTTGAGCTCGCAGATGGTGGTTTGCCGCTGCGCCAGCGGCCCTACCACGACGCCGGACCACCAAGTGAGCCGGTGGGTGGTCCCCGCCCAGCCGGCACGCGGCAGCCTGCTGCGCTCCGCACCTTGGTGTTGGTCAGCTGCAGCCGGCAGGGCGATAAGGACGCCTGCTCGCCGGCGCCCACCTGCGCCACCAGGCTCGTGCAGAAGAGCATTTCAATGATGCCGATGGCGCCATCATCTGCCGCCGCGCCGCCGCGCGGCGTTCGGTCCCAGGCGGAGGGGAGTGAGCAAACGGAGGATGCTGCCGTAGCGTATCGGCGACGCCGCGTCCGTACTCTTGCCGTAGCACTTGCCAAAGGGGTCGCAGTTGTAAATCTTGAAGCCCTGCCGTGTGCCGACGGACAGGCAGCTGCCGCGGCCGCGGCCAAGCGGTGGCACGACCGGCGGGAACGGTCAGGGGCCGTCTCTGGACCTCGCGGCCTTCCAAGCAGCCGCCGTACCTGTGGTCCTGGTTGAAGTTGGCAAAGAGGATCTCGTTCTTGGTGCGGTTGAGGAGGTTCATGGTGGCGGTTATCGGGGCGCCGCGGGCCGCTGCGTCGCCAGCAGCGGCCAAGCGGCGACAGACGGTCGAGTCGATGCGTGGGCCAGGTGCTCTTCCCCTGCGTTTTCCACTCTGTGTGCCACCCCTCCAAGCCGTCGCCAGCCTCGTTCTCTGCGTCCCGGCCGCCAGGTTCCAGGGCGTGCGCTCGAGTCCCCGGCCTGTGTTCTGCCGCTGGCCGTCTGCCACTTCGCTGCTCGTCGTCCGCGCCTTCTCCAAAGGACTTTCACACTGCCCGCTTCGGCTTCAGCGTCCGCCTATACGTTCTCCCCTTTCCTACGCGTCCTCTTCAGCGTCCTCTCAGCAGGTGCTGCTGCTTCAGCGCCCGCCTCTGCCTCCGCAGCCAGCAGCGTCCTGTCCTCAGGGGCGCCCAAGCGCGGTCGGCATTCTGCGTCCCCCCGACCCAAGTCCACGCGGTGCTCCCCACTCGTCTCTAGTAGCTCCCCATAATCGCTGGAGATGGGGTTCCCCACGTTGCATTCCTCGGTGGGTGGTCGCCAAGCGAAAAAAACACACTTGAAAAAAGCGTCGACTATAAAAATCGACTAGAAACCGCGATCGTCCTCAAGACGCCTATCGACGGTGATCGCCTCCTGTGCGTGTGCTGCTATAGAGCATGCATCTCGGCACCGCGTGTGTGTGCGAGTGAGCGAGAGAGAGAGTGCTTGCTGGACGGGGGCGTGCGCGGGGCATGAGACGGACGGGTGACTGAGTAGCGAGGAGGGAGGTGACGCTTTCTATCAGTCGTCTGCCAAACGGGCGACTGAGGAGGACGATTGCGAAGGAAGGACGGGCGGAGCAGGGGCGCCTAGGGCTGAAAAGCCTGAGAAGCGCCAGGCTGTGTGACAGGTTCACCTTGGGAAGCAGCCGGCACAAGCGTTTTTTTTTTTTCTTTTCAAGGGGGTTCGCGGTTGCCCGGCCGGCCGCTTGGCGCGACCACAGCACCAGCAGCCGCGCGAAGAGAGCGAGAGGCGAGGCGGCGGCAGACGGACCTTGGCCGCGTGCGACCACGCCCACGCCACCACCGCGTCGCCGCTGAACGACCGCAACGACGCGCGGCCACACGCCCCCGTGGCTGGACCGGCCTGCCCCCTACCGTTGCCGAGCATACCAACTCGCGGAGCGCGCTCTTCAATAGAAAGACGACGCGCGTGAAAGACGGGTACGGCGGCGGCGGCAGCAGCAGCGGGACCAGGCACCGCTTCTTTTCGCCCGTGCCGGCCTGCCTGCACGCGCTGGCCACCTGGGCCGGCTGTCCGGACTCATGGGCCAGAACAACAGCACGCTGGCGGGCGACGCCAGCTCGCCGGAGCGCGCCCCCGGCGGCCACGGCGACCTGAAGAGCCTGGAGAACAGCCGCTACACTGGCCGCGTCCTCCTCTCCAATGCCGAGCTAAACGAGTTCCCGCTCGCGGCGCTCACCGCCGCCGGCGTCACTGGCGACCGGTCCGGGTACGCCCGCGCCCGCGCCCGCGCCCGCGCGGTTGGCACGTCCACCTAACCGGTTGGACCGCTGCTGACGCCGCCGCCGTCGCGTTCGGACCCATGTCGGCGTGGGGGCTGTGCCAGGCGCGAGGAGTCGTCCAGCAAAAAGGACAAGGACAAGCCACCGGAACGCCCGCTGACGGTGATGGACGTGTCGTTCAATCGCATCGCCGTCTTTCCCAACGAGTCCCTGCCCTTCCCGTTCCTCGAGCAGCTCGAGTACGGGGGCATCTCCGCCCGGCCCGCGGGCCGCCACGGCGACTGGGCGGCCGATGCTGACTGCCTCCCCGCGGCGCCTCCGCCCCCTCCCCGCACTCCCCGTGCACGACAGCCTGAGCGGCAACTGGTTGGGCCTGGCCAACGGCTACCCGTTCTCGTCGAGCCTGCGCGACCTGAGCGTGCGGCTCTCGATGGACAGCCACCGCTCGTCGATGGAAGGCAGCCGCACGTCGCTGGACGGCGGCTCGCGGCCGCCGACGCCGCCCTCCAAGGGCGGCAGCTCGTCGGACCTGACGCGCGGCAGCGCGTCGTCGTCGCCCAACGCGACGCTGATGGGCAAGCTGAGCAAGAAGAAGGGCGGCACGGCCGCCAAGTTCAAGGTGCCCGACTCGGACCCGCTGGAGGAGGCCAGCTTGGCCGCCAACATCCTCTCCGAGCTGGAGAAGGACCTGTGGGCGTTCGTCGAGGAGGACGAGGCCCGCAAGGGCCGCAGCGAGGCCGAGGCGACGCAGCTAGTGGACTCGTGCGGCCTCGTGCCGGCGCTGGCCGGCCTGCAGGCGCTGAAGCGGCTCTCGCTCGAGGACAACCACCTCATCCGGTGCTTCAGCGTCCACGCGCTCTTCCGCACGCTCGAGACGCTCCACCTGGGCTTCAACCTGCTGACCTCGCTCGAGGGCCTCAGCGGCCGGCCGCTCATGCAGCTGCACCACCTGTACTGCAACCACAACCGCCTCAAGCGGTTCTTCAAGTCGACCGACCTCGGGGCGCAGTTCCCCAACCTGCGGACGCTCGACGCGCGCGCCAACCAGCTCGACTCGGCCGCGCTGCCCGCCGCCCTCCCGGCCTACCTGGAGGCCGTCGTGCTCAGCGACAACGCGCTCGCCACGCTGCCGCCGACGCTGCTGCAGAGCACGCGGCAGCTGACGACGCTCGACCTGAGCGGCAACCAGCTCGCCCTCCTGCCGCCGTGGCCCGCGGCGCTCGGCTCGCTCGTGCACCTCAACCTGTCGCGCAACCGCCTCCAGGCGCTGCCCGAGGGCTGGGAGAACCTCAAGTCGCTCGAGACGCTGGACGTCAGCAGCAACCAGCTCGCGCAGCTCACCACCGGCGGCTTCACCGCCTGCACCGCGCTCACCGTGGTCAACCTGTCGCTCAACGCGCTCACCGAGCTGCCGCTCGGCATCGGCTGCCTGCAGCTGCTCGAGAAGCTCTACGTCGGCGCCAACATGCTCGCGTCGCTGCCGTCCGACCTGGGCCTCGACAACCGCCGGCTCAGCACGCTCGTCCTGCGGCGCAACCGCCTCAGCTCGCCCGCCGCGCTCGAGCCCATCTGGGCGATCCAGACGCTCGTGGAGCTGGACCTGTGCGCCAACGGCCTCACCCAGCTGCCGGACGACGTCAACCGGCTGGTGAACCTCGAGGTCCTGCGGCTGTCCGGCAACCGGCTCAGCGCGCTGCCCAGCCTCGCCGGCCTGCCGGCCTTTGTGCAGTCGCACGGCGGGACCGGCCGCGGCAAGCTCTTCATCAACGACAACTGCTTCACCACCTTCCCCGAGAGCATCCTCGCGCTGCGCGGCATCCACACGCTGTGGATGGACAGCAACCCGATCAAGGCCGTGCCGGTCCAGATCGGCGACGTCAGCGCCCTCGAGACGTTCTCCGTCACGCTCGCCGCGGGCCCCAGCCGGCTCGCGCCGCTGCCCAACACCATCACCGTCGGCAACCTCTCGCGCCTCTACACGTGCGACACAGCGTGGCGGCCCAACGGGCCCGGCGGCGGCGACAAGGACAAGGACGCCGCGCCGCCCGCGCTGCCGCTGTTCCTCAAGGACACCGACATTGTGCAGTCGGAGAAGCTGCCGGAGAGCCTCCTCCACACCAGGAACATTCGCAACGCGTCGACGCCGCTGCCGCGCCGCGAGACCGGCATCTCGCAGATGCTGGGCACGGCGCCGCACGGCCTCGAGGACGCCATCACCGTGACCACCATCACCGGCCGCGGCAACGTCGGCACGCTCGACTACATCGCGCTCTTTGACGGCCACGGCGGCGTCGAGGCGGCGCGCTTCTGCCAGACGACCTTCCACGACAACCTGCGCATCCGCCTCGAGATGCAGCCGGCCAACGCACCGGAGCAGCTGGCCATTACCAACGCGCTGCGATCCGCCTTCTTCCTCACCAACGAGGGCCTGCGCCTGTGGCTCAGCGCGCACGGCCACTCGGACCGCCTCGTCGGCTGCACGGCCACCGTCGTGCTCATCTCCGAGACCAACGTCTACTGCGCCAACGTCGGCGACTCGGTCGCCGTGCTCGGCCGGCGGCGCGGCGCGTCGTCGACGCCGGCGACGTCGCCGCCGTCGTCGCCGCGGACGGCGGCCAACCTCGCCAACCTCGACGCCGTCAGCGCGCGCAGCCAAATGTTCGAGGCGCTCCGCCTCAGCACGCTGCACCGGCCCAACCAGCGGTACGAGGCCGCACGAGTCTCCGCGGGCGGCGGCTACGTGTCGGTGGACCGCGCGACCAACCTGTGCCGCGTGCACAGCCCCTACGCCAACAACGGCCTCGGCGTGTCGCGCGCGCTGGGCGACGTGCCCATGGGCCGCGCCGTGTCGGTCGAGCCCAGCATCACCACGCACAAGCGCAACACCGACGGCACCGACCTCTTCCTGATCCTCGCCTGCGACGGCGTCACCGACGTCCTCAGCGACGCCGAGCTCGTCGTCATCGCGTCGGGGTCGTCCATGGAGGTCGCCGGCAACACCGCCGTCGTGCCCAACAGCTCCGGCGCCGTCGCCGCCGCGCACCGCATCCGCGGCTGGGCGTACGCGCTCGGCAGCCGCGACGACCTGTCGGTGGCCGTGGTCGACCTGTCGACCTACTTCGCCAAGGCGCCGCCGGTGGCGTAGTCAGTTGTGCACATGCCGCCCCGCGTGCGAGCAGTTCATGCTTTATCTTGCGCAAAGGCCTGTACAGATTGAGTCTCTTTTTTCCCTACACATACAGATGGCAGCATACAGGTCCTCCGAGCGGCAACACATGCGCACCCCGGCCCCTGCGCAGCAGGGGCAGGTGGCGCCAGCTGCGAGGATACGCCGCGACTCAAAAAAAAGCATGGGCACGCTCGCTGAGCGTACCGAGTCGCGAGAGGCGCTCCGAAACAAAACGCAAGTTTCTTGAAGCGCGAAGTAGCGAACGATCTGGTGCTTGACCAACAGTGGCTAACGCAAAGCTCGCACCTTGCAGCAAAAACAAAGTTCTGAAGGAAAAGAACCTAACAATCCTTAAACCGGCATGGCCTGGTCGCGCGCCTCCCGGCGCTGCTTGGCCGACGGCGTGCATGGCTGGCAGTGCAGGTTGCCCACATCCGGCTCGACTTGGATGGTGACGTGGTGAATGTCGAAGCGGCGGCACACAACGTCCTCCGCCTCGTGCATCACGGTCGCCACCTCGGCAAAGCTGGCGTCCGCCTGCACCGACAGGTGCGCCGCCATCACAGACCGGCCGGGCGTGATCGACCAGATGTGCAGCTCGTGCACGTCCGTCACCCGGGGGACGCCGCGCAGCGCGTCCTCCACGTCGCCCACCTTGATGTTCGTAGGCGTGCCTACACCGCCCACACAGCGAGCAGGACCGCCGCGCTGTTGTGAGTCTGGGTGATGCGTGCGTTTACGGGGGAAGGCCGGTACCGCGCGGACGCGGTCGCCGTACCTTCCATCAGCACGTGGATCGCGTCGCGCAAGACGGTGAGCGTCGTCAACAGCACCAGGAAGGCAAAAACAAATGTACAGATCGGATCCAAGATCCACCACTCCCGGTTGTTGCCGCTGCTCCAGATGAGAATGCCCGCCAGCAGCACGCCGAGGCCCTGCACAAAGTCGCCCACGACGTGGATGAACGCTGCGCGGCGGCCGATCGGCCGAGGACATGGTCGCTGGCGACGGTGCAGCGGGGTGAGGTCCGGTGGACGGCCCCATGCCGTGCCATGGCGTGGGCGAGCCGTACCTGCGCGAACATTGATGTTGTGCTTGCGCTTCTTGCCCTTGCTGTGCCCGTGCGGCGACACCGTGCTGCTCTTGGACCACGGCCAGCACCACCGCTTCTTTCCCGTGGCCGCGCCGTGGCTGTGGCTGTGCCCCTGGCCGTGGCTGTGGCTGTGGCCGTGCTCGTCCACGTCGTCGTCCAGCAGCCGCTCGTCGTCGTCCGCAGCGACGGAGCTGGCGCCGTCGCACTTGGCGTCGTCGTCCTCGTCGTCGTCCTCCTCGTCGTGGTCGTGGTCACCGCCGCCGTGGCTGTGCGAGTGGCTCGACATGCCGCCGTGCGAATGGCCGTGGCCGCCCGTGAGGAGCACCGCAGCCAAGCTGCCAAGACGCAGGGAGAGACGCGACGCGTGCGCGTTCTCGTCGGATTAGCCCGGGCGCCCTCTCAACGGCCTCCGTTTGCAGGCGCGGGGGTTAACGCCGTACATGGCGTTGACGACGAGGCCCGTGATGCCGATGATGGTCATGATCATGCCGTCCACCTCTTCGCCGTCATAGTCGGGGTCCAGAAAGTCTTGCGTCCTGTGGAGCGCACGCCCACATCGGCGGTGGCGGGTGGCCGCAGCCTCAGCACCCGGCGCAAGGGTTTTGGTGGGGCGGGGCGGCGCGAGGCCGCCAAGAGCACGCACCGCTCCACGGCTTCGTAGAGCAGGTAGCCCGTGAGGCCCCAGATCAGCATGACCGACACCACGGCGCCGATGACCTCCACGCGTTGGTAGCCAAAGGTGAGCCGCGCGGTGGCCGACCGCTGGGCGAGCAGAATGGCCAGAATGCTGATGAGGAAGCCGGCCAAGTCGGAGGCCATGTGGGCAGCATCGGAAATGACCGCCAAGCTGTTGCCAATGTAGCCGCCTGCGGGAGCAGGCGCTTCGGCAGCAGAGGGGGGTTTACCGTGCGTGAGCGAGCGCCGCGACGTCCGTGCGCCGGCGCCGGCGCCGGCGGGACGGTACCGATGATTTCGACGACCATAAACGTCAGGCACAGGCCCGCCGCCAAGAGCAGACGGCGCTGCAGCAGCGGCCATACACAAACACCCGTCGGACTTGCCCACGGTGAGCAGGGAGCGCGCGGCGGCGGTGCTGCCGTCTGCGGGCGTCGGCGCACCAGGCCCCGCTGCGACGTCTCGAGGCTGTCGTGGATGGAGGCGCAGCGCATGGCCTTCTCGCCGCTGCTGGCGGTCACGTAGATCCGCTTGGCGGCGCCGTGCTTCTTCTTGACGCGCGCCGGGGGCGCCGGGTCGTGCAGCAGCGGCGTGTCGTGCCGCTCGACGTCGGAGGCGCTGCTGCCGTCGTCCCGATAGTCGGGCATGCCCAGCGCGGTGGCCACGTCCGGCGCCGAGGCCGACCAGTGCTGCTCGGCGTCGGCGTGCGCCATGGTGTCTGCTGCCCGCGGCCGCGCGCCAGCCGCCAGCCACTCCGCCGCCGCCGGCGAGGAGAGAGGTGCCGCGCGGGCGCTCGGATGGCGCCGTCTGCGCTGCGGTGCGGCGGTGCGTCGCTGCTGCTGGATGGCGGGCGATCTGCCTGCCTGCACCTGGGGAGCGGCGGGGCTCACGTGGGCATGGGCGGTGCTTTCTCACACGAGCCACGGCAACGAAACAGCATGTGTCGCTGTGTCGGCGTGTCGATGCAGTGTCTGGCGACGTGTCGGCGCGGCCCGTGGTGGTCCTGGGCCGTTGTGGGAAGGCCGCCGGACGGGTGGGGGGGTGGGGGGGCCGTCCTTGCCCTCTCACTGTCACGCGAGCGAACACTTTTGGCGCGAAAAGCAAAATTTGGGGGACGCCGCCGCCGCTTCCCCCAGCATTGCATAGCGTAGGATGGGGGTAGACCACTCTATGAGCCCCCAGAAATGACCTATAAAAGTGGGGGGTACGAGGGGGCGGCGGTGCCCCCCAGAAAGACTATGGAGGACCACCGACGAAGCGGACGAGAGCACCAGACATGCAGAGGCGGCCGCCGCCGGAGGCGCGAACGCTTAGCCCAGACGGCACAGGACCCGGAAATAGCCGGTCGGCCGTGTAAACCTGCTGCTGCCCCCAGGACCTAGTGGAACAGGCCCGCCTTATCGGTGGCGGCGGGGCCCCGGGCCGGAGACAACGCCGACCATGGAGGCGATCGGCCAGCTGCAGGCGCAGCTCAGCCGGGAAGTGCGAGGTACGGCAGCCCGGAGCGGCGCACTGACCCGCTGCGCCAGTCTCAGCATGGCCTAACATGCCGCGGCTGGGTCCCTGCTTTGAAACCTGCAGAGCTCGCCAGCCTGGAGAGCGTGCCGACCATCGAGAAGCCCACGGCGCTCGAGTTTCTGCGCTATGTCAGCCGCGGCCAGCCGGTGCTCATGACCAGTACGGCGGACCGGGCAGCGTCCCGTTGGCGACGGCAACGCCGCCGTGCTGACGGGCTGCACGCTTGGCCTGTCCGCCTGCTCACCCCACGGCAGAGGCGGCGGCGCACTGGCCGGCGCTCACCAAGTGGACGGACGAGTACCTGACGGGCGTGTTGGGCGACCGGAAGGTCACGGTGGCGGTGACGCCGCACGGCTACGCGGACGCCGTCCACGAGGGCGTCTTTGCGCGGCCGCACGAGGAGCGCAAGACGCTGCGCGAGTTCTTCCACGACCTGCACCACTCGTCCGAGGTCAACTACGTGCAGCTGCAGAACAGCAACCTGACGATGGAGAGCGAGTTTGCGTGCCTCCTCGGCGACGTGGACGCCGAGTTCGCCTTTGCGTCCGAGGCGCTCGGCACGCCGCCCGACGCCGTCAACATCTGGATCGGCAACCACCTCTCGATCTCGTGGGTGCACAAGGACCCGTACGAGAACCTGTACACGGTCGTGAGCGGCGAGAAGCACTTTACGCTCTACCCGCCGTGCGACTACCCGTGGCTCTACGAGAAGACGTACCCGATGGGCCAGTGGGCGCGGGACCCGTCGACCGCCACGGCCGACAACCCGCGCGGCTTCCTCAAGGTGGTCCGCGACGACCCGGAGCAGGAGGTGCCGTGGATCTCGGTACGGCCACCGGACGTCTGCCTGCGCCGGCCGATCCTCGAGCCTAGACCTGACCTTGG
>Ga0180216_1002374_pt1 | contig 15772 bp, 20 predicted proteins | sample eDN3rd37CBELigMG_FD_128879 | JGI IMG/M metagenome (GOLD analysis project Ga0180216, IMG submission 128879) | Enriched Miracle-Growth compost microbial communities from Emeryville, California, USA - eDNA 3rd pass 37_C BE-Lig MG (version 2)... ... | reverse complement strand
TAAGGACGAGGTAGCAGGATGAGGACGTGGGGACGACGGTAGGACGGAGTGGTAGCCAGTGGTGGGATGGCTAGGAGTGGTAGGACGGCGGGCTACATGGCCCGGCCAGTACGGCTAGTACGCGCCGCAGGATGTGCCTACTGCATGGTGTGAGCGTACGCGCTGTTCTGCGCACGCTCCGTATGTATGTGACTGTAGAGCGTACTAACTGTGGCAACAGCTTCTGTGCGTGCAAGGAAATATGAGCTCCAGCACAACCTTTGACGACCCTAAGTGCCTGCTGTATGCCGATCACTACAGTACACCGTACATTGCAAGGTCCTACTCGTATACCGTACAGAGCGTGCCTGCAACGGCACAGCAAACAATGCTCGACTGTAGCGCCTGACATAAACCGGTTTATGCATGCGGCGTGTGCGACACCGCCGCGTCCGTGGACAGGTTCACCAGCAGCTGTGCGAGCCACCGCTTCGTGGTGGCGTCGTCCTTGAGCACGTTGGAGAACGTCCCGTCCCGCAGTGGCTCCGGCAGGCACTGCCGCAGGGCATCGCGCGCGCTGGCGCGTGACGGCACGAGGCCAGACCATACCGGCAGCCGCACATTAGGACCCGCGCTTGCATACCCTCAGCGCGCACTTCGAGGCCAGCGGCGCCCCTACCGCGGGTTGTCCGAGAGGCGGTAGTAGCACCGGATCACGTGCTTGAGCAGCCGCAGCGCCTGGTGCTCCACCAGCTGGGCGACCATCGTGTTGAACACCGACACCACGGCCAGGAAGCGCTCGTACGTCTGGCACACAAAGTTCAGGCCCATGTCGTCCAGCAGGATCTTTTGTACAATGAAGATGGCCACCTGGACGCAGACGCGCGCGGATGCCGCAGGGTCGGTTGGCGTAAGCCCCAGCCAGCCCCTTCCCAAAGCCACCGCCCGCTGCTGAGCATACCGTCTTGGACAGCTCGCTGCCCGTCTCCATGATCCGCAGACAGAGCGGGATGATCTCGGACGTGAGCAAAAAGTGCACCACCTCGCTGCTGTCGTTCTGTTGCCACGCATCGCCCCGACTTGCGCCACCGTCTATGTCAGCCACGGCCCAACCGGGCACCCCGAGCACCAGCGCACCGCCGTACCTTCACGAGCGCGCCGATGACGCCCAGGCTGGTGAGCCGCAGGTACTCGAACGGCCGCGCTTTGCTCACCGTGTTCAGGAAGGGGTACAGGAACAGCGGCAGGTGCGCTGCAGCCACCGGTACGCTACCAACTGTCCAGTCCACGGCCGTGCGTCAGATGACTGCGCCGCGGCCGCCGGGGGCTGCCTGCGGTGCGTGCGTACCGTTCAGGAAGAGGTTGCGCGTCTCGTTGTGCGACGCCACGCACTGCAGCAGCGCCAGCGCGTTGCAGACGCGGTTGGACTGCTGCGAGGAGAGGGTCGGCGGGTTCAGCAGCGGGTAGATCGACACAATCTCGTGCAGCAGCGTCGACATGACGCCGAACGAGTGCCACAGGATGGGCGCGAGGTCCGGCACGACCTCGCGCCGCTTGCTGAGCTCCAGCAGCGCATCCTCCCGGGTGTCCGGGTTGAGCAGCTCGAGCACCAGCGGGTAGACGCTCTCCTTGTCGGCGGGCGTCCCGCTCGGCACCGCGGTCACGGGCCCGCTCGCGGTGACGGTCTGCAGCTGCTGCGCAGCCGCCTGCCCGGGCTGGCCCGGCTGCTGCTGCCGCTGGTCGGCCGACACTGCGTGCGCCGGTGCGCGCCGGGCGCGGAAGTAGTACGACCTTGGTCAGCGCACGTGCACGTGAGTCATGCCGGCCGCCGCGAGCGCGCCCCGTACGCATATCGTAGTAGGCGCTGGGGTTGACGTTACCGTACGCGTTCAGCTTGGACTGCAGCGCCGCGGCGTTCACTGGCGGGTTTGCGCCAAGGAACGCCTGACGGGCCTGCGGCAGGAACTGGTTGTGCTGCATTTTCCGCCCGCCAGCGACGGTGGCTGCAAACTCACGCGAACGCGCCGGTGAAGCGCGGCAGCCCTTCGCCGGGTGCCCCTCGCACCGCACGCTCCGAGACAAGGCACCGTGCGCTGCAACGCGCAAGCGCGGTGCGGCCCTCCCGCGCTCTGTGCGTGCTGGCGCGCTCACAACAACGGCGTTCACGTCCGCCGCTTTCCACCCGCGTCGCGTCGTCCCCTGTTAACCAGCGTACGCATCAGTTGCACCTGCGTCTTCTCCCCGTTCGTCGTGCCGTGGCGCGGCCTCCCAGCTGCCCCGCCTTCGCTGCTCGCCGCCGTCCTGCACGCGCGCGTCACGGCGCCGTCGCGTCGGCCGACCGCTGCTTCGATGACGTCATCACGTCTGGGTCAGAGCGCTGTCAGAACCCGTTCGCCCTTCGACCGCCGTCCACGGACCGCAGCGCCGACGCGCTCCTCCCGGCCGCCACCATGGTACGGCCCCGCTTCGGACGCGCCCGCGACGCGGCTGGGCGCCTGTGGTCCCTGCGGGATGCGGTGCTGCCGGCGATGCGGCGCCGTGCGGCGATGGATGGCGCGCGGTCGGCCGATGGCGGATGGGAGCACCGAGCGCTGGACGGACGCGGCGACGATGGAGGCCGGCGATGGGCGCTGGCGCGGCCAGACCGGCGGACACGCACGCCGGATTGGCCGCTGGCAGCCCCTGCGAACCTGGCTGCGTGCGACGCCGGCCGCCGTGCCGGCGCGATGGCGATGCGCGGGGCGGCGCGATGGGCGTGGATGGTGGCGGTGGCGCGGCCGCTGCTGGACAGTGTGTTGCGCCATGCACGGATGGGGCCGACGCCATGCAACGCGCGTGGCGCCCGCATGGAAAGCTGGATGCCGTGGCCGCTCGTCCTCTGGTGCTGCCCAAGGCCACGCATGCTCATGCTCGCCCTGGCGCCGCAATGTCTGCTTCGCTGGACGGCGCTGGCCCGCTAGGTGAACATTCCGAAGACGCGCAAGACCTTCTGCGCCAGCAAGAAGTGCGGCAAGCACACCTTGCACAAGGTCACCCAGTACAAGACTGGCAAGGCGTCGCTGTTCGCCCAGGGCAAGCGGCGTTACGACGCCAAGCAGAAGGGTTTCGGTGGTCAGACCAAGCCCGTCTTCCGGAAGAAGGCCAAGACCACCAAGAAGGTCGTCCTGCGCCTCGAGTGCAACGAGTGCAAGTACAAGATGCAGATCGCCCTGAAGCGCTGCAAGCACTTTGAGCTGGGTGGTGACAAGAAGAAGAAGGTGCGTCGCCGGGCGCCGCGTGCGGCCGCGGGAGCGGTTGCCGCGGCCACTAACGCTGCTTCTGCGCTCGCTGTGCTGCTGCGGGTCGCCGTCGCGCGCGACAGGGTGTGGCCGCATCGTACTAAATGGCCATGGCCGTCCACTTGTAACCATGACAAACAATCCATTGTGAATAGTAGCGGTCGCGCCAGGCCCCGACTGGCTGGACATCGACGCACAGAGGAGGGGTGACCGGGGCGCTGTACACTGTACTGTACACGCTCCGCCAGCTGGAGGGATCGTCACCAGAGGATCCACGCTGGACGGACGAAGAGGCCGCCGTTGGGCCGACACGAAAAGTAGCGCCGGCCCTGGACGCTGCCGTCGTTCTTGCCCGCTGTGCGCGCTGTCCCGCCCGCGGAGACAACGGGACCGATCTCAGGCGCCTCCCCCCTCACCCAGCGGGTCCGCGCCAGCACGTGCCCCGGCGCACCGGCATTGTCCAGCAGCTCGAGGCCCACCCAGTCGCCGTCGGCGAACGACGTGCGGCCGACAAAGCGCACTTTGCCGCGGACCACCGGCCCCGCCGGCAGCTGCACTTGCACGATCTGGCCGTGGCGCGGGACGCGCCGCGGCGGCGCGTCGAGGGCGAGCTCCTCCAGCGCCGCGATCACCGTGGGCGGCAGGCGGTGCTCGTGCGCGCGGCGCGCCAAACCCGCCAGCTCCAAGCGGTGCTGCAGGAAAAAGTGCTCTAGGTGGCCGACCAGGTCGTGGAGGACGGGGTGGCGCCAGTCGCGCGGTGGCGGGCCGGTGGTGTGGCTGAGCGGCAGGCCCTCGATCAGGGCGTGGCGGTAGAGCAGCGCGTCCCACCGCTCCAGCACGTTGTCCACCGTGGTGCTGCGCTTGACGGCGCGCGCAAACTCGCCCAGCACCGACTCGGCGCCCAGCATGGGGTGCACCAGGTAGGAGGACAGCTCCGTGCAGTCGCGCAGCAGCCACGCGGCGTGCCGGGCCATCGTCTGGTCGCTGCGACCGTGGGCGCACGGAGGAGATGGCAGGCATGCGGCCGTCAGCAGCCGCCCACGTACCTAGTTTGTATAGTCTGGGTGTGCACATTGCCTACGCTTCAGCGCGGACGCGGGCGACCATCTCGAGGATGTCGGCGCGCCCGCCGGGCTGCTTGTTGGCCGCGTACGCGGTGAGCTTGGCGTCCGCCAGCTGCAGCTGCTCGACCATCCGGAGGACGTGGGCGCGGTCGCGCGCGTGCGCCGCCGCCCGCTGGCCAACCTCGGCGACGAGCTCGGGCGAGAGGCCCGCAAAGTCCGGTGCCGCCCACACCTTAGCGGGGTGCTTGGCGATCGCGTCCAGCGCGTCGCTCAGCAGGGCCGACCGTAGGTGCGCCTCGGCGGCCAGGGCGACGGGGATGTACCACGACAGGCACGTGCCGCAGCAGCCGCGCCACCGGTGGCACAGGTGCGTGCGCATCGTCTCCTCGCACGCGTCCGCCAGGTCGGGCAGGTCGAAGCGGGCGGCCACCTCTGCCATGCTCAGCGCCGCGTCGGCGGGGAACAGCCACAGACCGCTGTAGAGAAACTCGATGGTGCGCTTAAAGTCGTCCGAGTCCAGGCCCGCGCCCAGGTCCACCTGTAGGCAGGCAGCGGCCGGGTGCAGACACGCGATGCAGGTGAGTTCGATCGCGCCCTGGGCACGACCGCGTTGGTGTACGCCCCGCACCTCGCGCGCCTGGCTTTCGCTCCACTCGGCGCTCAGCATGGCGGCGAAGAAGGACGACCGCGCGACGAGCATCCAGCGGTGCGCGGCGATGGCGCAGCCGCCGCTGCGCAGGGCGACGTCCGCCTGCCATGTGCTCGGCAGGACGTGCGACGGCGGCGTCACGGACGGCGGCCCCGCCGGCTTTGGCGGGTCGGGCGGCTGGCCACGGCCCGGCCGCGACGGCGACGGCAGCGACTCGGTGGCGAAACCGCGCCGGCGAACGGGCGATGGCGTCGCCCTCGCCGTCGTGCTGGGCTCGGCCGCCGGCGCGGGAGCGGGCGGGTTCACCAGCTGGAAGAGGCGCAGCGTGTCGCGGCCCATGTCGATGAGCCCGGGGCTGCGCCCGCCACCCAGCAACCGGACGGCCTGCTCCGCGAGGGTGTGCATGCCCAGCTTGCTGGTTTAGCATAGCGCCATGGCAAGAGCTGGCCGTGCGGCATTGAGCGCCAGCACCGTCGCGCGCCCACTAGGCCGCTCGGCCCGCACCTGGCCACTTTGAAGAGCTGGTCGAGCTCGGCCTGGTGGGTGACATGGTGCAGCTCGTTGGTGTACATGTACTGCACCAGGTGGCTCAGAACGGTGAAGGGCACCTCGTGCTCGTCGACGACGACGACCCGGCCCGCAAACGCCGGGTCGGGGGGCGACGCCGGGGGCGCGCTGGGTCGCGGCGACGCCAGGTACCGCTCGCGGAACTGGGCGCTCGACCGAACCGCCATCAAGCCTGCACAGCAGTACAGGGCGGGGGACAAGGAGGCCAGGGCCCGTCCGTGACCAAGCACGAGCGCGCGACCCGCGCTGGCGGTCGGACCGACCTTGGTGTGCGTAGAGTACGCGCGCGCCGTCGGCGGCCACGAACGCCACGTCCGCATAGCACTCGCGCCGATTAAATATGCGTGCCAGGGCGGCCGGCAGCGGCGCGAGCTGCTGGCTGGCCGCCTGGTCCGGCGCTGCCAGGGCTGCCGAGGTCGCCGCCATCGTGCGCGGCCCCCACGGGCGGGCGGACGGGCGGCGGCGCCGTCGAGGTGGCGTCTGATCGATCAGAGCGCCCATATCGCAGTGGATCCCCAGCCATATGAGGCCTCCCCATTTACTTCGCCTCATATACAATGCGCCCTTTTAATCAGTAGAAAAGCTCTCGCCCACTGGATGACGTCATCGCAGGCGGCCACGCGGGACGGGCAGTGGGCACGCTGCGGCGCCGCCACACGGACGCGTGCAAGGCCGCCAACCGGGACCATGGCCGCCGCGGCACTGGCCCTGCAGGGCCTCCAGCTCGTGCTGCTGGCGCTGGCCGGCCTGCTGGTTGCGCTGTTCTGCGTGGGGAGCGTCCAGCTGGCGCTCTTTCGGTGGAAGCACCCGCAGCCCACGGCGCCCGCCGTGGCCGAGGTCAGCAAGAAGCCCGTCGCGCCGCGGCAGCCCAAGGCGCACCACCACGTCTGCGTCGACGGCACGGTGCGCCTCCGCGACGGCCGGCTGCTGGGCTTCCGCGACCACCGCCCCGTCGCCGCGGAAGGGACGAGCCTCGACGACGACGCGGCCGTCCTGTTCTACCTGCACGGCCTGATGGGCAGCCGCCTCGAGTTCTTTGGCTACCGCAGCGAGTTTGCCGCCCGACCCGTGCGCATCATCGCCGTGGATCGGCCCGGCTATGGCCTGTCGTCGTACAGCGAGCGCCGCCGCCTTGTTGACTTTGCCGACGACCTGCTCGAGCTGGCCGACCAGCTCCACATTGCGCGCTTCGCCGTGGTCGGCTGGTCGAGCGGCGGCTGCTACGCGCTCGCGTGCGCGGCGCGGATTCCCAAGACCCGCCTGGTGTCTGTCGGTACGGCTAACTAGCGCGTCAGGGGGTAAAGGCGACGGCCGCGCCGCTGACCCCAGGAGGAGCGACCGTCTGCGCGCGGTACCCTCACCGCCCAGGCACCATCAGCAGCGACCCTCAGTGGAAGCACACGCCGTGGAAGATCTTTCCGCTGCACCACAAGATGCTGGCGTTCGTCGTGTGGAACGTGCCGTTCATCCTGACGCCCTTCTTTGGCACGGTCCTCCGCCTCGTGCTGCCCCTCCTGGCCATGGTGCGCCGTGGGTCGGGGACGCATTCTAGCTCAGGCGATGCTGTCGCCTGACTGGTTTGCCTCGCGCTGTTCGGCGGATGCGACGGCTGTCCAGGCAGACAAGCGGCTGCTGCAGCGCGTGCTGGAGGCGAACCGCTTCAGCATCCGCGCGACCACCAAGGAGATGGTGCTGGAGCGATCGGAATGGGGCTTCCGCCTCCAGGACATCGCGCGGCCGGTCACGCTGTTCCATGGTCCGTCCTAGGAGCCCAATCCATGGTGGCTCCGGTAGTCGGGGCTCACACAGTACGGGCTTGTTGGCTCGCATCGCATGGCCCAATGTTCGCGCAGGCGACAAGGACGTGATGGTGCCGTATGCGGCGTCCGAGCACATTTCGTCCAAAGTCGCGCAGGCGACGCTGCACCGCGCTGAGGGCCAGGGCCACGGCATCGCGTCGACGCTGTGGGGCCCCATCGTGGCCGAGCTGACGCGAAATGTCTGAACGTGTTCAGATATTTATTGCCTTCACATTCCGCCCAAGCACTGCACATCCGCACGCACTCATTCTATCTTTGCAACCTTCTTCTTGAAGCCGTTCTGCGCAATGTACAAAGATTGACAAATAGACAATGGCTTAGTGTCGCCAAATTGCACGTCGTAGACCTGGAGGGTGGCGGGGTCCGAAAATCGTGCGCGCGCGACGTCTACGAATTCGGTGCACGGTGCGCCCAGTCCTGCGGTTGCCACGGCACCCCAAGCAATGCGACCGTATGAGCAGACCACGCCGGCACGCCAGCTGCTAGTTTGGAAGTACGCGTACCAAGCGGAGTCGCTGGGCGGCCAGCGCAGCCTGCTCGCACTGTGCGACCGACTGGCGCGCTGCCTGCAGCCGCGCCGAGGTCACGATCACGTCCTCCGCTTCTAGCGGCAGCGGCGCCGCATCGTCGTCGTTCTCCTTGTCCGTCTTGCGGCGCTTGCTCGTGGTGCCCGCCGCGGCAGGGGAGCCGGCGTTGGGCGCCGGCTTGGGCAGGAGCACCGCCGCCTTGTCCGGCGGCGGCGACGGCGAGTCGGCGCTGGGCCGACGGACGCCGGCCGTGGGCGGTGCGGGCGTGCGGCTTGGCGTGGCGGCGGCGCTGGGCGGGAGCGCGTTGGTGAAGAGCTCCGTCGCGTGCTCGAGCAGGCGGGCGACGATGGGCGGCGTGTCGTCGGTCTCGTCGACGACGGACTGGATGTCGCCGTCCCGACGAAGGGCGCGGTCGCGCACGATCAGCGGGCGCAGCTGCTGGTCCAGCAGCGCGTAGGAGCACTTGTTGCCCGGCATGTCGATGCAGCGCCGCAGGTGGAGCATCAGCGTCCGCAGCATGAGGTACTCGAACGAGGGGAACCGGTTCAGCGTCGCCTGGAGCATGCCGGCGCTCTCCTTCTTGTACGCCCACTCTGGGCAAGCGGAGGAGCGGAAGCGAGGCACCACTGGGCGCGTGCGTGAGCAGGGCCAGCCGTGCGTGCCGCAACCGGCTGCGCCCGGCCCGTACTGCACGCCTGGACGATCTCGGGCTGCAGCGTCCGCGGGATGAGCGGTGCCGGTAGGAACTGCAGCAGCCGCCAGACCGCGCCGCACAGCACCGGCAGCGGCGCCTGCGCCACCTTGGACGGCGCAATCGGGTCCTCGATGTTGGGCAGCAGCGCAACTAGTGCACGTACGCCGTCCACGCCGCTCGCGGCGCGCCCATCGTTAGCGTGGCAGCTCGCGCGGCCCTCTCGTCGGCCTGGACGGCGCTGCACGTACAGACGGCGTCGTAGTACTTGACCTGCTCGGACTTGCGCGAGGGCGGGTCGGCGTACAGGTCGGAGCGGGTGAGCACGTGCCGCTCGATGGCCTTGGTCAGCTGCGTCAGGTTGTCCAGCACCACCGTCTGCGCTGGCGTCAGCTGCGCGTCGGCGGCCGCGGCCGCCAGCTGCATCCGGCCCGGCGTGTGCGGCACGGTGGCTTCACCGGAGAGCGGGCTGATCAGGTCCGAGACTGCCGAGTCGAGGGCGGCCTCCTCTTGCGGCGCGCCCTCGGGCGTCGTCACGACGGCGAGCAGTGGGCCGCGGCGGAGGCGGCTCGCCGACGCCGGCATCGCGCGCCGCCGGTCCAGCTGGCTCTCCGTCACCGCGCCGGCGTGGCCGCGCACTGACGCGACGCGCCGGATCGTGTTGCCAGAGAACGTCGCCGACCAGGACGGCGAGGCCATCGACGAGGACGACGCCTGGGGACCCACAGCACAAGCACAAGCGCGCACTCGTTAACCTCGGCGAGGGGGCATGGCAGAAGAGGCAGGCGCCGAACGCCGAACCTGGCGCACAAGCACGGGCGTGACGGCGTCGCTCCTGCTGTTGCGCCGACGCAGGCTGGACATGCGCCGCATCGGGCGCGCCGATGGCGTCTGCCGCAGTGGCAGCGTGTACGCCTCTGGACCGTGTGTGCTGTGAGCGGCGCGTTTGACGGCTCAAGGGCGGTCCTGCGGGCGTAACGCACCGAGTCCACCAGCGCCAGCTGCGCGGCGACAAACTCGCTCAGGAGCGTCTCGAACGACGTGTCGGCAAACGTGCTGCGGCGCAGGACGTCGCGGAGGTACGCCGCCTGGACGTTGATCACTGGCGGCATCCAAACGGTGTGCATCTAAGCAGGCCGGACGTTTCGCTGGTCAGCTGCGCCGCATCGTTGGTGCCGCCGCCCCGGTCGCGCGCGTACACTTCTGCGACAGCATGGTCGCGGCCTCGGCGGCGGCGTGGGCGTCAAAGGTGCCGCGGCAGTCGGGCCCCACGGGCGGCAACTGCGCAATCCCGGCCGCCGTTGGCCGGCCCAGGAACGTAGTCCGGAAGCCGCCGGTGGCGGTGGCTTGCAGGTGGCCGACAACGTCTGCGGATGCGCAGCGATGCGCCGCAGCCGGCGGCGGGCGTTAGCGGAGCCGCCACATGAATACGGCGGCGTTCCGGCCGAGGGGGCCGCCCTGGACGCACAGCTGCTCTCCAGGAGCGACTCGGGCATCGACGCCAGCGCGGCCTGGGTGGACGTGGTGTCGTCCGTGATGATCAGCAGCGATGCCGGTTCCTGGATTGGCATTCAGCGAATGCGATACACAAGCAGGCGTGGTTAGAACGGCGTCCAGCCTAGCGGTGCGCTGCGCGCGGCTCCGTACGAATTGCTGTCCCTTGCTGGCCTGGCTGCGCCAGCCCTGGATCGGCCGGACGAGGTAGAGCATCTCGACGGCCAGCGGCGCGCGGGGCGGCGGCGCCGTGAACTTCATCGAGTGCTTGGGCGCTTGCACGTGTTGCGCTGCCGTTCCGGACGCGCGCTCAACACCGCCACGGTCAAGTGCCCACCAGTGAGTACGCGCGGCCAGCACCTACTGCGACGGGCGGTCACCGCCAGCGTACTGCGCTCGCAGCACTCGGAGATGGCGTTGCTGATTTTGTCGGCAAACGTGGCCATGGTGTCGGCGGTCGGCACGGCGCCGTTCTGAAGGGCCATGGTCGCCAGCACCGCGCAGGGGTCGACCGCGGCCTGCGCGGCCTCGTCGCGCTCCATGCTCGTGACGGTGAGCGTCTCGTACGCGACTTCGTCGGGCCCCGTGATCTTGCCCGCGGGGGCGGCAGCGGTGGCCGCGTCGGGCCCGCGCGCCGCGGCCTGCGGCCACTCGAGCGTCACCACCTCGTCGTTGTCGGCGCCGGGGTACCGCACGATGCGCAGGTCGTCCAGCGGGACGAGCCGGAAGAACGAGTACGCCCAACGGCGCCGGTCCTCGCGCCGCCGGAGGAAGCTCGACTTGAGGGCGCGCTTGGCGACGATCAGCAGGTCGTCGCACAGGAACAGCGTCCAGTAGTTGGCCATGCGCCGGCCCGTGTTGGGCCGCGCCTCCTGGCAGTGGAAATAACCCAGGTACGTCCGGCTGGCCGACACCAGCGTCGGCTGCGGACAGGCCCCACGAGGCGGGGTCAATGCGGCGCGTGGGTCAGTCGACGCATGGGCGATGCCAGCGCTGCGACGGCATGTGAGCGCACCGGGCACTGCGACACGTTCTGCTGGATGTTGAAAATGGCCCAGTGGGCGTCCGCGCGGCGGCGCGCCTCGTTGATGTCCTGGCCCACCTCGTGGATCTGGCGGTGCGCCTCCTTGAGGTCCCCGATGCGCGGGTACTCGTCCGTCGCGTACTCGAGCATGTCTGCGCGCTCCCCCCCTCGCGGCGCGGCTTGTGTACGGCGCCGCGTGTGAGTGACCGGCGGCGCCGGGCGACGACGGGCTGCACGCGTTGCACTCACTGCCCAGCAGCAGCTCGTAGCGCGGAATCCGCTGGATGGGCGCGATCAGCAGGCCCGCGAGGTCCAGCCGGTGGGCGCCCTTGCGCTCTTGGCATTGCTGTGGGAAGCTTGGCCGGCGCGGCACACAGCGTCAAGCGTGGGTGGGCCAGGGCGCCGCATCCGCTGTGCGCGGCGGGTGGCTGCTGTACCTTGACGTAGTCATCGAACCGCGGCGACTGTTCTTGGCACTGGACGAGCGTCTGGCGCGCCTTGGCGTAGTAGCTGACGTAGCCCAAGTACGCGCTGAAACCCTTGATCTGCCGCACCAACGGGCTGCGCCAAGCCCGGCGATGCCACCACGTCAGCGAACGACCGCCGCGCGCCGAGCGCGGGCATCGCCGCGACGTACGTGCTTGAGCAGGACCTCTTCCAGGTGCAGCCGCTTGGACATGGGCACGTGGCGGGCGCCGCTGGTGAGCGGCACGGTGGGCAGGCCGCTGGCGCCGACGCCGCCGTCGCCGGCCAGCATGGCGGTCTCTAGGTCGCTCAGGAAGGCGCGGTTGAACGAGAGGATGTGCTCCAGGCCGGAGAAGATGAGCGTGATTTCGGCCGTGGAGATGAGCGGCGCGCTGCTCTTGGCGGACGCCTCCAGCTCGGGCAGGATTTTCTGCGAGCTCGGCGCCGTGGACCGGACGGATGCGAGTGGAGCGGTGAGACGCGGCGAACCCAGAATGCCTTCGGCCTAGGTTTCTGCGGGCCCTACCTCCTGCAGGAAGGAGAGGATCTCAACGTAGTTGCGTTCCGTCTGCAGCAGCTCCAGCTGCAGCTGCCGCAGCTTTTCGAGGTCCGTCCGCCGAGGCGTGACTGTTGCCAGCGGCGCCTGCCGAACCGTTGCATAGGAATCCACGCGCGGGTGCCCAAGCAATGAGCGCGGCGCGGCTAGACGTTAGGGCATGGCAGGCTCACAAGGGCGCACCCGCCCGGAAGCGCGCCGCTGCATGCCAATGGGGCCAAAGATGCGGTGGGCGAGCTCTGGACGAGCGCAAGTCGGGCAGGCCGGACGCGGGACCGGCGTGAGCGACATCCTCGGCGCCACTGCGAGTGCCGCGCACGCAATCTGTACGTTTGGCGCCCTCGACGCCGTCGACGGCGACGCGGCAGACGCACTGGTCCGGCAGCTGCGTCGTGGATGCCGTCGAGCGGTATGGCTACGGCCGTGAGTGCTCGTGCACCCTCGGCGCCGCAGGATGGTTCACGCGCGCGGCGCACCAAAAAGTTGCGCTCGAGCGCTGCCAGGTTGCCGCACTCGCGCTGGTCGTCCACGACGGTGAAGCTGCTCGGGTTGACGTCGCGCCACCGGACGCCGCCCTGGTCCGGCAGCGCCATCACCGCGTCGAGGATGGCCGGCACCACGACCTTGAGGCTCGGCCGCTTGCGGCCGGCAAACGTGGGCAGCCGCACTGTGGAGCGGCCCTGGGTGGAAGCGCGCGCCAACAGAGGGCGCACGCGGGTCAAGTGAGCCCCCGCCCCCGCCGCAGCACGGCGGGCGTCTGGGCATAGGGCGGGCCCGTACGCGCGCGTGGAACACGGCCGCCGTGTAGATGGGCGCGAGCTGCATGTCGCTGTAGTCGGGCCCTTCGACGGCCTCGCGAGGCAGGCTAATCACGACAGGGCCCACGGGCGTGTGATCGGCCATGACGTGCAGGTGCTCGGAGCAGAAGCCCGGCTTGCCGCAGTACGGCAGCGGCGCCGCATCGTAGATGTCGGTGGCGACGGGCGCGCCGTCGCCCGTCAGGTCGAGCGTCCAGCCGCTCGGCTCGGCCATGGTCGTTCGCTGTTTGAAGTTCGCGAGATGGAGTCTGGCGGCGTGGGTAAGTGTTGGGGCACCGTGAGCAGGGCGGGATCTACGCGGCGCGTACCGCGACGCCACCGGCGATGGGGAAGATCTGAGCCCGCCGTTACGCTGCGCCCCTGTAACGGCCGCGCGGTGGCGCACGCGGTGGTCCAAAAAAAATAAAAAGGAGCCCGCGGCGAAATGCCGCCGTGTCCGCGGGGCGTTGACCTGCTATGGACGGGCGCCGTCCTTGGCAGGCGGCTGGTAGGCGAAGCAAACGTCGAGGTGGGGACCCGACACTCGCGCCCGTGGTGCCCTGCAACCTTCACACCCTGGCGCTTGGCTGCGAGGTCCAGGAGGGTAGTAGCAGCGATGATGTCGCTTTGCTACTCCGCTGCTCTTGGCAGCCGCTGGCCTAGCCTGTTCGTCGTCCTCCACGCCCATGTGCCGCACAGCAGCCGTCGTCCGCCGTCCTTTGTCGTCCGCCCAAGTGCTCTGCCCAAGCGAGTCCTCGTTGCGCAGGCCGGCGCGGGCGCAGGCGGTCTTCCTCCAGCGCTGCGCCTCGTCGTCGTCGGTCCTCGACCGCCCTCGCGGCGATCCTCACCAGCATCCGCCGCTTCCTTGGACGACGCATGCACACGCCTCCTATGTCATCTCCGTCTGCGTCGTGCCTCTGCGTTGTGCTTCTGCGTCTTCGCCGCCGTCCGCTGCGCCGCCGTCTGCTGCGCCGTCGTCGTCTTCCTCAGCGCGCCGTTACGGATTCAAAAAACGAGTGTGCGCTTTTTCACTTGCGCGTGGCCAATGAACTCGCCGCCAAATCGCCTCAGCCACACCACCACGAAAACAGACCTCCGACGTGACGCCGACAATCGCCCGACCACTTCAACACTGCCCCCATTCTGCCGCCATTCCTCCGTTATTCTACCGCTATTCTGCCATGAATCAACCGCCATTCCTCCGTTATTCTACCACTCTTCTGCCGTGAAACAACCGCGATTCTGCCGCCATTCCTCCGTTATTCTGCCGCTATTCGTCCGCGATTCTGCCGCCATTCCTCCGTTATTCTGCCGTTATTCTGCCGTTGTTCTGCCGCTATTCTGCCGCCATTGTTCTGACACCGTTCTGACAGCTCCTATTTGCGGGGCACGAGTCGCGTGGACTCTGTCGCTGTCGCCGTTCAGATCGTTTCGCGGCCGTGTTTTCTGGTGCGTGCGTGCACGGCGAACGCGCACCGTTGACGGCGACGGCCACGGACCAGGACGTAGGGAGACGGGAAGAGAAGGGTGCGCTGGACTCGGCGTGCACACAGGCGCAGCGCGGACGGGCGCTCGCTGGGAGCGGCGGCAGATCGCAGGCTGGGCGCGCTGCAGCTGCGGTGCGGTGCGTCGCCCGCGGGCGACGGCGACGGGCACGCGAGCGGCGGCGCAAAGAAGAGGAGGAAAGGGATGTCTACCTACCAAAGAAGCCGGAGCGACGGGGCAGGGCAGACGAGGCGGCACGGGAGGGGGGAGGTAGCCGAAGACGCATAGGAGGAGGAGCGCGGTGCACGCCCCACGGACCGCCGTCGGCTTTCCGTTGCGGCGGGTGCGCGTCCTGCTGCTGGAGCGCATCGCCCCGGCACGTAAAGACCTGCAGAAGATGGGGCGCATGGGCGCTGCGAAAGGCACGCAGCCTCGGGGACGCTGCCGCATGGACAAGCGCTGCAGCGCTGCTCAGATGGCTCTGCCATCTGTGCCGTGGAGCGTCCTGCCGGCGGGTTTGCGGGGAACGCGCACCTGGAGGGAGGCTAGCGGGGGCGAGCGTACTAGCGCGTGCAGCACGTCGATGCACGGCTCCTTGCGGGAACAGCCCGTTGGCGAGTGTTGGTCGGAAATCAGCAGGACCATGGCCGGCTGCTGCGTGAAATCTTCCCGGGGGCGCCCGCTTACGCTCAGCTCGCGTGCCTCGGCTGCGCGCGCGCGGCCCTTTGCAGGTGCGCGCACGGTTACGTTCCCCAGACGCACATCGGCGGTTGCTCGTGTGAGGGCAACCCGACGCCGCCACCATGAAGGTCCGCGCGCTGTACGACTTTGTCGCGGACCCCGCGAACGGCGAGCTGTCCTTCCGCGAGGGCGATATCCTCGACGTGACCAGCACGGTGCGTCGCGCGGCCGTGGGCTGGCGCAGCGGGCAGAGGCATGGCACTCACGCACCGCCATTCCAATTTCTGCGGGGCATTCCGCCGCCTTGCAGGAGGGCGGCGACGGCTGGTGGGAGGGCACGCTGAACGGCGAGTCGGGCATCTTCCCGGAGAACTACGTCGAGGTACGGCGGCCCGCAGTCGAACGGCGCGCGCCAGAACCTGCCTCACCTCGCTTTGGCGCCCTAGCTGCGCGGTTGGCCATCGGCAGGTGCTGCCGGAGGCCGATGGCGGTGACGCGGTGACGCCGACGGTCGCCGACAACACCAACCGCTACAGCAGCGGCGGCGACGACTGGGCCAGTACGTGCCCGGCGGCCCACCTCGACAGATCGTTTCGCCCGAGGCCGCGGACTTAGCGCGACCGCGCCGTGGCAGCCTGCGTTGGCCACATGCCGCAGACGATGTGTCGGTGCGCTCCAGCAGCCGCCCGCGCTCG
>Ga0180216_1002373_pt1 | contig 15778 bp, 11 predicted proteins | sample eDN3rd37CBELigMG_FD_128879 | JGI IMG/M metagenome (GOLD analysis project Ga0180216, IMG submission 128879) | Enriched Miracle-Growth compost microbial communities from Emeryville, California, USA - eDNA 3rd pass 37_C BE-Lig MG (version 2)... ... | reverse complement strand
TGGCGCGTGATGTGCTTGCGCAGCTTGGCGTAGAGCGCGCGGAAGAGGTAGGTCAGCAGCGGCCCCGCAAGGTCGCAGCGCTTGACGCCGTAGTGGTCGCGGTCGTCCGGCGGGCGGCGGCCGAGCACCACGAGCAGGAGCCGGTGCGCCATGTAGCCCAGGAAGAACGCCTTTTGCCGGTTGAACTGCTCGCCGACGCCGATGTGCGGGAAGAGCTGCGTGCTGAGCAGGCGCGCGGCGTGCGCCTGGCGCTCCGACTCGGGCAGGCCGAGCGTGCCGGCCGCGCGGTTGCCGATGTACTTGAGCGCGGTCTCGCGGTGCTGGATCGGCTGCGCCTCCTCGAGCGACGGCCGCAGGAGCTCGATCATCTCCGTGTCGGTCATGTCGTAGCAGATGTACTGCAGGATGTCGTTGTCGGAGACGACGCCGAGCGCGCGGAAGAGGACGATGAGCGGCAGGTCGTCCTTGAGGTACGGCAGCTTGACGATGATGCTGCGCACGTTGGCGCGCTTGTCCTTGGAGATGGCGTGGCGGCCGACGATGCCCAGCAGCACCTTGGAGCCGGCGCGCGTGGCAGAGCGCGCCTGCGAGCGGATCTCGGCGGTGTGCGTGAACGTCGCCGGTTGCTTGACGTTGAACACGTAGACGTTGTTCTGCGCCATGCGCTCCTGCGCGATCAGCACCTTTTCGCTGCCGTTGATGATAAAGTAGCCGCCCTGGGTTGGTTGAGCCAGAAGGGCAGGCGCGACGCGCGGTAAGCGTACGGAGCGGCGGGCAGAGCGGCGCAGGCGCGCTGTGGCCCGTACCTGGTCGTAGGGGCATTCGCCCCACTGCGCGAGCTGGTTCTCTTCGTCCCGGGTGGCAAACTCGGACGAGTCCTCGCGGAGCGCGAGCTGTGACAGGTTGCACATCCATGACCGGAGCATCACCGGAATCTGGGAAACGAACGGCCCACCGGGCCGAGGGAAACCCGGTGAGGGCGACGGCCGGCCGCTGGCAGGCGGCGGCGCCGTCAGGACGGGGCGCGTACCGAGCCGATGCGGACGCGCTGCGGCGGGTCGACGACGGGTTCCTTGTCGCGCTCCTCGATCGTCCGCTGTACCGTCACGTAGAGCGCCGACGAGTATCTGACGGCGTCGCTCGCGCGCACCCACCGGGGGGCATGGCGGGTTAGCCAAGGCGGCCCCCGTTCAACGACCGCGGGGGCGGCGGTTGCGTCCGTACGTCAAGTCACGCAGGCGGGCCTCCTGCGGCATCAGGTAGCGCTGCTCGCCCGAGTTGGGCTCGGTGACCAGCGGCCGCGAGACCTCGACCTTGGAAAACTCGAACGTGTACGTCCGCTGCGCCACATTGTAACAACGGCAAGCGACGTACCACGCGGAGGTGTCACGCCGCGCGCAAGACTGGCCTCCGCCCCTCCGCCGGCGCGCGCCAACGTACGGCGACGTCCTCGGTGCGGCCGTCATATTGAATGTCGCTCTGCACCACGAGGCGGCGGTTCTCCTCCGCCTCGATAATGCTGCTGACGGTGAGCTTGTGGAACCGGTCGAACGAGTCGAGCTGCTGCCGCACGAGCTTCTTCTGGTTGAAGAAGGCCGTGATCACCGGCCAGCACTGCTCCTGCGTCGTGAGCTCGGTGCCCGAGAACTCTGTGGCCGTGCGCAGCACAGGAGCGGCGCGCCGCGAGGTGCGGGTCAGGCCCGCCGCGCGCGGCGGCGGGGGGGGGACGTCGCGGCGGCGTACCGTCCTCGTAGACTTCGTCCATGGCGTAGCTCATGGTGGGCAGCGGCCGCCCGCGCCGCGGCGCGTGCACCGCGCCGATAAGGCACGAAGCGTGCAGCCAACGACCGCTCCGGCGCCTCGAACGCGGCTCTGGCAGGCACGCGGACCCAGGCAGGCCTCACGGCAAACGCGGCCGTCCGCCCTACGTCCAGCGGTCCAGCGGGTTATCGTGCTCGGCGGGCGTCCGCCACGAGCGCCCGACGCGCGCCTTCGTCGATACAGACGCGACGCCCGCACATGCGCTAATCAACGTCGTTCGGGTGCGCTTCCTGCCGACGCCAGGAGGCCTCTGGCGTGTCCGATGTGCTCAGGGATGGGCGTTCGAAGCCGCCGCCGCCGCCGCCGCCGACGCCGCCGCCGCCGCCGTCGCCGTCGCCGTTGTTCGCGCCAAACAGGCGACTGACGGCGAACGGACATTTCACCGTCCATTTCGCGCGTGCGTTTCACGACACGGCGCCGCTCTGGAAGCGCCCTTTTCCAAGCTAGAAAAACGGTAGAAATAGCGGCGCTGACCCGAAATTCCGTTGAACAAAAAAGCGCGCGACCGGTGTTTCGGCCGAAATCGACGAAGAGCAAAGTCGGGACCGCGCTAGGGTTTGTGGTACGCCAAACGTAATTTCAGATTGTGCCAACGTAAATTTCGAGCTGTAGGTACGGTTTTTTTTTTCGACGCGGCGACGCGGCCGCGGCGGTCGCTGCCGCATCGGCCGCCCTGCAACGCTCGTGCGCCCACTAGCCAGCGGGCCCCCCAGCGAGGTCGGCGCACTGCCGCAGAGGGTCCAGGGTGCCCGGATGCAGCGCGGGCGCGTGGATGCGCGGCGGATGGCGGCGGGATGCGCGGCGGATGGGGGGCGCGCGTCGCTGCAGACGGGCTGGGGGGGACGAGGGGGACGGTAGGGCTTCGCGGTGGAGGCGAGAGGAAAGGGCGAATGGGGGGGTGGACGGCGGTCGACACCGCGGCGGACATGGGCCGACGTCGCGGCACACGCCGTGCCCAGGCCGCCACGCGCACGCCGGCGACACGGGCTGGACTCGCCGGCCGGCGAAAGCCGGCCGCAGATCTTGGGCGCACGGCTGGAAATGGCGGCAACTGCGAAGCGCCGCCAGCGAACAGGCGCGGCCGCCCCTGCGAACACCGTGCTTGGCCGCATGCGGAGCCGGGCCGCCGCCTGCAGCGATTCCTGGCGGGGGCGACGGCCAGAGCGTTCGCCCGGCGTGCGCACAGGACCGATTTGCGGAGGCGCGCCTATGTTTTTTTCCCTTGCGCTGAAGCGACGTGGACCGGACCGTTAGAGTGGACCGACGAGGGCGCTGGGCCGCAGGCGTTTTCAGCGGGCGGGGTGGTGCAGTGTGGGCCGCCCTGGCGCGGAGTGGGGAAGCGTGGGTGCGTCATCGCGGCGGCGCGCGTCGCTGCAGCCGAGTGCGCGCCCTCGTGCGGCCACTCTCCACAGTGCCACCAAACGCTGCCACGGCGGGCGTGCGCGCGCGCAAGCAGCCACGCGGCGGCGCACCTTGTACAGTGTGAATAGCCTTGTGCGCGTGTGGAACGGCCCGAGCGTGCGCTGTGCCTTGCCCTTGGCGAATCGAGCGTGGTGCACGTGGGCAGGCTGGCTGACCGCTCTACCACCCGGGTGCACGTGGACCGGGTGCTTGCCCCCCGGCGACAGGTAGCCGCGAGAACGCGCACCGGCGCGCGTGGGCGGTTGCCTCTGTACAGTTGGACGTCGACGATAACGGGAGCTGCGGAGCGAGGCGTCGGAAGCAGCGGCGACGCTCGGATACGCTCGCGGCATCCACCCCAAGCAGGGCCGCCTTATCGGCGCAGCGCGGCGTGGCCATGGAGTCCAGCCGCAGCGGCGACGGGCCCGGTGCCTCTTGGGGCATTTGGAACGGCAGCAACCTCGGCGAGGTGCTGGGCGGCGCCAAAGGTGCGGCGGCGGCGCGGGCGAGCCGGCGCGCTAGGACGGGGCGGGGCACTGACGGTCGAACGAGTAGCGCGCATGTGCTCCTCCCTTCTCGGCGCCCAGTCAATGGCGACGAAGGTGGCTCGCTCGGCTGGGACGGCAGCGATGCCAAGTCCATGGGCGGCTCGCGGCTCCTGAACAGCTGGAACGACGGGCGCGCCCCGTCCGCGGGCGGCGTGCCCGCGGCCGCCGGCGCGAGCGCGATGCTCGGCAAGCCGCGGCTCTCGGACGAGTACGCGCAGGCGCAGGCGCCGCTGTACGGCATGAAGCTGCCGTCGCCCGCCAACGCGGACCTGGAGCTGTCGGGCCTGCAGCCGTCGTCGGCCGGCGCCGAGTCGTACCTCGGCCGGAACCTCTCGCCCGTCGTGTCGCCGTCCATCCGCCCGACCGTGTCCTCGACGCAGCCGGGCTCGAGCGAGAACCTGGCGCTGTCGACCTCGCTCGACCGCTCGAGCGGCGCCGTCCGCGTGCCGTCCGGCGGCGCGGGCGCCAGCCCCGTGACCACGGGCAGCAGTGGCCCGAACGGCGGCGGCAGCGGCGGCGACGGCGCGGGCCCGCGCACGGACGCCGAGGCGCAGGTGGACCGCCTGGTTGGCGGCAGCGGCAACGACCGCGAGGACGAGCTGGACGTCGCCGCGGCATGGTCGGGCGTCGAGGCGCTGTCGCTCGGCGGCCTCGACTCGGACGAGCGGCCTGGCGGCCTGGGCGCCACCGGCAGCAGCGACCGCGCGAGTGGCGTGTCGGGCGCGCTCAACGGCGGCAACGACCGCAGCACCGCGGCGGCGGCGGCGGCGGCGGCCGCGGCGGCCAACGCGAGCGGCCTGATGTCGCCGTCCGACTACCTGCTGGCCATGTCGTCGATGTCGGGCAGCGCGGGCGGCTACTCGCCCTACGAGCTGGCGGCCGCGGCCGGCATGAGCAACCCGTACATGGCGGCGGCCGCGGCGGCCGCGGCGGCGGGCGGCCACCCGTCGCAGCAGCAGCTCGCCGCGGCTGCGGCGGCCATGTCCGCGGCCACGGGCAACTCGATGTACCTGAACGGCAACCTCGGCGCCGGCGGCGCGGCCAACGGCAGCGGCACCTCGCCGCTCGCGAGCGGCTCGGACGAGTTTGACTATGGCGGCGTGGGCGGCGGCGGCGGCGCTGCGAATGACCACCTGCGCCGCACGATGACGCCCCCGCCCTTCTACGGCGGCAACAACGCCGCGGCGACCGCCGCGATGGCGGCGGCGGCGGCGGCGGCGGCCGCGGTCAACCAGGGCAACGGCCGGCCCGGCTTTCTCTCGCCGTCGGCCAACCCGACCGCGGCGCTCGAGTACTTCACGCAGGCCATGTACGGCAACGGCGCGCCGTTCAACCAGGCCGCCGCGGCCGCCGCGGCCATGTACAACCCGTACAGCATGGCGATGGCCGACGCGTACGGCGGCGCCGGCGGCAAGCCCGCGAGCCAGCCGGGCTCGCGCTCGCACACGCCGGCGCCCGCCAACGCGGGCCTCTACGGCTCCGGCTGGGACGACCCCGCCAGCGGCGCCGGCGGCCTGTCGTTCGCGGGCCAGCAGGGCGGCCAGCAGCTGACCGCGCAGCAGCAGCAGCAGCTGGCGCGCCTCGCGCTCGCGTCGCGCTACAGCAACCTGAGCAGCGGCTACGGCTCGAGCGGCTTTGGCGGCGCCGGCGGCGCCGGCGACTTCCGCGACCCGTACAAGCAAATGGGCATGAGCCTGAACGGCGCGAGCCCCGCGGCGGCGGCGGCGGCCGCGGCGGCGGCGGCGGCGGCGGCAGCGGCCGTGGCGGCGAGCAACCAGCACGGCGGCGGCATGCACGGCTTTGGCCAGCACGGCGGCAGCGGCATGGGCGGCCACGGCGGGTCGATGCACTACGGCGGCGGCGGCGGCGGCGGCGGCCTGCGCTCCGGCGCGGGCCTGGTCGGCCCGAACAGCGCGTCGGCGCTGCGGCGCGCGGCCAGCGCGGGTGCGACGATGGGCCCCGGCGGCCGCGGCGGCATGGGCCACGGCGGCATGGGCGGCATGAACGCCAACCTCAACATGGAGAACCCGAACGCGCCGCCGCGCTCGCCGCTGCTGGAGGAGTTCCGCAACAACAAGGTCAAGAAGTACGAGCTCAAGGACATCGCCGGCCACATTGTCGAGTTCAGCGGCGACCAGCACGGCTCGCGGTTCATCCAGCAGAAGCTCGAGACGGCGACGCCCGAGGAGAAGCAGCTCGTGTTCGAGGAGATCCTGCCGGCGGCGCTGCAGCTCATGACGGACGTCTTTGGAAACTACGTCATCCAAAAGTTCTTCGAGCACGGCGACGAGCCGCAGCGCAACGAGCTGGCGAAGCAGATGGAGGGCCACGTGCTGTCGCTGGCGCTGCAGATGTACGGCTGCCGCGTCGTGCAGAAGGCGCTGGAGCAGGTCGGCATGGAGCAGCAGGCCATGCTGGTGCGCGAGCTCGACGGCCACGTGCTCAAGTGCATCAAGGACCAGAACGGCAACCACGTCATCCAAAAGTGCATCGAGCGCGTGCCGTCGCACCTCATCCAGTTCATCATCTCGGCCTTCCACGGCCAGGTCTACAGCCTCGCGACGCACCCGTACGGCTGCCGCGTCATCCAGCGCATCTTCGAGCACTGCCACGAGGACCAGACGCGCCCGCTGCTGGACGAGCTGCACAAGTACATCCAGCCGCTGTCGCAGGACCAGTACGGCAACTACGTCATCCAGCATATCCTCGAGCGCGGCAAGCCGCGCGATAAGGCGATGATCATCGCCAAGGTCAAGGGCCAGATCCTGCCGATGTCGCAGCACAAGTTCGCCTCCAACGTCGTGGAGAAGTGCGTCCACAACGGCAGCAAGAAGGACCGCCACTGCATGATCGAGGAGGTCATCACCACGCGGCCGGACGGCATGACGCCGCTGCTCATCATGATGAAGGACCAGTACGCCAACTACGTCATCCAGCGCATGGTCGACGTCGTCGACGGCGACCAGCGCGAGGCGCTCATCCAGAAGATCCGGCCGCACCTCGCCTCGCTGCGCAAGTACACCTACGGCAAGCACATCATCGCCAAGGTCGAGCGGTACCTGCAGCAGGGCTACGGCCAGCCCAACGGCATGGGCGCCGGCGGCGGCATGATGCACCACGGCGGCGGGCCGATGGGCCAGCTCGGCAGCGGCGCGCTCAGCATGGGCGGCCAGCCGGGCCAGCTGAGCGGCTCGATGTCGGGCGCGATGATGGGCCTGGGCAACGGCCCGCTGGACGGCACGACGCTGGCGTAAGCGGCGGCCGGCGCGGAAGGGCGCGCGGCCGGCGCGATCGGTCGGCGGCGAGAAGGGGACGTCGCGCGCGGGCGGCGGCATGTATGTATCATCTGGACAAAGGTGGCCGCATTTCTCGCGCGCTCCTGGCGTTTCGCGCGCGCGCGGACGGACGGACGGACGGACGGACGGACGGGGCGGTGTCTTGGATGTTCAAAGCCCGGTTTCTCCTTCTTGGACTTTTTAGCTTTTTTCGAAGTGTTTTGCACCCGCGTGCGTGGCTCGCCCCCACCCGCGGTCGTATAGGTTTATCTCTAGGGGGTCTTCGCTAGCGGCTGGCGCACGCGTGCACTGGATGTCCCGCCCGCCCTTGTGTCCTTTTCTTGCTGGCTTTGGAACTGTTGGTGATCCGGCGCAATCTCTTTTCTCCCGTTTGCCTTGTGACGACTGTGCGTGCGCACGAGCCGCGTCGATAGGCTTTCTTTTTTTGCAGTTTTTTCCCCCCTCCTGCCGATCCTGGCCCCGAGCATCATTCGGAGATGTGGACAGATGATGCCGCCGTTGAGTGGCGGCCATGCACGTGGCGCCGTCGCGGCCCTGTTGGGGGCGCCGCGCGGTTATGTTGTGTACTTTGGCCACCTAATATCCCCTGTGGGCGGAGTGTTCCCGATGGCGGCCCCTTTGTATCTAGGGTTTGTTGAGGGCACCTGTGGGCGGTGCCGCAGCACCTTGCCTGCACTGACAAGCCGCATGGAGCCCGCCTTGTACCTTGTTTTTTTCCTTCCCCACATACTTGTACGACGTTGGCCGTCTTGGGCGCTGTCCAGCCCCTGGCTCGAGCGGCAACACTGTGTTCCATGTGTTGTACAGGCACGATATGAACAAACTTTCGCATCGACCGGTGTGGCGTGTGGCATGACCAGCGCGCGCATTCTAGTGTTTGAGGACCACCGCCTTGCCGGGCTCCCACTCGCGGATGGCCGACTGCAGCGACGTCCAGTACTGCAGGCGCGCGACGGCGCGCTGCGCGGCCGCCAGGTCGCTGTGCTTGAACGCGTGGTCGATCTCGGCCACGGTGCGGTGGATGCGCTCTGCAACCGCCGGGCTCAGGGAAACCAGCGGCGCGGGGCGTTGGCGCAGGCGGCACGGCTGTCCGTCACGCGGTGGCGCGGCTGGCCGCACCGTCGTTGCGTCGCCGCAGCTCGTCGACGTCCGCGTGCGTGCGCGCCTCCTCCAGCTGCTCGCGCTCCTCGAGGATGGTCATGAGCAGGTCGGCGTCCCGGCCGCCGTCGTTGGCGCCCTCCGCCGTGTGGATCCCTTTCAAGCTCAGCTGCAGGCGCGGATGCATAGTCGTGGCGACGGCGGACGATGAGAATGGCGTCCGGCCGGGCGCAGGTTTTGGCGCCGCCTACCAGGTATTGCGCCCGCGCTAGCGGATCGCGCAGCGTGTTGTGCGCCTTGTTGACCAGCGACGAGAGCTGGTCCGACAGCTCCTGGGCGCGCTGGCGTCGCCATGGCGGGCAGTGGAGCACTACGCTAGGTTGCGTGAACGTGGTGCATCGTGAGGAATCGCTGCAGTCAGGCGGATGCCTACCGCGTCCTGCAGGGTGAACCGGTCCGGGTGGAGGCTTTGCTGCAGGCCCAGAAAGGCCCGCTTCAGCGCGCCCAGGTTGATGTCAAAGCGCGGTGGCAGCCTGCGAGGCAGCCAGCGGGGAAGCTGGGAAGGCCATCGTCAGCCGGGCTTTGTTTTGTCCGGGCGCGCGCGGGGACCACAGACGCGTACCCAAAGATGTCAAAGTAGGTCGTCCCCGCGGGCACGGGCTGGCCGACGCCGCAGGCGCGACAGACCAGGCGGCTGCCCGCCGCCAGCGGCGCGTGGCACTTCCAGCACGCTGCTGATGCTGCTGCCGGCGACGCACCGTCGTGACCGCGGCCGTGCGTGTAGGTCTGCCGCTGGACCGCCAGCACCGCGGTCGGGACCAGCACCGCCCGGGCCGCTGGGCTACCCAGCTGCACAACCGTGGGTAGTGGCCTGGCGCGCAGCCGCCACAGGGTCGCGGTAGCGGCCCCCCGCTTGGCCAGCCGGCCAAGCATTGCCACGGCCCCCATGCTGGCAGACCACCGGGCGTAGTCGTGGCGAAGCACGGTGGCTCAAAGTTCCTGCGCAATAATTCGGCAAACGACCGCGCAGGCCGCCAATACCGCCGCAGGGCTCGCCAAGTCTCTCTCTGTGGTGTGCGGTCCTCGTTTGTCTCCACGCCGCGTCGTTCGCGATCTAGACTCGGCTATGCCCCAGATGCATCGCGCCGCCGTTCCAGCCACCCACACGCTGTGTCAGCCGTCGGTCGGGCTGGCTGGGCCGTCACGCAGTGACCGCTGCCACGTGATTCACGGCTCCTGCCGGTCACCACACGCCACAACAGTGCCTGACCAGTGCCCTGCCACCGCTCTTCGCCCGCGTTCGCCCGCCTTCGTCCGCCTTTCGCGCGCCGTCGTCCGCCGTCGCCGCGGGCGACCGCCTTCGCCGCCATAGGTGACGTCATCCAATCGTTGATGACGTCACCTATGGCGGGCTTGAGAGGGCGTCCGCGACGTATGGGCCGCCGCGTGCGCGGCGGCCGCGCTTCGAGCACGGCCGCAGCCGCGGGCGCGGTTCACGCGGCGTGGAACCGTGCAGGGAGACGGCCTGGGCCTGCCCCACGCCTGGGGTTCCGGGACGCGTCGCCTTGTGAAAAGACACCGGGCCGGCGGCACGCCGCGCCGACGTGGCGCGGGCGGCAATGCCAGCGCAGCGAGCGGCGGGCGCCGGCAGCGGGGCAGCGCAAGGGCACGCGCCCGCCAGCTGGCCGGCCACCAGGACGACCTATGGAAGATCACTCTGCATGTTCGCTTCATGGTCTTGGCTAGTAACTGCATCGCCCGATTCGGAGCCCCGTCAGCGCGGCGCCTCGCCGCCCACCGTACCAGCGCCATGGCGCGCCACAGCAGGAGCGACCGCCGCATAGCGGCCCTGGCCGCAGCGCTCGGCTGCGCCCTCATCGGTACGGCCGCGTCGCTTGTTGCACCTTGTGGCGGCCATGGGGCGGTGGCCTGACTTCGTCCGCGCCCCAGTCCGCATTGGCCTTGCCACAGCAGGCTGCGCGGCGGCGGCCAACGTGCGCCCCGCGGGCGTCGTGTTTGACGTGCGCGCCCACACGCTGCCCCAGTTCAACAGCAACCCGCCGGCGGTGTTTGAGCAGCTGCTGCAGGTCGTCTCGCAGACCGCGCAGTCGTGGACGCAGTTTGGCGCGCCCACGCCGCTCACCTTCACCGTGCCCAACTTTTTCGACACGGTCAACTACGTCTACACGTCCAACGGCCGGCAGGCGTCCTACCTGCAATGGGTGCGTTGGCCTGCACGTGCGGTACGGCGTGGCTGCCCCACCGCTCGCTCACGCGCCGCGCTGGCCGACTGTGGAACGGCTCGAGTGGTCGCAGCTCGTGGAGGCTATCAAGGAGCAGCCGCGCGCGATCGTGGCCGTGCTGAACAACCGCGACAACTCGGCCGCGCTGCTGCAGAGCGGCGTCGTCGAGTGCACCACCGCGGGCGCGTTCGGCTTGCCGTGCAGCTACATGGTCGACGTCACCAACACGACCTACGGCCCCGGCAGCTTCTTTGAGGAGGGCATCGCGTACATGCGCACCGCCCTGCGGGACACCGACGCGTCCATGCTCGCCACGCCCGGCGCCAACTTTTTGGGCTTCTCCATCTTCAGCTACGAGGGCTTTGCGCAGCTCCTGAACCGGCCCATCTTTCCGCTGCCGGCCACGCCGCCGCCGCCGACCCCGCCGCCCACCAACGGCCCGCGCGCCGCGGCCGAGCTGGACCGCGCCCGCCGCACCGATGCGCCGACCACCAGCGCGCCCGCCACCGATGCGCCGACCACCAGCGCGCCGACCACCGGCGCGCCGACCACCAGCACGCCGACCACCAGCGCGCCGACCACGGCCGCACCGACGATGACGCCGACCACCACGGCTCCCGGCACCTCGGAACCGACCACGGCCGCGCCAACGGCGACGACGGAGCCGGGCACGTCGGCGCCAACGGACCCGCCGGGCGGGACGGCGATGCCCACAGGCGCGCCTACGACGGCGGCGCCGGTGGTGCCGATCAACGTGACGGTGCAGATCTTTGACTCGACGTTTGTCTACCGCGGCGTCAGCAACTGGACGGACCTCTGGTCGCTGCTGAGCGAGCTGCGCACCGGCTACGGCGTGATCACCCAGCGCCTCTCGATCGATGTCACCACGGCCATCTTTGACGACCCCAACGGCGTGCAGACCTTTGTCAACGAGGCCGCGCTGCGCGGCATCGAGGTCGAGCTGCTGCTCACCAACCAGAACTGGGCCTTTACGCAGAACCACATCAAGGTGCGGCCTGGGAAGCTCGCCGCAGGTTGAGCCCCTCCTTGCGTTAACGAGAGGCGGCGCCGCGCCGCGCGTGCGTGCGTGGGATGGATGCATCGCGCAGGCCCGCTCCGCGCTGCAGGCGGCGGCCATCCTGATCTACCAGGGCACGCAGACGTACCCGCCGTCGTCGGGCCCGCTGCCGACCGCGCCGCCCTCGCTGTACGCGCCGCCGCCGACCACGGCGATGCCGACGTATCCGCAGTCGACGCTGGGCCCCGGCGGCACGAACAGCCCCGGCGGCACCAACAATCCGGGCGGCGGCACGCTGCCGCCGGTGCCGACGGCGGGCCAGGACACCAACGTCGCGGCGCTCACGGACCTGCCGTCGCTGCTGACCACGCTCGTCATGAGCGCGGCGCTGGCCGGCGTGGCCTGGTTGTAAAGCCCTTTCCGTGTCGATATAGCGACTGCCTTAAAATTCATTTGCCCCCAGTATATTGGCCTGCAGGCGCCGGCAAGAAAGGTGCATCTTACATGGGTGCGCTAGGTGCGGGTTCGCTGTCAATCGCGACAGCCAGCATTCGGCATATGCGCGTGTCTAGTGCATCGAAAGCAATTAAGGCGAGGTTCGGCGTGCACGTGCAAATGGCGTCTACCCTGCCGGTCCTGAAGCATGCGAACGGCAAATCGAGGAGGCCATGAGCAGCGCCCCGCTGGCGATGCGATCATGCCTCGATGTCGATGCCTCGATGCATGCCTCGATGTCGATGCCTCGATGCAGATGCCTCGATGTCGATGCCTCGATGCATGTCGATGTCTCGATGTCGATGCCGGCCCCGTTCCCGACCGGGCCCACCGTGGGCCGTCCCATCTGCCAGCGGCCCCTCGCGGCCCCTGAGGACGACTAGGGTGTGGGCCATCAATAGATGACGTCATCGGTCCGCGTGACCATTTTTCCTCGTGCGGCCCCGTGCGCAGGTGCGACGCAGCGGCCGGCGCAGCGGCCGCGGACGCAGCGGCCGCGGACGCAGCGGCCGAGCCGAGGACGCAGCGGCCGACGCGGGGAACGAGGACGCAGAGGGCAAGGAGGACAACGCAGCAGAGGACGCGGTGATCGAGGGGCGGGCGCAAAAGGTTTTGGAGTGTGATCCTAGCACAGCATGGCGGGGACACGGTACGGTGGGGAGGCGCGCCGACTGGATGGATGGGCAGTTTGCGGGGAGAGGATGACGACCCAGCGAAGGACAAGGGCACCCATGACGGCGAGGACGAGGACGCCGACGCCGACGACAGGAAAGAGCATGGTCGGGTCAGGCTGGGTCGTGGCCGGGCGGCGATCGTGGCGCCAGCGAGCGCTAGTGCTCGCCGCGGCAGGCCCTATCCACGCGGCCAGACGTAGCTCAGCGCCCTGGCAAAGGCGTGGGCGAAGGCCTTGTACGGCCACGATCTTGGCGTGAGGATGGCTGCGCGCACGGGGATCGAGCGGCATCATCGCTAGTGGCGCAGCCCGGCCGCGGCTAACCCTCGCCGACGCAGCGCCCCCCTGACTTGCCACGTGGGATAACGCAGCTCAACGGCACAACCAAAGGCACCAGCCATGGCCACGGTGGGCGACGCGGCCGACCCGCTGCCGCCACAGCGCGCGGCGCTGCGCGGCCCGCTCTCGGCCGAGGAGAAGGCCAAGGGCCCGATCTCGGTGCGGGACCGCGCCGCCGGCTTGGCACCGCGCCGCTCGGCCCGCCCGTGGCTCACCCCTCGACCGCGCGCACCGACGCCCCACCTCCGTCGTCGCCGCCCTGCAGGTCAAGCGGACGGTGGCGGCGCCGAAGCACCTGTTCGTGTACCCGGTGGTGGCATACCTGTTCTATAGCCTGTGGCGCAGCGGCTGGCTCCCGTACGTCGCCGCCTACTACGCGGTCTACCCGTTCTTCAGCCCGTTCGGCAACTGGGGCGTCGCGTGGCGCGTCCTCAAGCGCCTGCTGAGCGGCCCCTTCCCCGGCTACCACTGGTCGTTCAACCTCTCGGGCGGCGCGCTCCTGCTCGCCAAGCTCACGCTCATGTACCCGATCGAGACGCTGCTGTGGCACCTGGACAACTTCCTGTTCCCGGCGCACCGCCAGCAGGAGGTGCGCAAGCCGCTCTTCCTCCTCGGCCAGCCGCGCTCCGGCACGACGCGCTTCGAGGACATCCTGTCCGAGGACAAGGAGAGCCTCGTCGCGCTCTCGCTCTTCGAGATGCGCTACCCGTACCTGACCGTCCAGTACGCCTTGGACGGCATCAACTGGTTCGACCAAAAGTTCCTCCGCGGCGCGCTCCGCTACGTCGCCTTCGACGTGCTCGACCTCAACAAGCCGTTCGGCGGCAAGGGCGACCGCCACCAGATGCGCCGCCTGCAGTACGAGCTCACCGACGAGGACGACATCCTCTTCCTCTTCCACCAGATGCACCACTTCCAGCTGTGCGGCATGTTCCCCGACGAGGAGTTTGTGCGCTTCTTCTACCACTTTGACCAGCTGCCGGAGCGCGACCAGGACCAGGCGCTGGCCTTCCACCGGCAGTGCGTGCAAAAGGTGCTCTACCGCCGCGGCCAGGGCCGCACCTACTTCGCCAAGTGGGTCGCCGGCTGGAACGGCCAGCTCGCGCGCGCGCGGCGCCTGTACCCGGACGCGCAGTACATCGTCATCGTGCGCAACGCGTCCGAGTCCCTCCCGTCGTGGTTCAAGCTCCAGGGCCTGCTGGCCAAGGACCTGGTCGGCGAGGACGTCATGGAGCGGCCGCACCTGCACCGCTTCTTCAAGGAGGAGAACCTCACGTGGTTCAAGAACGAGATCGAGTTTTGCCGCAGCGTGCCGCTGGAGAACCTCACCGTGCTGGACTCGGACCAGTTCTACCGCGACATCCAGGGCGACGTGCGCAAGGTCTACGCGTACCTCGGCCGCGACATCGTGCCGGGCTCCGACTTTGACAAGTTCCTCGCGCGCACCCAGCAAAAGCAGGTGGCGCACCGCAAGACCAAGACCGACGAGTCGCACATCACGCAGGCCGAGATCCGCGACGAGTTCCCGGACCTCTTCAAGGAGATCCTCGCCATCCCGGGCGTGCACAGCGTCCACGCGGGCCTGACGCCGGCGTCGGCCAAGCCGACCCCGCTGCCGACGCCGTCGCCCGCCCCGTCGCCGGCGCCGTTCCTGTAAGAATCTCTTGGAAACTTCGCTTCCGTGCTGTTGTGCGCTCCGCTGCGTGCCTCCGACTGTGTACTACCCCCCTCTCCTCCCCGTCGTGACGAACTACTGCTCGCGGGCGCGTCGGGGCGCCGAAAATCTGTTCTTTCGTCATTTTCCCCCCGTTCTTGCGAACGTAGCAGCGTGTGTACAGCGTAAGACCAGCCAACATTTAAGACCACAACCCGCACCCTACCGCCGCCGCACGCGGCGCGAGCGAGACACTGTACAAGGTTACAGGAACTGCTCCTTGCGCACGCCGAGGAGCTTGAGCGCGTTCTCGTACAAAATCTTGCGCTTCTGCGCGTCGGTCAGCGACTTCATGCTCAGCACGAGTTCGCCGGGCCGGTGCTCGCCCAGGATGAACGGGTAGTCGCTCCCGAGCACGATGCGGTCCTCGCCCACCTTTTTGACCAACAGGTCCAGCGCGTCGGGGTCGTGCACCAGCGAGTCGACCCAAATCCGGTTCAGGTACGTGCTGTGAACATCGCGGAGCCATCGGCTAGAGCGGCGGACGGCGGTTAGGCGCAGCGGTACACGAATTCGCACGCTGCCTGGACGTCCTCGCACCTGGGCGGAATCTTGGTGTGGATCGCGCAGAGGTCGGGGCGCGTGACGAAGCCGTGCTCAATGCGGCCGATAGTGGCCGGGAAGGAGCCGCCGCCGTGCGCCAGGCAGATCTTGAGGTTGGGCAGCCGCTCCAGCACGCCGCCCATGATGAGCGCGCAGATGGCCATCGTCGTCTCGCACGGCATGCCCACCAGCCTACCGCACCGCGGCTCAAACGGAGGGCTACGCAACGATGCCCGGTGAGCCTGGCCTCAGGCAAACCAGGCCAAAAGGTTGACTGGTGCTCGTCCTACCAGGGGAACCAGTACTTGCCGAAGCGGCCGTCGGACTTCATGTCCCACGGGTGGATGAACACGACGGCGCCGAGCTCCTCGCACGCCTTGAACACCGGGAACAGCTCGGGGGCGTCCAGGCCCCACTCGTTGACCGACGTGCCGATTTGGATGCCCGCGAGGCCCAGGTCCTGCATGCACCGCCGCAGCTCCTTCACCGCCAGGTCCGGCGCCTGCATCGGGAGCGTGCCGAGGCCTGGGCAAGGCGCGCACTCGCACCACTGCGCACGCCGCGCTGTGAGCCGGGCTGGACTGCACCG
>Ga0180216_1002372_pt1 | contig 15779 bp, 17 predicted proteins | sample eDN3rd37CBELigMG_FD_128879 | JGI IMG/M metagenome (GOLD analysis project Ga0180216, IMG submission 128879) | Enriched Miracle-Growth compost microbial communities from Emeryville, California, USA - eDNA 3rd pass 37_C BE-Lig MG (version 2)... ... | reverse complement strand
CGAGGAGAAGGCTCTCACGAAGGTGGAGCGTCTCGTCGCCGATGCGGTCGAACGTGGAGCGCGCGTCGTGTGTGGTGGCAGCCGACCCGAGGGACCCGGCTACTTCTACCCACCCACCGTCCTCGCCGACGTGTCGAAGGACGCCGCGTTGATGAGCGAGGAGATCTTCGGGCCGGTCGCGCCCATCGTCGTCTTCGATACCGAGGACGAGGTCGTCGAGATCGCCAACAACACGCCCTGGGGACTGGCCGGATACATCTTCACCCAGGATGTCGACCGCAGTTTCCGTGTCAGCGAAGCGCTCGAGGTCGGCATGGTCGGGCTGAACACCGGCATCGTGTCCAATCCCGCGGCACCGTTCGGCGGAATCAAGGCATCGGGTCTCGGACGCGAGGGAAGCACCATCGGCATCGACGAGTTCCTCGAGGTCAAGTACGTCGCCGTCCCTCGTCGATGACGCATCGGTTTCGATGCTGCTTCGATCCTTGCGCGCCGAACCGGGTTCGCCGCAGCTATAACGCGCGCGAAGCCCGATTCGGCGCGCAAGGTCTATACGGCCTACCCGTGTAGGCCAGGAATCCTCTGCTCACGCAACGGTTCCTGCTCGGCCGGCCGCAGTGCCGCACCACTTCGCGAGTGCGGCGTCGAGACCGTCCGTCGAGCCCTCCCCCACCCAGGCCACGTGCCCGTCCGGGCGCACGAGCACAGCCGACGGTGCGACGACCTCGCCGAGCAACGGCAGTTCCCAGGCGCCGTCGTAACGCGCTCGCACGTAGTCGACGCGTTCAGGATGATGCCCGGAATCGATTGGTGGACCCTCGAATTGCAGCAGAAGTGGACGAGCCCGGTGCATGAGCCCGAACAGGCGCACCGGCTTCTCCTCGGCGATGATGTCGAGATCCGGCATGCGTCGTCCCAGCAGCGGGTGTCCCTCACCGAGGTCGTAGGCGACGTCGAGGCCGGAGATCAACGCCGCGATCGGCGATCCGGCGTCGTCGACGCGGAGCACCTCGTCGATCAGATCGCGCAGGGCCTCTTGGCGCGGCTCGGCCTTCTGGAAAAGAGATTGGGCCATCGTGAATTTCAGTGCTCGCCCCCCGGCCGGGTGCCGTTCGGCGTGGTAGGTGTCGAGCAGGTCCTCCCCCGAGACTCCTCGCACGACCTGCCCGAGTTTCCAGCCGAGGTTGACGGCATCCTGGATGCCCAGGCCGATACCCAGTCCGCCGGTGGGTGAATGCACGTGTGCGGCGTCGCCCGCGAGCAGGACCCGACCCGCGCGATAATTCGTCGCCTGCCTGGTCGCGTCGGTGAACCGCGAGAGCCAGGCGGGATCGTGCACACCGAAATCGGTGCCGAATACATGGAGCAGTTCTCGTCGCAGGTCGTCCAGCGTCGGCGGCGTGGGAGGTCCCAGTTCGGCTTCGGTCACCACAACCCGAGCTCGACCCTCTCCCATGGGATACAGACCGTGAACACCGCGCTCGTCGATCCTTGCGTCGGTGGGGAGTTCCTCGGCGACCCGTACTTCGGCGATCAGACTGCTACGTGTCGCAACCGACCCTTCGAATCCGATCCCGGCCTCGCGGCGCACGACACTGCGCCCGCCGTCGGCACCCGCCACGTACCGAGCCTGCACCGTCTCCCCCGATGCGAGCCGAAGGTGCACGTTTTCCTCGTCCGCGTGAACCCCGACGACCTCGATGTTCCGCCGGATCGGCACGCCGAGTTCCTCGATCCACTGCAGCAGCAGCCGTTCGATGTGGTTCTGGAACAACGCGAGCGTGTACGGATGGCGGGTGGGCAGACGGCCCACGTCGAGCCTGGTGCCCCCGAAGGTCGCGGTGTTCACCGTTCGTCCCTCGGTGAGGAAGCGCTCGGCGATTCCTCGTTGATCGAGCAGCTCGATGGTGCGGGCATGGATACCGCCACCCCGCGACCCTGCGAGTTCCTGCGATTCGCGACGTTCGAGTACGACGACGTCCGCGCCGGCCAGGCGCAACTCCCCCGCCAGCATCATTCCCGTCGGCCCGCAGCCGACCACTACGACCTCGTGCATGTCCGCCCCCTCTCCACGACACCGGACGGGCAGTATGAGCCCCGAGTGGGGGCTTGCGACAAGCCCCCACCTGCGCGATAACGTGGAAACGGGACGGGACGACGAGCGCCCGGGTCAGCCCTCGATGATGCGCTTGATCGCGTCCAGGGTCGCCGGAATTCCGCTGCGGGCAGCCTGCTCCCGCGCGGCGATCTGGGCAGGTGCCTCCGCCCCGAACTTCTCGTGGAAGAACTTCTGCCCTGCTTCGGTGAACTCCCAGGTCTCCGTCAGTTCCGTGCCGGCGTCCGCCGGCTTGATGACGTAGCTCCAGCGCACGAGGCCGGGACCGACCGACCACGCGAGTTCACGGCCTGGAGAGGCGACGACGACCTCCGAGCGGGTCTCCCAGGTGCGTTCGGGGGTGACGTTCCGGCCGGTGAAGAAGGAACCGACCTCGGGGCCCTGCCCTTCGTCCCACCAGCATTCCGCGCAGACGGGTGACCATTCACCGGTGCGGGTGACATCGGAGACGAGGGCGTACACCTCGTCGGGGGTGGCGGAAACGACGACGGAGGACTCGAAGGTCAGAGGTGTGGTCTGCATGGCCACCATCCTGCCCGACGAGACCTCCGGAACCGGCAGCGACACCCTGAGGAGTACGGATCAGGACACGAGATTGCTTGCCGCCCACGCCATGTGCGAACGCACCGTGGACGCAGCCCTGTCGGAATCGCCGGTTTCGATGGCGTCGACGATGGCACTGTGACGCCCGACGTCCATGTTTCCGACCGCCTTCTCCAGACCGGCGAACATGATGGACATGCGGATCGATCCCTCGAGCGACTGCCACGAGTGCATGAGCGTTTCGTTGCCGGTGAGACGGCAGAGCAGTCGGTGGAAGTTCAGGTCGGACTCGATGCGCGCCTCGAGGTCGTTCTCGGCATGAGCCATGGCCTCGAGAGCTTCGCGCAGGGCCGGGATCACCGAGGCCCGGTCGTCCCGCTCGGCGAGGTCGCGGACGGCCAGCGCTTCCAGTGCCGCGCGCACGGCGAAGATGTCGCGGATCTCCTTGGCGTCGAGGTGCCGAACGTAGAGGCGACCGCGGGCACCGGCAGAGATCAGACCTTCCTGCTGCAGCTGGCGCATCGCCTCGCGCAGGGTCCCCCGGCTGATCTGGAGCATCTCGGACAGCTCGGTTTCGACGAGGGGGCTGCTCGGGGCGAGCGCGCCGCTCGTGATCGCGGTGCGCAGGGCGGTGACGGCCTGCTGGCGCAGGCTGGTCCTCTCGAGCCCCAGCAGCGCAGCGGGTTGAGCAGCCATGAGTTGCCTCCAGGTGTCAGCGGCCGACTGTCGACAACAGTCTGTCGACAATGATACGGGTCCCGCACCGAGCTGGGTGCGGGACCCGTACAGCGTGTCGGTCAGCCGAGTTCGTCGAGCACCCGCGCGACCACCCGGTCGGTGCTCAAGCCGTACCGGTCGTGGAGAGTGGGCAACGCGCCGGCATCGAGGAACCGGTCGGGCAGACCGATGGGCACGACCCTCTTTCCCAGTCCTGCCCCGACGACCGCGGCAGCGACGGTCTCGAAGAGCCCACCCACCACGGTGTGGTTCTCGAGGGTGACCGCCAGTCGGTCGGTGTCGATCTCCGCCAGGACCGTCGCCGCATCGAACGGCTTGATGGTGGGCGTGTGGACCACCCCGACGTCCACGTGGTGGGTGGCCAGCACGTCCGCCGCCTGCAACGCGCGCATGGTCATCAGGCCGCTGGTGACGAAGACGACGTCGTTCCCGCTGCGCAGCACCTTCGCCTTGCCGAGTTCGAAGCGGTAGTCGTACTCGTCGAGGACGGTGGCGACCTTGCCGCGCAGCAAGCGGAGATAGGTGGGCCCGTCACTCGCGGCGAGCTGCGGCACGGCCTGTTCGATGTCGATCGAATCGCACGGATCGACGATCGTCAGGTTGGGCATGCCGCGGAAGATAGCGATGTCCTCGGTGGCCTGGTGACTGGGGCCGTATCCGGTGGTCAGACCGGGAAGCCCGCCGACGATGTTGACGTTGAGGTTCGGCTCGGCGATGTCCAGACACAGGAAGTCGTATGCGCGGCGCGCGGCGAACACCGAGTAGGTCGACGCGAACGGGATCAGGCCGGTCTCGGCCATGCCCGCCGCGGCACCGAGGAGCAGCTGCTCGGCCATGCCCATCTGGAAGAACCGGTCCGGGAACGCCTCGGCGAAGACGTGCATGTCGGTGTACTTCGCGAGATCCGCGGACAGGCCGACGATCCGGTCGTCCTCGTGGGCAGCCGCGACCAGCGCGTGGCCGAACGGTGCGGCGGTGGTCCGCTGACCCGGATCGACGAAGGAGGCGATCATCGCCGAGGTCTTGAGCTTGGGGGCGGTGGTGGTCATCGGACGTCCTCGCGGTTGTGGCCGGCGGTCAGCTGGTCGCGGCAGATCTGCCATTCGTCTTCGTCGATGCGCATGAAGTGCGCCTTCTCGCGGGTTTCGAGCAATGGAACGCCCTTGCCCACACGGGTGTCGCACAGGACGATCGCCGGGGATCCGGCCGGGGCGGCCTCGGCGATCGCCGCATCGAAGGCGTCGAGCAGCGCACCGGTGTCGTTGCCGTCGACTCGGTAGGTGCGCCACCCGCAGGCCGTCCACTTGTCGTGGACCGGTTCCGTGCTCAGCACTCCGCTGGTGGCACCGTCGGCCTGCAGTGCGTTGATGTCGACCATCGCGATGAGGTTGCCGAGCCGGTGGTGGTGCGCGCTCATGGCCGCTTCCCAGGTCGACCCTTCGTCGAGTTCGCCGTCGGACAGGAAGTTGAAGACCCGTGCCGGCGAATCCTGGTGACGCAGGCCCAGTGCCATGCCGACCGCGATCGGAAGGCCGTGGCCGAGCGAGCCGCCGGAGATCTCCATGCCGGGGGTATAGGTCGACATGCCCGACATCGGCAGGCGCGAGTCGTCCGAGCCGTAGGTGAGCAACTCGTCGCGGGAGATGATCCCCGCCTCCGCGAGCGCCGCGTACAGGCCGATGGCGTAATGGCCGGTCGACAGGAGGAACCGGTCGCGGCCGTCCCAGTGCGGGTCGTCGGCGCGGAAGCGCAGATGGTCTCCGTAGACGGTGGCGAGGATGTCCGCGGCGCCGAGCGCCTGGCCGACGTAGCCCTGGCCCTGTTCCTGGCCCATGTTGATCACGTTGTGCCGGAGTCGGTAGGCGAATTCGTCGATGGCGGCGAGTCGCTCGTTCCGAGGCAGGGCGACGTCGGGACGGGGATGCGCTGTGGTGGTCACAGAAGTTCCTTTTCCTTGGTGCTCGATGCCGCGGCGGTCCCACCGGACAGGGGGCCGTCGGGGCTATCGGAAGGGTGTGAGTTGGACCGGCCGGCCTGATCGGCGAGGCGTCGCTCGGTCCGTCCCCAGGTCTCACGGGTGACGAGGGCGCAGACGAGACCGACGAGGCCGTAGAAGCTGAAGAGCAGGGCCGGGCCGATCCAGCCGAAGGCGAAGTAGAGCAGCGCGGTGATGAACGGGGTGAACCCGGAGACCATCGCCGAGATCTGGTAGGCCAGCGATGCGCCCGAGGCGCGGCGCGCTGCCTGGAACAGTTCGGGGAACCAGGCACCCTGCGCTCCGGCAAGGGCGTTCTGGCAGACGGCGTAGGCGATCACGACGGTGGCGAGGATCAGCACGAACATGCCGGTGTTGACCAGGAGGAACATCGGGACCCCGAAGAGGGCGGCGAACGCGCAGACTCCGAGATACACCGGGCGGCGGCCGATACGGTCGGTCAAACTCGCCCAGCCGATCGTGGCGAAGATGCCGATCGCCGAGGCCACACACAGCGCCAACAGGGTTTCCGATTTCCCAGCGAGGTCGTTCTCGTGCAGGTAGGAGATCATGTAGGTGATCGAGACGGCGTAGCCGGCGGTTTCGGCCACGCGCAGGCCGATGCCGCGGAGGATGTCGCGCCAGTCCTTCTTGACGGAGTCCAGGATCGGGGAGGCAGCGATTTCGCCGCTGTCCTTGACGTCCTCGAAGACCGGGGACTCGGGCACCTTGGACCGGATGATCAGCCCGACGACGACGAGGACGATGCTCGCGAGGAACGGCACCCGCCACGCCCAGTCGCCACCGAGGTGGACGCTGAACAGGAATACGAGGTTTGCCAACAGCAGCCCGACGGGGAATCCCGCTTGGACGATGCCGGTGTAGCGGCCCTTCGATTTCCACGGCGCGTGTTCGTAACTCATCAGGATCGCTCCGCCCCATTCGGCGCCGAAGGCGAGTCCCTGGATGATGCGGACGGTCACCAGCAGCGCCGGTGCGACGAGACCGACCTGGCCGTAGGTCGGAAGCAGACCGATGGCGAAGGTGGCCAGGCCCATGACGATCAGTGAGGCGACGAGGACCGGCTTGCGCCCCACCTTGTCTCCGAGATGACCACCGAGGATCCCCCCGAGAGGTCGTGCGGCGAATCCGACGCCGAGGGTGGCGAAGGCGGCGAGGGTGCCGATGACGGGATCGCCGCTGGGGAAGAAGGCCGTCCCGAAATACAACGCTGCAGCGGTGCCGAAGCCGATGAAGTCGTAGGTCTCGATGACGGCGCCGACAGAGGAACCTATCGCGACGCGTTTGGCGTCCTTGGTGCCCTCGACGGGACCTCGCATCTCGAGCGCTTCTGTGCTCATGAATTTCTCCTTGCGGACCGAGGATACGGCCGCTGGTGCGACGGGGAAAGAGGATGTCGACTGTCAACAGTGAACCCCAGTGTGAGCGCGGCCACCCCCTCCTGTCAACTGTCAGTAGGCAACGGTTGACTGTTGACAGTCAGCACGGTTAGCGTGGTCCCCATCACCTTTCAGGAGGTTCTCGTGTTCCACGATCGGCTCGGCTGCTCGACGATCAGCTTCCGCCACCTAGACCTGCCCACGGCGCTACAGACCATCGCCGGCCTGGGCTTCACCGAGATCGACCTCGGCGCCCTACCCGGAGTCTGCGATCACGTTCCGTTCGTGCTCGACGCGGACGCCGTCGATCGAGTCGCCGACGAGGTGGCAATCTCGGGCCTGCGCGTCCGCAGCGTCAACTGCGACATCGGCGACCTCGACGCGCCGTTGACCTCCGAAGAACAGAAACGGCGGGATCACCATCTCGATCGGTTGCTGACTCTCACCTCCCGCATCGAGGCACGCGCCCTGGTGCTCCCGTGCGGACATCTCGACCACCGGCCCATCCGGTCCCTCGACGAAGACCTCGACACCGTCGCGGCACAACTCGAACGGGCACACGTCCGGGCCCGGGACTTCGGGGTGGGCCTGTGGACCGAATCCCTCCACGTCCACCGACTGTGCTGCGACATCGCTCGCGCTGCGCGGCTGACAGCACGACTGTCCCCCGACATCGGCGTGGTGATGGACTTCAGTCACATCGTCGCCTCGGGCGGAGATCCCGCCGATTTCGTCGACCTGTTCGCCTCGCGCATCACGCACGTTCACCTCCGGGACGCGGTGCCCGGCAACATCAACCTCAGCATCGGCAACGGGCACGCCGACTTCGCCGGCGGCCTCGCCGCCCTCGACGCCCGCGGCTACACCGGGCATTTCGCCCTCGAACTCGAGACCCGCGACATCACCGACCCCGAGCGCCCCGAAAGTGCCTCTCGGGCAGCTCGATTCGTCACCACCCTTATCCCCTGACCCAACCTTCAAGGAGAAAACCCATGTCCTCGATCCGACGCACCGCAGTCGTCACCGGAGCAACCTCCGAGCGCGGCATCGGCCTCGCCACCGCCCGTCGCTACGCCGAGGACGGCTGGGCCGTCGTCGTCCTCGATCTGGACGGTGAGAAATCCGCCAAGGTCGCCGCCGAGATCGGCAGCGAGTACTCCGTCCCGTCCTTCGGACACGAGATCGACGTGGCCGACGAGGCGTCGGTACAGGCAGCGCACGATGCCGTCGCCGCGGAAGTCACCGCCGGCAATCTCCCGCCCGTCGGAGCGGTCGCGAACATCGCCGGCATCACCTCGCCGGTGCCGTTCCTCGAGACGAGCCTCGAACTGTGGAACAAGGTGATGGCCGTCAACGCCACCGGCACCTACCTCGTCACCCGGGCATTCCTGCCGGGCATGATCGGGAACGGATGGGGACGCATCGTGAACATGTCGTCGGTCTCCGCCCAGCGTGGCGGCGGTGTCTTCGGCAAGGTCCCCTACTCGTCGGCGAAGGCCGCCGTCCTCGGATTCACCAAGTCCCTCGCCCGGGAACTCGGCGACAGCGGCGTCACCGTCAACGCCGTCACCCCCGGCGCGGTCGACACCAGCATCCGCGTCGGCAGCACCCCGGAGCAGGAGGCCGCCATCTGCCGCGACGTTCCGCTCGGACGCACCGCCACCACCCGTGAGGTGGCCTCGGTCATCACGTTCCTGTCGTCGGAGGACGCGGCCTACCTGACCGGCACGACCGTCGACATCAACGGCGGCAGCCACATGCACTGACCACCCCGTCCGGTGTCCGCTCATGCACCGTCGCGGTCGGACACCGGACGGCACCGTTTTCACTTCGGTCGCCGGACGAGAACCATGAGAACAACGCCTTTTTTCGCCCCATTCGGCAGCAGCCCGGACGTGGAACTGCAGCCGTGGCAGTCGCGTGCCGACTGCCGTCTCATCGATCCCTCGATCTTCTTCCCGTCGGACGACGAATCGCGCGGGATGCGGCAGCGCCGTGAACGGACGGCGAAACAGATCTGCACGTCGTGCCCCGTCCGAATCCCCTGCCGCGACTACGCGCTGGTAACCCGCGAACGTCACGGAATCTGGGGCGGAACGTCCGAATCGGACCGCCGCAGGGGAAGACCGACCGCAGACCGTGATCGGACGACTCACGCACTCGGGATGAAGTCATAGGGTGAATTCGCGGCCGGGCGCCCTTCCCCTGAGGAGATGCAGTGTTCGCCGCTGCGTTCATCTCGCAGAAAGACTGTCGCCGTGGCGATCTCGTCCTATACTCGCGCAATGTTGATCATCGGAATCATTCTGTTCGGGCTGCTCGTCGGCGCGGTGGCGCAGCTCGTCGTGGGCAGGTCCGGGACCGGGATCGACTGGACGCTCGCGTTCGTCGCGGGCGTCGGTGGTTCGTTCGTCGGCGGTCTGCTCATCAGCCTTCTCGCAGGTGACGGACTCGAACTGCGCCCCAGTGGGATCATCGGCTCCCTCGCCGGCGCGATCATCGTGACCGCTGCCTGGTCGGCCTGGAAGTCCCGGTCGCGTCAGGCCTAACGCTATCGATATCCCCGCGACGAGAGACGATGCCCGAGTGACCTCATGCCCCGCAACCGAGCAGCGACTGCTCGACATCGTTCTCGGAAATCCGGTGTGCCGGGTCGTCCTGGACCGGGCGGGTGAACTCGGCATCGGAGACTGGTATCTCACCGCGGGCGGAGTCTTCCAGACGGTCTGGAACTTTCTCGACGGCCGCGACCCGCAGGCCGGCATCCGGGACTACGACCTGTTCTACTTCGACGGCTCCGACCTGAGCTACGAGGCCGAGGACCGGGTCATCGAGAAGGCCGCGGCGTTGTTCGCGGACGTCGACGCCGTGGTCGAGGTGCGCAACGAGGCGCGGGTGCATCTCTGGTACGAGGAGCATTTCGGTGTTCCAACCGATCCGTTCACCAGCAGCGCCGACGCCATCGACCATTTCGCATCCACCACGTGTTGTTTCGGCATCACCCGTGAGCCCGGATCAGGCCTACGGGTCTACGCTCCGCACGGTTTCGACGGCCTGTTCGGGATGGTGCTCCGCCCGAATCCGGTGCTGGCGCCTCGCGAGGTGTACGAAGCGAAAGCCCGACAATGGCAGGCGGAATGGCCTCGGTTGGTCGTCGAACCGTGGCCCGAGCGCTGACACTCTCATTCGTCGGGCTCCTCGTCGAATCTGCGTCGCGCTTTCTCGATGCGAGGAAGATTTATCGACGCCCACAGCAGCAGGGCGTCGATCGGTTCGCGCACCGTCTTCCCCAGTGGCGTGATGCGGTATTCGACCGCGACGGGACGGGTGTTCACCACCCGGCGTTCGACGATTCCGTTGCGTTCGAGTCTGCGCAGCGTGGTCGTCAGGGATTTCTGCGTGACCTCGGGAACGGCGCGCCGCAACTCGTTGAAGCGGCGCGGAGCCTCGCACAATTCGGTGAGCACGCTCAGGGACCACTTGTCGAGGATCTGTCCCAACAGTTCCCGGTGGGCGGCGACGGCAAGCAGATCGTGGTCAGCGGTATCCGACATGAAACCTGGTTTCGTTGAAGTGACTTCCGGATACCAAGTATAAATCGGCTACCACTCGGTTCCGACCTCAGGAGAAGCCCGTGTCCGTCACCTTGTTCAGCCCCGAAGGCATGCTGCCGAACGCGCCCTACCACCACGTCGCCGTCTCCACCGGTACGCGACAGGTACATCTCGCCGGACAGGTCGCACATATGCCGGACGGCTCACCGATCCCTACCGATCTGGCCGGTCAGGTGGTCCAGGCGCTGCGCAACGTGGCACGAGGCCTGGACGGAGTGGGCGCAACCTTCCGCGATGTCGTGCGCCTGACGTTCTACGTCACCGACTGGCATCCCGAGAAGATCGGACAGTTCACGGCCGGTGTGCAGGCCGTCGCGCAGGAGATCGATCTGCCCGATCCGATGCCGCCGGCATCGCTGATCGGTGTCGCGGCACTCTATGAACCTGCCGTGCTCGTGGAGATCGCAGCCACCGCGGTTCTCGAGGGGTGAGCGTCGTAGATCAGGCCGCACAGACCCCGAAGACGGGGAATCCGTCCTCGCACACAGTGGACCGGAACGCGACCCGTACCCGCGCCTCGGCGCATTCGGGGAACGATCCTTCGATCTTCGAGTAGAGCCACGGCCCGTCGTCGAGTTCGACGATCGCGAGGGTGACCGAGCTGTCGTCCTGTGCGCCGACGTCGAGCGGTTCGACGACCTTCCAGGACACAATCGAGCCGGTGCCGGAGCAGTGGGCGGACTCGAGGTTCGCGCCACCGCAGGAGGAGCAGCGCGCTGTCTCGGGAGCGTGAAGCGTCGTGCAGCTCCCGCAGCGCAGGATCGTTATGCAGTTCTGCGTCGCGTGGGGCGCCATCGCGGTCCTTCCGTCAACGGAGAATGTCCGAGCCACGAAGCGGTCCGTCGTAGGGGGGCGGGACCCCCGACGGGCCGATGACGTGGCTCCGATCATCGGCCCCCTATTCGAAGGTAGGTCGGCCCGGGACCTTTTCCATCGGTATGCGAGCACACAGACCGTGGGGGTTCGCTGGTCGCAGCGCACAATGCCGGTTCGGTCGACCGGGCCGTTCGGGCCACCGAATGCCACTTGGACAAGCGCCCGGAACAAGCCATTGAACTGCAGGTTTGTCCCGATCAGACGTGATCCAGCTCGCACCGGCACCCAGTGCCACGCCTGGACACTGTGCGCGCAGCCCGAACCAGCACGGAAACAGTGTGCAGCCGCACCGGTGAACCGAGGGACGTTCGTCCTTAACGTGGAAGACAGCGGCACCTGCTTCGCCGGGTCCACTCGCCGCTGTTCGACCGTCTCCCCTTCGCGGATCGACCGGTCGCAGACATCGCACCGGTTGTGAGGAGCTCTTTCCTGTGACGACCGCACGTGACGTGCGCGCACCCCTCGTTCCGCGCGATCTGCCGACGCCTCGGCCGCCGCACTCCCCCGATCGCTCGGCCCCGGTCCGCCGGCGCGACTTCCCCGGGTCGAGCCGTCAGTCCAAACTTCTGGCGCAGGCGATCCGCATGTCGGTGCGTCCACTGCTCGGGTTGTGGGGCCGTTCGACGACGCTGCCCTGGCCGACGGGTCTGCTGGACGCCGCCGGAGCGTTACTCCCCGCGATCGACGGGACGGTGTGCGCTCCCGTCCAGCTGCCGAACTGCACAGGTTCCTGGGTGGAAGGCCCGAGAACGGGATTCGATCGTGTGATGCTCTATCTGCACGGCGGCGGCTTCCTGTGCGGCGGGATGCGCAGCCACCTCCGCCTCGTCTCGCGGATCTCCGATGCCGGCCGCACCCCCGTGCTGATGGTCGACTACCGGATGCTGCCCAAGCACTCGATCGACGATGCCGTCGACGACGGTGTCGAGGGCTACCTCTTCCTGCTCGCCGCCGGTTACCGACCCGATCAGATCGTGATCGCCGGTGATTCCGCCGGCGGTTATCTGGCCTTCATGGTGTCGCTCGCGTTGCGGGACCGAGGTGTCCCGGTGCCGGGAGCGATCGTCGCCCTGTCCCCGCTGACCGAGCTGGATCCCGCCCGCAAGCTCGGTCACTCCAGCGCCGCACACTGCACGCTGCTGCCCGGCAACGCACTCGAAGCGCTGGCCGGCCTTGCAGGACGTCGCCAGGAGTCGGGGCGGATCTGTCCCGCCGACGCGGATCTGTCGGGCATGCCGCCCACGTTCATCCAGGTCGGCTCGCACGAATTGTTCCTGGTGGACGCCGAATCGATGGCCGACCGTCTCGCCGACGCCGGTATCGCGTGCGAACTGCAGGTCTGGGACCGGCAGGTGCACGTATTCCAGGCCGCCGCGGATCTGCTACCCGAAGGAGTCCGCGCGATCGGCGAGATCGGACGGTTCGTTCGCAGCGCCGTGCCCGGCTCCCGATAACAGGCCGTCACCCGGGCGAAGGTGGACCTGCCGAATCGGGCGCGAGCACGGCGGCGCCGAGCCAGTGGCACAGCGCGAGCGCGTTCTCGAGGTCGAGTCGACACTCGCGGACACTGTGCCCGATCTGCTCCTCCGCCTTGCTGATCCGGTAGGCGACCGAATTCCGGTGCAGATGCAGTTTCTCCGCAGTGGCGACGAAACTGCCTCCACTGGAAAGGAACTCCCGCAGCGTGTGCCGCAGTTGCGCGGCAGCGGGATCGTCGGCGGCGAGCCGGCCGAGCACATCCCCCACCCAGCCGCGGGCCCACTCGAGATTCGTGCACATCAACGCGACCGCGCCGACCTCGTCGATCGAGACGAGACGCGGACCCGGCAGAGCCGATGTCAGAGCCACCTCCCGCGCCTGCGCCGCCTGCCGATGGGTGCGGACGAAACCGTCGATCCCCTCCTGCGGCGCGCCGACGGCGACACCGACGGGTCGCTGCCATGCCGCGACGATCCCGGACAGTCCGCTCGGGTCGATGCGATCGACCGTGCCGAGCGGGATCCATGCCCACGCGGTGTACTCGTCGAACTGCTCGAACAGCACCCGACCTCCCCGCCCGAGATGTTCGGCCAAGGCCGTCACTGCCTGCTCGAGGCCGTTCCATTCGGTGCCGGACCGGTCCCCGCCGACCACTTCGATGTCGTCCGTCCAGACGATCACCCCGAGGTGGTGCTGGCCCAGCCGGTAGCCGAGGGTGCGCTCGGCGTCCCCCACCTCGATCGGTCGTCCGGCCAGGATGTCCTGGATGCGGGCGGTCCGGGAGGCGTTGCGGTTGAGCAGCCAGGTGTCGCGCTCGGCCTCGTAGACCCCGAGCAACTTCTGCGACACCCCGTCGATCCCGGCGGAGAGTTTCATCAGGATCTCCACGCCCGCCTGCATCACTGCCGCGGCGTCGTCGCTGAGTCCGGCCAGCACCTCGAGGCACCAGCGCATGATGCTGTCCTGCGCGAGCCGGTTGCTGCGATCGACCACCGAGACCGGGAAGCCCTGCCGGGCCAGCATGCGCACCAGCGAGTAGGACGCCGTCGGGATCTCGATCTCCTCGAGGTCGTCCCGCAGGAATCGGGTGATGGCTGCGACGCCTTCCTCCGCGGCCTGGGCGAGCGAGCGGCGGGTGGGGCGGTCGGTGGACATCGCCTCGATCTCGGACGAGATCCGCTCGGTCATGTACTGCGTGATCTCGGCGTGCCGCGTCGTCGACAGGTCGGCGACCGCCTCGATCAGTGCACGCGTGGCGGGTCCGGGATCGCCCACTCTGTGGGTGTCCTGTCCGATCTCGTGAGGATTCATCGTGTCCGATTCCGGAGGCTACGGCGTCTGTGCGGGTGCACTGCCCTTGCCGAGCGCACCGCCTCGACCGTAACGGCTCGGGGCGGGCCGCCACCGCGGATCGGGGCGTCCATCGGGCAACGATCGTGCCGACACTCACGCCGGGTGTTGTCCGGACCGTCGGTTGCGCCGCCTAACCTGTCACGGTGAGTGAATCAGGCCGAGCGCGGTTCGGCGCGATGGAGGACGCCTTGGTGCGGGACGACCGCCTGCGCCTGTTCTCGTTCGCGACGGCCGAGAAAAGGGTGCACTACCTGTGGGTTCTGCGCGCATTCGATCATGCGCGCGGCAACTACTCGGTGCTGCTGCACGCCGGCGACGTCGAGAACGTCCTCACCCGGCTGCCCGGGGCGAGCGGCGACGACGTGCCCGATTCCTCCGAGATCCCGGCGCTGCTCGAGCAGCTGCACGCGTGGGGTGTGCTCGAACGCAGCTACGACGGGTCCCGGGCGGCGACGCTCGCCGAGTACCGCAACCGTCACTACGTCTACCAGTTCGGGCAGGCGGGCTACCGGATGTTCCGCGCCGTGGAGGACGTGCTGTCCTCCCGCGGGGAGGACGTCTCGCTGTCGCGTCTGGCCCTTCCCGATCTGCTCGCCGACCTGAACGATCTCGCCGACGCGAACGCCGCCGGCGACGGCGAGCTGGTCTACCGGAAGTTGAGCCGCCTCGACGCGACGTTGTCGGACATGGCCGAGCGCGCCGCCCGTTTCTATCTCGTCCTCGGCGAGCTGGTGCGCACCACCGAGGTCACCCCGGAGACCTTTCTCGCCCACAAGGACGCGCTGCTCACCCACATGCGCGAGTTCAGCACCGACCTGGCCCGTTACGCCCCGAAGCTCTCCGCGGCGCTCGACCGGGTGCAGGCCACCGGAGTCCAGAAGCTCACCGCGGCGGCGGCCCGGCACGACGAGCGGGTGCTGCTCTCGTTCGAGGAACGCGAAGCGGACTGGGCGCATCGCTGGTGGGGCATCGAACACTGGTTCGTCGGTGTGGGCTCCGAACCGAGCGAATCCGAACGCCTGCGCGGCGCGACCATCAATGCGATCTCCGCGGTGCTCGGGTTGCTGCGGCGGCTCACGGAGCAGCGTCGCGGGGGTGTCAGCCGCGAGTCGCAGCTGCGGCATCTCGCCGGCTGGTTCGCTGCCGCGCCGTCCGAGGACGCCGCGCACGCGCTGTTCGGTGCGGTGTTCGACCTGAGCCGACCTCGACACTTCTCCGTCGCCCATCCCGATGCCGACATCGTGCCGGTCACCCGGTCGTGGTGGGAGGCGCCTCCCGTGGAGATCGCCCGCACCCTCGCCGAGACCGGCCGGCGCCCCGCAGCGGGAGCGCCGGGGCGGATCCAGCGCAACGACGCCGGGGTACGGCGGCTGCGTGAGGCGCAACTCGAGAAGCAACGTCGCCGGGCCGAGGCCGCGCGTTCCCTCGCCGCGGGGGGTGTGCGCGAACGGAAGCTGAGCGAACCGGAAGCGGAGGTGCTGTTGAGCCTGCTCGACGCCGCACTGTCGGCCCGGGTGCCCGTGAGCGGGCGGGTGCGCAGTGACGATGCCTCCTCCGGTACGCAGAACGGGGTCAAGCTCACGCTCCGACCGAGCGGCGAGTCGACGGTGGTGCACACCGCGCGCGGACGCCTGTATCTCGACGGTCTGTCGGTGGAGGTGCGATGAGGGCGCGTTCGATCCCGT
>Ga0180216_1002371_pt1 | contig 15782 bp, 10 predicted proteins | sample eDN3rd37CBELigMG_FD_128879 | JGI IMG/M metagenome (GOLD analysis project Ga0180216, IMG submission 128879) | Enriched Miracle-Growth compost microbial communities from Emeryville, California, USA - eDNA 3rd pass 37_C BE-Lig MG (version 2)... ... | reverse complement strand
GGTGTTTTTGTCGTATACGAGAATGATCGCGGAGAAAGTCAGCTATACTTAGCTACACGTCTTATGCAGTGTGAAGCCTTTACCGATCAGTTTCGCAGCCCTTATGAGCTTACACTTGGCCAGCTAAAGCAAGGAAAGCTGTTATGGACCGAAGATACACGCAATCCAGCGATGCAGCAGCTTATGCCAGTATCTAATCGCTGGACGCAAAGCATAGAGGGGATTACGGAGCTTGCTGATCAGATTGTGTATATTAAGCCGTATCCGGGACTGAACTATGAGCTGTATCAATGGGGAAGCATGAAGCCAAAGGCGATCGTGCATGATTTATACCATTCTGCAACAGCCTGCTCGTTAGATAGCGGACCGTATTCATTGCCTGTCTTTATCCGAAGATGCCTTAACGAGGGGATTGATGTATTTCTCACCCCCGCTAAACGTGCAGAGGATGTCCACTATGCTTCGACAGCTAAGCTGTTCGAGGCAGGTGCCGTATTACTAAGTGGAATGGCTCCAGAGGCAGCTATGACTAAGCTAATGCTAGGCTATGCGATGCTGACAAAGCATGAGGATATTGTGGAGTTTATGACGGAGGAGGAGCTGTATCATGAGCTCCACCGTCCTTATCGATAATAAAAAAATACGCTCAATGAAATAAAATGGGTGGTCTACTACATCAGCTTACGCTGAAATGGCAGACCACCCATTTTTATATGCTGTTTTGCATGAGGAGCACTCATGCAATGTTGTAATTCAACAATTCCTACTTGCTAGAAGCCTTTTCTCCGTCTTTAAGAGGAAGGCTATTAACGTAGCTGTCTGACAGCTGCAGCAGCTCTAATGCGCGTTGGAACTCGTCTTCCGTTGCCGTACCGCTTTCTGTACTTGTACCAGATAACGAGAAATGCTTGCCGTCAGAGTATCCGCTGCCTGATAGGAATAGCTCTTCGCTAGTAAGGAAGGAGCCTGTAGGTAAATAATAGCGCTGTGGCAGTAGATTTTCATATTGATTGAAGATGTCCTGTCCAAAATGCAATTGATTTTCCATACTAATACCTAGCAGGTTAGCAATAGTAGGCGTAATATCGACCTGACCAGCTGTTTGCTCAAATACCTTTGGCTCAGTAACTCCTTCATTAATGATAACTAGTGGAATATTAATCATATCGGTGTACGTATACTCCCGACCGTACATCTCTTCCATTAATGCTAGCTCATTTGAGTTCAATGAATAAATCGGTAAGCCAAGATGATCACCATAAAGCACAATTAGACTGTTGTCCCAAAGTCCTTTTTCCTTCATGTCGTCAATAAAAGCACCAAGTGCTTGATCTGCATAATGCTGAGCGACTAGATAATCACCAACCAATGTTTTTTGGAAGCGTTCTGGCAAGGTGATATATTGCTTATCCTCAGGCAATGTGTAAGGATGATGAGCTGTCATAGAGATAACATGAGCGTAAAATGGATTTTCAGCTGCGTCCATCTCCACTAATTTATCAAGTGTTTTACGGTATAATACATCGTCAGAGGCACCGAAGAATACAGTATCCTCTTCACCAAAGTACTCGGTATCATAATAATTATTAAAGCCTAGTGACTCATACAGCTCGCCACGATTCCAAAATTCAACGACGTTGGTATGGAAGGTAGCAGTGTCATATTGGTGTTCTTCCAGCAGCTTTGGTAAGCTAGGCAGCTCGCGATCAGCATACATTTGTGTAGCAGCGCCGCGCGGTGGAATGTAGAGTGATGTGTTGACGACATACTCTGCATCAGACGTGTTACCTTGACCTACTTGCTGATAGAACTTATTAAAGTAAAAGTGCTCATTAACCAGCTTATTAAAATTCGGTGTAATCTCCTGACCGTCTACAGAAAGATTGACTAAGAAATTTTGGAATGATTCCATTTGGATCATAATGACGTTTTTACCTGCAGCTGTTCCAAATTGAAAAGGCTGCTCCACAGGGATAATTTTTTTAATATCGTTAATTTTTTGCTGCGAGATCTCATTAGGCTCGACATATTCTGTTTCTTTGCTGGAGAATATCATATAGGCTTCATAATTTAGAATACCCATTTGCTCAGCTTTTACAATTTCATTCATGCTTGCACGGTTCGGTACAATATTGAACAGGCACACAATTAATGAAACGGTAAGAACAGCTAAGGCAACTTTTCTGCTGCTAGGTCTGTTGACCTTCATTTTCCAATCGATATCGCCTTTCTTCTTAATAAGTAGAGCGGCTAATATTACAACGTCTACAAAGATAAGCAAGAAATAAGGGTCCATTAAGGAAAACACACTATTTTTAACTGCGGTAACTTGATTTACTTGAGCTAGAGCAAAGTATGTTACAATGACTCCGTAATACTTGTAATACATAATGACGGCAAAAAGAATGGTTGTCATTAGAAGGTTCGCTAGCAAGTAATAAAGAATTTTGCGTTTTTTTGCGAATACCTCGATAAAACAGAAGATGATTAATGCGAATGGCAGCTCTTTAAGCAATAATGTCCAGGACATTCCATTCTCAAATATAACCATCCAGGCTAAGGCACTTTTTAGCAGCATAATGAACGAAAAAAACAAGATCGGTTGCATACTAAAAAGGCGTTTGTAGCTATCGTTTAACACTGTACATCCTACCCTTCGTATCTCTTTATATATTCATGAAAGCTACATAGATGATATAATTACTTATCTATTATGCTAATATTAAGTTTCAATGTCAAAATCTAAAAAACTGTAAATTGCTCACATATCAGTCAGAGTGTTCTTTATTATTATAAAACACCTCACTTTTCTTTCTCGTGCTCAGCTTTACGGTCATCTTTAAGGAGGAAATTCTAGAATGAAATTAGGAAGACTATTATTACTTGTTTTATCCCTCGCACTACTTATTGTATTAATTGTTACATTTGTTAACCAAAAAGAAGAACAAAAAGCACCTGATATTAGTGTAAGTCAACCAAGTGATACTAATGTAAACGAAGAAACAACAGATAATGTTTCAGATATTGATGAAAACTTAACAAATAACCCAGAAAATTCCGGTGAGGTTGTGGAAGAGCCGTCACATTCGCCTGATCCAGACCAGGAGAGTACACCAACGGCTACACCTAACATTGAGCCCGATACAGATGCAAAAAGTGTTAGCGTTATTGTTAATCCAGACTATAAGCTGCCAGATAATTATGAGCCTGATGATCTCGTCTATCCGGATGTTCGCTTTATATTCGAGGAGAAGATTGAAAAACGCATGCTTCGTCAGGAAGCGGCGGAGGCACTTGAGCATATGTTTGAAGCAGCAGAAGTGGATGGTATCTATCTAGCAGGTGTGTCTGCTTACCGCTCTCACAGCACACAAACGGCGTTATTTAACCGGTATGTAGAACGGGATGGTTATGAGAAGGCAAAAACCTATAGTGCGGAGCCAGGAACTAGCGAGCATGAAACAGGCTTAGCCATTGATGTAACGAGCAGTGATGGCAAATGCGCAGCACAGGACTGCTTTGGAGGAACAGCAGAAGCGATATGGCTCGAGAACAACGCAGCAGCCTATGGTTTTATTATTCGTTATCCAGAAGGCAAGCAGGAGATTACAGGCTATAAATATGAGCCTTGGCATTTGCGCTATGTTGGCGTGGAGCTCGCTAAGCATATTGATGAAGAAGACTTAACATTAGAAGAGTATTATCAAGTAAGCCCAGTCAAGCGTTAATAGAAATGCTCGAGATGACATCTATGGGCACGAGGTAGCACTAAAGGCTGAACTTTTTGAACTAGTATTAAAAGTACGTTAGTTGAAGGAGAATAGGGAATGCTTATATGGCAACAGATTTATTTAATCGTTATGATTCTTAATATATTTCTTGCTATAACCATTATTTTTCTTGAAAGGCGTAATATTAGCTCGACATGGGCTTGGATTATGGTATTATTTTTCATTCCGGTTGTTGGATTTGTACTTTATCTTATTCTCGGACAGAAATTCAAAAAACGTAAGCTGACAAAGCTTTTAGGCATTAACCCGAGCATGATCAATGATCTCATTAAAGAGCAGCATCGGCGCATTAATTGTGGAGAAATTGATCTCGCCGGGTCCGAGGTGGAGGAATATACTGACCTAATTACAATGAATTTGTCGACAGCATTTTCATTGTTTACGACACATAATCAGGTCGATATCTATACGGATGGCCATGAGAAATTCGATGCATTAATAGAAGATATAAGTCGTGCGAAGCACCATATTCATCTCGTCTATTATATCGTTCGTGATGATGAGCTTGGTCGCAGATTGATGCGCGCACTAACGGCGAAGGCAAAAGAGGGAATCAAGGTTCATTTCCTGTATGATCACATTGGGAGCTCGAATTTGCCAAAAAAGTTTTTCAAGGAATTTCGTGAGGCAGGTGGGCTTGAGGCGGCATTTTTCCCTTCACGGATCCCATACCTTAACATAAAAATTAACTATCGTAATCATCGTAAGCTTGTTGTAATCGATGGAGAGATTGGTTATATCGGCGGGTTTAATATAGGCGATGAGTATTTGGGACTGAATAAGCATTTTGGTAAATGGAGAGATACGCATTTACGTATTCAAGGTGAAGCTGTTCTTCAGATGCAGGCACAGTTTATGATCGATTGGAACATTGCATCGAATTTAAGCCTTGCCTATCATTCCAAGTACTTTCCAGAACAGCCAATGGAATGCAGTGAGCCGATTGGCATTCAGGTTGTTGCGAGCGGACCTGACTCCGAATTTCAGGAGATTAAAAATTCTTACATTAAAATGATCTACTCAGCAAAGGAGACTGTTTTGCTGCAAACACCTTACTTCGTCCCTGATAGCAGCTTGCTAAACGCGCTAAGAACAGCCGCATTATCAGGCAAGGACGTTCATCTGATGCTGCCAAGTAAGCCTGACCACTTTTTTGTGTTTTGGGCAACACAATCATATCTTGGAGAATTACTGTCCTGTGGGGTAAAGGTTCATTTGTATAAAGCGGGCTTCCTACATGCGAAAACGTTAGTGGTTGATCGTAAAGTGGCATCTGTAGGTACAGCAAACCTTGATATCCGAAGCTTTAAGCTGAATTTCGAGATGAATGCGTTCATTTATAATAAAGAGGTAGCAGCTAGACTTGAGAGCATCTTCTACGAGGATGTGGAGGTTTCGCATCTGCTAACGCTAGAGGAATATGAGAATAGACCTTGGTTTAATCGATTCAAGGAGTCTATTTCCAGGCTGCTTAGTCCAATATTGTAACCTGTACGAAAACTGTCCCTTTTCATCTAATATAGAGAAAGAGGCAGTCTTTGTGCTATTTCCTGGGAAATGGTGTCGAAACGCTGAGGATTAGTTATTGTAGATTGACTGGAGTTAATATTAGATTTATACTAAATCTAATATTGTGAAAGGCGGCATTGCTATGGCACAAAAAATTAATTTAACAGTACAGCGTCGAGCGATTCTTGAGGTTGTTCAGGAATCACATGACCATCCGACAGCAGCCGATATTATAGAACGTTTACGTGCGAAAGGCTTTAATTTTGCCTATGGTACAGTTTATAACTCGTTACGCTATTTGACGGAGGTACACCTTATTCAGGAGCTGAAGCTTGGCGAATCGGTTAGTCGATATGATGCTCGTACGGAGGAGCATCAGCATATTGTATGTACATCCTGTGGAAAGGTAGAAGAGGTGCTCGTTGACATTCCTCAGACATGGCTCGACCAGGTTGCTGAGCAAACCCGATACAGCATTCAGCATCCCCATATTGTAATGGAAGGGTTGTGTGAGCAATGCACGAACAAGCAATAGTTTCGGCGACAAGCTCAGGAGCAAAAAAACTTTGCAGCTTAACGAAGCGTGTTATGATCATAAGCCCTTATCCGGAACGCTTGGAGAGCTTGTACGTTTCTCTCTCAAGTGCTTGCTTTGATGTATTTTCATTGCATGAGTTCAACGAAGGCTTGCTATCCGCACTAAAGCCCGAGCTTATTGTGTATGACACACTGCCATTGGAAGACGAACATAGCGATTCAGAGCAGCAGCGTGAACAGACCCTGCTGCGCATTGCTAGAAGCTATCCAATCCCACTTGTTGCTTTGCGTGATGAGCGTGCCGGTGATCTTGCTAATGAAGAGCTAGATGGAGTGGAAACATTGCTATGGCCATCCGCAGTAGATGGAATAATCGAGCACATCAATGATCTTCTAGAGAACCAGCTGCGTCATGCACATTTCAACGATCTTCATATCTATAAGGATTTGAAGATTGATTTGAAGCGCATGATCGTCATGAGGGAAGATGAGCGTATTGATCTGACGAAAACCGAATATGATCTGCTGCTGCACTTCTTAAACTCTGACGGCTCCGTTCAAACTAGGGAAATGCTGCTCGAAATCATATGGGGACTTCAGTTCTATGCAGGCAGCAATGTAGTGGATGTACACATCAAAAGCCTGCGTAAGAAATTAGAGGATAGCGCAGTCGACCCAAAGTATATCGTTACAGTAAGAGGAGCAGGCTATCGACTAGCAGATCTGTAGCGTAAAGATAGACTCTTAATGCGTTACCTGATGGTAAATGGGTAATCGAATAATAAAGGTAAGATTGGATAAATAGAGGCTGTATCAAGGGATTAGACCCTTGATACAGCCTCTTTGTTATGAAGGATGGAATATGCCACGCGAAGTAAATGGTGCGGTGATAACGTCAAAGCGACACCCACACATCAACCCAGCGGAGTAAAAGGTGCGTAGATCACATCAAGGGACGGCTCCCACAACTGCCCTAGCGAAGTAAATGGAGAGTTAATTGCATCAAAGCAACCGCCCACAACCGCTCCAGCGGAGCAAATGGTGAGAGCTTAAAAGCGAAGCGGTTGCCTTTGCCCTCTGATTTCTACAATTTAATTATCCTTCTAGAAATCAGAGGGGAACAGCAATTGCAGCCTCACCATTTGTGGAGCGCTGAAATCTGGGAACAACAGCAATTGTAACCAAACCATGTTCGGAGCGCCGAACAACAGCAATTGTAACCAAACCATTTACGTAGCGCAGCACACATATAATGTCGAATCGGATACAATATAATATCGAATGTTGACGATTGATCTATTCATTGATTTTTCAATTCTCAAAATCTAAGAATAGATCAATTATCCAAGAGAATAGGTCATTGTTTTGGATAAATTGATAATTTATTATATCCTCATGAATCAATATGTAAGCGCTTTAAATTAAGTGAAATACTTTGAATTTCGCTAGGTACAAAAGAATGCTGCTGTAAGTTTACCCTACTCGAAGTTATAACCATGAGCTCTGATCCAAAGAGCAAAAGTTATAATAAATAAGTTAAAAGAAAGGGTGTCTCTAGCGTGAACAAACTAGCCAAATCTTTAAGTTTAGTATTGATTACGGCCATGATGATGTTTGTTTTTACAGCATGCAGTGACAACACAAAAAATGAAAGCAATTCTCCAAGCGTAACGCCTAGCAGTGAAAGTAATTCTACACCCGCACCACAAGCCAGTGAGGGAGATAATGATGGCAACTGGAAGCCTCAAACTGATCTCTCTAAAAAGGTTAAGTTCTCGTATGCCTCAGTACAGGGAATAGAAGGCTTCGATTATACGAAGGGAGATCCTTTAGCTCAGTATTATTCTGAAAAATTCAACTATGAAATGGATGTAGCCGCATTAAACTGGGATAACTGGAGTGAGCGTCTTCGTATCTGGATTAACTCGGGAGATATGCCTGATGTAGCTGTATATAACTACAATCATGCTGACGCTGCCTCCTTTGTTGAACAGGGTCTGATCAAAAGGTTTCCTGATGACTGGAAGACCCGTTGGCCTAACGTAGCAGCTGTTTTTGATAAAACATCGATTGGCCCTCAAATGGAACAGACCTTTGGCGGCACTTACTTTATACCGAGAGCACGATTTATGAACAATCTTCCTGGCGATCCTCTACCGAACCATCCATCCTTGTTCCTTCGTAAAGATTGGGCAGAAGCAGTAGGCTTCCCAATCAAAACTACCTATACGACATCTGAAGTTATGGAATTCGCTCAGCTCATTAAAGAACAAGACCCTGGAAATGCTGGGAACAAGCTTATTCCTATTGCTGAGAACACGACACATGCTGTAGATCTATTCGTTGCAAGAAACAGCACCCATTTTAACAAGTTCTACAAGGACACTGACGGAACCTACAAATGGGGTGGAGCATCAGAAGACACGCTTAAAGGTCTAAAACTATTCTCTGAAGCCTATCGTTCAGGATTAATGAGCCAAGATTTCTATACGGTTAAGAATGAAGAGCACGGCTCCTTCTTTAACGTGCAAGGCATTGCTGGTGCTACATTCTTCCAGGCTCCAACCTCTGCACTTCAGCAATTCTATGATGATTTTCAAGCAAATATAGGCACGGATCCATATGACAATATCCAGATGGCGACTGTTCTTGGTGATGATGGCAATTACCATCAATATGATCTGATCAACTACTGGGGTGCCATCATATTCAGCCCGAATATTAAGGATGAAGTATTCGAGCGCTATATGGATATTCTTGATTACAATGCAACATTAGAGGGAAATACCATTCTTAATATGGGAATAGAAAACGTTGACTGGGCGTATGAAAGTGATGGAACAACTGTGAAATCACTCTATGATCAAGCTAAGGAAGGCAAGCCGCTTGGCGGCGCTACGGGTAAGTATCCATCGATGGGTTATCTGCTAGGCAGCACCATACTTTTCGATGACTTTGCCTTCGACAACCCGAACACGACTAAGTCGTTAAGAGACTTATCCAAGCAGCTGTATACGGAGAGAACGCAAGTTGCTACGCCTGATTCATTCGCCAAAGTCGATTGGGAGCTATTCGCCTACGATTCTCCAAGCTTTAGAAGAGCTCAGATGGACTATTACACCGAATATGCTAATATCGTGACGCAATCGGGGGATATAGAAGAGAATTGGAGAAAATGGGTAGATTCTAAGATGTCCATTATCCAGCCGGTGCTTGATGAGCTTAATTCCACACTAGGGAACTAGCTGCTAAGCACGTCAGCTATAATGCCAATACTACGCCAACTGTAGCAAACATTACGTTTGCTGCAGTTGGCGAATGCTTGCTAATGCGTTTCTACCAATGAATTAAAATTTATTTCAGAGGGGCTAAATATGGAAAATACGCATGTAGTAAAGAATGATTCATCCTTGATTAGTCGCGTTCTGAAGTCGAAGGAAATTTATTTCCTCATACTTCCCGGTGTCATATGGTTTCTGATCTTTGCCTACGTTCCGATGTACGGCTTGTCACTAGCGTTCAAAACCTACAAAGCGAATCTTGGCATATTTGGTAGCCCATGGATTGGACTAGAGAATTTCACCTATGTATTTAGAGATCCTGCGTTTCTAGAATCTGTCTGGAGAACGCTATGGATTAATCTTGGGCGTATCCTTTTTCAGTTTCCTTTTCCTATTCTATTAGCTCTTCTATTGAATGAACTTCGTATGAATAGGTACAAGAAAGCAATTCAGACGGTCTATACCTTTCCCCACTTTTTGTCATGGATTATCGTTTCCAGCGTCCTTATAAACTCACTAGATATGCAGGGCCTGGTTAATGGGATCATCCGTTTATTAGGCGGAGATCCGATAAACTTTCTTGGCAACACTCAAATCTTTAGGCCGCTGTTATATATCACCGATAACTGGAAATCAGCGGGTTGGACGATGATTATTTACTTGGCAGCGATTACAGGCATTGATACGGAGCAATATGAATCAGCACAGCTTGACGGTGCGACCCGTCTGCAAATCATGCGCTATATTACACTTCCAGGGATCCAAAGCACGATCGTTGTTATGCTGATTTTAACCGTAGGCAATCTAATGAACTCGGGCTTCGATCAGATCTTTAATATTAGCAATGCAGCTACAGCGAAGGCAGGCGAAATTTTGGATATGTATATTTATCGCATCACCTTCCAATCAGCCGCAGATTTTTCTTTCTCTAGTGCAGTCAGTTTATTTCGATCAGTCATAAACTTTGCACTTCTGTTGTTTGCAGACCGCGTGTGTAAGTGGTTAGGGGCAGAAGGACTCTTTCCATCTATGAAAAAGAAAGTGAAAGTACAGAGATAAAAGTGATCTACCGAGAGAAAGGAAAGTGAACAATGTCAGAGATTAGGTCTGAGCAGACACAGGCGCATAAGCCGAGCAGCAGTAAATTGAACAATAGAATTGAGATGCTGGATGTATTGTTAGCGATTCTGCTTACAGGCTTTGCTGTCGCGATCATCCTGCCGTTTCTCAATGTGGTTGCCGTCTCATTCGTGACCCAACAGGAGTATTTGAAGTCTTCCATTCTGTTGTTTCCGAAGTCGTTTACGTTTGAAAACTACAAATCCTTGTTCGAGGACGGGCGGATATGGACTGGCTACCGTACAACGCTGCTGCTCCTTACGTTAGGCTTGCCACTCAATATGTTTTTAACGACGAGTATGGCTTATGGACTTAGCCGACCTTCGTTTCCCTTCAAGAGGTTTTTTATTTATTTTGTCGTGCTAACGATGCTGTTTTCTGGTGGAATCATCCCGATGTACTTACTCATGAAGGAATTATCACTGATCAATACAATCTGGTCGGTCGTGCTAGTTTATGGCATTAATTCGTTCTATCTCATCATTATGATGAATAATTTCACGACAATCCCGATCTCGTTAATGGAGTCTGCTAAGCTCGACGGGGCAGGAGAATGGCGTATTTTATTCAAAATTATTTTGCCTTTATCCTTGCCCATTATCGCGACGATGACGCTATTCTATGCCGTTGACCGCTGGAATGAATGGTTTAATGCGATGATCTTTATTCGCAAGGGTGACCTCACTGTTTTGCAGCTGGCCTTAAGGTCGATCGTTATCGATTCTCAAATTAGTCAGCAGTTAAATATATCGAATGTGCAGACGGATAAACAATTCTCAGAAGGTCTAAAGATGGCAGCGGTTATCGTATCGATGCTGCCCATTATGTGCGTATTTCCAATGCTGCAGAAGCACTTTGTGAAAGGGATGCTTGTAGGAGCCATTAAAGCATAGGCGTACACATTAAAGTAAGAGGAGGATCAAAGAATGAAGAAAGCAAACGTTACCGTTCATCCCGAGTATCGGATCGGATCTGTTGATAAGCGTCTTTTTGGAGCGTTCCTAGAGCCTATCGGTAGCTGGGTGTATGGTGGAATCTATAACCCTAAGCACCCGACAGCTGACGAGATGGGTTTTCGCCGTGATATTATCGATGCTGTAAAGGAATTGGACCTTCCTGCATTGAGATTTCCAGGCGGCAACTGGGTCTCGGGCTGGGATTGGAAAAATTCGATCGGCCCGCTCGAGGAACGCAAGGCGCAGCTCGACCTAGCATGGTTTCAGATAGAACCTAATACAATAGGACATGACGAATATATGAAATGGGCGATGCAGGTTGAGACTGACCCCATGTATACGATCAATCTTGGAACAGAGGACATGAAGAGCGCAGCGCATCTTGTTGAATACTCACGCGTTGCAGGCGGTACATATTGGTCAGAGCTTCGCAAAAAGCACGGTCAGCTTGAACCTTATCCAATCCGTACATGGTATCTAGGCAACGAAATGGACGGACATTGGCAGATCGGTTCATGGGAGAAGGATCCTGTGGGGTTTGGCATACGTACGCATGAGATAGCTAAGCTCGTCAAGTGGATTGATAATGAGGCTGAAACGGTCTTCGCAGGAACGTCGGACCATCACCGTCATTTCCCTGAGTGGGAGATGGCTGCATTAGAGCAGTGCTATGAATCGGTTGATTATATTTCTCTGCATCATTACCATACAGCGCCAGAAGGGGATATCGCTAACTTTCTCAATATATCCTCAGTGTTCGAGGATTATATTCGGACGACAATTGCAGTTTGTGACTACCTGCAAACTAAGCTGAGAACGCCTAAGAAAATGTACATCTCCTTCGATGAGTACGGCGCGAATTTTGGCAAGCAGGGGGAGGTGCTCTTTGGACGCAGAGGGTGGCAGGATGTTACGAAAAGCTACTTTCAATTCGCACCAAGAGAGAATAGCTTTAAAAAGTTCGATCCAGAGGATTATAACGATCGAGATTTTGGTTCGAATCAGATGCTAAAAGCATTGGCAATGTCCTCTGTAATGATGACGTTTCTGCGTCATGCAGACCGAATAAAGATTGGATGCATGACAGGTGGAATCCGTGATGCACTATCCTTTAATGGCTCACATGTATGGAAGAATGCATCCTACTATCCTTATGCTCAAATGAACAAGCTGTCTCGTGGCGGAATATCGCTAATGCCTGCTGTTGACGGGCCGACCTTCAACACGGAGCAGTTTGCTTTAACTGGCTCTGTTCAGTGCCATGCCTACGAAAATGTGCAGGCTATTGAAGCAGCGGCAGTTATGCATGAGGAGAAGGAGGAGCTTTGTATCTTTATGATCAACCGTGCCATTGCTGATGACATCGAGGTAGATCTCGATCTTCGAGCCTTTGAGGGCTATGAGCTTGCTGAACACATCGAGATGTACACGAATGATTTGGAAGCTGGTAATTGTTATGATCATCCAGATGTTATCAAACCATCGCTTAATGCTGATACGCGTTTGGAGAATGGCAGGGTGAAGGCTATAGCTAAAAAGCTTTCATGGAATGTTATTCGCTTATCGAAAACACGTTAAATGTTACACAAAAATTGAGCAATGATGGTAGTACACCACAAGCTAGTATGAGATAAACCATTCTAATAGGGGGTTATACGATGAAGCTAGTTAGCGGAGATTATGCCTTAATATTTGATCAAGGTGGCATGGAGGTTCAAAAAGAGGGCAAGCTTCTTTATTACAACAAGCGCCCGATGTTTGTTACTGTCAAGACGGCGTTTGCGGTCAGCGAGTTTTATGATCAGGCTTACAGCCATATTACAACAGCAGGTAATCATATTTTGGCCGAAGGAATATTGACAGTACCTTCGGGGTCCTCATTTTCTTTTGCAGACCGTTATGAGACTGCTGGAGATGGCTTCAAAGTAAGCCGCAGCGTCAAGGTGCTGAAGGCGGGAGACGACCTCGGTTTCTCAAGTAAGGTTTCCTTCGTTATGGTGGAATCGGATGTTACGCGTGATTATAATTGTTTTGCTCCTGGTGTTTGGTATAAGCAGAATGAATTTGCTCCAGATTATGCGATGGGCAAAGACCTCGATTGTGAATATTATTGGCGCATGGAGACTAGCATGGCTTTGCCATTGTTCGCGATGCAGAATATTCAATCAGGCGAGACGGCTACTTTATCACGCTGGGCAGCAGACGTTACGATGCAATCCACAGATATTCTTCGGGCCGAGAATAATACAGACCCGCGGTGCACGATCGGAGCGCTCGGTATGAGCAAGCCAGAGAGTAAAACATTGAACTATATGTATTATGGCTTTGCGGTACGCAAGGAGTTAGAGACACAGATCGATGGCCTGTCTATCGATTATGTATATCCAGCCTGTGATGGGCAGATGCCTAGAAGAAATGCGATATACTCCGGTCTCGATTACCAGAAGCAATCTAAAACGTTCCAGCGTATCAATCATCCGGTAGAAGTAGGGTTTGAACAGCATTATTCCGTTGCTATTCAATTCAATCATTACAACAGCTTCCAATCGATGATGAAGGATACTTGGCGTACGGCCTATAGCAGGTTGCGAGACAAATTATTTGAGGTAGATAATGAGCAGCATTTTCATAACTGTATGAAGCTACTAACTCACTACACTCGAAAGTATGGAGACTCCTATGGGCTGCCCTTTGCTTGCCAGCTGCCCGACATGGATATCTCATGTGTATCTTTTCAGTTCGGATTCGTTGGACAGCAGCCCGGCATCGGTTACCAGCTGCTGCGTTATGGTGACAAGGAAAATCAATCGGAGTCGTTCGAAAAAGGGGTTAACATCATAGACTTTTGGACTCGGGTAGCGATGACGGATTCCGGCCTTCCGCAGATGTGCTATAACCCTAATATTGAGGGATTTGAGCCATACCCACACTATATTCGGATGCTAGCAGACGGAATTGAGGCGATTCTGGACGCATACCTATACATGCGGAAGAAGGGGGATGAGCGAGCATCATGGCTAGATTTCTGCCGAAAAACCGCTGACTGGCTGACGAATATTCAGAACGAAGATGGAAGCTTCTACCGCGCTTATAATACTGACAATACGATTCGTATGGATTCGAAGTCTAACACTCCTAGTGTTATTCGTTTCTTAGTTCAGTTTTATCTAGTTACCGGCGAAGAGCGCTACAAGAATGCTGCGATTCGAGCAGGGGAATGGGCGTTCGTTCAAAATTACCTCAACTTAGAATACCGAGGCGGAACATGCGACAATGCGGATATTCAGGATAAGGAGGCCGGTATCTACGCGCTGTTCGGGTTTTTAGCGCTATACGATCTAACTGGTGAGGAGAAATGGCTCGAGGCGGCGATCGGTGCTGCCGATTATACAGAGACATGGACCTATGCTTGGACCTTCCCAGTCCGTACCCCTTGGCCGAAGCATCCATTCAATCAGTATTCAATCAGCGGTCAAAGTATTATTACGGTCGGTGGAGGAGCCGACGTGTATATGGCAGCCTGCTCGTATACGTACTATAGACTGTATATCATTACCGGGGATGATCATTACCTTGACTTTGCTCAGCTTATTCACAATAATACCCGCCAGTCCAATGATGTAGACGGAAGTGTCGGTTACATTATGCCTGGCATAGGACATGAAAGCGGTAATTTTACGAGCCAGACCCTTCAGAGCCATTATCACTGGCTACCATGGTGCACGTATGTAGAAGTCGATCCGTCCTCGAGGCTGTATGATACATTTGGTTGCTACGAGATTGAAGAAGCTCAGAAGCTTAGCCCGCAAGAAAGAGCCGAACTAAACCGTATTTACGCAGCCTTTGGATGATAAAGGGAAACCATTATAATGAACAGACTGAAAGTGCTCGAAGCAAGACTCTATGCTGTCGACATTCGAGCACTTTCGTTTTTTTTGCATAAGTATTTGTAGAGTGAGACTACATAACCTGTAAATTAGAATATTGCCAGTTCGCTTGGAATGCGGACAAAAAAGTTAGGACTAATCATATAGATTAGTCCTAACTTTTTTCCTGAATTCGTTATTGAGATAGATCATTGCCCATAGCGTTATATTGAGCAGAGATCGTCCACACCTTAAAGACTACTCGAACGAGCGGTAGCAACTGATACAAGACGAAGCTGATAAAGGTCACCCAAACAATTGATAAGGTATGGATTGGCAAACTAATAAGAAGGTAGCAGCAAGTCAAGGTGATACCGATGATTAGTACACGCGCGGTGTGCTTAATCGTACTTAACAGTGCCTGCACTGGTGAAAGCTTTGCTCCAATACCGAGTGTAATCATATACGATAAGAGACTGATCATTGTGGCCCATAATATAAAGCCAATCCATAGCCAGCCAGGCTGATCTAGTAAGGAGGTAAACGCGGCTTGTGGATCTTGTATGAATATTAAGGGACGAAGTAAGTAGACCAGTGGTACGAGGATCGCAATGCTTTTTAGCCAGTACACAAGCATCATCGGTTTCCACGTTGCAGCTATTCCTTTACGAAAGGCAGTTCGTTCAGCACCTTGGCTCATTTCGAACAAACTGTAATACATGC
>Ga0180216_1002370_pt1 | contig 15783 bp, 13 predicted proteins | sample eDN3rd37CBELigMG_FD_128879 | JGI IMG/M metagenome (GOLD analysis project Ga0180216, IMG submission 128879) | Enriched Miracle-Growth compost microbial communities from Emeryville, California, USA - eDNA 3rd pass 37_C BE-Lig MG (version 2)... ... | reverse complement strand
TGCCGGGGCGACCGGTCGCCTTGCCCACCGCCTCGGCGGCCATGGCGGCGGTGCTTTCGTGCCGGCAGACGGTGAGCTTGATGGGGCTGTCGTGCAGCGCGTCGAGCGCGGCAAGATAGCTTTCGCCCGGCACGCAGAAGGCGTGCTGGACGCCCTGGATCAAGAGCTGATCGATCAGGATTTCGCCGCCGGTCCGGGTGCCGTCGTTCGAGCGCATAACAAGGTTCCTATTCTTCCGGGAGCATCACGTTCGCCCGTCATGCCCGGCCGTGTAACGGGCATCCCGTCTTTTCTTCATCAGCTAGGCAAGACGTGGATGGCCGGGACAAGCCCGGCCATGACGGCGCGACTACTTATGGATCTTCGGCATCGCCGGCTTCGGCGCGAAGGCGGCCGGCGTCATCAGGCAGGTGCGCTGCTCGACGATGTGCCCGCCTTTGACGTTCTCGGCGAGATACACGGCCCAGTCGGGATCCTTCATCATACGCCCGCGCTTTTCCTCGCGGTCGGCGGCGCTCTCATAAACCCACACATGCGTGAAGGTGTTCAGCTCGCCGCTCTCGGCCACGGCATACACCAGCGGCTCGCCCATATAGCGAAGCTGCACCGGATAACCGTATTTCTTGTAGATCTCGAGCTGCGCCGGGACCCGGCCCGGTTTGCACTTGTATGTGCGGACGTCCAGAAGCACGCGCTTTCCTCCCCTTGAAAATTCCGCCTTTGACGCGGCTGGACGGACATTCTCAGGGAGTGCAGTGCACGGTCAATAGACCATGCCGCTCAGCCGGCATGCGCGGGCGCCGCACCCTCCACCGGATGCTGCGAGCGCTGCTCGGCGGGCTTGCGGATATGCGCGAGATTACTCGCCGTATTGACCAGCGCGAGATGTGAGAAAGCCTGTGGGAAGTTGCCGACCTGGCGCCCGCCGGCCGGATCGTATTGTTCGCTCATGAGGCCGAGATCGTTGCGCAGCGCCAGCAGGCGCTCGAACAGGGCCAGCGCCTCCGCACGCCGGCCGAGCATCAGATAGGCGTCCACCAGCCAGAAGCTGCAGGCCAGGAATACGCCCTCGCCCGGCGGCAGGCCGTCGGCCGCGGTGCGCGTGTCGTAGCGCAGCACGAAGCCGTCGATCAGCAGATCGCGCTCGATGGCCGAAACGGTACCGATAATCCGCGGGTCGTCGGGCGGCAGGAAGCCGATGGCCGGCAGCATCAGCAGGCTGGCATCGAGCTCCCGCGAGCCATAGGAGCGCACGAATGTATTGCGCTCGGCGTCGAAGCCATGCGTGCAGACTTCGCGGTGAATGGTGTCGCGCGTCGCGCGCCAGCGCTCGAGCGGTCCGGGCAGCTTGTAGCGTTCGGCGCTCTTGATGGCGCGATCGAAGGCAAGCCACGCCATCGCCTTCGAGTGCGTGAAGTGCTCGCGGCCGCTGCGCACCTCCCAGATGCCCTCGTCCGGCTCGCGCCAGATCGTCTCGAGGTGCTCGACCAAGGCGAGTTCGAGATCCCAGCCGCTCGACACCGGCGCCAGACCGCCTTCGCGCGCCTGGTGCAGCGCGTCGATCACTTCGCCGAAGATGTCGAGCTGGCGTTGCCCATAGGCGGCGTTGCCGATGCGGACCGGCCGCGAATGCTCGTAGCCGGGCAGCCACGGCACCTGCCATTCGGTGAGACGGCGCTCGCCGCCGAGGCCGTACATGATCTGGATCTGGTTGGGCGAACCAGCGGCCGCACGCAGCAGCCAATCGCGCCAGGCATGCGCTTCCTCGTAGAACCCGGCGTTCATGAGCGCGAGTAGCGTCAGCGTCGCGTCGCGCAGCCAGCAGAAGCGATAGTCCCAGTTGCGCGGCCCGCCGATGAATTCCGGCAGCGACGTGGTCGGCGCCGCCGCCATGCCGCCGGTCGGCTCATAGGTGAGCGCCTTCAGGGTGATGAGCGAACGGCAGACCGCCTCGTCCCAAGGACAGGCGATGTTGCTCTGGCTGATCCAATCCGTCCAATATTGTTCGGTCGCGGCGAGGCTCGCATCGACGTCGATCGGCGCGGGCAGCGGCTCGTGCGAGGCGCCGTACGACAGTGAAAACGCCATGCGTTCGCCGGCGCTGATCGAGAAATCGCCGACGGTCTTGAGATGCTCGCCGTGCATCTCGATCGACGAACGCAGCACCAGCATGTCGGGACCGGAGATGAAGCGCATCGTGCGGGAATCGACGCGCGTCACCCACGGCACCTGCGCGCCATAGCCGAAGCGCACGATCAACTCGCCATGCAGGTCGACACGCCCGCGTTCGCCCTGGATGATGCGGACGAGGTGCGACGGGCTGCCACGCGGCGGCATGAAGTCGATGATCGTGGCGGCGCCGTCCGATGTCTCGAAGCGCGTCTCCAGGATCAGCGTGTTCGGCCTGTAGCGGCGGGTGATGACGGCGTTGTCGTCACGCGGCGCGATCAGCCATCGTCCCTGCTCCGGCCCGCCGAGCAGCGCGCAGAAGCACGCATCGGAATCGAAGCGCGGCCAGCACAGCCAATCGATCGAACCGCCGCGCGAGATGAGCGCCGCGGTGCCGAGATCGCCGATCATGGCGTAGTCTTCGATGCGTGCGGGCATGAGCGTCGGTGTGGACCTAATCGCCTGTCATCTTATCGCGCGACGAGTGCGGCCCAGAGCCGCGCCGCGGGCGATCAAACGTCATGTGAATGGGAATGTGACTGTGATGCCGGATTTTCTTTCATGAGGCGACGCCTTCGCGTCGCCCCACGCGGTCGTCATCCGGATAATGCCCGGTTCAAGTCGCCGGTTCCACCGATACGACGCGGAAGGTGTGCAGGTCGCCGTCGTCGTCGCGGATCGAGACATACTCGCCGGCGACGAAAGCGTGAGAGCCGAAACGATAGCCACTTTCGTCGTCGAACTCCGCCGTCTTGTCATAGTCGAATACCCACCGGCTGTGCTCCGGTCCGCCCGGTTTGTGCACCAGGAAGCCAAGCTCGTCGTCCTCGCCTTCCCAGAAGCGCCGCACGCGGCAATTATCCCGGTGCTGACGCCAGAGCGTGGCATCGATGTGACTTTTGGCGTCGAGCGGTGCGACAAATTCGTAGCCATGCCGCGTGGAGCCCTCGGGGAACTCCTTCGAGCGGGCGAGATTAAGCCTGATGCGCTTGAACGTATGCGGCAGGGTCGTCACGGGTCGCGTCTCCATCGTTGCGGACGGGAGATCATGGCCTGCCCGCCCGTATCCGCGTATTGATCTGGATCACGTGAACGCCAGCCACGAACCATAGTTTAGTCGTCCCGGCCGGTACAAGGCCGAGCATACCGGAGCGTTTGTGGCCAAACCCGCAGCGACCTCTATGTCCGAACCCGACCAGCAGGCGGTGATCGACTTTCTTGGCGCCTCCGCGACACATGGCGGGCAAAAGGTCACGCGCGTCGATACCCATGCCGCGGCCCTGTTTTTGACGCCTGATCGCGTGCTCAAGATCAAGCGGGCGGTGAAATTCCCCTTCCTCGATTTCTCCACACTGGAAAAGCGCAGAAGCGCCTGCGAGGCCGAGATCGAGGTCAACCGCCCCTTCGCACCGGCGATTTACAAGCGCGTGGTGCCGATTACGCGCGCCGGCGACGGCACACTCGCCATCGGTGGCGATGGCCCGGCCGTGGAATGGGCGCTCGAGATGGCGCGCTTCGACGAGACGCAGACGCTCGATCATCTGGCTGCGGCGGGCCGCATCGATGCCGGCCTTGCCGATGCGCTCGGGCGCGCGGTGGCGCGAGCCCATGCGCGCGTGCCGGTCGTGCGCGACTTCGGCTTTGCCGAGGCGCTGGCCGAGATCGTCAGGCAGAACGAACTCGAGCTGCGCGAGGCGCCCGACCTTTTCCCCGCCGACGCGGTGACAAAGCTCACGCGCAGAAAGCACGCGGCGCTGACGCGCCTGATGCCGCTGCTCGTCGAGCGCGAGAACCAGGGCTTCGTGCGCCGTTGTCACGGCGACCTGCATCTCGGCAATATGGTGCTGCTCGACGGCGAGCCGACCTTGTTCGACGCCATCGAGTTCGACGCGCGCATCGCCACCAGCGATGTGTTCTACGACCTCGCCTTTCTGCTGATGGACCTGATCGAACGCGGTCTCGTCCTTCAAGCCAATGTCGTGCTCAATCGCTACCTGCTCGCGGCCGAAGGCGAGGACAATCTCGACGCGCTCGCGATGCTGCCGCTGTTCATGGCGGTGCGGGCGGCAATCCGCGCCAAGGTGACGGCGGCGCGGCGCAAACATGCATCCTCGCCGCACGAGGCGGCACGAAGCGCCCGCGACTACTTCGCGCTGGCGTGCCGGCTGATCGAGCCGCCGTCGCCGCGCGTCGTCGCGGTCGGCGGCTTGTCGGGGACGGGCAAGTCCGTGCTGGCGCGATCGCTGGCGCCGCATCTGCCGCCTTTACCTGGCGCGGTGGTGCTGCGCAGCGACATCGAGCGCAAGCGTCTGTTCAATGTCGGCGAGACGGAGAAGCTGCCGCCGGCCGCTTATGCGCGAGACGTGACTGTGAAGGTCTATGAGCGGCTCACCGAGCAAGCGGCGCGTGTCGTTGCGGCCGGGCACACGGCGCTGGTCGATGCCGTGTTCGCCAAGGCGGAAGAGCGGCGCGCGATCGCCCGCGCGGCGCACAACGTTCCGTTCCATGGCCTGTTCCTGACGGCCGATCTTGAAACCCGCGTCGCACGCGTCGGTGCGCGCAGGGCCGACGCGTCGGACGCCGACGCCGCTGTGGCGCGTCAGCAGGAGCATTACGAACTCGGCGCCTTGGACTGGCACGCCATCGACGCCTCCGGCACGCCGGAGGAAACGCTTCGGCTCTCGCTCAGCGTCGCCTGCGCACCCAAGGCGGGCAAGCCAGCCAAGCCCGCCGCAGGGACATCGTAAAGCCATGCAGAACCGTCCGTGAAACCGCCGGTATAGGCCCCTGGCGGCGCATAGCTATCCGATGCATAGCTTGCTGCGAATTCCTCGCCGCCGGTTATGACGCAATGATGAGCCCCCAAAGCCGCCATTCCCTTGCCATTCGGCTGGCGGCCGGCTTGGCCGGTTATTGCACCTTCATCAACCTCTATTCGCCGCAGGCCATTCTGCCGCTTCTGTCGACGGAGTTCTCCGCAGGCCCGGCCGAGGTCGCCTCCGTGATGACGGTCGGCACGCTGGCGGTCGCGCTGATGGCGCCGTTCAGCGGCACCGCGGCGGACGTCATCGGCCGCAAGCGCGTGATCGTCATGGCGATGTTCGTGCTGGCGATTCCGACCTTCATGGCGGCGCTGGCGCCGACCCTGCACGCGCTGATCGTCTGGCGCTTCCTCCAGGGGCTGGCGATGCCGCCGATCTTCGCCGTCATGATCGCCTATGTCGGCGAGGAACTGACGCCGCAGGAAGCGACCGCGACCATCGGCTTCTATACATCCGGCGCGAGCATCGGCGGCTTCAGCGGCCGGCTGCTCACCGGCATCTTCGCCGACGTGTTCGGCTGGCGCTACGGCTTTGCCTTTCTCGGCACGCTGGTGCTTTTCGGCGCCGTGACGGTCGCATTTCTCCTGCCGCGCGAGCGCAAGTTCGTGCGCTCCGAAGGGCTCATCGCCTCCGCCACGCAGATGCTGCGGCACTTCCGCAACCCGCAGCTCCTCGCGACCTATTCGGTCGGCTTCGGCGTGCTGTTCAACTTCCTCGTCACCTTCACCTACATCAACTTCCGCCTCGCCCATCCGCCCTATTCGCTCTCGCCCGGCTGGCTCGGCGCGATCTTCATCGTCTATCTCGCAGGCTCGCTGATCACGCCGTGGACCGGCGCCGCGGTCGGCCGCTTCGGCCGGCGCCATGTGATGATCGCGACGCTCTCCATCTGGATCGGCGGCATCGCGCTCACGCTGCTCGATCCCTTGTGGACGATCCTGCTTGGGCTGGCGATGTCGGCGGCCTGCGGCCTGCTCTGTCAGGCCGTGTCGACCGGATACGTCGCGATCACCGCGCAGGTCGGACGCTCGTCCGCCGTGGGCCTCTATGTGACCTGCTACAATCTCGGCGGCAGCGCCGGCGCGGCTTTGGGCGGCTTTGCGTGGGTGTTCGGCGGCTGGCCGGCCTGCGTCGCCATGGTGATCCTTGTGATCGTGATCATGGCCGTCATCGTCGCGACCACCTGGAGCCGCGGCAGCAGCGCGCCGCAGGCGCCAGCCATCGAGCCGGCGTGACGCGCCGCTAGCAGCCCGCCTGCGCCCAGGCCGGCTTGCGCCGGGCGAGCAGCGGCCCGTAGGCCGCGACGAAGCAGACGAACGCGGCGACCCACAGGACGCCGGCAAATTCGATCGTCACGATTGAGCCGGTGAATGCCGCGACGATCCGCAGCACGGCCGAGATCAGCACCAGCGCGTAGATGCCTTGCGTCACCGGCGAGGCTCGCAAGGCATGGCCGGTATGGCCGAGCGTGGCGCGCGTCATCACCGCGAGCGTCATCAGCCCGATCGCGCCCGCCGTCCAGGCGTGGATGCCGGCGCTCACCGGCACCTCGCTGGTGAGAATGGATGCGCCGACCAGCATGAAGCCGATCGGCACGAAGGCGTAAGCGACATGCAGCACCAGCACGAGGCGGTCGGCGAGCGTGCGGTCGCCCGCCCAGCGCGCGAGGCGCGCAGTCTGCAGCACGCCGGCGAGCAGCAGCAGCACACCGCTCGCCATGGCATTCGGCAGCGCGATCCAGGCGACGAGCGCGACCACGCTCGCAGCCAAAGCCACGGCATCGAAGCGCGAGAACGGCACCGGCACCCGACCCGGATTGTTGCGCGTCAGCCAGTTGTTGGTGAAGCTCGGCACGATGCGGCCGCCGATCAGCATGATGAGCGCGATCACCGCGGCAACGGCGATGCGGGTGCCGTAATCGGCCTTGCCCTTCATCAGCACTTCGGCGTGGAAGACGGCATTGCCGGCAATCAAAACCGCCAGCAGAATGAGAACGCGCAGGTTGCGCCAGTTCTTGCCGGCGATGATCTCGCGCGCGGCGACGGCGGCGAGCGTGGCGAGGAAGCTGACGTCGATCGCCGCGGCAGCGATGCCGCCGATCGTGCTGGAGGCCAGCACGGCGACTCGGCCGGCGAGCCACAGCAGCGCCAGCGCACCGAGCGGCCAGCCGGACACCGGCAGCCGGCCGGTCCAATTCGGGATCGCGGTGAGCAGGAAACCGGCGACGGCCGCGGCGACATAGCCGTACAGCATTTCGTGCGCGTGCCAATCGAGCGGATTGAATCCTGTGTCGAGGCTGAACTCACCCATGTAGACCGGCACCCAGAGCAGGATCGTCACTGCCGCCCAGATGCCGGCGGCGAGGAAGAACGGGCGGAAGCCGTAGGCGAGCAGCGCGGGGCCCGCATAATCGCGGCGGCGTTGCAGGGCGGCGGGAGCGGCAGTCGTCGGCGCGGAAGCGGCCTTTCTGGGGGCTGGGTTCACGAGCTTCCTCCTTCGACGGTGTCTTCTTCCCTCACGTGCTGATGCGCGCTCGCACGCGCTGGAGCGTTGATCTATGTCAGTCGGGGGCTGATTTGCGCCGCAAGCGGCGGCATGACGCTTATGCGGCCGACGCGTGCAACACCGGAACATAGCCGCGCGTGAGGACCGCCACGATGGCCGGTGGCGTGAGCACGTCGACATCGATCCCGCGCGGGCGGGCGATGGGCGGGCCGTAACCCGCCGCCGTCCATGGCAGCAGGTGCGGGCCGCGCAATGCGAAGGCCGCGTTGTCCTGCGCGATCATCGCGCCGTCCGGCAGCGTGTCGATCGCTGCCGTGTGCAGCCGCTTCTCTTTGCCGCTCAGCCGTTCGGCGTGGAGAACCTTGTCCATAACGGCGGCCGTCGCGCGCCCATCCGCAGGCGCGCCGGGAAATAAGGATGCGAAGCGCGCCGCATCCTTGCGCCGGCACTCGAAACACGGCCGATGGCCGGCGGCGAAGGCCGTGACTTCATCGAGGAAGAACAGCTCGGTGTAGCCATCGCCCCAAACCGTGCGATGGCGGTTGTTGAATTCGAGCCTGCAGCAGATCCACTGCTTCGACGTCCACCGCCGAGCCGTGAGCTTCCTGTGGCCGTCGTGCAGCCGCCCGCCGCGATTACCCATCAGCGTACCGCGCACGGCCGCAGCGAACAGATCGCCAAAGGGTGAAACACGCGACTGCAGCGACATGGCCAATGATACCACACAAACTCTCGCGGCCTCTTGGTGAGGAGCGCTGCGCAGCAGCGCGTCTCGAACCATGGGCCGCTATCCTTCGAGACGCCGCGCTTCGCGCGGCTCCTCAGGATGAGGGCGGAAAGGAGCGCGCCCGGAGTGACAAACCTCTGCCTCCCCGCTAGCGTCGGCACGATCAGAATCGTCGGAAACGTCCGACGAAAACGACCGGGTCTTCAACCCGGCGGTGAGGGAGAGAACGATGACCAAGGGCTTTGACGCCACAACTCCATCCGCCTCCTGCTTTTGCTGCAATGCGGGCCCCGGCCTGCGTTTGAGCCGGCGAAAATTGCTCACCGGCGGTGCCGCGACGCTCGCGGTCGGCGCAGCGGCGATGGCGGCGCCGCGCTTTGTTGCCGACGCGGTCGCGCAGACCATGCCGGCCAATCGCATCGACGTGCATCACCATCTGTCGGCGCCGACATGGCTCGATGCGGTCAAGAGCATCAAGGCCGACAATCCGCCGATGGCCAACTGGTCGGTGCAGAAATCGCTCGACGACATGGACAAGGCCGGCGTCGCCACCGCGATCACCTCGCCGACGACGCCGCAGACGCAAGGGCTCGATGTCGCGCGCGCGGCCCGCGTCGCCCGTGAGTCGAACGAATACGCCAAGAAGCTCGAGGTCGATCATCCCGGCCGCTTCGGCACCTGGGCCATGCTGCCGCTGCCGCACATCGACGAGAGCTTGAAGGAAATCGAATACGCCTTCGACACGCTCAAGGTCGACGGCGTCGGCTGCATGACGAGCTATGGCGACAAGTGGCTCGGCTATGCCGAGTTCGATCCGGTCTGGAAGGAATTGAACCGCCGCAAGGCGACGGTCTACACGCACCCCACGGCGGCGAACTGCTGCGTCAATCTCGTGCGCGGCATCGACGACGCCTATCTCGAATTCGGCAACGACACCGCGCGCTCGATATTCAGCCTCATCTTCAGCGGCACCGCCGCGAAGTATCCGGACATCAACTGGATCTGGTCGCATGGCGGCGGCTCGCTCACCGCCTTTGCCGAGCGCTTCCTGGTGCAGGCGATGATGCGGCCGCCGTACAAGGACAAGGTCACGCGCGAGCAGGTCAACGCGCAGCTCACACGCTTTTATTACGACACCGCGCAGATTTCGAATGACGTCACGCTCTCGGCGCTGGTGAAGCTGATACCGACCTCGCAGATCGTCTACGGCACCGATTATCCCTATCGCACCGGTATGGACCACACGAAGGGCCTCGGCGCCTTCTTCAAGGAAGCCGATCTGAAGGCGATCAATCGCGAGAACGCGCTGCGCCTCGTGCCCCGCTTCAAGACGACCTGAGGCGGCCATCGCAAGGCTGCCGCCACGCTCGATTGGCGTCACCGGGCTTGTCCCGGTGACGCGCGCCAAACCCGCAGCGGGCAATCGGCTAAAAGCCGCTGGCCCGCACCAGCGCGGCGACGCCGACACCGGCCACCACGGCGGCGAAGTCGTTCCGCAACGCCAGCATCGCGGCGAGCGCGGCAAGCGCCGCCGCGAGCCCGCTGATGCCGCCATGCACCAGCAGCGGCGCCACGGTGGCGGCGATGATCGCGCCGGGCAACGCGTCGAGCATGCGCGCAAGACGCGGACCGATCGGCACGCGGCCGATCAGCCAGAAGCCGCCGGCGCGCGTGAGATAGACGGCGAACGCCATGGCGAACACGATGGCGATGAAACCGAGAGGATCGCGCTCACTCATCGACCAGCCCGCCCACGATGCTGCCGGCGAGCGCGCCGAGGATCACGTACCAGAAGCCGCCGAAGGCCATGTCGGCCGCGACGGCGACGACGCCCGCCACCGCCCAGCCGATCGAGCGGCGCGGCCCCTGCCACAGCGACACCAGCATCGCCGTGAAGAAGGCGGGCATCACCATGTCGAGGCCGAAGCGGTGCGGATCGACCGCCGAACCGAGCCAATAGCCGGGCGCCGTGGAGATCACCCACACGACCCAGCAGGTTAGCGCGCTGCCGATGATGAAGCCCGGATCGTTGCCGCCATTGCGCTGATAGCGCAGGCCGAGGACCCAAGGCGGCTCGACGAGAAAATGCAGGAACGGATAGACCTGCGTCGCCGGCATGCGGCCGAGCAGCGGCCGCATCGAAGCGCTGATCAGAAGGAAGCGCGAGCAGATGACGAAGGCGGTGGCCGCGGCAAGCACGGTCGCGAGCGTGAACTGCTGCGGCCAGGAATCGACGACGATGATCTGCGCGACGCCGGCGAAGACGACGGCGCTCATGAATTCGGCCTCGAGCAGCGTGAAGCCCTTGCGCGCGGCCACCGTGCCGAAGGCCATGCCGAAGGCGAACAGCCCGGGCATGACGGCCAGCGTCGCGAGAACGCCCTCGCGAAAGGCCGCGAAGGTCCAGGTCGGCGCTGCCGGGTTGGGCTTGATTGACACGAGGTGCTTCGATCCGCTCGTCTCCGCGGAAGCGGAGACCCAGAATTTAAAGCCACACAGTCCGCGCTGGATACCCGCTTTCGCGGGCATGAGCGGAGAATGGGCCAACTCGGTCTATAGCGACGGGCTCGTCGAATGAAGCCACAAACGAGAACGCCCGCCATGCGGCGGGCGTTTCGTATCGTGTTGAGGCGCGTCAGCCCTGCGGCTGCGGGGCAACGTCGCCGGCGGGCGGCGCGTCGGGCCGCGGCCGCGGCTTGCCGGCGGGCGGCACGGCCGAGGAGCGCGGACCGGTCGGCTCGATCACCGACTCGCGCACTGGGCGCTTGCCCTCGAGCAGGTCCTTGATCTCGTCGCCGGTCAGCGTTTCGAACTCGAGCAGACCCTTGGCGAGCGTTTCGAGGTCGGCGCGCTTCTCGGTGAGGATGCGGCGTGCGTCCTCGAGACCGGTCTCGACGAGCTTGCGCACTTCGGCGTCGATCTTGCGGCTGGTCTCTTCCGAGACGTTGGTCTGCCGCGCGACCTGATAGCCGAGGAACACTTCGTCCTGGTTCTCGCCATAGGCAACCGGACCGAGCTCGGTCGAGAAGCCCCAGCGGGTGACCATCATGCGGGCGAGCTTGGTGCCCTGCTCGATGTCGCTGGCGGCGCCCGAGGTGACCTTGTCGTTGCCGAAGACGAGCTCTTCGGCGACGCGGCCGGCCATGATGATGGCGAGACGCGAGGTCATCTGCTCGTAGGACATCGACAGCTTGTCACGTTCCGGCAGCTGCATGACCATGCCGAGCGCACGGCCGCGCGGGATGATCGTGGCCTTGTGCACCGGATCGGTCGCCTTGACGTTGAGCGCGACGAGGGCGTGGCCGCCTTCGTGATAGGCGGTGAGGAGCTTTTCCTCGTCCGTCATCACCAGCGACTTGCGCTCGGCGCCCATCATCACCTTGTCCTTGGCGTCTTCGAACTCCGCCTGCGTGACCATGCGCTTGTTGCGACGCGCGGCCATCAGGGCGGCTTCGTTGACGAGGTTCATCAGGTCGGCGCCGGAGAAGCCGGGCGTGCCGCGCGCGATGGTCTTCAGGTTGACGTCGGGCGCCAGCGGCACCTTGCGCACATGCACCTTCAGGATCGACTCGCGGCCGACGACGTCCGGGTTCGGCACCACGACCTGACGGTCGAAGCGGCCGGGACGCAAAAGCGCCGGGTCGAGCACGTCCGGACGGTTGGTCGCGGCGATGAGGATGATGCCCTCGTTCGCTTCGAAGCCGTCCATCTCGACCAGCAACTGGTTCAGCGTCTGCTCGCGTTCATCGTTACCGCCGCCGAGGCCGGCGCCGCGATGGCGGCCGACCGCGTCGATTTCGTCGATGAAGATGATGCACGGCGCGTTCTTCTTGGCCTGCTCGAACATGTCGCGCACGCGGCTCGCGCCGACGCCAACGAACATTTCGACGAAGTCGGAGCCCGAGATCGTGAAGAACGGCACGTTGGCTTCGCCGGCGACGGCGCGCGCGATGAGCGTCTTACCGGTGCCCGGAGGACCGACGAGCAGCACGCCGCGCGGAATGCGGCCGCCGAGGCGCTGGAATTTGCCGGGATCGCGGAGGAATTCGACGATCTCCTGCAGGTCCTGCTTGGCTTCGTCGACGCCGGCGACGTCCTCGAAGGTCACGCGGCCATGCGATTCGGCGAGAAGCTTGGCGCGCGATTTGCCGAAGCCGAGCGCCTTGCCGCCCGCGCCTTGCATCTGGCGCGACAGGAAGATCCACACGCCGATGAGCGCGATGAAAGGCAGCCACGAGACGAGCAGCGACACGAACCACGGCACGTTGTCCTGCTGCGGCCGCGCGGTGATCGAGACGCCCTTCGAATAGAGCTTCTGCACGAGGCCCGGGTCGCTCGGCGCGTAAGTCTGGAAGCTGGTGCCGTTGGCGAAGGTGCCGTGAATTTCCGGCCCCTGGATCACGACGTCACGCACGCGACCCTGATCGACTTCGCTCAAGAGCTGCGAAAAGGAAATGTCCTGCGCAGTGGTCCGCTGCCCCGGATTTTGGAAGAGCGTGAACAGCGCCAGCAGCAGGAGGACGATAATCACCCAGAGGGCGAAATTTCGTAAGTTGGCGTTCATCAGGCGTCCTTACCCGCCGCGAGAGTGGCCCGCGGCCATGAGATATCTAAGCCGCATTCGTGGCGGCTTCACGTCCCTGCCAATGTAGGCAGCACGGGGCCCCCTGGAAAGAGCCCGATTCTATATATTCTAGCGCGATTTGACGCGTCGGGCGCGGGGCCCTCGGTGCGTGGTTAAGGTCTTCCTGCGACGCGGCGGCGCCGGCTCGATCACGATTTCCGCGCCCGTCAGCGTCACAATCGCGCCGGCGAGGGTTCTGCGGAAGCGCGTGCCCAAATTATGGGCCTGGCCGAGCGCCTCCTGCAGGTCTTCCAGCTTGCCGAGTTCGGCTTGGCCCTCAGTGCCATAGCGTGCAATGCCGCGACCGAGCAGCCGCAGCGCGATTTCCGAAGGCAGCGTCCCGTATCGGGACCGGTCGTAACGGACCCCGGCGGGCCCGGAGCCGGTTACCAGCTCGGTCTCGGCCACCGCCGCCACCGCTTCGAGCGCCGCGTCGGCCCGTTTCAGCCGGCGGGCGAGTTGCGCCAGCCGCGAGGCATCGAGCCCCTCCTCCGCCAGACGCGGCATCAGGGCGCGCAGCCGCGCCCGCGTGAAGCGCGGGTCGCGGTTGGAGGGATCGTCTGCGAAGGCAACACCGGCCGCTTCGGCGGTGGCGACCAGGCGCGTCTTGGGGATCGTCAGAAGGGGCCGCAGGAGGATCACCTGCCCCGCTGCGGGCTGGTCCGAGGTGCCGTGCCCCGGGATGACGGCGATGCGCTGCATCGCGCCGAGCCCGGTGACGCCGCTGCCGCGGCTCATGCGGATGAGCACTGTTTCGGCTTGATCGTCGAGCGTATGCGCGGTGAGGATGCACGTGGCCTTGGCCTTGCGCGCAGCCTCGGCGAGCAGCGCGTAGCGCGCGGCGCGCGCCGCCTGCTGCAGGCCGGTCGCCGGCTTCTTGCCGCGCCAGCGCAAGGTCGTATGCGCGAGCGAAAGCTTGCGTGCGAGCTTGGCGACGGCCGCCGCTTCCTTCTTGGCTTCGGGACGCAGGCCGTGGTCGACGGTCGCCGCGATCAGCTTCGGGCCCTGCTTGAGCCCGGCGCGCCACCGCGCGGCGAGCAGCATCAACGCCGTCGAATCCGGCCCGCCCGACACCGCGAGCAGCAGGGCCGGCGCGTCGGTCAGATCGGCAAACAGCGCCGCCGCTTCCGCGTCGGTCACAGGATCTGTTGGTCGAAGGGGCATGCGCGTCGCCCGTCAGCCGGCCATGAGACGGCCGGCGCGGCAGTCTAGCAGCGAACGCGCTTCTGTTCCGCCGCGACGTTGCGCTTGATCGTGGCCGACGCCTTGGGGAACTTGCGGCCGACTTCGGCGAGCGTCGCGCAGGCCGCTTCCTTCTTGTTGAGCGCGGCGAGCGACTGACCGAGGCGCAAGAGCGAATCCGGCGCCTTTTCCGAACGCTCGTGCTTGGTCAGCACCGCGAGGAAGTTCTTGGCCGCATCGCTGTAGCGCTGCTGCTGGTACATCGACTCGCCCAGCCAATAGGTCGCGTCCGGCACCAGGCGCTCGTTCGGATACTTGCGCAGGAAGTCGCTGAAGGCCTGCTCGGCGAGGCCGTAGTCCTTGTGCAGCACGTAACCGTAAGCGAGGTCGTATTCGTCCTGCGGCTTGGCCGAAGGCGGCAAGGTGGCGAGCTGCGTGTTCGGCTGCGCGGGCGCGGCGTTCTGCGGCGGCGGCAAAGCGGCACCGCCGCTGCCCGACATCGTCGATAGGTCGAGCGGCGCGCCGGCGGCGCGTCCGCCCGGGGCGCCGATCGGCGCATCGTTCATGATCGGGGCGTTCGGCGCGGCCGACGCGGTCTGGCCGAGCGCGCGCGGCGCACCCGGCGCGTTCGGATCCTGGCTCGGGTCGAACAGGTCGCTGCGGCGGCCGGGCGTCGCGGCTGCCGGCGCCGCCGGGCGACCCGGCTGGTACTGAGGCTGAAGCTGAGGCTGCGCCTGCGGCTGGTATGGCGGCTGCGCGGCGGCGGCGGGCGCGCCGCCCTGCTGCATCCGCTGCACCTGCGCCTGCAACTGCTGGTTCTGATACTGGAGCTGCTCGATCTGGCCGGTAAGCTGGCGCAGCACGCCCTCAATGCGGTCGATCCGCACCGTCATCTCGTCGTCGGCCTGGCCGACGGTGCGGCCATCGCCGCGCGGCGCCGGCTGTTCCTGCCCGCCGCCTTCGCCGCGGCTGAACAGGTTGTCGAGGAAATTGCCATCGCGCTGCTGCGCATGCGCGGCCGGCGCCAGCAGGAGGCTGGCCGCGAGCGCAGCGGCGAGTGAAAGGCGAAGCCGGGTGTGGGTCATCGGCGTTTGAGCGGTCCCGATCGGACGAATGTCGGTGGTTTGAAAGCCGGTGACTACCATACCCCGCCGATCAGGACCAGATTGTGGCCGGTTCCTTATTCGACCGCCTGCGCGGCCTTCGCCTTGCGGTTCTTGCGCGCCAGCAGCCATTCCTCGAAGCGTTGCAGCAGCACGAAGAACGACGGCACGAACAGCACCGCCAAGCACGTGGACGCGATCATGCCGGTGAACACCGTGATGCCGATCGAGGCTCTCGCATTGGCGCCCGCCCCGCTCGCGAACACCAGCGGCACGACGCCGAGGATGAACGCGAAGGATGTCATCAGGATCGGGCGGAACCTCGCCCGCGCCGCCTCCACCGCCGCCTCGGCGATGCCCTTGCCGCCGTCGCGCAGTTCGCGCGCGAACTCGACGATCAAGATCGCGTTCTTCGCCGACAGCGCGATCAACAGCACGATGCCGATCTGGGTGTAGAGGTTGTTGTCGATGTGCAGCACCGAGAACGTCGCGACCGGGCCCAACAGCGAGATCGGTACCGCGAAGATGACGGCGATCGGCCGATACCAGCTTTCGTACTGACCGCAGAGCACGAGATAGACCAGGAGCAACGCCATGGCGAAGACCAGGTACATCTGGTTGCCGACGAGCTTCTCCTGGAACGACATCGCC
>Ga0180216_1002369_pt1 | contig 15789 bp, 21 predicted proteins | sample eDN3rd37CBELigMG_FD_128879 | JGI IMG/M metagenome (GOLD analysis project Ga0180216, IMG submission 128879) | Enriched Miracle-Growth compost microbial communities from Emeryville, California, USA - eDNA 3rd pass 37_C BE-Lig MG (version 2)... ... | reverse complement strand
GGGGGGGGGGGGGGGGGGGGGGGGGGAGGCGAGGCGCGACTGAGTGCGCTGTAGGTCAAGGACAAGAGGCTCGTTCGCGCTGGGCGCGGCGGGGTGCGCGATCCGCATCGACGCGGCTGGCGACGGCCCCGCTTCAACCAGTCGTGTAACTTGACGGCCGCGGCACGAGCACGCGAGCACGCGCCGAGTGTAGAAAGCACGCCGGCCCCGGAGCGCAGCCGCCGAACGACGAGCGAACGAGGCGCGGTCGACGCACGGGCGCACCGGAACGCGCACACGCGGCCGATTCAACACGCAACAGCGCCACACCGGTCGATCGATCTTTGCCGTTGTAGTGCAATTGTTGGACGCTCACCGCCAAGCCTCGCGCCATCAGCCACGCCACGAGCCCAGCAAACGCCGTCGCGGCAGCCGCACGCTCTCCACGCGGTTTCCCCTCTGCGCCGCACTCGCCTCGGCTGCTCGGGCCGTGCGCAGCGCTGCCGCCACCATGGATCGTGCGTTGCCAAGCCCGCCCGCGTGGCCACGCGGCCGACGGCACGTTCGCTAACGACACTCGCCGCGCGCGCGCGCGCGCCAGGTGGATGGGTGCTGGCCCCAAGCCTCAGTCGCCTCGTACGCCGACCCATCGGAGAGCTCGCAGTGGTCGAGCTGGACGCCCGGCGACTCGGCGGCCGGCCTTAACAATGGCGGCGGCGCGCCCGTGCCCCCGCCCAAGCAGCGTACGTGCCCGCTCCCGCCACCCGCCACGGGCCGCCCACGGGCCAGCCAGCCGCGCTACTAACCTCGTCGGACGGCGTGCTGCCGTGCCTCGTGCTGCGGACGCCGGCGTCGACGCAGTGGGGTCCACGTCTAAAGCGGCCATCTCCAGCTCGTCGTTCGACGTCAGCTCGGCGACGTTCTCGCCCAAGCAGCTCAAGGTCCGGGCCCATTCTGTGGCGGACGTTGACCGCGCACGCGCTGGCCTAACCGCTCGGGCCGCCTGGGAGCACGGGGAGGCGCTGGAGCGCCTCCAGGAGCTGAAGAAGTACTTCAAGCAGTTGGACCTGAACGGCGACGGCCACATCTCGGCCAACGAGCTGAGCATCGTGTTCAAGGCCATGAAGATGCAGTCCACGCCGGACATGGTCACGACGCTGATCCGCACGGCGGACAAGAGCGGCAACGACGAGCTCGAGTTTGAGGAGTTTGTCCGCGTACGTGCCGCGAGCCGGCCCGCCGCCGGACGGCTTGGTGGCGGAGGGGGTCAGATGGCTGACGCGCGGTTCCGTGAAACCCCGCGGGCACAACGGGCGCACAGCTCATGGAGAACCTCAAGTACACCCGGCCCAACGTGTGGACCGAGCTGCTCAACAAGCTCAACAAGAGCATCTGGCAGCAGGTCATGGAGGGCACCAAGGAGACCCTTGGCCTCGTCGACGAGGAGAGCCACCGCCGCGACGTCCACATCTACCGGCAAAAGTCGTACTTTGCGCGGCGCGACGTCCAGCAGCCGCAGCGGCCGAGCGACGTGACGGGCCAGCTCAAGCGCACCGCCACCAAGCTGGGCCTGCGCAAGCCAGACCCGCCGCCGTACGGTTCACCGTCGGCGCGAAGCGGGTGGACCCCGAGGAGGAGGGCGGTGCCGTAGCTGACCGCTGCGGAGGCGGCGGCATCGGGCGTCTGGGCCGTTGCGGCGGTCCACAGGAAGGAGGACATTGAGATGAACGACGACCCGCTAAATAACGCCGAGGTCGTCAAGCAGGTGATCGCGGCGCAGAACCGCGAGTACCGGGTCCGTCCGCCGCACGCGGCCCCCCCCGACTCTCTTGCTTGCCGCGAACTGAGCCGTCGCGTGCTGCCGCCGCCGCTCGGTCGGATGCCTGTGCCGGTCTGCCCAGCCGTGGTTCATGGTCGGCATCAGTATCATTCAGACCGGCGTGCTGGTGGCGTCGATCATCTACAACGGTGGGTTTGAGCAGCCCTCCGTGAACTACATGCTGGTAAGGGTCGCTTGCAGCGCGCGTCGCGTGAGGGGTGCCGAGCTTATGCCGCGTCGCTGTTGTGGGCGCTGGCCGCTTGGCACAGGGCCCCTCGATGATGACCCTGCTGCACTGGGGCGCGCGCTTTGTGCCGTGCATGCGGCCCGACACCTTTGCCGTGGACGACTTCGCGACCGGCCAGCTGCCCACGACGGGCCCCACGGCGTACTTTATTTACGACAACTCGACGGTGTGCGCGCCGCCCAACAGTACGCCGGCCGGCCACCGCCAGCCTTGGGCACCCCGCGACACGATTCCACCCTGACGGCACGCCCCGCACGGCCGCTGGGGGATGACGACGTCCAGATACGCCGCAAGCGTGCTACTACGCGCAGCTGGCCGATGTCTGCGGCATGGGCGGCTTCCCGTCGGGCGAGCCCAACCAGTGGTGGCGCTTCATCCTGCCGCTCTTCCTGCACGTCGGCTGCATCCACCTGGCGATCAACATCTTCGTGCAGGTAGGACGCGCGCGGCGGGGGAGACCCGGGCATCGCGGAAGGGGGGCCGCCGCCCGGGCCACGCGGCTAAGCGAGCACGCCCGGCGCTGCCGGCGCACCGCAACGCGTTCGCGGTGCACGCAGCTGTGGCGCGGCGTGGCCATCGAGCGCGAGATCGGCGCCATCCGGATGGGCCTCATCTACATGCTCAGCGGCGTCTTTGGCATCGTCCTCGGCGCCAACATGTCGCCGTACCAAGGTACGCGCGATTGTGGCGTCGCCCCGCCCCCCCGCGCGGACCGGCCGGCTCACGCCGCCGCTCGTACGACCCGCGCATAGCGCTGCGGCCGCGGTAGTTTCGGTGGGCGCCTCCGGCGCCATGTACTCGATCATCGCGCTGCTCTACCTGGACCTCTTCATGAACTGGCCGCTGCTAGAGCACCCGTGGCGCGACTGGCTGGTGCTAACGCTCATCGTCCTCTTCTTCCTGGCCGTCGGCCTGCTGCCGTTCATCGACAACTTTGCGCTGATCGGCGGCTTCTTCATCGGCATCCTCGCCGGCATCATCCTCGTGCCGCGCATCAGCTTTGGCAAGTGGGACGGGCGGCGAAAGAAGATCGCCGTCCTCATTGCCATCCCGCTGCTGATCGTCAGCTACTTCCTGGCGTTCTGGTTCTTCTACGACGGCAAGGACACCAACACGTGCCCGTGGTGCGTGCTGATTGACTGCATTCCCCAAGGGACCAACTGGTGCTCGTGAAGCTCCTCCTCTCAAGCAACTCTGTAGTACACATCCTGCGCCACGTTTATACGGCCCAACATGTGACATGTACCAACCGTGTAAGATACATGATTCATCTGTTTGATGAACAACTCTGTGGCGCTCAACCCGCTGCCTCGGCCACGTGGACGCTTTGTTAGGCTCAAAAGCATTTTTCCCGCCGCAGTCGGCGTTACGCTGCAAGTGTTTGCAGCGTAGCGCAGTGGGCACTATCGAGCATAGCTCAGTTGGTTAGAGCTTCTGGCTTTTAACCAGAAGGTCCGGGGTTCGAGCCCCCGTGCTCGAGGCTTTCACACTTTCTTTTTTCATTTTCAGGATTTTCAGATCCAAAACACACCGCAGACCGACACAGAGACCCCGCGGACGGCGGACACATGGGCCGCTGGATTTTGCGCATGACCGACGCTGCGACGGCGCTCCCTGGCGAGGGCCAGAAGGGCAGGGCGGCGTAGGTGCGCACGGTGCTTGACCGAAAGTCTGGCCCTCGAACAGTCCTTCCCGGTACGCGCCATCGGAGCGTGATGAGTCAGCTCAGCTGCTGGCAGGAACGAACTTTGAAGCCTGCCCGTGAACCGGCGGCAACGACCGACCAGCGCCATGTCCCGCTTCGACTCGCCGGAGGAGCGGCTGGAACTGTTCCGCGCGCTCCGCGCCCTCGTCCGGTCGTACGTGGCCGCCCGCCGATCCACCGACTGCGGGCAGCAGCGGCCCCTAATATGTCTTGGTTGGCGCAGTTTTGGCCGCCGCGCGGCAGGTTTGTCGGCACCGAGGGGGAGGACAATGGCGCGGCGGCCGGCCCGCGGCGGTCGGCTCGCCTGGCGCAGCGGCAACAGGCGGCCCCGGCCGACGGCGATGGGCGACGCCGCAGCCGGCGGCTGGCGGCGCGGGCCGGCGGCGACGGCGCTGACGGCGCCGACGGCGCCGGGGCCGAGGGCGACGCGGCCAACACGTCGGACGCGGACATGGGCATCGACTGGGAGAGCGACGAGGAGAGCTACGTCGAGGACGAGGACGCCGAGTTTGACGACGACGACGAAGAGGTCGACTACGTCGACGACGACGAAGACGAGGACTTTGACGACGTCACGAGCGACAGCGGCATCGTCGGTGGCTACGCCGCGGTCCCGACCTCCGACGTGGGTCCCCTGAGCGACGACGCCCGCCGGATGGCCGAAGGCCTGTACTCTGGGGTGATGCTGGATAAGGTACGGGCTGCTGAGCATTGCAGATTGAGGTACCGCCGGCAAGCGTTTTGCGTGCTCACACTCCCGTGGATGCACTCGGGGCGGGCGTGGAACAGCTGCGATCGGCAAAGCCGTCGCCGCTCAGGCTGCTGCGCCAGGTTCGGCCGCAGGATGATGGCCGCCGCAGGATGGAGGACGAAAGCGGCACGGACTAATTGAGCAACCCTAATTGTCATTGGCCGCCCGGCAATGACCACAGCGCGAGACGGCGGGACGGATGCTGCCAGCCCACCAAGTGGCGGCGGCGGCGGCCTACGTGCCCAACAAGAAGGTGGGCACGCTGGACCACGGCGACGGCCACTTTTTCTGCGGCAGCTACTCGGCCGATGGCCTCGTCTACATGAGCGCCTGCCAAAGTACGGCCGCGCGATCGCCCCCTTGCCGTGCGGCGCAGCGCAGCGGGATGCTGACCTCGCGCCCGGCGCGGTGGTTCGGGGGAAGGGCCGACACGCAGGCGGCACGATCACGCTGCACGACACCGTCTCCGACAGCGTCATCCGGCGCGTGGTGGCGCGCGACGTCGGCTGGTCCATCATCGACACGGACTACAGCCCCGACCAGCGCTTCCTCATCTACTCGTCGTGGTCGCGGCACAGTGCGTGGCGCCGGCCTCACGCCGTCGGTGCCCACCCCCCCCACGCCGCATCGTGCACTGTACGCTGACCGCATGGGTGGCCCCCCGCCCCCGTTTCGCGCGTCGCCAGTTCATCTGTGCAACGTCTATATGACAGAAGGCAGCGAGGTGCACCTGCCGCTCCTCATGGTGTACGTGGGCGCTGCCGCCCGCACCGCGTTGCCGCCCGGGCGGCCCACCCTAACAGCACGAACGGTTCAGCGCCGCGCATGCCGGCCGCCCCCGCTCAGTCCTCCCAACATTGGCTACCACAGCATCTGCCTGTTCTCCATCAAGTTTTCGCCCGATTCGCGCGAGATCCTCGGCGGCAGCTCGGCCAATTGCATCCACCTGTACAACGTGGAGCGCCAGGCGGTCGTGTCCATGGTGCGCCCGCGCGCTGCATTGGCCGGACCCGCGTTGGCCGGGCGCTGACGCAACCGCCCCGGCATCGGGACGCCACCCTGGCGGCTGACGGGCACAGATCGACGGCCACCACGACGACGTGAACGCGGTGGCCTGGGCCGACGACTCTGGGCAGGTCTTGTATGTCTGCGAGGCCGTGCAGCGCTTATCGGCTTTTATTCCGGTGGCTTACTGTTGTGTTCTTGAAATGCGCACGGTGATTCCGCCAGCCTTTCCGGCGGCGACGACGCCGTCTGCAAGGTGCGCTGCTGTGCGGGTGACCGCATCAAGCACGGGCCCGATTCCTAACGCGGTGCTGCGCTGCTGATCGCATCCCTGCCCGCCTGCAGGTGTGGGACCGCCGCGCCCCCCGGCACCGGCCCATGGGCAAGTTTGTTGGTCACCGCCACGGGATCACCTACATCAATCCCAAGGTCGGGCGTGCGCCGCTCGCACCGGTCGAGGCGCACCTACTGGGGCCGGCGCTCACGTGGTGTAATGTACCGGGGCCGTCGTGTTCGCACTTCAGGGCGACGGCCGCTACTTGATCACCAACGGGAAAGACCAGACCATCAAGCTGTGGGACATGCGCCACATGGCTCGGCCCAACGCCCCGGAATGGCGACAGAGTGCCTACGACTATCGCTTCATGGCGCCGTCCATCGCGCCCCAGCGGTTGCCGTCGCTTCCCGACGACACGTCGCTGAGGACCTACACGGGCCACCGCGTCGTCCGCACGCTCATCCGCGCCAAGTTTTCCCCGGCGACGAGCACCGGGCAGCAGTACATCTACAGCGGCTCGGCCGACGGCAACATCTATGGTATCGGGCGAGCGCAGTTCGAAAGCACACCGCTCGCTGGCTGGCTCACCGCGGCGTCCGAGGGCTGGCTCGCTTGGGATGGACACAGTGTGGGACGTCCTGACGGGCAACCTGGTTCGGAAATTGACACGCGGCCACGTACGTGCGCGTGACGGCGTTGCAGCGAGCTTGGCGGCCAAAGTGACCCTAACAAGTTGCGCAGTCCCCCTGTCACGCTCGCCGCTGTGTGGCTGCAGTCCCAGATCGTGCGCGACGTCTCGTGGCACCCCTACCTGCCGCGCATCCTCTCGGCCTCGGTATGCAGTCACGCTGAGCGGCACCGCTGGCGCACGCCTGTCGCTAATGCGATGAAGGCGCGTGCCCGTGTGGCTGCTGCTGGTGCAGTGGGATACCACCGTTGGTATTTGGGATTACAAGCCCGACGCGATCGAGTAGGGTCATTGGGCACGACGTCGTTTTTGTACAGATTTGTACAGCCGCTCTAGTTGACTTTAACCTTGGTCGCCACCTTGCGTGCCGGCACGGATCTATGAAGACTATACAGCAACAGCGCGACGGCCAACACCGCGGCGACGATGAACCACGCCAGCGACGCATCGTTGTTTGCCGCCGCGCGTTCGGTGCATTGCGCAGACCGAAGCGTGGAGACCAGGGCTGCACCACTTCAGCGCGGCCAGTGCAGCGAGTGGTTGGCGTTAGCAGCAATCTAGTAGCTGTGCCCAAACACACGGCCCTCGTACCGATGGCGTGCTCCTCAAACTGGCGCACGTGCGACTCGGCCGCGTCCAGCTGATCCCCCGGAGGCAGCACCTGCAACGCTCTCAGAAATTAGACCATCCGCGCGCTGCGTCGCGTAGGAGCGCACCGAGTCAAAACGCACCGCCTCCCACGCTGCGACAAAGTTGAGCGCGCTGGCGGCCTCGGTGGCATCGTTCAGCGCACCCTGTACGGCCACCAGCAGCTTGCGCAGCCGGCGGCACCGGCTGCCGCACGCTGCGTGGGTAGCCGGATCGGCGGCCAAGCGCCGAAGGCTGGCACGTCCGTTTGCACAACGTGCCGACCCTCGACCATTTTAGGATCAGCGAAACGCAATCTCCATCGGCCGCGCCCGGCGCTCGTGGCGGCCCCGACCTCTGAATGCCGCTCGCGGCCACGCCAACCACGCTGTCCATGCGCCGGGCGAGCGCGTGCCGGTGGGCCCGATCCACGTGGAAGCCCGACCAGCGCCCGAACCCCGGCGCCGTCGCGGCGAGCGGCTGCTCGCCCACGGCCCACGTGGCGTCGTGTGCCGGGAGCTGGCTGGCGCCGTTCACCGCCGTGTCGGGCGGCAGCAGGCCCGCCACCACTTGGCCCGCCGCGGCAATGACGGCGGGCGTGGGATCCCGCAGGTCCCAGCGCATGCGCACGTTGCCGCACAGCTGCGGCGACGGCCACGCGCCTTCGGCCGACTGCACAGCCACCACGCCGCCGTCCACGGCCGTCGCCTAACGTGCCCCCCTCCCGGGGCACTCGCAACACGGGCGCGCGCATTTCGCATGGTGAGGGACATGCCAAAGCCCTCGGTCGCAGCTACCGACGACGCACCTGCTTCGTCCAGTCGATGAGGACGGGGCCGTCCACCGGCGCCGTGAACAGGAAGATGGGCACGTCCACGCTTGCCCGTGCGCGCGTGGACGCGTCACCGGTACCCCGCGCCAGCTGGTAGTGTAGGTGCTCCGAGTCCAGGTACCGCCGCCGCACGCCGTGCCGGCGGCCCACGTGCAGGGCGGACCAGAGCGCGCCGGCCATGGCGGGCTCGCCGTCAAGTAGGAGGTCTTGGACGGCGTACTCGAACGTTTGGCCGGGCAGGCGCAGCTTGTCCATTTCGTGCTGGAAGTGGCGGTAGTCAAAGCCGCCCCGGTCAGCCGGCCGGCGCGCGTCGACATGGTACAGCTGGAAGCGAACGACGCGCGCCGCGGTGGCGTCGATCGGGTGTCCGCGGGCCGTCGGCGGCGTCAGCACCAGATTGACAAAACCTGCCGCCGGTGCGCCAGCCGCGAGGGCGGCCAGAGGCCAGCTCAGTCACAGCGCCGCCGGCGCGCCAAAGACCAGCCGCGTTATGGTCCAACGCACGTGACGCCATGTCGGCCAGGCGGCCGCCAGCGTCGGCCCAGGCCGCCCGCGCTGCTGCCATCGCCTCGCTGGGCGCCTTGCCCGGTTCTTGCTCGTCTCCGGTCAGCAACGCCGAGAGCACGTCGGCGGCCCTGCCACGCTCGAGAGCCTCCGGCACGACGCCGGCGGTCTTGCGCATCGCCGTCAAGAGTCCTGCAGAGCGCACAGCGACCCTTTGCCAGTGTCCTGCCGGTCAGGGCCACCGCGAAGCCGCCCGATCCATACAAAGGCAACGCACCCTTGTACGTCGACCGCAGCCGCTGGCACAGTTCTGCCTGCCGCGGCGTCCGGCCGCTGGACTGGTCGCTGCACTCGCGTTCGAGGTACTGCTGCAAGATGTTGAGCTCGACCTCCCAGTCGCCGGCGCGGAAAGTGTCGTCGTCCTCCAACACCGCCGCTGCAAGGCCATACAACTGGCAAATGCGCAGAGGCGGAGAGACACCTGCGCCTGGCCGCTCAGCGGGTGGATTCGTGGGGCCTCGCTCCGCTCCGCTAGACGATAGCGCACCTCAGCGTAGTCTTCGTCGCTCAGCGGCGTGTCGCCCGCGTCGTCGTCGTGTACCACCGACTGCAGGCGGCGGCCAGTCCCGCCGGCAGTCGCGGATGGACGACCGGCGGTGTCCAGGGACGATGGCAGCTGTCGTACCAGGCACGGCCGACCCAAACGTCACCGAGTGCAGCTGTCAGACGCGCATCGCGACGGGCTGCGGCGCAACCGAGTGAGTTCCCTCACCTTGGGCAGCAGCGTGGCGGTGTTGACGGCGACCACCTCGGGCTCATCGCGCTTCCACGCAAACGCGCCTGCGGCCAGGTCGAGGAACGCATAGCGGCCGCGCGCCATCCTGACGTTCGCCAACGACGCACGCGGATAACTTGAGTGTCAGTGGCCGGTGATCGTCCAGCATCCTTCGGCGTTTTGTTGGTGGACGTGCCAGAGGGGCGTAGGGCACATGGGCTGCAGCAGGTCGCCAGCGCGTATCCGCCGCAGGCGAGCTTGATTCCAGGCCGCGCCGACTTCCATCTCTTGCGCGATGGCATCCTCCAGGGTCTGGTTGGGCGCCATATAGATAGTGCCGCTGCCGCGGTCGCCGTCGTTCTCGCCGCCGGGCACAAACACCGTCACCGGTCGCGCGCAGACCGCCGCCGCCGCTGCGGCCGTGGCGTTGGCTTGGCCAGACGTCACCGCCGCCGTCGCCACTGCCACCGCGTGCGCAGAAAAGATGCCCGCGGATAGTGGTGGGTCAGCATCTAGTCTCAAGAGTGTTGTACGGCTCCCTCACAATCACGTACGGCGGTACTGATCCAAAAAGGCGCGTGCCCAGCGCGCGCCCGCCGCCACTGCACTGCTGACTTCCACGCGCGCCGTAGGTGATGCACCTTGGGGCATGCTCAGCCGCGCGGCCTATTGTTGGCGCGTCAAGCCAGAACCATGCATCAGTCACGGGCATGGGACGGCAACCGCGGCCGTGCTTGTTGACCAAACCTCGTGATCCAAATCGTGCGGCCGAATGGGAACGTCTCGGACCGGCTCGGCCTTGGACTAGTGCCAGGATGAAGTGTGCTTCGCATAATGAACAGCGGTTCCAGGTTAGTGAGACCTACCACCAGCGCAAAAAAGAGGAGGGCGAGTGGCACCTTATCCGTGGACTCGATCTGATCGACAAGCTCCTGCAGATGCGGCTGATTGCGAACGCGTGCCATCTCTTCCGCCGACAGTCCAGTGCGATAGCCGTAGCTGCCCCGGGGAGCAAGCATGAGCGCATGGCGGTCGTCCGCGGTACAGGGTTACCAGTGCGGCCCATCTTTGGCGCTGTCGCAATCTCTCGCGCACAGTACCGCACGCTGCTCTGTAGGTAGCGAGTCGGGTTCAGTACCAGCAGACTGTACGATTCTGCCAGGCCGGCGGCGTGGAGCAGCGACTCGAACAGCGGCGCCAGGCGGTCCGGATCCACCTACGAACGAGCTCAAGATAGGAGGCGGACTGCTAATGGGGTCCATGTTCAACATTGTTGATGTCCCTCATCCTTCGCGCTGGCTACCCTTGGACGCACCTGAAAGTCGGCGAGGCCGTCCGAGGAGGCGTCCGGCCGCATGACGGTCGCAATGGCCGTCTCAACCACTTCGGCGACCTCGGGCCCCATGTTGACCACGCGAAACCTGGGCGGATCGCAGAGGAGCAACGAGCGGCGCGCGTCAGCCGTTGCCTCGCTAATTGTCCTCGCTCCCTCGTGCGCCCTTGCTTCCGTACCAGTACTGATACGTGAGCGTGGACTCGGCTGCCGGCCGCGTAGGGTCGACGGTGCCGTCAGGCCGCACGAACAGGTAGTGGTGCCGCTGCGACGGCTCCAGGCTCTCCAGGTGGTCGGCGAGCAGTCGCTCGGCGGGCGCGACGTTCGCCGTCGTCACATTGTCGAACCCAATGAGCACTAGGTTGACCGTGACGCGCACGGGCGGCGGCTCCGGCACCCGCAGCTGCAGGGCGTCCGCCACCGAGCTGGACGTCACCCAGTCCTCCAAGCGGCCCGCTGTCTCTGCCGGATCCGCGGCACACGCGAGCCCGGCCAGCAGCCAGCAGAGGAGAGCTGCGGCGAGGCAGCCCACCGCGCCTGCCCGCCGTGCCCGCCACGGTGGTGGCCGTCCGAGTGCCATGGCGCCCCACGCGGCTGCCGGCTGACTCGGTGTCACGCAGTTCAAAAAAATGGCGCGAAAATGGCCACGTGGCCAAACCTGGTGCACCGTCGCTGCGGCCCGTCGACAGCGCATAGCAGATAGCGGCTGCTGGCGAGTGCAGCAATGGCTTCGCTCGGCAGACAGGTCGCGGCGACTGGTGGCGGCATGGAACGGAGGCTTGCCGTCGTGTGATTGCGTGATGAGCGAATACAGGGCTGTAAACCCCAATACCATGCAGTAGCCACGGAAGAAGAAACTGAAAACACCGTGCATGCAACACTAAAGCAGACCGTTGCCGGTCCGCCGTGCGCTTCGTGGCGGCGCCGAAGGCATCCAGCATCACGCCACGGCGGTCCTTTCGGGGCACTTCGAACTTAGTTGCTGGTAGTGGGAGGGCCGGCGGCGTCGGTGCTTCTCCACTAACTCAGCTGGAGGGCGACAAGGACTGAATGTCAATTCCATGTTGGCGGCCGTCCGGTGCTCATGGCCCTCTGGGTCGCCACTGTTGTGGCGAGAAACTCTAGGCAAGCTCGTTGATTGCGCGCGGCACGGTGTCATTGGAGGAGTGCACGCGGCGCACTTGCACGATGTTGGGCGGTGACAAATCGTTCCCTCGAGCGGCTAGCCGCCCCCGGTGCATACGGTCTGGGCTACCGGGCAGCCGGAGCAGTCGCCTTGCAGGTGCAGGAGGTGCGCCTCCACCAAAGGCCGGAGGAACGCTGGGCGGCTGCGTGCACACTACACTTTTTTCAGGATCTTCGAAAGGTGCACTTCGTGCTGGTTGATGCGGTCATAAAAGCGTTCAATCAGGTGAACCGGCGCTCATTGGGATGCGGAATGCGGGTCAGCGACTTCAAGCGGTGTTAGTAGTTAGTACACAGGTTGGCAAGAGCCGCAGCGCAGCCGACGAGCTTGCTGCGTTCCTTGAGTCCTTCTCGTACAACCGAAGCATGTGATTGAAGTCAACGAGCTACCCATCACACCGTGTGGGCAATTACCATCTGCGGTAGCAGAGAGGCGTCCGGGAAGTAGCCACGCCATACGGCCTCCATATCCATGCTATCGTCGAACCGGGAAAACTAAGTCCGTTACAGTGTAAGTAGTGCACGCTGTGCGCAAACATCCAAGATGGGCCATCGCGGCGGTTGCTTTAGGCCCCATCGGGCATGGTCGGCGATCACGTTGCGGCGCTTCCACTTGGCGTGGCCCCCTTGCCACGGGATGGCGTCCATGAGGCGGCCGCCACGCCTGGTTGCTGCCTCGATGACGGCGCTGATCAGGCGCGCTAGCGCGGTCGGCGGTGCGCTCTTTCTTTGGCCACCAGCGGATTGTCGAGGTCCTTCGCGACGACTCTCGCCGGCTGGCAGCGGACCTCGTGCTGTCGTCGTCCTTGTCGACGTACGCCACGGTCATGCTGCCACCCTGAAGGGTTTGTGATGACTCCGACCCGCCTCGCCCTCCATGGCTATGGATGCGCCGTGAATGTGCAAATGGCGCTTGTCGTCGGGGTCAACGCTGGTGCCGGTGGTCCTGCCATGGTGGGTCATGGCCGGTGCGCAAAAGGTGCCGTCGATGTCCACGACGGCGCGTATCATGCCGAGACACGAGGGAATCTCGTGACCATAAGCCCCGTAAGGGACTGTACGTTAGCTGGTCGATGGAATATTCTCTAGCGCATGGCGCTCGAGTTTCCTTTAGCGTCAATATACCAATACCAATAACCTGGATCCCTTTGTGAATAAGTACAGAGATTAGATGATCTCGGCTCGATACGAAAACGCCGCAAAACTATAGCTTGTCAAAGACCCAACAGCAGAGACCCACATACAGAGAGCGACGTTCGTGTGTTCGAACAGCCAAGCTCAAAGCAAACCGAACCTGTCAGCTACGGCAGCCAAACCGAGTAAGCCCAAACGTCTGGGGGCTCGGTAGAGCGATCCAAGGAAGTACCTAGAAAAATGGATTCAAACAATGCTTCTGACATCGTAAGCCCGTCGCAAGTACCAAGGCAAGCTATAAAGCATTGGCCATGATCAGAAACAGCACACGACAACCAAGACAACATGATCACCAGTTGAATAAATGAGTTCAATAAACCACGCAAAAAAGCTAGAAAGTAGGGGAGACAACAGCATAGACACAACATTAAAGACAGTAAAAGCTCAAGAAACGGTGAAAACGTAACACGAGCAGAAACGACAGAGAACAAGCAGCGCATTAATATTGCACAAAGAGAGCTTCAATCATATGAGCTAGACAACGTTACAACCTTTAAGAACGTCGATAGCACTTATGCCCCTCTGTCCTCTACCGCAACATATACACAATGTACAATTAAAACAGAACAAGCAAGAAGCTAGCAAAGAAAAGTGATTGCTGTCCACGGTTTGACTTTTCACACTTTAAATCCTTCATCTCTAGCATTTTCTCGAGAACAAGTGTCAGAAATGCGTGCAACAACTTATATGGTATGCATTCATAACATGTAATGCACGCATGCAGCATAATGGTCACTCCGTATATATGTTTTGGCGATGAAAAAGACCTGCTTAGTGGTATCATTTCATCTGTATACTTCCTTTGAACATACTTTCAAGTAGACTTGCTCGCAACGGAGGGCTATCTCTATTTTGTGACTTTTACGAACAGACCGTTGTTTGTTTTCTCAGGGTTCTGTTGTATTCTGTTAGAAACAGAGCTTCTTTCGCGTTCCTTTGTTGTCATCGCTTTCACTTCCGTCTTTTTCTATCTTTTTCTATTTGGTGCGTTTTTGTGCTGACAGTTTTCTTGTGCATGTTTGATTGGCTCCCTGCCGAGGAAAAATAGTTATTTCTTTTTTGCTGTTGTCGATTTTCCTTTGTCGTCATTCTCGTTTGCATTTCCAACTTTTTGTATTTGGCGCGCTTTTGAGTGGAAAGCTCTATATGCATGCTTGATTGGGATACCTGCCGAGTGGAACTGTAAAACTCTCTGGGGCTGCAATCGAGGGCTCTTTGTGGATATGTATCTACATGCTCTTCTTAATGTATTCTTTTTTCTGTAATCTTTTTGGGTAAGTGCACGCTTTGAGGGAGTGTGTGGAGTTGTGACTAGGGTTATTGCGAATGTGCATGGATGGAGCAGTAGCCAGGGTTGCTGTTTGATGCTGCTTAAATTTGAATGCGCTTGCCACAGAGTACAAGTACGTTGCTTTTCGTCGTCCAACTGGCATGCTTGAAAATTCACAAGTCATGCGTCCATTAAGCCAGCCGCTTGTGCCTCCTTGGAAATGCGGACCCGTCTCCGGTTATTGCTGCATGCAGCGCTCGGTGGTCGACACGATCGGTTTAGCCGTCGCAGGTCGCCGCACAGGTCCCTGCTGCTGCGTTTTGCAAGGTTCACAGGCCAAGCAGGTTCGGCGGCTCGCAGCCGACGGCTCCGCCGCGACAAGCGGAACTCGACGTCGGCGGTGATGCGCTCCTGGCGAGAAGGGGGTAGCACGATGTGTGTGTGTGTGGGGGGGGAGGTCGTATGCGTCAGCTGTTATAGGGCCCTATGCAGGCTTCCGAGACGGTGTCCGTGACAATCATCGGTTCAAATGTGCGCAAGAGGCGTGACATCGTGCGTCGCGAGGCCTCTCCACAGAGGCGGCGGCTGTGTAGGTGGTAAGGCGGGCGCTGCAGTCCGGCGCAAACCCAGTTCCGGGTGAGCCACTGGTGGGCGATGGTTTCACAGGTGCCACATGCGTCCGCAGGATACAACATTTGAGGCAAGCTTGTTCACGTCTGGCATGTGGAGCTGAAGCCACATTTTGAATCGCTGCTCTTGCGAGTTTGGCTTCTTTCTTTGGCTTCATCATCAGATCCTACTCTCAAATCAGTTTGAATTTTGCGCGCCAGTTTAGGCTGGTACGTCGGTGTTCTGCCGGCCGGGCATCGCCTTTCAACGACTGCCCACGCAGGAGATATTGCTGGGCGGACAGATACGGGGCGTAGAGCCAAAAGAATGCTGCATGGGTTGGGGTCTTCTCGCAGGCAGAAGTTGACGGCCCGTCGGAAACGCTAACCGTGCACGTTTCCTCCGTTGGCGCCACTGAGGCCGTTGCAGTCGGCAGGCACGAGCACCGCCCCATGACGGCCGCCGGACCATGCAGCGCCCGGCTGGGGTGCGTGCCGCCTGCGGGGGGCTGGCCGGCTCTTCTGCGCCGCTGCTGACCTTACGCGAGCCCACCACGCGTCTCGCTCCCATTGTGCAGGCTGTTGGCGGAGCGGCTGGCTGACCTGCAGCAGCGGGCGATCCGCGCCGGCCTGGAAGTGACGGGGTCAAAGGCCGCGCTGGTGGAGCGCTACGTGGCTGCCGCGCGGGCGGCGTGCCGCGCGGCAGGGGCGCCCACCGACCCGTCCACAACGATTCTGTCGATCGACGTCGGTCTGCGCAACCTGGCGTACGCGTACTGCGGCGCGGACGGCCGCATTCACGACTGGCGGCGGATCGCCGTCTTTGACGATGGCAGCGGCGCCCACGACGTGGCCAAGTCGGCCGCCGCGGCGCGGGCGCTGGTGCGGCAGCTGCCGCGCGCCGACCTGGTCGTCATTGAGCAGCAGCGGCACCGGTCCCAGGGCAGCAAGACCATTGCCGAGACGGTCTTCCGCGGGGCGGTGCTCGAG
>Ga0180216_1002367_pt1 | contig 15797 bp, 12 predicted proteins | sample eDN3rd37CBELigMG_FD_128879 | JGI IMG/M metagenome (GOLD analysis project Ga0180216, IMG submission 128879) | Enriched Miracle-Growth compost microbial communities from Emeryville, California, USA - eDNA 3rd pass 37_C BE-Lig MG (version 2)... ... | reverse complement strand
GGCTCGATCAGCTCGAAGCCCAGCTCCTCGGGGAGCCCGCCGACGTTGTGGTGGATCTTGATCGTGGCGGTCGGGCCGTCGGGCTCGCCGCCGCTCTCGATCACGTCGGGGTAGAGCGTCCCCTGGGCCAGGAAGTGCGCGCCGGGGATGGATTGGGCCTCTTCGCGGAAGACGTCGATGAACGTGTGGCCGATCCGCCGGCGCTTCTCCTGGGGGTCGGTGACGCCCTCCAGGGCCTTGAGGAACCGGGCCGAGGCGTCGACGACGCGCAGCTCGGTCTGGTCGCGCGAGCGGAAGGCGGCCTCGACGTCGGCGCGCTCGCCGCCTCGCAAGAGGCCGTGATCGACGAAGACGCAGACAACCCGCGGTCCCAGGGCTCGAGCCAAAAGCGCCGCGCAGACGGCCGAGTCAACCCCTCCGGAGAGCCCGCAGACGACCCGCTGATCCGGGCCGACCTGGTTTCGGATCCGCTCGACCGAGCGCTCGACGAACGCCTCCATCGTCCAGGCGCGGGGGTTGCCGCAGATCCGGTCGAGGAAGTTGCCGATCATCATCGAGCCGTAGGGCGTGTGCGAGACCTCGGGATGGAACTGCAAGCCGTAAAAGGGGGCCGTCCGGTGCTTCACCGCGGCGAACGGGCAGGTGGCGGTGGCGGCCAGGGCCGGGAAGTCCGGGCCGGGGTCGATGATCTGGTCGCCGTGACTCATCCAGACGACCGTCTCGCGGGGGACATCCTGGAACAGGGGCTCGGACGGGTCGAGGATGCGGCATTCGGTTCGGCCGAACTCCCGCGCGGGGGACGACTGAACCCTCCCCCCCAGCGCCTGGACGGCCAGTTGCATGCCGTAGCAGATTCCCAGGATCGGAATCCCGAGCTCGAAGATGGCCGGGTCGCACTTCGGCGCGCCGGCGGCGTAGACGCTCTCGGGGCCTCCCGAGAGGATTATGCTCAGTGGGTTGAGCTCCCGGACTCGCTCCGCCGTGATGTCGTGGCGAACGACCCGGGCGAAGGCGTGGCGCTCGCGCGCGCGGCGGGCGATGAGTTGAACGTACTGCGCGCCGAAGTCCAAAACCAGGACGGGGCGGGCCGAGGGATCAGAAGGATCCATGAACGCTTGCGTTCCTTCCGAAGGGAAGCGGGAGATCGTCGCCCCCGTTCCGGGTCCGAGAATCAAAACGCCATTCTAGCAGGCCCCGCGGCGACGGAGAACCCGTCGGGCTTCGTTTTTCCACTCGGGCGTCGGTGGGCGTGTCGATTGTCGGGGTTTCCCATCGAGACCCTTGACTCGCGCCGGCCCGGGGCTCAGATTGAATTGTTGAAGCGAGACGCGAGCCTGGACGTGGAGGAGGCCAACGATGGCGCCGACTTTCGAGGACGTGGAATCGACGCCGCTCCCGCCCAGTCCCCTGCCATCGACCACGGCGGGCCGCGAATACGAGTTCGGCGGGGGCGAGAGCACGCTCATCGGCGGCCTGGGGTCGAAGATGTGCCGCGTCGGCCTTTTCATGCTCGGAATCGGCCTCTGCTTCGTCATCTCCTCAATCCAGCGCTGGTCGCGGTTTCAGGAGATCGACATTGGTCTGATCTTCCTGACGCTCTTGTTCATGATCTTCGGGATCTGGACCCACCGCGCCGGGCGCGAGTTCCGCAGGATCTCCAGCTCGCGCGGCCGGGACGTCTCGCATCTGCTGGCCGCTCTGCTCAACCTGATGCGGCTCTACTCGGTCGTCTACGTGATCTTCTTCGTCGGCCTGATCTTCGCCCTGATCCAACTGGCCGCGGAGAACGTCGGCGGGTAACGGCGGCCCGGCTCACGACCGGGCGAGGGCGGCCAACTCGGCGGATCGGCGGGCGGCGGCCTCGACGGCGTCGATCAAGGCGCCTCGAACCCCGGCGCGCTCCAGGGCGTGGAGGCCGGCGATGGTTGTGCCGCCGGGGCTGGCGACCTGGTCCTTGAGCGCGCCGGGGTGAAGCCCCGTCTCCAGGACCATCCGGGCGCCCCCAAGAACCGTCTGCGCCGCGAGGGTCGTGGCCACGTCGCGCGGCAGGCCGGCTCGGACGCCGCCGTCGGAGAGGGCCTCAATCATCAGGTAGACGAACGCCGGCCCGCTGCCGGAAAGACCCGTCACGGCGTCGAGTTGCGCTTCGGGTACTTGAACGGCCCGGCCGACCGATTCGAGCAGGGCGTGGACGATCGCCGCGTCGTCCTGGGTCGCGCGCGGCCCGGTCGCGTAGGCCGAGGCGCCCTCGCTCAAAAGGGCCGGCGTGTTGGGCATGACCCGGACGATCCTTCGGTCGCCGCCCAGCGCCGCGTCGATCGCGTCGATCGTCACGCCCGCGGCGATCGAGACGATCAGATGCCCGGCCGCGACCGTCGGCCGCAGCTCCTCAAGGGCGCCGGCCATGCTCTGGGGCTTGACGGCCAGCACCACGACGTCGCTCCGCTCGACCACGGCGCGGTTCGAGTCGGTCGTTTCGATCCCCGTCGCGCGGGCGAGTTCCTCGCGGCACGACGCCAGCGGGTCGGCCGCCACGATCCTGTCGGGCCCGGCCACCCCGGCCCGAATCATCCCCCGAACCAGGGCCGAGGCCATTCGGCCCGCTCCAATGAACCCCCAACGCGGGGCCGCGGAGGAGGCGGGGTTATCGGGGCTCGGCGTGTCTCTGGGGGAGTTCATGGGCCTGCTCGTTTATCGAAGTTCGTTGTCTCGCTTTGACGCATGTAGGGGCGGCCCCCCGTGGCCGCCCTCCGGCGATCGGCATGGGAAGGCGCGCCGTCCCACGAGGGCGGCCACGGGGGGCCGCCCCTACGGGGCCGATGTCTCGCCCTCGCCGAATTGGCCGTCATGTTGGCCGTCATGAATCGCCAGGGCCAGCCCTCGCAGAACCAGATCGGGGGCCACGTGGGCCGCGGGGCCCTCGACGGCCGGGGCAAGCAACTCGGCGTCGCCGCCGGTCCAGACGACTCGGGGGTCGCCGTCCAGGTCGGGGCGCTGGCGGGCCAGAAGCTCGCGAACCGCGCCGACGGTTCCCCAAAAGACCCCCGCCGCCAGCGAGTATTCGGTCGATCGGCCCCACGCCGGCGCGGTTTGATCGGGGGCGATCAGCGGGAGTTGGGCGGTGTAGCGGTGGAGCGACCGGGCGCAGAGGCCAAGGCCCATCGCGATCGCGCCCCCTTGCCAGACGCCGGCCGAGGTGACGCGCTCCACCGTGATCGCCGTGCCACACATCACGACGAGGATCGGCGCGCCCTCGCCCAAAAGCCGCGCCCCGCCCAAAACCGCCAAGGCCCGATCCGCGCCGCCGGTCTCGGCCCCCACCACGTCCTTGGGGATCGGCACCTCGGCCGCGGTGTGGAACCAGCGGACGGAGCCGGCCTGGCGGTCGCGGAGAAACGTCTCCAGCTTCCGGGCCAGGGGAGGGTTGACCGACGAGACGGCCCAGCTTGATCCCTCGCCCGCGTCCAGGCTCCACTCGTCCCAGAGTCGTCCCCAGGAGGTCGAGTCGTCCAGGGGGAGCGAGACCGATGGGCCGGGGACGCCCCGAGGGTCGAGCCGGGCCCACTTCAGCCGCGAATTGCCGATGTCGGCGACGACGCGCGTCATGGTCATTCGCCCGCGCCGGATGTGGGGCCGGCGCCCGCGGGGCTGGGGGCCTCCTCGTCGCCGCTTTCCGACCGCTTCGCCAATCCCTCTTGAATGGCGCGGAGCAGGATGGGGATGCCCCGGCCGGTGACGGCCGAGATGGAGAGCACCTCGCGGCCGATCTCGCGGGCGATCCGGTCGCGGGCCTCCTCGGCGTCGGTCAGGTCCATCTTGGTCACCACGACGAGTTCGGGTCGCGCGGCCAGGGCCGGGCTGTATTGCTCCAACTCGTTGCGGATCATCCGGTAGTTCTGGATCGGGTCCGACCCATCGATCGGCTCGGCCTCGATCAGATGGACCAACAGCCCCGAGCGCTCGACGTGGCGGAGGAACTCGTGACCGAGGCCGAGCCCCTCGTGGGCGCCCTCGATCAGGCCGGGAATGTCGGCCACGACGAAGGCGTGCTCCGAGTCCATCACCACCGTCCCGAGGTTCGGATACTTGGTCGTGAACGGATAATCGGCGATCTCGGGCTGAGCGCGCGAGATTCGCGAGAGCAGCGTCGACTTGCCCGCGTTGGGCAGGCCGATCAGGCCGACGTCGGCGATGACCTTAAGCTCCAGGGTCAGCCAGCGCTCCTCGCCGGGGAGCCCCTTTTCGACTTGCCGGGGCGTTCGGTTGGTCGCCGACTTGAAGAAGGTGTTGCCGTGCCCGCCGCGGCCCCCCTTGGCGACCACGACCGAGTCGCCGTCGTTCTTCAGGTCGCGGAGCACGAACCCGCGGTCGCGGTCGCGCAGCACGGTTCCGGGAGGCACCTCAATGATGAAGTCCTTGCCCGTCTTGCCGAATCGGTTCGACCCCTCGCCATGCTGCCCGCGCTCGGCTTTCCAGAATCGCTGGTGGGAGAGGTGGGCGAGGTTGGTGTGGTTCGACGACGCCCGGATGATCACGCTGCCGCCGTCGCCGCCGTCGCCGCCGTTGGGACCGCCGCGCGGGACGTATTTTTCACGCCGGAAGCTGAGGCAGCCGTTGCCCCCGTCTCCCCCCTTCACGAAGATTGTCGCCCGATCGGCAAACATGTGTGTTTCTTCTTGATCCGCGCCCCCGCGCGGGGCGAAAAATCCGGGAGGGCGGGGCTCCCGCCGGGCCCCACGCAAACGCGCCGGGCTCGGCGGGAGCCTCGCCCTCCCTCCGCGCGATGGACTTGATTAGTTGGCTTCGGCCGGCAGGATGTTGATCCGGCGGCCGTTCTGGTCGAAATGGACCTTGCCCGCGGTCAGCGCGAAGAGCGTCCAATCGCGACCGACGCCGACGTTGCGGCCGGCCCGCCACCGCGTGCCGCGCTGGCGGCAGAGGATGCTTCCCGCCTTGGCGGCCTGACCGCCGAAGAGCTTGATGCCCAGCATCTGGGGATTCGAGTCGCGACCGTTGCGGCTCGATCCCTGTCCTTTTTTATGAGCCATGGCTCGATCAACCTTCCAGAGTCGAAGTCGTTCCGAATTGCGGGACCCTCGTCCGCCGCGCCGCGCGAGGCGCGCCGGTTCCCCGCCGATTTTGCTAGAATAGCCAACCGCCCGCCCGGCCGACAAGTCCGGTTGCCGGAGCGGAAGCGGGATGTTGGGGGGATGGATTTCGGGACGGGGCCGTCGGACGGTTCTCTTTGGGAGGGCGGTACCCTCTCCGGCCCCGTCTCATGCCCCATCGCTAAACCGTCGGCCCTCATCGTCAATTCAAGGAGACGCCCAACGTGAGCGAAGAACGCGGGAAATCCCCGGCGGTGGTCCTGTTGAGCGGCGGCCTCGACTCGGCGACGGTCCTGGCCGAGGCGCTCGCGGCGGGCTTCGGGCCGTTCGCCCTGTCGATCGCCTACGGCCAGCGGCACGCCGTGGAGATGGAGGCGGCGCGGCGGGTGGCCCGGTCGATGAACGTGAGGCGACACATCGAGCTAACGATCGACTTGCGGGCCTTCGGCGGCAGCGCGCTGACGGCCGACGTCGAGGTGCCCAAGGACCGCGAGTCCGCCGCGATGGCCGAGGAGATCCCGATCACCTACGTCCCGGCCCGCAACACGGTCTTTCTCTCGATGGCCCTGGCCTGGGCCGAGACGCTGGGGGCGTTCGACCTGTTCGTCGGCGTCAACTGCGTCGATTACTCGGGCTATCCCGACTGTCGGCCCGAGTTTCTCCGAGCCTTCGAGGACCTCGCCAACCTGGCGACCAAGGCGGGGGTGGAGGGGACGGGGCGGTTCCGGGTCCACGCCCCGCTTTTGACGATGACCAAGGAGCAAATCATCCAGCGCGGGTTGGATTTGGGCGTCGACTACGGGCTGACCCATAGTTGCTACGACCCGACGCCTGAGGGCCTCTCGTGCGGCCACTGCGACGCCTGCCGGCTTCGCCTCGCCGCCTTCGAGCGGTTGGGAATGGCCGACCCGGTCGCCTACGCCGGGTCGTAACCGTCGGCCGGGCTCACCAATAAACCCAATCGTAGGGGGGATCGCCGGGCTCGATCGCCTTCTCGGAGATGTTGAACTCGTCGCCGCGGCGGATGAAGTCGAGCCGGAGGGTCTTGTACTTGACGATCGGCTCGCCGCCATCGGGGTTGGAGACCTCCTTGTAGCCGTCGGAGAGGCCTCGAACATAGATGCTGAACCGATCCGCCGAATTGTCCCATTCGTCCCAGACGGCCACGCCGAAGACGGCGTCGTCGACCCCCTCCTTCGTGCTCGGCGGGATGACGCCCATGATGTCGACCGCGCCCCGGAGGGGGATCGTGGGGTCCTCGCGGCTCTTGATCACCGGGATGGCCTGGGGAACGACGGCGTCCTCGAACCGCTGGCCCCGCTCGTTGACCATGATGAACTGAGGGACGAACGTTCGGGGCGCCCCGGTGCGGTTGACGACCTTGTAATAAAGGTAGTAAACGGCGCGACGGCCCTTGCCGGGGATCTCGACGGTCTGGATGCGGAGGGGCCGGTAGGCGAAGTCGAGGACCCAGATCCCCTCCTTGTCCCTGGGCAAGGGGGAGGTGGCGACCGACGTGAAGCCGAAGGCCAGGCGGTCCTGCCGCCAGGGGATCGTCGGCAGCGTGGGGACCAGTTGGGGGGGCGAGTCGGGCTTGGGACCGGGCAGGGCGCCGGCTTCCTCGTCGGCCGCCGGCGCCTGGGCGGGGGCCGGTTCCTGGTCTTGCGCGCGCGCGGTCGTCGTGAGCGCCGGCGTCGACGTTGGCAGCGCGAGGGTTAGCGCGAGCGCGAGCCGCTTGATGAGGATCGGCACGGGATGATCTCCCCAGTCTTAATGGAGCCGAGGTCGAGTCGGATAAGAAGAGGGCGAGGCGAAGCGAAGGCGAGTCCGAGGTGGCGATCCAGCCGCGTCCGCCCAAAACGTAGCCCGAACCCGCGAAGTCCGTCAAGTCGTCTTCAACTTTACCCGCGGGATTCGTCCTCCGGCGCCGGGCCGCCTTGCTCGCGCGCGTTTTTTTTCGGAGGGCGTTTGGATCGTCCGGGTTGCAACGGCCGCGGTGGGTTTTACAATGGGGCGGCTCGCGTTCCGAGATCCGAGTTCCCGCAATCCACCGAAAGGGCGGCTCCGCCAATGTTTGGGCTTCGCGCGATCGCAACGGCGGCTCTTCTTGGTCTGGCGGCGGTCGGCTCCGCGCGGGCCGACGGCTTCGAGACCCTGACCCTCAAGGATGGCCAGCGGATCACCGGCGAGGTGGTGGCCGAGAAGGCCGATTCGGTCTTCGTCGACCTGGGCCACGACCTGGTCCGAATCCCCCGCGATCAGATCAGCCGGCGGGCCAAGGGAGAGGAGGGCGCCTCGGGCTCCCCGTCGATCGCCGCGGCGGCCGAGTCGTCGGGCTTCTTCACGTCGGCCGTTCTCAGAGCGATGCCGGTCAAGGAACTCGTGGCCAAGTTTGGCGAGGCGGTCGTCTCGATCGAGACCCCCTCGAGCAAGGGCTCGGGGTTCCTGATCAACGACGAGGGATACGCGATCACCAACGCCCACGTCATCGAGGGCGAGACCCGGGTCTCGGCCATCCTCTACCTGAATTCCTCGGGGGGGTTGAGCCGCCGGCGGATCGACGACGTGGAGATCGTGGCGCTGAACCCGTTTTTCGACCTGGCGCTTCTAAAATTGCCTTTCCCGGCCGACCTGAAACCCAGCCACGTCGTATTGGGTAATGGAGAGGACGTCAACACGGGCGACACGGTCTTCGCCGTCGGCAACCCGCTGGGCCTGGAGCGGTCGGTGACGCAGGGGATCGTCAGCAACCGGAGCCGCAACCTCGAAGGGCAACTCTACATTCAGACCGACACGGCGATCAATCCGGGGAACTCCGGCGGCCCGCTCTTCAACCTCCGCGGCGAGGTCGTCGGCGTGACCAGCCGCGGCGCCCGGGCCGACATGGCCGACAACCTCGGCTTCGCCATCCCGGTCGCCTACGTCAAGGACTTTCTCCGGCATCGCGAAGCCTTCGCCTACGACAAGACCAATCCCAACAGCGGTTATCGCTACCTGGACCCGCCCCGTCGCGTCCGATCCGAGAAGCCCGAGGGCCTGACGGCCCGCGACGCCTCTCGGTGATCCGACCCGCGCTGGGCGGGAGAGACGAAAACAAGACGCCAAGGACGTTTTGGAGAGGACTTCGTCGGTCACCGCCGATGGTTCGCCGGGCTTGGAGCCCGGAGCCGCGAACGCCTCGTCGATCGGCGGAATGGATCGGCGATCGGTTTTTGACGCCCCGGCCGGTGAGCCGAGGCGCGCCAGGACATGGAGCGACAAGTGATGCCAAAGGTCAAGGGGGCGATTCTTCGCCTGGCCCTCGTCGGATGGGTGGGACTAACGGGTCTCGTGGGACTGCCGGCGAATCCCGCCCGGGCCGCGACTCCGCCGGAACAGGTGTTGCCGGATTCGACCCTCTTCTTCCTGAAGGTCGCCGACGTTCCCGCCCTCCGCGAGGCGTTCAAGCAGAGCCAGTATGGCCAGCTTTGGAACGACCCGGCGATGGCGGGGATCCGCGCCGATCTCTCCGAGAAGCTCCAATCCTCAAGCAACTCCCTGAAGGAGAAGCTCGGCGTGACCTTGAAGGAGCTCCTGGAGCTGCCCCAGGGGGCGCTGGCGATCGCCGTGATCGGCCGCGACGATCCGAAGGTGCCGATCTCGCTGGCGATCATCGCCGACGCGGGCAAGAACGCCGACAAGATGGCGGAGGTTCTAACCAGGAGCAACAAGCAGGCCGAGCAAAACGGCGCCAAGGTGACCGTTGAGACCTTCAACAACAACCCGCTGCACGTCATCACCCCCCCCGACCAGGCGGGCGGCGACGACAAGACGCCGCCCCCCCCGCCGGTCGTCTGGACGCGCGCCGACACCGTCTTTTTCCTGGGCAGCGGCGTCGACGCGGTCAAGGACCTCGTCTCCAACGCCGGCGGCCGCGGCTCCAACTCGCTCGGCGGCGGCGAGGACTACGTCAAGACCCTCGCGAAGGTCGGCGGCGACACGGCCCACGCCGTCTGGTTCCTCGACATCGCCAAGGTGATCAAGCTGGCGACGAAGGCCGGCTCCCGCGGCGCCGAGGCCCAGGCCCAGCAGATCGAGTTCCTCGTCCGCGAGCTGGGGATCAACGGCCTGAAGTCGGCCGGCGGCAGCGTGACGCTCAACACCTCCAACTACAACAGCCTCACCAAGACCTTCTTCAACGCCCCCGCCCCCGCGCAGGGCCTCTTGAAGCTCTTCTCGTTCCCGCCGATCGCCATGCGCCCGGAAAGCTGGGTCCCCGCCACGGTGGCCAGCTACCAGTCGTTCAGCTGGGACCTGGACAACGCCTACAACGCGCTGAATGATCTGGTCAACAAGTTCCAGCCCGGCATGCTCAACGTCCTCGAGCAGCAGCTCGTCGGCCCCGAGGGCGGCCAGCCCCTGAGCTTTCAGAAGGACATCTTCGGCCCCCTGGGCAACCGGATCACCATGATCAGCGACTTCAAGAAGCCGATCAAGGAGGACAGCCAGCGGGTCGTCGCGGCGATCGCCCTGGACGACGCCAAGGCGTTCCAGAACACCCTCAACCGGATCCTCGAGATCGCCCGGGCCACCCCCAAGAAGCGCGACTTCCAGGGGACGACGATCCTCGACTTCGAGCTGCCCGAGCTCCCCAACCAGGGCGGCGTGCAGGCCCCCCGGATCAAGGGCCCGGTCAGCGTGGCCATCGCCAACGACACGCTCTTCATGACCACCGACGGCGAGCTGCTTGAGCAGATCCTCCGCCCCGGCGCCGTCCCCCTCTCGGAGAGCTCGGCCTACCAGACGGTGGCCAAGGAGCTGCCCGAGAAGGTCAGCGGCATGACCTTCGTCCGCCCCGACGAGCAGGCCCGGCTCTCCTACGACATGCTCAAGAGCGGCCAGTTCGAGAAGGCCATCAAGCAGGCCGTCGAGGCCGGCCGCCAGGGCAAGCCGGGTCCGGAGATCCCCCAGCTCATCGACCCGAACAAGCTCCCCGACTTCGAGGTCTTCGCCAAGTACCTGACCCTGGGCGGCAGCTACAGCGTCATGGACGACGACGGCTTCACCCAGACCGGCTTCAGCCTCCGGAAGAACAACCCGTGACCTGAGCCGAACCGTCTTGCGTCGGTCCTTCTCCCGCGGCGAGCCGGTCTTTTCCGGCTCGCCGCGTTGCGTTTCGCCCGGACGACTCCGCGCGGCTTTCCCTCGTTTCGGGGGCCCCACTCATGTCCCAACCTCGCCCCCGCGCCGACGCTCGCATCCGGCTCCGCGGCGTTCGGGTCCACAACCTCAAGGCGATCGACCTGGACCTTCCCCTGGGCCGGATGATCGCCGTCTCCGGCGTCAGCGGCGCGGGGAAGAGTTCGCTCGCGTTCGACACCCTTTACGCCGAAGGTCAGCGGCGGTACGTCGAAACCTTCTCGGCCCACGCCCGCCAGTACCTCGAACCGCTGGAGAAGCCCGACGCCGACCGGATCGAGGGCATCCCCCCGGCCATCGCCCTCGTCTCCCCCGAGTCCCGCCCCTCGGGCCGCAACACCGTCGGCACGATCACCGAGACGCACGACTACCTCTGTTTGCTCTACGCCCGCCGTGGCGCGGTCTTCTGCCGAAACTGCGGCGAGCCGGTCGCGCCGGCCACCCCGCAATCCGTCTCGGAGTCCATCGACGCCCTCCCCGAAGGAACCCGCTACGAGGTCGCCTACCCGGTCGAAATCCTCCCCCAGACCGATGTGGAGGCCCTCGGTCGGTCTCTCCTCGAACAGGGACTCACGCGCGTCCGGATCGGCGATCGGCTTATCAACCTCTCGACCGAAACCCTCGCCGTGGCCGATTCCGAACGCGCCCCCGTGGTCCAGCTCGAGGTGATCGTCGACCGCCTGACGCGCGGAAGGGACGCGACGGGGCGGAGGCTCGACTCGATCGAAACGGCCTTCGAGCGCGGGCTCGGCCGGTGCCGGATCGTCACCGACTCCGATTCGCGGACCCACGTTCGAGGCTGGCGGTGCGGCCGGTGCGGCGCCGACCACATCGAGCCGCAGCCCAACCTCTTCCGCTACGCGAGCCCTTTGGGCGCGTGCCCCCGGTGCGAGGGCCTGGGCAACGTCGCCGATCTCGACATGGACCGGATCGTCCCCGACCCGTCCAAGACCCTCCGCGAAGGGGCCGTCGCCCCCTGGAACACTCCCTCGCATCGCGACTTCCGCGACCGGGCGATCCGCCAGGCCCCGGCGGCTGGGCTCCCCGTCGACGTTCCTTTTCAAGACCTCGCCCCCGAGCAGGTCCAAACCCTCATTGACGGCGCTCCCTCGGTCGGTTTCGCCGGGCTCGCCGGTTTCTTCGCGAAGCTGGAGCGCAAGGCGTACAAGCTCTCGACCCGCGTTTTCCTGAGCCGTTGGCGAGGCCGTCGGACCTGTCCCGACTGCCTGGGGACCCGGCTTCGGCCCGAAGTCCTCGCCGTCCGGATCGAGGGGTTGAACATCGCCGAGTTCTCGGCCCTGACGGTCGACCAGGCCCGCGAGCTGCTTCAAAGCTGGGAGAGTAGGGGACTGGACTCCTCCCCCGAAGTCGCCCGAATTCGCGCGGGGATCGCCTCAAGGCTCGATCGGCTGAGCCAGATCGGCCTCGGTTATCTGACGCTCGACCGCCCCGCGCGGACGCTCTCCGACGGCGAGCACCGGCGGGCGACGATGGTCAAGACGCTCGGCTCGGGGCTGGTGGGGACGCTCCACGTACTCGACGAGCCAACCATCGGCCTCCACCCCACCGACATCGGCCGCTTGATCGAGGTGCTGAGCGCCCTTCGCGACGAGGGGAACACCCTGGTTGTCGTCGATCACGAGGCCGACGCGCTCCGGGCCTCGGACCACCTCGTCGACCTCGGCCCGGGCGCGGGAGACGCCGGGGGCCGCGTCCTTTACGCGGGGTCGACCGCCGCGTTTCGGAACATCGAAGGCTCGCTCACTAGCGACTTCCTCGACGGCCGCAAGCGGATCGAGCCTCCCAAGGAGCGCCGGAAGCCCGCGCGCGGGTTCGTCACCATCCGGGGGGCGTCGGGGCACAACCTCAAGTCGATCGACGCCTCGTTTCCGCTCGGCGTTTTGTGCGTCGTCACCGGAGTCAGCGGCGCGGGCAAGAGCACGCTGGTTGAGGAGACGCTTTACCCGGCCCTTCGCCGCAAGCTCTTTCCCGAGCGTCCCCCCGTCGCCCCGTTCGCCTCTTTGGAGGCCCCGGACGACCTGGCCGACGTGGTATTGCTCGATCAATCGCCGATCGGCCGCTCAGGCCGGTCGAACCCGGCGACCTATCTGAACATCTTCGACGAAATCCGCCGCGCCTTCGCCTCGACGCACGAGGCCAAGCTCCGCAACTACGGGGCGGGGACGTTCAGCTTCAACGTCGAAGGCGGGCGCTGTTCGGCCTGCAAGGGGGATGGGTTTCGTCGGATCGACATGCAATTTCTCCCCGACGTGCTGGTCCGTTGCCCCGACTGCAAGGGGACGCGGTATCGCCCCGAGGTCCTCGACGTGACCTACCGGGGCCGCAACATCGCCGAAGTGCTCGACCTCACCGGCCGCGAGGCGTTCGCCTTCTTCCGCAACCGTCCCAAGGTCCAGTCGCGTCTGCGACCGCTTTTGGACGTCGGCCTCGACTACCTCCGCCTCGGCCAACCCGCCGCGACCCTCTCCGGCGGCGAAGCCCAGCGCCTGAAGCTGGCGGCCTTCCTGGGATCCTCCACCGCCGCGTTAAACCGCATGGGGAACATCTCCCACACCCTCTTCATCCTCGACGAACCCACCGCCGGCCTCCACCCCGCCGACATGGTCCCCCTCATCGCCGCCCTCAACAGCCTGATCGACCGCGGCCACTCCGTCATCGTCATCGAACACGCCCCCGAACTCATGCTCTCCGCCGACTGGTTGGTTGACCTCGGCCCAGGAGCCGGAGAAGCCGGAGGCCAAATCATCGCCGAAGGAACGCCCGAGGAGGTTGCCCGCGCGGGGACGCCAACCGGCCGGGCCATCGCGCGGGCGCTGGAGCAAGTTTCCGGCCGCGATCAAAGCGGTTGATATTTGGAGTGATTTCTCGTCGTAGTGGGGAAGTCGCTCAGAGGCTATCCGGTAAGCCCCGAAGGGGCGACAGTCAGTACGCGGCGTCCCGGGCCCTGTTCAATCAAGGCCCAAGACGCCGACGCCGGGTTTTGCCTCGCTCCGCAAAACTTCGCGAGGTTCTTCAGCATCCGGCTCAAGGCGCGGGGCGCGAGGATTTGGATTCCGCGGGCTCCATGCCCTTGGGCACGGGCGGAGGGCCTTTCTTGCCCGCGGTTTCCTTCGGGGTCAAGCTTTGCTCGCCGTACTCGGCGGGGATTTCGGGCGGGGTTTCGCCGCAACCGGCGAAGCCGAGCGCGATCACCAGCGCGCACAGCCGAATCAGGTTCGGTCGCATGGATTGAGATTCCTCTAGGAGAATGGAAAGGCCGGCCGCGTCGGTTGTGGCCGACCGGTCGGCCGCGAGTGGAACCGAGTGGATTAGAAGGAGTCGGATGAGATGACTTCCGCCCCCTTGGTCGTGCCCAGTCCGCGCCACACGTCGACGCTGACCGAATCCTTGGCGAACCGGACGCTGCCGTCGCAGAAGAGAGCGTTGACGCCTCCGGAGTGCCGGCTCCGCGCGGCGTTGAAGCCGGGGGACTGGTCGACGCAGGGGGGGTTGCCGGGGCGCGTGGGGGCGGTGCTGCCGTTGATCGGGAACCCCGAGACGCAGTAGCCGGGCACGTTGTCCGGAATCCTCGAATTCGGCGCGGTGTAGGTCATGAACTGAGCGCAGTTCTGATCGTCGTTCAGAACGTCGCCCCGGTGATCGACTTCGCCGTTGCTGGGCCCCTTGGGTGACGGACAGATAACCTCGCTGGCCATCAGGGTGGTGCTCGAGCCGTCGGCGACGTGCTGGAGGCCGGCGACCTTATCGAGCATGAACGGGGCTCCTCCGAACTGGACCGCCACGGCTGGTAGGATGGGCCCCGTGTAGGGGTCGTAATTCATGTCTTGATACCAGTGCGTGTTGCCCCAGTTCACCATGTAGTTGCCGTTCATCCGAACGGTTTGAGGCGTGCTGATCGACAGGAGTTCGGTCGCGTTGGGATCACTCGGGCAATCGTAGGCGTTCACCTGGCTTCTCATCGCCGTCGTGTTTTCCCACAGATAGAACGTCAGCTCGAAATTGATTGAATTGTAGAGCGCCGTCTGCTCGAGATGCGGCAGAAGCAGCCAGGCCCAAGTCCGGCGATTCGGGTCGCCGTTGCTGGCCGGATAAGTGGAGCCGATGCCCGTCCGGCCGATCGGGAAGCTCCCGTGTGAGCTGTGGTAGTTGTGCATGGCCAAGCCGATCTGCTTGAGATTGTTGACGCATTGGCTGCGTCGAGCGGCCTCGCGCGCGGCCTGAACCGCGGGTAGCAGCAGGGCGATCAGAACCGCGATGATGGCGATGACCACCAGAAGCTCGATCAGCGTGAAGCCGCGCGACCGGGCAAACGTTCTCGCAGGCACTCGCATTGACGCCTCGCTTTTCTTTGAAACCCTAGAAAGATGCGGTGAGATCGGTGATCCGGAGCCGCCTAAATCAACACCCATGAAGGTATTGCGCATCTGCGCGCTTGGCGGCGCTCCTGATTCGTGGAGCACGTCCGGAAGTGGAAAGATACCCCGCCCAGAAATGCCGATCAATCAATTCGATGAATTTTGTCGGAGGAATGTTGTAACGAGGGAAAACCAGGGAAATTCGCGGGCGGTTCAGTTCATCCTTCGGGGAAGGCGAGAGGAGATCAGTTCTAAATTCGGCCGGGGCGGGCACATTGAGTTCGTCCTCGGTCGTAGGGTGTGGGCCGCTTCGCGCGAGTATTGCAACGCAATCGTTCACCGTTCCAACCCCGCTAAGACCTCGACCGGCGAGGCCGTCGCGCGGGGGCTGGAACGAGTCTCCAACCGTGGTCAAACAGCTTGTCGAGGGAGATTTTGTGAGCGGAGGGAGGAATCAGGGGTTGCGAACTTGTGGGGCGCTGACGGATAGCCATAGGATTACAGGAGGGGTTGGGAGCCGAGTCTGGGAGACGGTCGTGTTCGGCTCCTGACTCCTCTCCACCCGCTTTGGCTGGTGTCGAGGTGAACCAGCGTCGTTCCGCGTCACGGGACCGTATTGCTCGCTGGACCATCGAGGGGGTTTCGTCAATGTTGGCGCGGAGACGGACGTATTTGGCCCTGACCGTCTGGTTGGTTGTCGCGACCCTTTTTGTCTTTTGCGGTCGCGGTTCGTTCGGTCAGGTCATACTGCTTCTTATGGCGACGCTCGCGGCCTTCGGATGCTGGGCGGTGGGCGGTTTGCTTGTCCTGATCTCCGGAGAGCCCCCATCAAGATGGAGGGAGGCGGGTCGGGCGGCCCTCGTTCTTGGGACGGTCCTCTTCGGGGCGTGGGCGTCCCTCCCGTTCGGGATCATGCTGAATCATCGCGACATCGCCGAGGCCAAGGCGTTTTGCGAGGGCCTGATCCCGGCGATTGAGCATTCCAAGGCGGAGAACGGCCGCTATCCCGAGACTCCCCCCGGTCTCGACAAGCACATCGTGTGGCCCCGATTGATCGACAAGGGGTATTTCTACCAAGCGGACGCCAACGGCTACGGCTTCGACTTCATCGACCCAAGCGGGATGCTGAACGGGT
>Ga0180216_1002366_pt1 | contig 15804 bp, 10 predicted proteins | sample eDN3rd37CBELigMG_FD_128879 | JGI IMG/M metagenome (GOLD analysis project Ga0180216, IMG submission 128879) | Enriched Miracle-Growth compost microbial communities from Emeryville, California, USA - eDNA 3rd pass 37_C BE-Lig MG (version 2)... ... | reverse complement strand
CGTCTCTGAGTCGGAAGGTGACGATACTCAGGTCCGGCTCCCACGGCAAGTCGAGGCGCTCGTCGCTGGCCAGGGCCTCGTAGGCGAGCCGGGCGAGGTCGAGCTTCTCGTCGAGCTCGCGGCGGAAGGCGGCGACCCCGTGGAGGTGGAGGGGGAGCCAGAGGCGGAGCCCGCGGAAGTCGCGGGAGAGCTCGGGGCCCAGGGAGTCGAAGTCGGGGAGGTCGAGGTCGGTCCGCATGTCCTGCAGGTAGGCGGCCGGCTCGCTGAAGGCGCGGCGGAGGTCATCGGCGAAGCGGACCACGACCGCACCCGTCCCGAAGGGGAGGAAGAGGGACTTGTGCGGGTCTACGGTGACCGAGTCGGCGCGCTCGATCCCGGCGAGGCGGGCTCTCCCGCGCTCGGTGAGCTGGAAGAACCCGCCGTAGGCGGCGTCGACGTGGAGCCATACCTCGTGCTCGGCGGCGACGTCGGCGATGGCGTGGAGGTCGTCCACCGTCCCGGTGCTGACGGTGCCGCCCGCGGCGCAGATGCAGACCGGGATCAGCCCGGCGCGGCGGTCGGCCGCGAGGAGCTCGCGCAGGTGCGTGGTGTCGAGACGGAGGTCGGGGGTGGAGCGGACGATCCGGACGTGGTCGCGCCGGATCCCGGCTGTCCGGGCGGCCTTGGCGAGGGAGCCGTGGCCGTGCTCCCCGACGTAGATAGTGGCCCGGTCGGCGTTCCCCTCGGCGTACTTGGTCCGGGCCGCGACGATCGCGGTGAGGGCGGCGAGGGAGCCCCCGGTGGTGAGGAGGGCATGCCCCGTCTCGGGGAAGCCGAAGAGGTCACGTAGCCACCGGAGCACGCTCGCCTCGAGGGCGACGAGCGCCGGGGCGGGGGCGAGCTTCCCGGTGTAGCGATTCAGGGTCGAGGCCAGGAGGTCGGCGAGGGCGGCGGTGTAGATCCCGCCGCCGGGCATGTAGGCCAGGTACCCCGGGCCGGCGGACTCGTAGGCGTAGGCCGCGGCGCGGAGGACGCGGTCGAGGAGAGCGGCGAACTCCTCGCGCGGCTCTTCGGGGGGCGCGGCGGCCAGCTCGGCGAGGAGCTCCGCCGGCGGGAGGTCGGCGGAGGCCGGGCGGTCGTCCAGCTCGCCCACGAACTCTACGAGGGCGTCGAGGACGTGTTGTGTACGATCCCGCATCAAAGACGCGGGGGGATCGAGGGGGCGTTCTATGGGCGACATCTTCCTCGTTGTCCAGTGTGTGTCGGGAGAGTGATCATATTAACCCCGGGGTACGGGAACGGGATCCGGACAGCTCGGCGTTCGAGGGGCAGGAGATGGAACATGGTTGCGGATCGTGGGGCTATCGGGGTGGGTGGTGCGGATGGGCGGGGGTGGTGGTAGAATGGAAGGATCGCGCGACTGGTTGCGGATCCGAACGCGGATCGGTGGCAGGGGGGACCACGAAATAGGAGGGTGCTAGCATGAAGTGGACGATCGCACTGATGGCGATGGCCGGGGCCGCGGCTCCGGCGCTCACTGGTGGCGCGGTATCGTCGACGCCGGCGTCGTTCGCCGTGGCGGGTGAAGGCGCCGTGATGGTCGAGACGCGGAGCGGGCTCGGGCACGACGTCGTCGTCCAGGACACGGCGAAGCAGCGGCTCCGCTTCGTGACGGCGCCGGAGGGGAACAAGGCGCGCTACCGGGTGCGGGAGCAGCTAGTGGGGCTGCAGTTCCCGAACGACGCGGTGGGGGAGACCGAGGCGATCGAGGGGGTTCTCGTACTCGAGGCCGACGGGCGCGTGGTGAAGGAGGAGTCGAAGTTCACGGTCGACCTGCGGACGCTCAAGAGCGACAAGAGCCGCCGCGATGGGTTCGTGCAGCGCAACACGTTGAACACGGCGGAGTTCCCGCACGCGATCTTCGTCCCGACCGCGATCCAGGGGCTCACCCTCCCCCTCCCGGAGTCGGGTGAGCTGACGCTCCGGCTCGAGGGGGAGCTGACGATCCGCGGGGTCACGCGCCCGACGGTCTGGGACCTGACGCTGAAGATCAACGGGAAGGAGTACACCGGGCACGCGGCGACCGTCTTCGACTTCGGCGCCTTCGGGTTGACGATCCCGCGGGTGCGGAGCGTGTTGAGTGTCGTGGATGAGATCAGGTTGGAGTATGATTTGAAGCTGGTGGGTGTGCCGGTGAGTTGAGAGTGGCTTGGGATTCGGGGGTTGGGATTAGGGATTTGGGGGTCGGGGGTCGGGGGGCTGGGAATCGCGGCTGAGGCATTCGGGGGGCGGGGGGGGTGGGGGGCGAGCTTCGCGGGGGGTGATAGTTCTTGTGGTTTGGGTTGCCGGGGTGATTGGGATTGGGGCCGGGTTTCACGACCCGGGACCTAGCATCGCCCGGTGCCCCCGGCCCAGCCGCGATCCCTGCCCACGCCACCCCCCGAATCCCGACCCCCACCCCCCGAATCCCAAACCCCGATCCATTCCTTTTCCAGCGAGGCATGATGCCAACGGATGACGTGGTAAGTGGCCGAGTTCGTGTCCTTGTTCCCGATCTCCTCTATCGCCGTGGCCGTTTCGAGGCGGGGTGGGGGGTCGTGGTGGATGAGGGGGGTGGGCGGATCATCGCCGTGGGGGAGGAGGGGGCGTTGGCGCCGGGTGCAGCCGGGGTGGGCGCGGCGGGCGACGTCGTCTACGAACGACTTCCGGGGCGGGCGCTGTTGCCGGGGTTCGTGAACGCGCATTCGCATGCTTTCCAGCGGTTGATCCGGGGGCGGACGCAGTGGCGGCCGGCGGGTGGCGCGCGGTCGGATTTCTGGAGCTGGCGTTCAGCCATGTACGACGCCGCGCTGGCGCTCACCCCCGAGGATGTATACGACGTCTCGCGGGCCTGCTTCCTGGAGATGCTGCACGCGGGGTACACCACGGTCGGGGAGTTCCACTACCTGCACCGCGATCCGCGGGGTGAGCGGTACGCGGACCCGAACGAGTTGGCGCACCGGGTGATCGCGGCGGCGGAGTCGGTGGGGATCCGGATCGTGCTCCTGAACGTCTGTTACGCGACGGGTGGGATCGGCCAGCCGCTCCTCGCGGAGCAGCGTCGTTTCGCCACGCTGGATCCGGGGGAGTTCCTGGAGGATACGGGGGCGCTGCTGCGTGCGTATGCGGATCGGGCCGGGGTGACGGTCGGGGTGGCGCCACACAGTGTGCGCGCGGTCCCGCGTGAGTGGCTGGGCGAGCTGCACGCCTGGGCGCGGGGGCGCGACCTGCCTTTCCATATCCATGCGAGCGAGCAGCCGGCGGAGGTGGAGGCGTCGGTCGCGGCGTGGGGGCTCCGCCCGATCGAGGTACTGGCGGCGGAGGGGGTGTTGGACGAGCGGGCGACCGTGGTGCACGCGACGCATCTGACGCCGGGCGAGGTCGGGGTGTTGGGTGAGTCGGGCGCGACCGTCTGCGCCTGTCCGACCACGGAGCGGGACCTGGGGGACGGCTTCCTCCCCGGGCTCGAGCTGCTGGAGGCGGGGGCGCGGCTCGCGATCGGGAGCGACAGCCAGACGGTGATCGACCCCTTCGAGGAGGTGCGGCTGGTCGAGTACCACGAGCGGTTGCGGCGGCTGCGGCGGGTGGTGGTGGCGGAGGGGGCGGGGTGGGGGGTGGTCGGGGCGGGCGAGCCGGCTCGCGGGGCGGACCCGGCGTCGCCTACCGGCGACCGGCTGGAGAACGCGCCGCCGCTCCTGGAGCTAGGGACCGCCGGGGGGGCGTGTTCGCTGCGGGTGCCTACGGGCGCGATCGAGCCCGGTCTCCTCGCCGATTTCATCGCGGTCGACCTCGAGCACCCGCACCTGGCCGGCTTCACCCCCGAAACCTTGGGGGCGATCCTGGCGTTGTCCGCGCCGGCAGCCGTGGTCGCGGACGTCTGGGTGGGTGGGGTGCGGCGGGTGGAGGGGGGGAACCACCCGATGGACGAGGTGGCGCCGGTGGCGCTGTGTGAAGTTGCGAAAAGGGTTGGCGCTCCGTAACGAGGGCGACGAGGTGGCGCTCAATGCGCGGCTCCTCCGCGGGCATACGGTGAGTTGGGACGCCCGTCTCGCCCTAGCTGGCAGCGCGGTTCTGCGCTTGGGCGGCTACGATCTCCCTGAGTGGGCGCAACCTGGCACTCTGGACCGATTACGAAGGCGCCGATCCGGAAGTCCTGGATTCCGCAACTGCGATCCACGCTGCGGATTACTACCGGCTCCCGCAGCTCCCACGCTGGACGGCTCGGGTGACGGTACATTTCTGACCCGATCGGGGCGGGCCGCCGCGCCCCTTGCATGCGGCGGCACGGCTCCAGCGATCGGACAACGCGAGTCGTGCGCCCGGCACACTCGGCGAGCCCAACGCCCGGGGAGGCCGGACGTTTTGAGTCGAGGCACGGGTTGACGACGGTGTGCGGAGCGACGCCGTCGTCTACTTCGACGTGGTTCCGGCGGGAATCGCTTGCCGGTGGAACACGGATTGCCGATCGTACTGGTAGGGTGGCCGTGTGCGGCGGGGGTCGCCGGCTGCCTCCCGACCGGTGGGTCGGTACCGGAATCCGCGGGGATCGGGCCGGGGGGTGACGCTATGTGAACCAGGAGGGATCATGGGCAGCATACGCCTCGGTTCGGTCTTCGGCTTCGAGATCCGGATCGATTATTCCTGGTTCGTCATCTTCCTGCTGATCTTCTGGACCTTCAGCTTCGCTTCCTTCCCGTTCAACTTCCCCGGATTTTCCGCAGGCGTTTACCTCGGGATGGGGTTGGCGAGCACGATCCTCTTTTTCGTCTCGCTGCTGGCGCACGAGATCTCGCATTCATTGGTCGCACGGGCGCGGGGGATCCCGATCGAGGGGATCACGCTCTTCATCTTCGGCGGGGTCTCGAAGACGAGAGGGGAGGCGAAGACGCCGGGGGACGAGTTCTGGATCGCGATCGTCGGGCCGATCACGAGCCTGGTGATCGGCGTGGTGCTCTGGCTGTTAGGCGCTAGCGGGATCCGGGCGGGTTGGAGCATCCCGGTCTCGGGGTCCGCGCTCTACCTCGGCGTACTCAACCTCGCCTTGGCGGTCTTCAACATGGTCCCGGGGTTCCCGTTGGATGGGGGGCGGGTGCTGCGCTCGATCATCTGGAAGGTCACGGGGAGTGTGACGCGCGCGACGTATTACTCGTCGCTGGTCGGCCAGGGGATCGGGTACCTGCTGATCGTGTTGGGGGTGATCCAGGCGTTCGCGGTCAGTCTGATCGGCGGGATCTGGCTGGCGATAATCGGGTGGTTCCTGCGGAACGCCGCGGCGATGAGCTACAAGCAGCATCTACTGCACGGGGTGCTGGAGGGGGTGCCGGCGGCGGATGCGATGACGCCGAACCCGGCCACGGTGTCGCCCGACCTGACGCTCAAGGAGGTGATGGACGAGCATTTCCTGCGCGAGCGCTACGAGGCGTACCCGGTGGTCGACGGGGAGCAGCCGGTGGGGTTGGTGACGCTCGACCAGGTGCAGTCGGTCCCGCCGGAGGAGTGGCCGGTCCGGCACGTGGGGGAGATCATGGCGCCGGCGCCGGATGGGTTGACGGTGTCGCCGGACGCGCCGATGACGCAGGTGCTGGAGAAGATGCAGAGCTCGGGGATGCAGCGGGTGCTGGTCACGCGGGGGGATCACCTGGAGGGGATCATCACGATGGCGGACCTGACGGTCTGGTTGCGGCGGGCGCAGGAGCTGCGGCCGCGGTGGGTGCCGCGGCGCCGGGGCGGTGGTGCGGGGTGGGGGGGTACGGGGACTTCGGGGCCGGGGGGTGGTGACGGGCCGCGGGAGTCGGGGCCGCCACCAGCGGCGTAGGGGGTGTAGACGACGTGTTCGTGATCCCTGCCGACCGGCTCCCCGCCGGGTTCGCGGAGCGGCTGGACGCGCCGCCCGCCGAGCCCGCCCCCGCCCTCCCCGCCGCCACCGTCGTGCTCCTGCGCGATGCCGTCGCCGGGCCCGAGGTCTTGCTGCTGCGGCGAGTGCAGTCGGCGGGGTTCGTGCCGGGCGCCTTCGTCTTCCCGGGCGGGCGGGTCGACCTCGCCGACGCCGATCCCGCCCTCCTCGACTGGTGCGAGGGGATCGGCGATGCGGCGCCCGGCCTCGCCGCCGTGTTCCGGGTGGCGGCTATCAGGGAGACCTTCGAGGAGACGGGGGTGCTGCTGGCGGTGGGGGATGTGGTCGCTGGCAGCGAGCTGGAGCTTTGGCGCGAGCGCCTGCTCTCGGGAGAGGCCGGGCTGCTGGAGGTGGCGGAGTCGCTCGGGGTGCGGTTCGCATTGGATGCGCTGGTCCATTGCGCACACTGGATCACGCCGGAGATCGAGCCGCGGCGGTACGACACGCACTTCTTCCTGGCACGCCTGCCGGAGGGGGTGGAGGTGCGGGTCGACCCGCGGGAGATGTCGGCCGCGGTCTGGCTCACCCCCGCCCGCGCGCTCGAGCTCTTCCGGTCGGGGGAGCTGCCGCTCGTCTTCCCGACGGCCGCGACGTTGGAGTCCCTCATCGGCTTCGGTACCGTGGGCGAGGCGCTCGCGGCGTTCCGCGGTCGGGCGATCAGGCCGATCCTGCCGAGGTTGGTTCGGACCGCCGCGGGGGTGGGGATCGTGGTGGAGCCGCCAGCCGAGTAGTCGTCTATCAGAGATATGGTTTCGGGTGGGCCGGCGAGGACGCGGGGGCGCGGGAGATATGGCTGCGCAAGGGTAGCGCGCGCGGATCTCCGGGTTGCTATCGCTGCGCCGTTGGCGGTCGTGCGGGGGTGGCTATTTCGCCGCGGCGATTTCCGAGTTAAATAAAGAGGGTTCTCGAAGAAGCTTCCGATCTCGTGGGAGCGGCGGCACGGTAGTGCCGCGGGACTGTGTTTTTGTCAAGGATGGGAGGCAGTCATGGAATGCAGTGAGGCCAGGGGCCGGGGTGTGTCGGCGCGTGCCGGTTTCGGGGCGCGCGGTCTCGCGGTAGCGCTGGTGGCGGCTGGGTTCGCGTTCGCTGCGCCGGACGCTGTGGCGCAGCAGAAGGGGGCCGACCAGGCACTCGAGCGGGTGTACCGGATACTGGCGGAGACCCCCCTGATCGATGGACACAACGATCTCCCCTGGGCGATCCGGCAGAACAAGGCCGCGCCGCACGATGTGGCGGCGTACGACCTGCGCACCCGTACCCCTGGTCACACCGATCTGGAGCGGCTGCGGCAGGGTCGCGTCGGGGCGCAGTTCTGGTCGGTGTACATCCCGTCCTCGGCAGTGCAGGAGGGCGCGGCGCGGGTCCAGCTCGAGCAGATCGACATCGCGCGGCAGATCCTGGCGCGTTACCCGGACCACTTCGAGCTGGCGCTGAGCGCGTCGGACATCGAGCGGGTCTACGGTTCGGGTAAGATCGCCTCGTTGCTCGGGATGGAGGGCGGCCACGCGATCGAGAACTCGCTGGGCGCGCTGCGCGCCTTCTACGACCTGGGGGTGCGTTACATGACGCTGACCCACAGCAAGAACATCGACTGGGCCGACTCCGGGACCGATTCCGTGCAGCACAATGGGTTGACGGAGTTCGGTAAGGAGGTGGTCCGGGAGATGAACCGGCTGGGGATGCTGGTCGATCTCTCGCACACCTCCCCGGCGACGATGCACGCCGCGCTCGACGTTTCGGAGGCGCCGGTGATCTTCTCGCATTCGTCGGCCCGGGCGGTGACCGACCACCCCCGTAACGTGCCGGACGATGTGCTGCGCCGGATTCCGCAGAACGGCGGGATCGTGATGGTGACGTTCGTGCCGGCCTTCGTCTCGGACAAGGTGCGGACGCACAAGCGTGGCTCGGGTCCGACGCCGAAGGCGACGATGGAGGATGTGATCAAGCACATCGAGCACATCCGGAAGATCGTGGGGCCCGATCACATCGGGTTGGGCGGCGACTTCGACGGGATCACGAGCACGGTCGAGGGGTTGGGCGACGTCTCGACCTACCCCGCGCTCCTGGCGGAGCTCGCGCGGCGGGGTTGGACCGACGATGAGCTCCGCAAGCTGGCGGGCGAGAATCTGCTGCGCGTGATGCGCGAGGCGGAGGCGGTCGCGCGACGGCTGCAGCGGCAGCGGGGGCCGTCGCTCAAGACGATCGAGGAGCTGGACGGCTTCGTACGTAAGCCGATCTCCTGATCCCGATCGGTGCCGCCGACGGCGCGGTAGATCTTGACGCCGCGCCGTCGGCGATTGTATGATCAACTTTGGTTCAGAAAAGTAGAGCTGTCCGTCGCACCTGGTGTGCGGCGTATCGAGCCGAAAAGATGATCTTGTTGTCCTGCGGCATTACGACCCTGACTACCGGTACCGGTCTCTCCTGGAGAGGCGGGGCGTTGTCGTTCGTGTGCTGAGGACAGACTGAACCGAACCAATGCCTGCACGGCCTCTCGACGATCGAGAGGCCGTTTTCTTTTTGACCGTGGAAATGGAACGACCGATGAGTTACGCTGAGCAACCGCGTCCGGCGCGGGTCCGGGTACCTGGGAGCACCTCGAACCTGGGAGCTGGCTTCGATTGTCTCGGTTTGGCGCTCGACCGTTATCTCACTGCCGAGTACGAGCCGGCCGAGGGTACGTTGCAGCTCGAGCGAGGCGGTACTCTGACCGCGCTGCGCTGCGATGTCGACGACGATCTCCTGGTGCGTGCGTTCCGGGCGAGGCTGGCGCGGTTCGGCGTGGGGTGTCCCGGCGGGGTGATCCGGGTCGAGTCGGAGATCCCGGTGTCGCGAGGGCTGGGGTCTTCCGGGGCGGCGGTGGTGGCCGGGGTGGTGCTGGCGGACGCGGTGCTCGGGCGGGTGGCCGAGCCGGAGGGCGTGGGTGATGGCGTGGAGTGGGGGGCGCCGGACGATGGAGCCGCGGCGGCCGGGTGGCTGGAGGAGGCGCTGGTCTACGAGGGGCATCCGGACAATGTGTCGCCTTGTATCTATGGCGGGTTGGTCGGGGTGGCGCGGGAGGAGGGGAGGGCCGCGCGGGTGATGCGGCTACCGCTCTCGGCGGAGCTAGGCTTCGCGTACGCCGCGCCGCCGACCTTCATCTCGACGCAGGCCGCGCGCTCGATCTTGCCGCCGCAGGTCGATTTCGGTGTCGCGGTGCGGGGGATCGCGCGGATGACGGCGCTGCTGCAAGGGCTGGCGAGCGGGGATCCGGAGCTCCTCCGGATCGGGTTCACGGACGAGCTGCACGTCCCTTACCGGCTGCAATTGATCCCGGGGGCCGAGCGGGTCTTTGCCGCGGCGCTGGAGGCGGGGGCGGCGGCGATCACGATCTCAGGGAGTGGGTCGGGGTTGATCGCGGTGGCGGCGCGGGGGGTCATCGAGGAGGTGGCCGAAGCGATGACGGAGGCGTTCCGGCGCGTGGTGGGGTCGGAGGGGGTGGTGGGATTCAGCGCCAGCCCCGATCTTCAGGGGGTGGTGGTGGCGCGAACGGGGGCCGTGGCCGCGGTAGAGCGGTGACCCGTAGGGTCATGAATTCGATGGAGTTGGACGGCGACGAGTGGATTGGAAGGATTCAGGGGAGCAAGTCATGACAGTAACAGACCGGCAGCGTGGTGTGCTGCATCGCTATGGGGAGCTGCTCCCCATCACACCGGAAACCCCGCTCCTGACTTTGTCCGAGGGGGACACGCCTCTCATAGCGGTGCCGCGCTTGGCGGAGTGGGTGGGGGTGGAGGAGCTGTACCTCAAGTACGAGGGGATGAACCCGACCGGATCCTTCAAGGACCGGGGGATGGTGATGGCGATAGCGAAGGCCGTGGAGGCGGGTGCGCGCACGGTGGTCTGCGCGTCGACCGGGAACACGGCGGCGAGCGCGGCGGCGTACGCGGCGCGGGCGGGGATCGTGGCGGCGGTGCTGCTGCCGCGCGGGAAGGTGGCGGCCGGGAAGCTGGCGCAGGCGGCGTCGTACGGCGCGCGGGCGATCGCGGTGGACGCGAACTTCGACGTGGCGTTGGACCTGGCGCGCTCGCTCGCGGACCGCTACCCGATCGCGTTGGTCAACTCGGTGAACCCGTACCGGATCGAGGGTCAGACGTCGGCGGCCTACGAGATCTGCGATGTGCTGGGCGATGCGCCCGACGTGCTCGCGCTGCCGGTGGGGAATGGCGGGAACATCTCGGCGTACTGGCTGGGGTTCCGCCGGTACCGGGAGCGGGGCCGGAGCACGCGGCTCCCGCGCATGCTGGGGGTCCAGGCCGCGGGTTCGGCGCCGCTGGTGTTCGGGGCGCCGGTAGCGGAGCCGGAGACGGTGGCGACGGCGATCCGGATCGGGCGGCCGGCGAGCTGGGAGACGGCGGTGGCGGCGGCCCGGGACTCGGGGGGCGCGCTGCGCGCGGTCTCGGACGAGGAGATCCTGGAGGCGTACCGGGAGATCCCGCGCCGCGAGGGGATCTTCTGCGAGCCCGCCTCGGCGGCGGGGGTGGCCGGGCTCCGCGCGGCGGTACGCGAGGGGGCTATCGACCGGCGCAGCCGCTGCGTCTGCGTCCTGACCGGCCATGGTCTGAAGGATCCCGACACGGCGCTGGCTCAGGGGATAGAGATCCGGGAGATCGCGGCCGACGAGCAGGCGATCGTGCGCGAGCTGGGGTGGTGAGGGGGAGTCCTCTCCCGGAGTTCGCGTGACGGGGGATCGCACCGGAGGGTGCGCCGGCGAATGCCGGCGCACCCTCATTCTTTAGTAGTACAGCCGATATACCAGCGAGATATTGCGGCCCGGGTTGGGGGCGAAGTCTTTGATCCGGCTGGTCGCGTCCCGGTGGAGCCGATCGGCGAGGTTGTCGGCGCGGAGGGAGAGAGCGTGGGTTACGCCCCCGGTCCGCTTCCGGACCCCCGCCGAGATGCGGAGGTCGGCGTGGGCGGGGGTGGGGCGCTCGTCGGCGGGGCCGACCCGGTCCTGGCGGAAGGCGTGGTGGATGCCACCGCCGATCGAGTAGGTCCCGTCGTCCCAGAGGAGCTCGGCGCCGAGCCGGGCGGGGGGGATGTAGGAGAGCGGGGTGCCGTCGCGCAGCGTCGCCTGGACGATGTCTCCCGTGAGGGTGAGGACGAGTCTGTCCATGGCCGCCCATTCCACGGAGGCCTCGCCTCCGGCGAGCGTGGCCCGGTCCTGCGTATAGGAGAGGACGCTCACCGTGACCCCGTCTACTATGGAGTCGCCCCGCGCGGCCAGGTAGATGTAACGGTCGATGACGTTGCGATAGGCGGCGAGCTGTGCATTGAGGCGCTTGGTTTGGATGCGGAGCACCGTTTCGAGCCCATGGCCGCGCTCCTCGCGCAGCTCGGGGTCGCCGAACTCGACGGTGCCGGTGCCGACGTGGTAGGCGCCGGAGAAGAGCTCTTCGACGGTGGGGGCGCGGAAGGAGCCGGCGTAACTGGCCCCGAGGGAGACTCCGGAGGCGAGGGGGATACGGAGACCGACGGCGCCGGAGAGGGCGCGGAAGGTGGTGGTGCGCGCGGGGCCGAACTTCGCGTCGTTCCTGGATTCGATGCGGTAGTCGTCGTAGCGGCCGCCTAGCTGGAGGGCGAGGCCGCCGTCGGTGAGCGTGAGCTCCTGGAAGCCGAAGATCCCCAGGGAGCGCGACACGGCGGGGGGAGTGAGGGCGCCGGGGCCGGTGGCGGCGTAGTCTCGGAAGAGGCCGGAGATACCCCAGGCGCCTTCGGTGAGCGGGCCGATCCGGGCCTGGCGCAGGGTGAGGTTCGCGGTGCGGGTTCGCAGGGCGAAGGACTGCAGCACGGAGCCGGTGGGGACGTCGATTTCGTCGTGCGTGTAGTCCTGGAGGGTTCCGTCGGCGACGAGGGTGGGGAGGACGCGCGACGGGAGGGTGAGCTCCGCGCGCCCGGCGGCTTCGTGGCGACGGCCGCGGAGGGCGACCGGATCGGCGTCCGGCGGGACGGGGAGGCCGTACTCGAAGTCGTAGAGACGAAGCGCGCCGCTGGCGACGAGACGGTCGCCGATGTGGCCGAGCCCCGCGGCGCCGTTGAGGTTGCGCATATCGGTGTTCTCCAGACGACGTCCCAGCGTCGGATCGTCTCCGATCCTCGTATCGCCCGTGGCCCGGCCGCCGCCGCGGACGGTGAGGACCCATCTATCGCCTAGGGGGAGGGTGACCCGCGCGGCGCCGGCGATCCCGGGGTAGGCCGTTTCCGACTGGGCCGCCAGCGCGAGGGTGGGGTGGGCGGGGCGCGTGGTCGGGAGGTCGCCAGAGATCGTGTGGACGACGCCGCCGAGGGCGTTGTTGCCGTAGAGAAGCGTGGCGGGGCCGCGGACGACCTCGATGCGTTGGGCGAGCAACGGGTCGATCGTCACGCCGTGGTCGTCGGCCGAGCCGGCGAGGTCGGCGGTGCGCTGGCCGTCCTGGAGGATCAGGATCCGGTCGCCGGTCAGCCCGCGCACCGCAGGCGCCGCGGCGGCGGGGCCGTTGTAACGCACCGCGATCCCGGGCTGGTTGGCGAGGGTCCCGGCGAGGGTGGCGCTCAACTCCCGCTCGAGCTGCTTGCCGCTGAGCTGTACCGTCGATTGCGTGACCGCTAGGGGGTCACGACCGGAGATCGTGCCGGTCACCTGGATTCCCGGGAGGGTGAGCGGGGTGCTGGTGAGGGTGACGACCAGTTCGGCCGCAGCACCGGAGGCGGGGAGGTCGACGGTTGTCGTGACCGGAGCGTAGCCCAGGAGGGAGACGCGCAGGGGGTGTCGGCCGGGGGGGAGGTGGCGGAAGGCGAAGCGGCCAGCGGCGTCGGTCTCGGTGGAACGGCCGGTCCCGTCGATGACGACGAGCGCACGGGCAAGCGGCGAACCGTGTTCGTCGACGACCCGGCCGGTGATCGAGGCCGTGAATCCTTGCGCCAGCAGCGGTACAGCGCCTACGAGGATCATCGAGATCGAGAATGCTAGGGCTCTGAGCATCCGGTAAATCCTCCTCGGTGGCCGGGGTCGGCGTGTGCCGCCCCGGCGTGGTGGTTGTCGAATGGTGAGTTCGGCGCGCCGTGCAGCGTGAATGAGGCGCGCCGAAACAGGGATTTAGGATGGACTAAAATTTGAGGGTGTCAAGGGGGTGAGGAGGGGGCAGAGTGGGGGGAGGGTGGTGGTGTGGCGGAGGTAAGTCGGTGTGGTGGTGGGAGCTGCGTGATCAGGGGTGGAGGGGGTGAATGTGTGTGGTCGCGGCGAGTGGGACGGTGCCGCGGTCGCGGTGGGCGGGTGGTTCTCGATCTCGGGCTGTCGAGGTGTTCATTGCCGCGTACGCGGGCTAGGGCGTGTCGCGCCCGTCGTCGCGCCGTTGCGGTGAGTTACGGCGCGACGACGGTAGTGGTGCACCGAAGCGCGCCGTGCCGCGCCGTGTCGCCGGGTTCAGAACCCCTTCCAGGTTGCGGCGACGGCTCCGAGACCGAAGAGGAAGAGGATGATACGGCAGGTGCGGGCGAGGCGGAGGTAGCGCTCGCCCTCCGGAGTGTAGACTTCGCCTACGGAGCGGGGGAGGATGCGTCGTTCGCCCGGGAGTTTGTCGCTGGTGCGGTGGCGGCGTGCGAGCTGCTCGTACCGGGCGCGCATGAACGCCGCGACGACGGCGATACCGAGGAGCGAGAGCGAGAGGGGTCCCATGGTCGTGTCCGTGGCAGAGTGTTGGGGTCAGTGTCTGCTGTGCCGTATTTACGATACCCCGGAGGGGCGTGTGGGATCGGGTGGAGGGGTGGAATCGAATCGTAGGAGCGCGTGGTCGCGGTTCGATCGGTTGCTGGCGTCGGTAGATGCAGTCGCCGGCAAGAGGGGTGGTCAGTCGGATGCGGGGCCTGGCACGGAGCCGACGGCTATCCTGACCGGGATCCCGCCGTTGCGGGTGGCGATGGGGTGTTCGAGGGGGATGCGGAGCTGGTGTTCGAGCCGTGGGTCGGCGGACAGGAGCGCGATGTGCCAGTGTGGCAGGCGCTGGCGTGCGATCTTGCCGAGGGTGGCGTAGAGGTCGCGGAGCGGGGCGCGTTCGCCGATCCGGACGCCGTAGGGCGGGTTGGTGACGAGCCAGCCGGCCTCGGGCGGTGGTTGGAGGGCGGAGAGGGGTTGGTTGGCGAACTCTATATCAGCGAGTACGCCGGCGCGCTGGGCGTTGGCGGTGGCGGCGGCGATGGCGCCGCGGTCGCGGTCGGCGCCGAGGATCGGTGCGGTGGCGGGGCGGATCTCGGCCTGGGCGCGGGCGACGATGGTGTTCCAGAGTTCGGGGTCGTACCCGGGCCATTCCTGGAAGGCGTAGCCGCGGGGCGAGTCGGGCGGGTGTGCGAGCCCTGGTGCGATCCGGCGCGCGATGAGCGCGGCCTCGATGGGGATGGTCCCGGAGCCGCAGAAGGGGTCGACGAGGGGTGTGTCGCCGTCCCAGCCGCTGGCTATGATGAGCGCGGCCGCGAGTGTTTCGCGGAGTGGCGCGCGGGCGAGCTCCTGGCGGTAGCCGCGGCGGTGGAGGAGCGCGCCGGAGGTGTCGAGGCTGATGGTGCAGCGGTCGTAGTGGAAGCGAACGACGACGAGCTGGGCGTGGGCGCCGTCGTCTTCCGGGTCGGCCGTGGGTGGAGCCTGGTTCGGCTTACCGGGCGCGGTGATGGTTGCGGCGCCGTGACCCCCGTGGTGTTTTCCGCGCGTGCTTCCAGGGGCGGTGTCGTGGTTTGGGGTCGAATCGTTGGTGGCGCCGACGACCTCGGCGATGGCGCGCTGGATCCGTTCGGCGACGGCTTTCTCGTGGTAGAGCCGGGACTTGTGGCAGCTGACGCGGAGCTGCACGGGGCGGTCGGGGGTGATGTAATCCGCCCAGGGTAGCCGGCGCGAGTAGCGTTCGAGCTCGGGGAAGGTCCGTGCCCGGAACTGGCCGAGCCGCATGATTATGCGGCTAGCGGTGCGGAGCCGGAGGTTGGCGCCGTAGAGCTCGGCGAGGGTTCCGTCCCAGGCGACGCCGCCGCGTTCGATCCTGGGCGCGATGCCGAGCCCGGCGAGCTCCGCGGCGACGATCGGTTCGAGCCCGGGGGCGGCGACGGCGAAGAGGGGGAGCCCGGTCGTGGCCGATGGGGTGGTACGTTTATCGGCGGAGCGGGGCATGCGGTATCAATCGAGCTTCCGTTTGAGCTCCTCGAGGCGAGCCTCGGCGGCGCGTTCGCGGGCCTGTCGGTTCAGGCGGTCGAAGTCGGCCTCGATCCCGTCGTCGTCGTCGATGTCGGGGTGAGTGGTCGGGCCGAATCGGCTCGCATCCGCATCGCGGGGTGGGAGGTCGGAGCCGGGGTCGAGCTGCTGGATGGAGGCGAGCATCGCGTCGAGGTCGCGGCGCAGGAGGTCGCGTTCGGCGGTCAGGACGTCGACCTTGCGGCGGAGTACGGCGGCGCGTTCGGCGTGGCGCTGGGCGTACTCGGCGGCGATGTGGGCGGTCTCGAGGTCGTCGATCCCGCGGGCGAGCTGTTCGCGGCGTCGGCAGTTCTCCTCGTTCTCGAGCTCCCGGGCGAGGTCGCGGCGGGTGGTGTCGAGCTCGCGTTCGACGCGGTGGAGCGCGTGGCGCGCCGTAGCGATGTCGCGCCGCATGGCGTCGGTCATCCGGTGGGAGGCGGGGCCGTAGAGCTCCGGGTCGAGTTCACGGCGGAAGTTCTCCACGGCGTCCTTCCAAGCTCGTATCCACGCATCGAACATGAGATCAAGGTAACGCAAAGCGGCGGCGCGCGGTAGCGCGGTCCGATCCTTGCGCCCTTGCCGGCGGGTGCTGCTGGGTGCGGGGGGAGCGAAGTGGTTGTTCCGCGAGTGAGCGGGGGTCGGATGAGGTCGCCTTTGGGATTCCGGT
>Ga0180216_1002364_pt1 | contig 15829 bp, 9 predicted proteins | sample eDN3rd37CBELigMG_FD_128879 | JGI IMG/M metagenome (GOLD analysis project Ga0180216, IMG submission 128879) | Enriched Miracle-Growth compost microbial communities from Emeryville, California, USA - eDNA 3rd pass 37_C BE-Lig MG (version 2)... ... | reverse complement strand
CGCAAGGATGATGACGATGGCTGCCAGCAGCAGCGGAAGCTTCAGAAGCTCCGCCCGGAACCGTGCCATCTGACTGTCCATGCCAACGGAAAGCGGGAATTTCAGGCGCGCGATCAGGACCATCAGCACAGGGAACAGAATGCTGGTAATCATGGTCACGAGGATGCTGGCGGGCAGCGGGAGATAGAGCAGCCGGATGACTTCCCGCGTAACGAGGTCGATCGCATAAACGGCGGCGATCGCCTTGATAAAGACAGATAGGCGGCGCGCCGTGCCATCATCCACTTCGAGGACGCGCCACGATGGGTCCCGCGGCTGCAGATAAGCCGTTACCATCGAGGCCACGATCTTGTAGGTGACGAAAGCCTCCAGTAGTCGGACTGACAACTGGCCAACCTGGAGATACATCAGCCCCAGGAAGTCAAACCCCAGATAAAGCGCTCCGGCCGCAGCAACCGACGGCAGGGCTCTCAATGGCACCTGCGCTCCGGCCATGGACACCTTGAGGTAGAAGGCGCGTTGAGGAACAGGAGTGGCAACCAGCCGTCGCAGAATTCTCACGGTCGCGAGCTTGAGAAGGACGTAAAGCAGAACGCTGCCGAAAAGCACAGCGAGTGCCGCCGGGAGCTTTGTGGCAACGGTCGACCACCAGCCGGAGGTGATCGCTATTACCTGAAGCCGGGTTCCCGGAGCCGCCTGTACGATCTCGCGCCAGAACTCCGCGGTGAATGTTGATCTTGCGCGTTGCAGGAGATCCTGTGTGAAAATCTCCTGCCGCAGCGCCTGCACCCGGCCCGAGAGCAGCCGTGCACGAACTTCAACAAGAGCAGATTGCTTTATGGCGCCATCAATTTCCGCCAGAATGGCATTCAGACGGGCGCGCTGGGCAGCGATCGATGCAGATTCCGGCGGTACTGTCTTGCCGTCCGGCACCGGCCCCAGGCGGCTGATCAGCGACTTTACTGCCTCAAGCCGGGGCTTGAGCTCATTCGCGTGACGCTGAGCTGCGACGATGACTTCGTCGATGGCCGGGAGCTGCTCATTCAGATCCTTGTCGCGATCCTTGACCCGCTCAACTGTTTTTTCGAGCGCACGGATGCGGCTGGTCAACCCCTCCGCCTGCTGCATGCCGGTCGCAACAGCGTCCGGCAATTCCTGCACCGGGGAAACGCCCTCATTGTTGTCTGGGGCCGCAGCGCCTCCGTTGGATCCTTCGGCGGCGGGTGTGTCGGGCTTGGCTGCCTCGGATCCGGATGAGGCTGGCGCAGCTTGATCGGCTGGTTGAGGGGAGGCGGGAGGCGCTGCAGCCTTGCCTGTAGCCGACGTGGCAGGTGCGCCGGGCGCTGTGGCGCCGTCGTTCTTGTCTTCCGGTGCCTCAGCTTCTGGTTCTGCTTTGGGATGCGCGGCGGATGGCCAGTTCTTTCTTTTGGCCGGACCGTCGTCCGGCGATGCGCCCTTTTCAGGCGTTTCGGCCGGAGTTGGCGTTTTCGTCGCGGGCGCCTGTTGCTGCTCGAGTTTCTCGTAATCGAATACCTGAGCGCTCAAGGGGAGCGGGCTCAGGCCGATAATCGCAAACATGGAGAGAAGGCAAAGCCGCCTGAAATCCGCAATCATGACAATCCCTGTGAAGGCTTCGCCCCGGCGGGCGCGTCATAACTATGCCAGCTCTATCGCTTGCAAGGTCAGCGTAACGGTGGCTGTCATTAGCTGTATCCAGTGCCGTTGATGAACTTCTTGTTCGGGCGGCGAGACCGGCAGGTAAGACTGAGATTTGCGGCGATCAACGTCTGAGTGCCGCTCAAACGGTCCGCTGCAGTTCTCAGTCCAGTACCTTTTCTGGTTGCGGGAATGTGGAGGCTGATGAGTTGTTGTGATCCAGCTCCACCGGACGTGCACCAACGATCCCCGTCTCGATGACGACATCGACGGGACCGCCCGTCATGATCAGATGCTCGGTGTCGTCACGCCGGATCAGAACGAGCCTGCGCCGCCCGTCAACGTTCGCTTGCGCCACGATATCGAGCCGCGGTTCCTGGCGGGGACGAAAAAAGCCACTGACCGGCCGACCTCCATCCATATAGTTCCGCCACAACATCGCACCGACCACGATGATAGCTACCACGAACGCCAGAATTGCGAGGTAATAGAGGAAATCCAACATCTTTGTGCTTGCGCGGCATCACCGCGCCCTTTTGCTTGGCTTATTGTTTGATGGCGAAGGCAATGATGCTTTCAGGTTATCGGGCTGCCCGCCTTGAAACGAGATGGCACGTCAGCGCGCGAAGTCGCAGAAATAGCACCCGATCGTCCCGTCTATGGCCCGGAATTCATGCCATTTTAACTCTGATGATTGAACAGTTAGCGCTGTCGCGGGGGCGACTGGAGAGGGTTTTCCCCTACAAATGTGGCCATGACACGCCAGGCGATGTCACACCCCTGACGCGACCCTTTTGCTGACGCCGAGAGTGTATCGAGTAAATGTACAAGCCCATCCAGGCATCTGACAGCAGAACATCCCAGAATCATATAGCCTGCCCGCCCATGAGCGGAATCGAAGCGCAGCGGCAGCAAAACATCAGTGAAGGGATTTCTTCACTTACCGATGCGCGTGCCAACGCCGGATTGATCGCGCTGGTCATCGGGGTAGCGGCAGCCCTGCTGGCGTTGATCGCCGCTGGCACAGCACAGCCGTTGCTGATGTTTGCCCTGTCGTTGCTGGCAATGTTCGGAGTGTTCTTCATCTGCGGGCTTCTGCTGGGACAGATCCGCATTGGCGAACTCCACAGCCGCCACGATCTCTCGGGCATGCTGGCTGATGAGTTTTCCACGGCCATGCAACTCACCCGCATGGATGGGACCAGGGTATGGGCAAACAAGCGCTTCAGCCGCATTCTCGACCCCAGTGCGGCCAGCAGCATTGCCGCACTTGAGTTGGGGCTCGGCGGATCGGCAGCAGTTTCTGAAGCCATCTTCCGCTTGACGCGCGCGGCACAGACCGGCAGCGCACGCAGTGAAGATCTGAAGGTCACGCTTGCCAATGATGCCCTCGGTCCCCGCGAGCTGATCACCTGGGTCCGCATCAGTGTCTCCCCTTTCCATCCGGAAGGCGCAGGCAAGGACAAGCGGCCGCTGATCCTGTGGCAGATCACGGACATTACCGCCGAACGCCAGAATCAGGCCGCCGCCATCGCTGGTTTCGAAGTTCAGCTTGAGCGTTATGAAACGATGCCCGTCGGCTTGCTGGCGGCCGACGAAGATGGCGCCATCATTCACATGAACGGCACGCTTTCGAGCTGGCTCGGTATCTCCGACAAGCTCGGTGGTTCGACGCGCATCACAAAGCTGGCGGACCTGCTTGCCGCCGATGGCGCAGAACTCATTCTTGACATGCGCCGTCGTCGCAAGCCCAACGAGATCGTTTCGACGGATCTTGACCTCGTCTGCGAAGATGGTCGTTTGCTGCCGGTCCGCATCATCTGTCAGACCGCGAACGATGCGCTGGGTGCCCTTGCCGATGGGCCCGACGGAGTTCCCCACCCCGGTACCGGAGGGATGATCATCGCCGTGGTTGACCGCCGCGAAGAGGAGATCGACGAGGCCAGTGAAGTCGCCGGTGTGCGTTTCGCCCGGTTCTTCCGCTCGGCCCCGATCGGCATCGCCACCATCGGCCGTGACGGTCGCATCACGAGCACCAATGCCGCATTCTCGCGCATGATTGTGGACGGAACGAGCGGTATCGGTGAGCTGGCTGCCGACGTTCTCACCCGCACCAGCGATGAGGATGTTTCAAAGGCGATCAGGGACGGGCTGGACAAGGTTCTGACCGGTCGTGGCAACATCCCCCCGGCGGATATCGTCGTCGGCGCCAAATCCGAGTTCACGCGGCGCGTTTACATGAGCCCGCTGACGCATACCGGCAGCACTTCGGAAGCCGCGATCCTCTACGCCATCGATGTCACCGAGCAGAAGGCTCTCGAAGCAAAATTCGCCCAGAGCCAGAAGATGGATGCGGTTGGCAAGCTCGCCGGCTTCGTCGCCCATGACTTCAACAACATGCTGACGGCGATCATCGGGTTTTCCGACTTCCTGCTGCAGACACACAGACCGACCGATCCGGCTCATGCCGACATCATGAACATCAAATCCTCGGCCAATCGCGCCGCGGGTCTTGTCGGCAAGCTTCTGGCATTGGCGCGTCAGCAAACGCTGCTCGTCGAGCCACTCCAGCTGGGCGAGGTCATGACCGACCTTGCATCGCTTCTGAAGCGCTCGCTCGGCGAAAAGATCGAGCTGAAACTCTCGTCGGGACGCGATCTTTGGTACGTGAAGACGGACAAGCTGCAGATCGAGCAGGCTGTCATCAATCTCGCCGTGAACGCCAAGGATGCCATGCCCGATGGCGGGCGCTTCACGATCCGCACCCGCAATGTCACCGAGCGCGAGAGCCAACGCCTGCAGAAGCCTGGCATGCTTCCCGGCGAATACGTGGAGATCGAGGTCAGCGATACCGGAACCGGCATGCCGGCCGACGTTATGGCGAAGATCTTCGAACCGTTCTTCACCACCAAGGAGGTGGGCAAGGGTACGGGGCTGGGACTGGCAACCGTCTATGGCATCGTAAAGCAGACCGGCGGCCATATCTATCCCGAAAGCACGCCGGGCGAGGGAACGACCTTCCGCATCTATCTCCCGCGTTACCACCTCGACGAGAAGGATCAGGCGGTCATAAACGAGCGCGCAGAGGCCAAGAACCGCGTTCAGAAGGCGGATCTGACAGGCGCCGGACGCGTGCTGCTGGTTGAGGACGAAGACGTCGTGCGCTCGTTCGCCGTCCGCGCCCTGACCCGCCAGGGCTATGAGGTTCTGGAAGCCGCCGATGGTCTCGAAGCGCTCGAGGTCATGGAACAGTACAATGGCGAAATCGATATCGTCGTATCCGACGTCGTCATGCCGGCCATGGATGGCCCGACCATGCTCATGGAGATGCGCAAGACCCGGCCCGACATCAAGATCATCTTCGTGTCAGGCTATCCCAACGAGGCTTTTCAGCAGGCGCTGGGCGAGGAGACGTTTGCGTTCCTGCCGAAGCCGTATTCGCTGCCGCAGCTTGCAGCCAAGGTGAAAGAACAGCTGGAGAACTGAGCCGCAGAAATCCGGTTTGCGGCAGGTAGCCAGAATGGATCGCGCTGCCGCGGAATTCCAGGCCTCTGGAATCCGCGGCAGCAGCCTTGGCCATAAGGGCTCTCGTACAGGCAATACACCGTTGATCGAAGCAGCCAAAAGCAGGTGTCTGGGAATATGGAACCGGCTTCATGCGAGATCCGGCCTGGTCAATTTCGAGCTTGCGCACACAACAGTTTTGACAAGCGCGGGTTCATCGGCACATAACGCTTAGGCATTGGCACAGAAATTTCCCGACACGCCATTTGTTCCCCTCTTGTTCTTGTAGAACAAATCGCGTACATTGTGAGTTATGGAATCTGATCTGCAACTCACGGAAACATCGGGAATCGCGCTATGAGCATGCCGGAACTTCGTGTCCTCGAAGGGGGAGTTATGGACAAGCAAAAGGCGCTGCAGGCTGCGCTGGACCAGATCGACAAGAATTTCGGCAAGGGCTCGATCATGCGGCTCGGTGCGAATGACAAGTCGATCGACGTGGAAGCCGTGCCGACCGGATCACTCGGATTGGACATTGCCTTGGGTATTGGCGGTCTTCCGCGTGGCCGGATTATCGAAATCTATGGTCCGGAATCCTCTGGCAAGACCACGCTGGCGTTGCACGTCATCGCCGAGGCCCAGAAGAAGGGCGGCATCTGCGCCTTCGTTGACGCTGAGCACGCGGTCGATCCGGTCTATGCAAAGCGTCTGGGCGTGAAGGTCGAGGACCTCCTGATCTCCCAGCCGGACACCGGCGAGCAGGCTCTGGAGATTACCGACACCCTGGTACGCTCGGGAGCCATTGACGTGCTTGTCGTCGACTCGGTTGCCGCTCTGACCCCCAAGGCGGAACTTGAAGGCGAGATGGGCGACAGCCTGCCCGGCCTGCAGGCGCGTTTGATGAGCCAGGCGCTTCGCAAGCTGACCGCATCGGTCTCCAAATCCCGCTGCATGGTCATCTTCATCAACCAGATCCGCATGAAAATCGGCGTCATGTTCGGCAATCCCGAGACGACGACCGGTGGCAATGCGCTCAAGTTCTACTCGTCTGTCCGCCTCGACATCCGCCGTATCGGTCAGATCAAGGATCGTGACGAGATCGTTGGCAACCAGACCCGTATCAAGATCGTCAAGAACAAGGTTGCCCCGCCCTTCAAGCAGGTCGAGTTCGACATCATGTACGGCGAGGGTGTCTCGAAGGTTGGCGAACTCATTGACCTCGGCACCAAGGCCGGTGTCGTCGAAAAGTCGGGGGCCTGGTATTCCTACGGCGACCAGCGTATCGGCCAGGGTCGCGAGAACGCCAAGCTCTTCCTGAGGGACAACCCCCAGGTCGCCGATGCCATCGAGAAGGCGATACGCCAGAATGCGGGATTGGTGGCCGACCACCTGCTGATTGACCCGAGCGACGTTGAGGAGGATGTCGATCCCGACATCAAGCTTTCCGGCGAGTGAATGAGTGCCGGTCCAGGACAGTGAACCTGGATCGGGACATTCGGAAAGGCGGTCCGCGAAGAGGGCCGTCTTTCTTGCTTTCAGCGTCCGCTCAAGCTCCGGTGGCCGGGATGTAGGATCGGCAACTCTTGAAGGGCCATCATCCCATCGACCTCCAACTCTGTGACCTCCTTCCGGTACACGCGCCAGAGTGATCAGAGCGGGAAGTGCCAGATGTCCCTGAAGATACTGTTCGTTCGGCGCAAAACAGGGCCGGTGCGCTCCCGTGTGACCTTGAACACCTGAAAAATGGGGGATTAGTCTTCGCGGCGCATGAGAAATGGTCTACAGCCTGATCGTTTCGCATGAACCCCGCGTTTTGCAGTCCATGCACTTGAACCTGGTTCCATGGGATTGAATGTGAAGGACGCGGGCCAGACCCACGTTTTTTCCACGACCGCTAGCACGAGGCGATGAATGACCGGCGTCAATGAGATACGAAGCGCATTTCTCGACTACTTCGAGAAGAACGGCCATGAAATCGTGCCGTCCTCGCCGCTCGTCCCGCGCAACGATCCGACGCTGATGTTCACGAACGCCGGCATGGTGCAGTTCAAGAACGTCTTCACGGGCCAGGAAGTCCGCAGCTACTCGCGCGCGGTGACGGCCCAGAAGTGCGTCCGCGCTGGCGGCAAGCACAACGATCTCGATAACGTCGGCTACACGGCACGCCATCACACGTTCTTCGAGATGCTCGGAAATTTTTCGTTCGGCGATTATTTCAAGGATACCGCCATCGAGCTGGCTTGGAACCTGATCACCAGGGAATTCGGCCTTGATCCGAAGCGCCTCGTCATCACCGTTTACAAGGACGACGATTATGCCTTCGACGTCTGGAAGAAGCTGACCGGTTTTTCCGACGACCGGATCATTCGCATCGGCACCGCTGACAATTTCTGGCAGATGGGTGAAACCGGACCGTGCGGGCCATGCTCGGAGATCTTTTATGATCATGGCGAACATATTCCGGGCGGGCCTCCAGGTTCCCCGGATGAGGACGGTGACCGTTTCATCGAGATCTGGAATCTCGTCTTCATGCAGTATGAGCAACTGGCGCCCGGCCAGCGTGTAGATCTGCCACACCCTTCGATTGACACCGGCATGGGGCTCGAGCGCATCGCCGCAGTGCTGCAGGGGACTCACGACAACTATGAGACAGATCTGTTCCGGGGGCTCATCGCAGCATCCGTCGATCTGACCGGAGTTGAAGCCACCGGAGAACACAAGGCCAGCCACCGCATCATCGCCGATCACCTCCGCTCGGCCTCGTTCCTGATTGCTGATGGCGTGCTGCCCTCCAATGACGGCCGCGGCTATGTCCTGCGCCGCATCATGCGCCGGGCCATGCGCCATGCCCATCTGCTCGGCGCCTCCGAGCCGTTGATGCACCGCCTGGTTCCCGCGTTGCTGCGCCAGATGGCTGAAAGCTACCCGGAATTGAGCCGCGCCAGCGCTCTCATCACCGAGACCTTAAAGCTCGAGGAAACGAAGTTCCGCACCACCCTCGTCAAGGGACTGGGCCTCCTGAGCGAGGCGTCGGCCTCGCTTGGCAAGGGCGACGTCTTTCCCGGCGATGTTGCCTTCAAGCTCTATGACACCTACGGCTTTCCCCTCGACCTGACGGAGGATGCGCTGCGTTCGCGCGGTATTGCCGTCGATCATGCTGGCTTCAACGCTGCGATGGAACGTCAGAAGGCGGAGGCGCGTAAAGCCTGGAAGGGTTCGGGTGAAGCCGCCACCGAAACAGTCTGGTTCGAGGTCCGTGATGCTGTCGGCCCCAGCGAGTTTCTCGGATACGACACCGAGACGGCCGAAGGTGAGATCCTCGCCATCGTCCGTAATGGCGCGTCTGTGACCTCCCTCGATGCCGGTGAGGAAGGCCACATCATCCTCAATCAGACGCCGTTCTACGGCGAGTCCGGCGGTCAGGTCGGAGATACCGGCGTGATACGAGGACCCGATGGTGCACTGTTCCGGGTCACGGACACGCAGAAGAAATTGTCCGATCTGTTCGTGCACTACGGCACCGTCGAAAGCGGGACCTTCAAAAAGGGCGATGCGGTTGGCCTGGAAGTCGACCATGATCGGCGCACGGCGACCCGCGCCAATCACTCGGCGACGCATCTTTTGCACGAGGCCCTTCGCCAGGTTCTGGGCACCCACGTGGCCCAGAAAGGCTCGCTGGTTGCACCCGATCGCCTGCGCTTCGACTTTTCCCATACCAAGCCGATGAGCAAGGAAGAAATCGAGGAGGTCGAGCGGCTCGCCAACGAGATCGTCGCCCAGAATGCGCCCGTGGAAACGCGCTTGATGGCCATCGACGATGCCATGGCCTCGGGCGCCATGGCGCTGTTCGGGGAGAAGTACGGTGATGAAGTCCGCGTCGTATCAATGGGGCGTTCCCCTGCCGATGCTCCCGGCGACAGGCCGAACAGGGCGTGGTCGGTGGAACTGTGTGGCGGCACCCATGTCAGCCGCACCGGTGATATCGGTCTTATCCGGATTGTCAGTGAGACGGGCAGCTCCGCAGGCGTGCGCCGCCTCGAAGCCTTGACTGCCGACAATGCGCGCGCCTACCTCGCCGAGCAGGATGAGCGACTTCGCGAAGCCGCAGCACTCCTGCGGATCCGGCCGGAAGATGTTGTTGACCGCGTCCGAGCGCTGATTGAGGAGCGCAAGCAGCTCGAGCGGCAATTGAGCGAGGCCAGGCGTCAGGCGGCTATGGGCGGCGCGGGTTCAGACGCCGGCGCAGGAGCCTCAATCCGCACCATAGGCGATATCAAGCTGTTGGCCCGGACCGTGGAAGGTCTCAATCCGAAGGATCTGCGCGGCCTGATCGATGAGGGCAAGCAACAGGTCGGCTCGGGCGTGGTCGCGATTGTCGGTATCACCGATGAGGGCAAGGCGGGCATCGCAGTAGGCGTCACCAAGGATCTGACCAGTACCATTAGCGCTGTCGACCTCGTCCGGGTCGGGGCTGAAGCTCTCGGCGGCAAGGGAGGCGGCGGACGTCCCGACATGGCGCAAGCGGGCGGTCCCGACGGCAGCAAGGCCTCGGATGCGTTGAAGGCTATCGAAAAGCGTCTGGCTGGGTCATAAGCACAACAGAAAACCGATATTGGAGGAAGCTGTCTTATGTCCGTTACGCGAAGCGCTCTGGCTGTACTTCTTTTCGCCATCGGGCTCGGCGCCCATGCGGGTACCGGCATGGCGGAGCCATCCCTGTGCGAACGGGCAAACTCTGCGGCTCCCGGCAAATTGCAGTCAGAACTTGCCGAAGGCGAAAAGTTGCCTGAGGTATTCCGGGACGACAAGTACGTTGCGTTCCAGGACAAGGAGACGTGGGCAATGTGGACATTCACCTTGCCCACGCACCCGGCTCACCCTGCCGTCGTTTGTCGTCGTCCCGTTCAGGAAGGCGAAACGATCACGCTGGATATGGTCATAAATTGCCAGGGTGAGACCACCGCCTGTAACCAGCTGGATGTGGACTTTCGCGCTTTGAACGCGCGCATGGCCGCTGAAATGAACAAGAAGAAGTAGGCCTTGGCGCGTAGCTCTACGGCTCGGATTTGAGGCGTTCTCGCGGATCCCGGGAGCCCCGGGATCTCTCTGCAAGCGGAACAGAGCGCGCTCCGGCTTTCGGGGCGGGCAGCCTGGCGCATGCTGATGCAACAAAGGCCGCCGCGAGCCGACCGGAGTCGGCATCCTCGGCTTTCATGATTGATTTTTCCCTGGATTGTCCGTCCGCGTCGCGCCGCGCGGCCAGCGCTTTCGTGATTTAAGCGGCCGTGATCTGCCGTGCTCTCGACGAAACATAGAACATTAATCTGCAATTAAGTTTGGCATTTTAATGTAGGCCAATCTTATCGTTTGGCGGATTTCATAAACCAAACTGCAGTCGAAGAGTATTGGAAACCTAACGGAGATTTCTGTGCTGTCCTTCAATAGAAAAGCAGACCGGGTCCAGGAAACCAAGAGCGTGACATCCGCTCCGGCAATCTCCACGGTAGAGAACCAGTTGCTTGCGGCGCTGGAGGATCTTGTCCGCTCCAATCTCAAGGCTCAGGTTTCGCTTGATGGCCGGTTAGGTGAAACTCTTGAGCGGCTCCTCTCCCTCGTCCGGCATGCCAATGCGATGCACCTCAACGCCGTGAGCGAGTTGGGCGCGCAGGCTGGCGAAGCCGCGATCAACATGGGCTGGGTCTATAACGACTTCCGTGAAGTTGCCGATTCCACCAAGTCGATTTCCGGCGCAGTCGTCGAAATGGCAGCTTCCATCCACGAGCTGGCGGAATCCTCGCGCGCCAGCACGACCCAGGCCGAAACCGCCCGCGATACCATGCGGGTCTGTGCCCAGGACAGCCGCGGCGCAATCGATGCCATGCTCGCGATCCAGAAGCGCTCCAGCCATATCGGGGAACGCGTCGCGGAGTTGCAGGCCGCGGTCGATCAGATCAACTCCATGACGGGCGCCATCGATTCGATTGCGCGCCAGACCAACCTTCTTGCCTTGAACGCCACCATTGAGGCCGCACGTGCCGGGGAAGCCGGCCGGGGCTTTGCCGTCGTTGCGTCCGAGGTCAAGGAATTGTCGGTGGAGACGGGCAAGGCAACGCAACAGATCCGCAACTGCGTTGAAGCCCTCACAAGCGAGATGGCCGAGATCAGCGTGGCCGTCAAGGAAAGCCTCAAGTCGGTTGAGGAAGGCAGCCAGGTTGTGACCCAGGTAAGCACGACCATTGGCAACGTGGGCGATGAAGTGAGTGAAGTCGCCGAGCGAATCCGTGGCCTGTTCAACCTGATTCAGCAGCAGGAGCAGGCAACCTCCGAAATCAGCCAGAATGTGGTGCAGATTTCCGAGAAAGCCCTCAAGAACAAGGACGAAGTCGAAGCGATCGCGAAGCGCCTGCAGGAAGCCGAAAAACTCATCTGCGACACCTTCAGGATCGGTGAAGCGCACCCCGTCAATAATCTTGGCCTTATTCGTTTCCCTGCCGATGCAACGATCTGGAAACGCCAGCTCTGCTCCGTTCTGCTCGGCACCGAGCCGGCACAATCCGTCACCACCAAACTGACCAACTGCGCTGCTCTGCAGGATGTCCGGCGGCTGAAGGCCGTAAATCCGAGCTGCAACATGGCGGCCAACGAGTTCGAGAATGCCATTATCGCGGCCCAGAAATCCGCCGATACCGTGATCCAGGAGGTCAAGGCCTGTAACTGGTCTGCCGCGACACCTGCCTACATTGCCTGTGATGAAGAACTCGCCAAGGCGATTGCCGCGGCAAGAAAGCTCTTCGACATCGCTAGTCACTGAGCACGTGCGAGACAATAAAAAAGACCTGGCGGACAATCGTTCGCCAGGTCTTTTTTGTGCACGCAGGAAGCTGACAGGCCGAGCGAGGCTCAAGCTGTTGCCATGGCGGCCTCGAGATTGCTGGCAACCTTGTCGAGGAAGCCTGTTGTCGTCAGCCACTGCTGTTCTGGGCCAACGAGCACGGCAAGGTCCTTGGTCATGAAACCGCTCTCGACCGTGTCGATGCAGACCTTCTCGAGGGTGGCGGCGAACCGCGCCAGTTCTTCATTGCCGTCGAGCTTGGCACGATGTGTGAGCCCGCGCGTCCACGCGAAGATCGAAGCAATCGAGTTCGTGGAGGTTTCGCGTCCTTCCTGGTGCTGGCGATAGTGCCGCGTGACCGTGCCGTGCGCGGCCTCGGCCTCCACCGTGCGTCCATCCGGCGACATCAGCACGGAAGTCATGAGGCCGAGGGAACCGAAGCCCTGCGCGACTGTATCCGACTGCACGTCGCCATCGTAGTTCTTGCACGCCCAGATGTAGCCCCCGGACCATTTCATGGCGCACGCCACCATGTCGTCGATCAGGCGATGTTCGTAGGTCAGGCCTGCGGCCTTGAACCGATCGGCGAACTCGGCGTCAAAAACCTCCTGGAAGATGGCCTTGAAGCGCCCGTCATAGACCTTGAGGATCGTGTTCTTGGTGGAGAGATAAACGGGATAGTTGCGTGCCAGGCCGTAGTTGAATGTCGCTCTGGCGAATTCGACGATGGCTTCGTCGAGATTGTACATGGCGAGTGCAACGCCAGCGCCCGGCGCGTCGAACACCTCGTGCTCGATGACTTCGCCATCATCGCCCACAAACTTGATCGTGAGCTTGCCCTTGCCAGGGAACCTGAAATCGGTCGCGCGGTATTGATCCCCATAGGCGTGACGGCCCACGACAATCGGCTCCGTCCAGCCCGGAACAAGCCGCGGAACATTCTTGCAAATGATGGGCTCGCGGAAGATAACGCCACCCAGAATGTTGCGGATCGTGCCGTTCGGTGAGCGATACATGCGCTTCAGGCCGAATTCTTTGACGCGCCCTTCATCGGGTGTGATCGTTGCGCATTTGACGCCGACCCCGTGCCTCTGGATGGCATGGGCCGCATCAATCGTGACCTGATCATTGGTCCTGTCGCGCTCCTCGATGCCAAGGTCGTAATACTCGAGGTTGATATCGAGATACGGATGGATGAGCTTGTCTTTGATGAACTGCCAGATGATGCGTGTCATCTCATCGCCGTCGAGTTCAACGACGGTGCCGGTCACCTTGATTTTCTGCATAACAGCTGGGCCTCAAATGCCATGTGGGTGGATTCGCCGGGCACATTAACTGCCCAGCAGAGAGGCAACAAGCAGACCAATAGTGGATACACCATATCAGCCCGCGCTGATGCCAAGGAGTTGACCTGATTTTGGACGAAGTCGAGAAAACTGATTTGAAGATCGGTATTGAGGCAACAGGCTTGTTCCCGGTGCCGGTCGTCGCCGGCACGACCATCAGCGTCGGCGAGATTGTCCACGCTTGCCACGAAAGCTCGATAGATGCCGCACTGGCGACCTTTGCCGTGCCGGGCCTCGATCGCTCAACCCTTGATGACGTCCTCCGCTATTGCGCAGAACGAAAGTGCGAAGCCGATGGCGGCACCTGCCCGGGATGCCGCCGCCGCAACGACCTGCTGGGCTTTGAAACCCTGGACGACTTCGCCAGAGCCCATGCCGAGATCTCCATTGGCGATGGTTCGGTCCGCATAGAAGGACCCGGCGAACGCCGGACGCACGCCAGCAGCCTCGATGAACTCTCCCAGAACTGGTCTGGAGAAAAGTACTGGTACTGGGCCCGCCGCGTCATACGCAAGCTGCGCCATGGCATCAGGCGCGCACACATCCAGGGAGAAGCCTTCGCCGGTGTTGGCCAGACCCCCGCGGTCATTCTGATGGAGCCGCAACTCGCCGATAACATCGGTATGGTGGCACGTGCCATGGGCAACTTCGGACTGGATGAACTCCGTCTCGTCGCTCCCCGCGACGGCTGGCCCAACGAGAAGGCCCGCATCGCAGCCTCCGGCGCCAATTACGTCATCGATGATGCGGTGGCATTCGAATCCCTGCCGGAAGCGGTAGCGGACCTCACCTGGATATGCGCAACCACGGCACGGCAACGTGACCTGAGAAAACCGGTCCTGACGCCCGAGCAGGCCATATCCGAAATGGCCCGGCGCATTGCCGCAGGCCAACGCTGCGGCATGCTGTTTGGCCGGGAGCGCAACGGTCTGGAAACCAGCGAGGTCGCCTACGCAGACGCTCTCGTGATGATCCCGGTGAATCCAGACTTCGCGTCTTTGAATCTCGCGCAAGCCGTCCTGATCCTGGGCTACACGTGGATGCTGGCCAGCAAGGAGTTTACATTGGGCCGCGTCACCACCTATGAAAGGCCGATGCAGACGGGGCTTAACATGGGGGCAGACAGACCGGCTACAAAACAGGAGCAACTGGGCTTCTTCGAACACCTTGAGGGCGAGCTTGACCGGCTCGGATTCTTCTATCCGGTTGAACGGCGTTCTGCGGTTGTGCGCAACCTGCGTACGATGTTCACACGCATGAACCCGACGGAGCAGGAAATCCGCACACTGCGTGGCATTGTTGCTACACTTTCGCGGGGCAAGGGCAAAGGTCGGAAATCTTAAGTCTCACCCGCCATATTCAAGCCAAGTTTTCAGCCGAGCGATGCCCGCGGGTGTGCATGGGCAACAGCGAGGTCTGACATGCTCGGGTGATGTTCACTGGTGATGCCCACGTAGCGCGGCTATGCTCTCGGAGGCGTGACACATTTTTGAGTTTAGAAGTTTCAGAGCGACGGACACGTCACGAAGGCAAAATCAAAATCTGCGGCGGCAGACGGGGGCTGATTGGAGATGCGGATGAATGGTAAAGCGGGGCTGGGTCTCATCGGTGGGATCGCCTTCGTAATGGTAGCCTTGTTTCCGGCACAGGCTCAGGAGCTCAGCGAAAAATCCGTACGGACGTTCATGAATTACGCCTGGCAGCTCGTGCCTTCGCAGTTCACGCCGCCGAACGGCGAAACGATCCTGATCGACAAGTCCAAGAGGGACGAAGTTGTTGTTCCGATCGATGTCGCGCGTGAAGTGATTCGTGTCGGCCGTTTGTCGGCGCACGCCCAGATCTGCGATCTCAAGGCCGAGCAGATCTGCAATTATCAATCCCTGATGCGCCGGGAGAACAACAAGAAGATCTGGACCGACCAGCAGATGGTCTATATCTCCCAGCTCCACCTGACGACCGTCATGCTGCTGACGGGCAAGATCAAGCTGGTCGAGAAGGATGGCGACAGGGAAGTCGTCGTTGAGGAAAAGGCGCCAACCGTTGCCACCTGCACCGATGAGCAGAAGGCCAAGGTCACGGAAGTGATCGCCACCTATGTCAAGGCCGGGCCGGATCTCAACGCCGATATTTGCCGGTTTGATACTGATGCGGCGAAGTAATTTGGCCTTCCGGGTTGACCTCTGCGTCACCCGGCGTTAAACGCACAAGTCTTCCCGGGGCCAAGGTGGCCCCGTGTTATTTTGCGCACCCGTGGATTAGCGGCGATTTGGCCTTCAGGGTCAATGCGTCTCCGCTAAGACCTGTCGGCGCCGGTTCGCAGCGTGCTGCGGATGGGCGTAAAGGAGGGGGCGCTCCAAACCAAGAACGATACGCAACCAATTATTGGAGTGCCACGAAATGACGAAGCGCATCCGCGCCAAGCACAAACTTGATCGTCGCATGGGCGAGAACATCTGGGGTCGCCCGAAGAGCCCGGTCAACAAGCGTGAAT